>Ga0187860_1004172_pt1 | contig 10976 bp, 11 predicted proteins | sample June2016WEW_10_4_FD_132981 | JGI IMG/M metagenome (GOLD analysis project Ga0187860, IMG submission 132981) | Peatland microbial communities from SPRUCE experiment site at the Marcell Experimental Forest, Minnesota, USA - June2016WEW_10_40 | ecosystem: Environmental > Terrestrial > Soil >... | reverse complement strand
TTGCCGCGCCCCATGTCGCAAAGTGCCGGACGTCTTCCATGGCCGATGTTGGCTGACTTCAACGGAGCAAATCATGTCGCTGTTGTTTTCGGAAACCACTTTGGGTCCGCTCAAGCTGCAAAATCGCCTGGTCATGTCGCCGATGACGCGTAGCCGCGCCATTGGCAATGTGCCCAACGACCTTATGGTCGAGTATTATCGGCAGCGCGCTTCTGCCGGCCTGATCATCACCGAGGGAACGTCGCCGTCTCCGAACGGCTTGGGCTATCCACGCATACCCGGGATTTACTCCCCGGCGCAGACCACCGGCTGGAAGGACGTCACCGACGCCGTCCACACGCGCGGCGCCAAGATTTTTATTCAATTTATGCACACTGGACGTGTTGGCCATCCTCTGAACCTACCGGCGGGCGCGAAGGTGGTGGGGCCGTCGGCGGTCTCTGCCGCCGGAGAGATGTTTACCGATGCCGAGGGCATGAAGCCGAATGCCGCTCCGGCGGCGATGACAGAGGCGGACATCAAAACTGCTATCGACGAGTTTGCGCAGGCGGCGAAGAACGCCGTGGCGGCCGGATTCGACGGCGTCGAACTTCACGGCGCAAATGGATATTTGCTCGAGCAATTCATCCGCCCGAATTCCAACCGACGGACGGACGCTTACGGTGGCTCGATTGAGGGCCGCGCGCGTTTTGTACTAGAAGTCGCCAAAGCGGTGATTGCCGCCATCGGCAAGGACAAAGTCGGTATACGCCTTTCACCTTACGGTGTGTTCAACGACATGCCGACATATCCGGAGATGGAGGCTGACTACACCTATCTGGCGAAGCAACTCAACGCCTTGGGCCTGGTCTACGTCCACCTCGTCGACCACTCTTCGATGGGCGCACCTGCCGTGCCTCAGTCGATCAAGGAAACCTTTCGCAAGGAGTTCAAACGCAACCTCATCCTGTCGGGCGGCTACGATGCCGAGCGCGCGGAAAGCGATCTTGCCGCGGGCAAATGCGATCTGATCGCTGTGGGCAAGCCCTTCCTCGCCAACCCGGACCTGGTCAAAAGGTGGAAAGCTAAACTGGCGGTGAATGCACCCGATATGAGCACATTCTACACACCGGGTCCGAAGGGCTATACCGATTATCCGGCGCTGATCAGAGAGCAAGCGCTCGCCTGATCGGCATATTGGCGGAAGGGCGCCCAAACTTGGAGTGCTCTTCCGCCGATGCGAGCGCGCGCGTAACGCTACATCACGTAGAGCCGATCCGGCAACTCGTTCACCGAGCCGTCGGGCGGGGCGTGCGCCGCCAGCACGGCGCCGCAGCGCTCGATCGCAGCGGTAAATCCCGACGCGATCCGGCCGGCGCGCATGTGGCCGGTCAGGGCGTCGATCGCGGATTGCCATTCCGCACTTGGCACTTTTTCGGCGACGCCCTCATCGGCGACGATGCGTGCATAGCGTTCCGCCAACGACACAAAGATAAGCACGCCGGTGCGGTTCTTGGTATGAGCGACGCGACGCACGACGAATTGCTCGAGCGCGGCGCGATGCGCTCGCGCGCGCTGCACCGCGCGCGGAATAAGCAGGCGTCGGAGCGGCGTCAGGGAAAACGCAAGCCCGGCAACAATAAACACCGCGAGCTGGATGAGAAAAATCCGCTGCACGCTCCATGGCGTGAAATCGATCAGCGGCCACGGCACAAAGAGCGCGAGGACGCTCGCCCAAAGGATCGGGACACAGGCATAGGCAGAAGACGAGTGCGCGAGGACACAAACGATCTGTCCGCTGGTACGCGCTTCCGCATCGTGGATAGCGGTCGAAATCACCTCGTGATCTTCTTTTGTGAATTGCATCACCAGCTCCCTGACGCCCCGCCACCGCCCGACGACCCGCCACCGCCGGAGAAATCGTCGGAGGACGAGCTACTGTCGGAAGAATCGCTGCTGCTGCAGCTTGACGAATCCCCCGACGAATGGCGAGCGGGCACAAAGACCATGCGATTACCACGTTTGACGTAGTGACCTCGTGGCTTTGGATGGATGATGCCCTGGATAGCGAGAATCACGGCTCCAATCAAAACGGAAAACACGAAGAAGATGATCACGTATTGACCGGCCGAGATATGCTCGCGCGTACCGATGACTGGCTGCCAGCTAGCCGAGTCGCCGTTAAGCACGCTAATGATCCCGTTGCGCCACCCTCGATGCCTCCGGGAAAATCGCCGTTCTTGAAGTGTGGGATAATCGCGCTGGAAATAATGACCGACGAAATCGCGTCGGTGAGGGTGCCTTCAAGGCAGGAGCCGACCTCGATACGCAACTTGTGCTCGGCCGGCGCGACGAGAAGCAGTACGCCATCGTTCTTTTGCGCTTGGCCGAGTTTCCAGGAGCGGAATAGCTCGTTGGCATAGGTTTCGATATCGCCGCCCTGCAGCGATTTCACCGTAGCAACCACGAGCTGAATGCCGGATTTGTCTTCGAGGTCCTTCGACTTCGCCTCGACATCGCTGCGGCTCTCCGCTGTCATCACGTCCGCCTGATCGACCACACGGCCGGTCAACGACGGGACGTCGAGCGCGAACGCGTAAGCCGACAGCAAGCTCGAGAACAGCGCGCCAGCCGCAATCGCCCACAGCATACGGCTGACACGCATTACCAGCTGCCTGACGCGCCGCCGCCGCCCGACGAACCGCCACCCCCCGAAAATCCGCCGCCGAAGCCGCCGCCTCCCCAGCCGGAGGACCCCCAGGACCCCCCATAGGGCACAAAGACCGAGCGTCCGCCACGACCGCTTCCGGCCGAGGGCGGGCCGTTCGCATGGCGGATCAGATACCACATGATGAAAATCACGATTGCGAAAAACAGAATCGGAAACAGTTTGTCGAAATCCGCCGATGGATCCTCGGAACGGACGTTGACCTTCGGCTGCCAATCCGCGCTATCGCCACTGAGCACGCTGATGATGCCGTCAACGCCGCGTTCGATGCCGCCGGAGAAATCGTTGGTCTTGAAACGCGGGATGATGGCGCTCGATACAATGACCGACGACAACGCGTCGGTCAGCGTGCCCTCGAGCCCGTAGCCGACTTCAATGCGCACCTTGTGCTCGGCCGGCGCGACAAGGAGCAAAACGCCGTTGTTTTTCTTAGTTTCGCCAAGTTTCCAGAAGCGGAACAGTTGATTGGCGTAGGTCTCGATGTCGTTCCCTTGCAGCGATTTCACAGTGGCGACGACGAGCTGAATACCGGATTTGTCTTCGAGGGCCTTCGCTTTTGCCTCGACGTCGCTGCGGCTCTCCGCCGTCATGACCCCCGCTTGGTCGACCACGCGGCCGGTCAACGCCGGGAAATCGAGGGCAAAGGCGATTGATGCAAGGCAGAGAGCGAGCGCGACGGCCAGCGTCGATACAAGTGTCTTCACCGCACGGCCATCAGAACTTTACCTGCGGCGGCTTTTCCGCGCCTTCGGTCGCAGTGAATTCCGCCATTGGCTTGTTGCCGGAGAACGCAGTCTTTGCCCATAGAACCGTCGGGAACGTGCGCAGCGCCGTATTGTAGGCGCGCACCGCCTCGATGTAGTCGCGCCGCGCCACCGCGATGCGGTTCTCGGTGCCTTCCAGCTGCGACTGCAGCGCCAAAAAATTCGCGTTCGATTTCAGATCGGGATAATTTTCCGACACCGCCAGGAGCCGGCCGAGTGCACCCGACAGCTGGTTCTGGGCGTCCTGGAACGCCTTCAGCTTATCCGGATCGGTGAGTTGCGAGACGTCGATCTTGGTCTGCGTCGCCTTGGCGCGCGCCTCGACCACGGCGGTGAGAACGCTCTTTTCCTGCGCGGCGTAGCCCTGGACCGTGGCCACGAGATTAGGAATGAGGTCGGCGCGGCGCTGATACTGGTTCTGCACGTCCGACCAGCGCGCCTTGGCCTGCTCCTCCAGCGTTGGAATAGTGTTGTAGCCGCATGCGGATAACGTCAGGCCGATGCCGACGAGAGCCAAAGCCATGCCGATTCGGTACATGATCCTGCTCATTTCACCCTCGAATTGTTGTTCGACGCGCCGCGTGGCGCACGTTCAAACATCCACCGGCTCCGTGCCCACGATCTCAATGCCGAAGCCGGATAGACCGACATAGGTCATATTGCGCGAGAAGCTCAGAAGCCGGATGGAGGTGACGCCGAGATCCTTGAGGATCTGCGCGCCGAGACCGACCTCGCGCCATTGCCGGCTGCGCGCCTCGCCCGACGCCGTTTCGTCCGACTTCGGAATGGCGATCACCGGCACGCCGGCGGCGCCGTCGCGCAGCACCACCAGCACCCCCCTGCCCTCGGCCTTGAAACGTTCGAGCGTCTTGCGAATGGCTTTGGCCCCGCCGAAAACGTCCAAGATGAGGTTGGCGCGATGCAGCCGCGTCAGCACGTTTCTGCCATCGCCGATGCGGCCATAGACGAAGGCCATGTGATAAAATGGATCAAACGGCGTCTGAAACGCGTAGCCGGCGAGTGTTCCTATCTCGGATTCCACGGGAAACTCGCCGACCCCTTCGATCAACTTGTCGCGGGTCTGCCGATAAGCGATCAGATCGGCGATAGAGACCCGCGTCAGCTTGTGGTGCGCCGCGAAGGCAGCGATCTCCGGCCCGTGCATGACGGTGCCATCGTCGTTCATGAGCTCCGCAAGCACGCCGACCGCCGGCAGGCCGGCCAACCGGCAAAGATCGACGCAGGCTTCGGTGTGACCCGAACGCATCAGCACACCGCCTTCCTTGGCCACCAGCGGAAACACATGGCCGGGCCGCACGAAGTCGGCCGCTCCCATATTGCCGTTGGCAAGCGCACGTACGGTATTGGTGCGCTCCTCCGCGGAAATGCCGGTAGTCAGCCCGTGGCGGGCGTCGACCGAAACCGTAAAAGCGGTGCCGAGCGGCGCATCGTTGCGCGCCACCATCGGATCGAGATGCAGGCGGCGGGCCTCGTCCTGGGCGAGCGGCACGCAGACGATGCCCGACGTGTGGCGTATGATGAACGCCATTTTCTCGGGCGTGCATAGCGAGGCAGCGACGAACAGATCGCCCTCGTTCTCGCGGTCGTCGTCGTCGGCTACGATGATAAGCTCACCGCGAGCAAACGCGGTCACGGCGGCCTGGATACGTAGTTGAGCGTCGTGCATCTTTTTTCTTTTCGATCTTGTCGCCAACCCGCGCGGTCAGCGTCGCGGCGGCGGAAACGGCCATGCCGGCGCATCGCCGACCTGGCCACGATGGCGCAGATAGTGATCGGCGACCACGCACGCCACCATGGCTTCGCCCACCGGCACCGCGCGAATGCCGACGCAAGGGTCGTGGCGCCCGGTGGTCGCGATCTCAGTCTCGTTGCCGTAGCGGTCGACTGTGCGCCGCGGCGTTAGGATCGAAGACGTGGGTTTGACGGCAAAACGTGCGACCACCGGCTGGCCGGTGGAAATTCCGCCGAGAATGCCGCCGGCATTGTTAGTGAGAAAGATCGGCTTGCCATCATTGCCGGCGCGCATTTCGTCGCCGTTGTCCTCGCCTGAAAGCTCCGCCGCGCCGAAGCCGGCGCCGATTTCCACGCCCTTGACGGCATTGATGCTCATCAGGGCCGCGGCAAGATCGGCGTCGAGCTTACCGTAGATCGGCGCGCCGAGCCCCGGCGGCACACCGTCGGCAACGATCTCAATGACCGCACCGACGGAGGAGCCGCGCTTGCGCACGCTATCGAGATATTCGGCAAAAAACTCGGCTTTTTCTGCATCGGGACAAAAGAACGGATTGCGCTCGACCTCGGCCCAATCCCAGCGCGCGCGGTCGATGCGGTGCGAGCCGATCTGCACCAGCGCGCCGCGCACCTTCAAACCCGGCACGATCTTGCGAGCAATGGCGCCGGCCGCAACCCGCATCGCTGTCTCGCGCGCCGACTGCCGGCCGCCGCCGCGATAGTCGCGCAGGCCGTACTTGATGTCGTAGGTGTAATCGGCATGACCGGGCCGATATTTGTCTTTGATATCGGAATAGTCCTTGGTTCGCTGATCGACGTTGTCGATGACAAGCGCGATCGGCGATCCCGTCGTCACCTGCTCGCCCCGCGCTTCATCCAAAAACACGCCGGAGAGGATCTTGATCGCGTCCAGTTCCTGGCGCTGCGTGGTGAAGCGTGACTGGCCCGGCCGGCGCCGATCGAGATAAGGCTGAATGTCGGCCTCGCACAGTGCAATGCGCGGCGGGCAGCCGTCGACCACGCAGCCGATCGCGGGCCCATGGCTCTCGCCGAAGGTGGTCACCCGGAAGGAATGTCCGAACGTATTGAAGGACATGGTTGAAGGGCTTTTATCGACCTTCTTGGCGCACGGAAACGACGCTGAATGGCGTCAATGGCTCAGCGCAAGGCGCGAGAGGCTTGGTAGCCCGTGGTCCCCATTGGGTCAAATACCCAATCTAGCAACCCGCCAGTAAGCGGTGGCCATCTGCGTTTCGGCAGTGTTCATTCCGCATTCATCTGACTGAACGCCGATTAATAAAAAGCTGAACATTCGTTAAGCTACGGAAAAATCAGGGTTATTTTCGCTTTTATGTTGCGGCTATGGGCCGTCTGTGGCATCGTTGCCTTCGGTAAGGGGGGCTAAGGCAAAGGGATCGAGACAACGCCCGCAAAGCTTGAACTCAACCCTGCCGTTGGATCATCACACCAGAAGGAATCAAATCATGGCCACGAAGCCAAAGAAAAAGAAGAAGATGAAGAAGACCTGATGCGCGCGCCAACCTCGTATCGAGGTTGCGCCGTCATCTTCGGAATTCGCGAGGCGCCTTGAGCGGTGTTTCGTGACAGCGGCTGGACCCAGGTCCGGCCGCTGCTCTTTTTGGTGGTGAGAATTTCGTGCCGGGCGATGGCTTAGAATCTGAAGTTCAATCCGCCGCGAGCCACGACGAAGCCCACTGCCGAAAGCGATGCCGTAAAGGAAGACGGCGACGTTTTGGTTAGCGTCGTTTGGGCAACGACGGTCTCCTTCGGAATGCCGAGATCGACGTACAAAATTTCGGCCTTGAAAGTGAGATTGCTGGTCAGCGCAAACTCGCCGCCGCCGCCGACCGTCCACCCGACCAATGTCCCTGACGATGCGCCGGAAAAACAAGGTGAGCCGCCGACAATGCACTTATAGGAGAACCCTCCTGATGAAAGCGAGCCCGACCCGGTGGACTGCGCATTGAGAGTTTCACCAACCTGTCCGTAAGCCAGTCCAGCGGTGCCATACAAAAGGAATGGATTCGCCAACAGCGCCCCCATGCGCACGCGGGCCGTCCCAAACGACTTGATCGATAGGTCGGCGATCATGTTGGTATTTGCCACGTTGCCGAGGTGAAATGGCGAGACGTCTTGACCCGTGAGATTGGCCCACTGGTAATCGGCCTCTACGCCCGTCAGCCACACCGAATTTATCTGCCTGTTAAATCCGACCTGGCCTCCCGCGAGGGCGCCGACCGTAGAGTAGCCCGCCGACGGAATGCATTTCCCCTTGCCGACGCCGCCGCATGTACCCGCCTGAGCGGCGGCATCGTTGGGGCGATACGAGACGGATGAACTGGACCATCCGAATCCGCCGTTGCCGCCGATATAAAAGCCGGTCCACGCGAGCGAACTTGCCGGTGATGTGATGAAGGCCGCAGGCGCCACGGTCATTTCATCCGCCACCGCCTCGGCAGCACAGAGCACACCGAACACAAGCAACGCGGTGACGCCACAGACGCAATTTTTCTTCACAGCTGCCCCGCCGACACAACGATGAACTGATGTATCGGATATCCGAAATCAGAACGCCGGATGCCCAAAGTGCAAACTAGGCCATTTGACGGGGCACCGCAATTCAGCAGGTCTCAAGGGCTTTGATGAAACGCGACCCCGCTGGCCGAACTGCCGCCTGGAGGTGGCCGCAAGACCGGCAACGGCCGAGGAAGGGTATTATTCTTTGCCGACAGTGATGTCCGGCGCGTCCGGATGCTTCATCCCGACGATGTGATAGCCGGCATCGACGTGATGCACTTCGCCCGTGACGCTGCGCGACATGTCGGAAAGAAGATAGACGCCAGCGTCGCCGACCTCTTCGATGGTGACGTTGCGCCGCAGCGGCGCGTTGTATTCGTTCCATTTAAGGATATAGCGGAAGTCGCCGATGCCGGAGGCGGCGAGCGTCTTGATCGGCCCCGAAGAGATGGCGTTGACGCGGATGTTTTTCACGCCGAGATCGGCGGCAAGATACCAGACGGATGCTTCGAGCGCGGCCTTGGCTACACCCATGACGTTGTAATGCGGCATCCATTTCTCCGCCCCGTAATACGTGAGCGTGAGCATGGAGCCGCCGTTGGGCATGATCTTCTCGGCGCGCTGCGCGATCGCGGTGAGCGAATAGCAACTCACCAGCATGGTCTTGGTGAAATTGTCCGCCGTGGTGTCGACGTAGCGTCCGTCGAGCTGATCCTTGTCGGAGAATGCGATCGCGTGGACGAGGAAATCGATCGCGCCCCAGGCCGACTGCACCGCGGCAAATACCGCATCGATGGTGGCCGGCTCGGTGACGTCGCAATGGCCGACAACGATACCGCCAACCTCTTGGGCCAGCGGCTCGACCCGCTTCTTAAGCGCATCACCCTGATAAGTGAATGCGAGTTCGGCGCCGTGCATATGGCAGGCCTTGGCGATACCCCACGCGAGCGAGCGCTGGTTGGCGACCCCAATGACCAGACCGCGCTTGCCGCGCATGAGGCCCGAGATTTCCGGCATTTCTCCGACCCCGCTCGACGATTTCCAGCGTAGCGCCTCCTATGGCATAGGCTTGTAGAAGCCATCAAGCGCGCGAGCCAGCGTCGGGCGGAAAGCGGTCACAAATCCTTGCGCGGGTCGTAAGGCTTTTCGCTCCGCCATTTTTTCATCAGCGCCTCGAAATCAGGATCGCTATGCTCAGGCAGCATGATCCGGGCCGTGGCAAGGAGGTCGCCGCGCCCTTCCTTAGCGGGAAACCCTTTGCCCTTGAGGCGGAACGTGCGGCCGCTGCTCGTCCCGGCCGGAATAGTGATCTCAACGGGCTTGTCGAGGGTCGGCACGCGCACCTTTGCGCCAAGTGTAGCCTCGTAAAGCGCAATCGGCAGATCGAGCCGGACGTCGGCGCCCTCGAGCGTGAAAATCCCGTGCGGCGCAATGGAGACCGTGATCAACAGATCGCCGGCGCCGCCCTGCCCGGCCATGCCTTGGCCGCGGAGCCGGATTTGCTGGCCGTTGCTGATCCCGGCGGGAATCTTGACTTCGACGTCCTTGCCGGACGGCAGCCGCACACGCTGCGTGACGCCGTGCGCCGCGTCCGGCAGCGACACGGTCAGCGCCGCCGTGACATGCGCCCCGGCGCCGAAATCCTCGGGCTCGAATGCCGCACTGGCTCCGCCCCGGCGCGCGCCTCCGCCGAATGCCTCTCTAAGGATATCTTCGAAGCCGCCGCCAATACCGGCCCCACCGGGCCCGCCACCGCCGGCGCGGCCGCGTCGGGTCCCGCGGGTAAAACCCTCGGGGCCGAAGTTAAAAGTCTCGAATTCCGTCTCGGGACCAAACCCGGCGCCCGGGCGCGCCCCCCCGCCCCCGCCGAACCCCTGGAAGCGCGGCTTGCCTTCGGCGTCGATCTCGCCGCGGTCAAATGCCTTACGTTTGTCCTCTTCGCCGAGGATTTCGTAGGCCGCATTGAGTTCGGCAAAGCGCGACGCAGCCTTCGGATCGTTCTTGTTGGCGTCGGGATGCAGTTTTTTCGCCTGGCGCCGAAAGGCGCTTTTGATGTCGGCTGCACCCGCTTTGCGATCGACGCCCAGCACCTCATAGGGATCACGCATTCCCCATGGACTCCGTTCGGTTTTGGGGCCGGCCCCGCCCGCCCATGCTCTTCAATGTGGGACTTTGGCAAGAGCCGTGCAATGCAGCGCCACTCAGCCGCGCGACCGCGATCGTGGCCAGGTCAGCCCTGCTTGAGGGGTTTTAGGCTCTTCACCTCCCACTTGCCGCGCTCCGTGCGGCAGGCCTCGCCCTGCAGCCACGCTTGCGTTTCCCCGCGCACGTAGCTCGCCAGAAAATCGCGACAGGTGGAAGTGCCTGCGGTAAAGGTCGCGGCAAGCGGCGTGATATTTCCACCAGCTCCGGTATGCGGATTTTCCCAGGGTATGCTGGAGTCCTTCGAACCGCGACCGAGCGCATCCGCGGCGACGGCGCGCGCATAGGCCAAATCAATCTCGGACGGAGAAGCATTCGCCGCATCGGCCTGATGACCGGAGCGGGCCGTTGAACCCGTCAGCTCCACATCCGCGTCGCTTTTGGAGAACGTGGTCTCGAGCTGGTAGGAGCAACCTGCACCCGCTAATGCTGCGAGCACGGCTGCAGCGGCAGCGAGCCAATGCAGCGGCCGACGTAGGCGCAACGCCCCGGTTCCATTATATAGAGACCGGTGGCCCACTTCTCGATCGCCGCACGCGAGCACTCAGGTACTCCGACAGAATGTCCGACACGGCGCCCATAGAACACCCCGGATGGTTAACAGGCGGTGACTCCGCCGAAGCAGACCAGCCGTTTCGACTGTTTGCGGCGTGGTTTGCCGAGGCCAAGCGCGCCGAGCCGGTCAATCCAGACGCCATGGCGCTCGCCACCGTCGACGCCGATGGACTGCCCAACGCACGAATGGTTTTGTTGAAGGGTTTCGACGAGCGGGGCTTCGTCTTCTACACGAACCTCGGCAGCATGAAGGGCCACGAATTGGCGAGAGCGCCGAAGGCGGCGCTGACGTTTTATTGGAAATCGCTGCAGCGCCAAGTTCGCGTGCGTGGACTTGTCGAGCCGGTCTCGGGCGAAGAAGCCGACACCTATTTCGCGACGCGCTCGCGCATGGCGCAGATCGGCGCCTGGGCGAGCAAACAATCCACCGCGCTCGAAAGCCGCTTGGCGTTTGAGAA
>Ga0187860_1004171_pt1 | contig 10982 bp, 10 predicted proteins | sample June2016WEW_10_4_FD_132981 | JGI IMG/M metagenome (GOLD analysis project Ga0187860, IMG submission 132981) | Peatland microbial communities from SPRUCE experiment site at the Marcell Experimental Forest, Minnesota, USA - June2016WEW_10_40 | ecosystem: Environmental > Terrestrial > Soil >... | reverse complement strand
CAGCACCGCTGGGTCCTGTGGCCCACCGGTTCCCTTCAGCAGGTTGGAGGTGTCATGGCCGACCACGAGCAGGACTCCGCCGGGCGCCAAGCCGGCCGCGGCGTGCGAGAGCACTCGGCGGCGCTGCTGTGCGGGAAGGTGCAGATACACGACGGCCACCAGGTCGAACGTAGCCGGCTGAGGCTGCCACTCGACAACGTCGGCCTCGATCCATGTCACCTCCAGCCCTCGATTGACAGCCATTTGCTTTGCCTTGGCCAAGCCGGCACGGGAGAAGTCGACGCCGGTGACGCGCCAACCTTTCGAGGCGAGCCACACAGAGTTGCGCCCCTCGCCGCAGGCGATGTCGAGCGCCCGACCGGGGGCCAGTGCGCCCAGCTCCTCGACGAGAAAGCGGTTCGGATCGGCCTTCCAGATCAGTTCCTCGGTGCTGTACCGCTCGTCCCAATGCTCACGACTCACGAGCACCTCCCGGCCCGGCTCCCCACGGAGCACGCTGACTGTCACGAAACTAAACCCGTGGGTGGCACTTGGCGATCACCGTTTGCGGTGTGGTGCCTCTCTTGATACCCTATGGGGTATGGGTACCGGGTATCTCTCGCCATGACGGCTGACGCTCCGGAGACTTCCCCGCAACCCACAAAGGTGGTGATCGTCGGGGGCGTCGCCGGAGGGATGTCGACGGCCGCCCGCCTCCGTCGCCTTGACGCCGACGCCGACATTGTCATCCTGGAACGCTCCGGTCACGTCTCGTTCGCCAACTGCGGCCTGCCGTACTTTGTCGGAGGGCTGATCGAAGAGGAAGAGGACCTGACACTCCAGACGCCCGAGCAGCTCTTCGATCGGTTCCGCTTGGATGTCAGGGTCCATGACGAGGTCGTGGCCATCGACCGGGCGAGACATAGCGTGACTACTCGGTCGACCATCTCGGGCGAGGAAGGCATCGTGCCCTACGACAAGCTGGTGCTCAGCATGGGCGCGGCTCCTGTGCGCCCGCCGATTCCCGGATACGATCGTGCCCGCACGCTGCGTACCGTCGAGGATGCAGCCCGACTCGTCTCCGACGTCGGTGTCGCCCCGTCCAGTGCGGTGGTGATCGGGGCCGGGTTCATAGGGCTCGAGATGGCCGAGAACCTCGTCCTCCAGGGGATCGAAGTGACGATCGTCGAGGCGACCCCGCAGGTGCTGCCTCCGCTGGACCCCGAGCTTGCGATTCTCGTGAACGACGAGCTCGTCGCCCACGGTGTCCGTGTCGAGACGGGAGCGACGGTTGCGCGCCTGGACGAGGGGACGGTGACCCTTGCTGACGGTCGAGTCCTCGCCGCGTACCTCGTCGTCGGCGCCGTCGGCGTCCGACCCGACGTTCGTCTTGCTCAACTTGCGGGCCTCGAGCTCGGACCGAATGGCGCCATAGCGGTCAACGAGGCCAACCAGACGAACGACCCGGACATTTACGCAGTTGGTGATGCCGTAGAGAAGACCGATGCGATCTCACACTCGACCTCTCTCATCGCGCTGGCGAACGTGGCCAACCGCCAGGGGCGCCGGGTCGCCGACCACATCGCCGGACGACCCTCGCACCCGGTCGCCTCTCTGGGCACGGCCATCGTGAAGGTCTTCGACACCGTCGCGGCCACGGTGGGCTGGAACGAAAGGCGCCTGCGGGCGGCGGGCCGGCCGTTCCGAGTGGTCCACTCGCACCCCTTCGATCACGCGACCTACTACCCCGGGGCGACGCGAATGGCCGCGAAGCTCATTTTCGACCCGAACGACGGAACGATCCTCGGTGCCCAGATCGTCGGCCGCAATGGCGTCGACAAGAGGATCGATGTGATCGCGACTGCGATGTCGGCGGGCATGAGCGCCGCTCGTCTCGCAGATCTGGAGCTCGCTTACGCGCCGCCGTTCTCCTCGGCCAAAGACCCGGTGAACGTCCTCGGCTACATGGCCGAGAACGTTCTCAGCGGCGACTGCGACGTCGTCGAGCCAGAGGAGGTCGGCTCGCTCGTCGAGCAGGGGTGGACCCTCGTCGACGTGCGCACCCAGCAGGAGCATGCCGGCGGTGCCATCGCGGGATCGATCAACATTCCGATCGACTCGCTGCGAGATCACCTCGATGAGCTCGGCAGAGGGCCGGTCGTCGTCTATTGCGAGGTGGGCCAACGAGGTCACACCGCGACAGCCCTCTTGCACGAGCTCGGGATCAAAGCCCGGAATCTCGACGGTGGCTACCTGACCTGGTCGGCCTTCGTCCGGGCCGGGAGGGCCCGGGCGGGTTGATGCCGGGAAGCGGGGATCAGGCCGTGCGTTCGGTCGCCGCGCTCGCGAGGTGCTGACGCACCTCGTCCATGTCCAGTGCCCTCACCTTGGCGATGAACTCGGCCAGTGAGGCCGCCGGCAGCGCGCCCGGACGCGAGTACACGAGCACCTGCTCCCGGAACACCATGAGCGTGGGAATAGACCTGATCCCGAAGGATGCAGCCAGCTCCTGCTCAGCCTCGGTGTCGACCTTGGCGAACACGAGATCGGCATGCTCGGCCGAAGCTGCCTCGAAGACAGGGGCGAACGCGCGACACGGCCCGCACCACGACGCCCAGAAGTCCACAAGCACGATGTCGTTTGACGACACGGCCTCGTGAAAGTTCTCTGCTGTCAGGTTGATAGTTGCCATGCGCGTGCCTCTCTTGCTCTTCTACCAGTCAACGGCGACCGGCGACCGGTGACCGGAGACCGGTGACCGGTGACCGGTGGGGGCTGGAACGGCAGCTGGAGCCGGCTCCCGCACCCGCGACAACCAGCGAGACGCGGCCCTATGACGGCTGCAGCCTTGCCGTAGAGGCACGGATCAGTTGATCTGCTTCTATCATCGCCGGGATGAGCGACGAGGACTACGACGTCTTGGTCGTCGGCAGCGGCTTCGGGGGCAGCACGGCCGCCCTTCGCCTCACCGAAAAGGGGTACCGGGTGGCTGTCCTCGAGGCGGGGCGCCGCTTCGACGAGACGACGTTCCCGAAGACGTCGTGGCGGCTGCGCTCATTCTTCTGGGCGCCCCGGCTCGGGCTGTTCGGCATCCAGCGGATGTCGCTGCTGAGAAACGTGATGGTGCTCTCGGGCGCCGGCGTGGGCGGAGGTTCGCTCGTCTATGGCAACACGCTCTATGAGCCGTTCCCGAGCTTCTTCACCGACCCCAGGTGGGCCCACATCACAGACTGGCAAGCCGAGCTGGCACCTTTCTACGACCAGGCAAAGCGCATGCTCGGTGTCGTGCCGAACCCGACGATGACGGCGGCTGATGAGGTGATGCGGGCTGTCGCGGAGGAAATGGGAGTCGCCGAGACCTTTGTCCCCACCCCGGTAGGCGTGTTCTTCGGCGAGCCTGGCGTGGAGGTCGCCGACCCGTTCTTCGGCGGCGTCGGCCCGGACCGCAAAGGCTGCATCGAGTGCGGTGAGTGCATGACCGGCTGTCGCCACGGCGCCAAGAACACGCTCCTCAAGAACTACCTGTACCTCGCCGAACGCGCCGGAACCGAGGTACGCCCGCTGACGACCGTCACCGGCATTCGGCCGCGGGCCGACGGCCGCTACGAGATCACGACCGAGCGTACCGGCGCCTGGGTGCGAAAGCGCCCGAGAACCTTCGTCGCCACCGACGTCGTGCTGGCAGCTGGAACCCTCGGCACCCAGAAGCTGCTCCATTCCATGCGCGACACGGGCAAGCTCGCCCACCTCTCGCCGCGTCTTGGCGAGCTCACTCGTTCGAACTCCGAGGCGATCCTCGGGGCGCGCACCTTCCGGCGCGACGTCGACTTCTCTCGAGGCGTCGCCATTACCTCGTCGTTTCACCCGGACCCTCAAACCCGCGTCGAGCCGGTGCGCTATGGCCGTGGCAGCAACGCCATGGGGCTGCTGGCCACAGCACTTGCCGATGGCGACGGTCGATCGCGGTTTTTGGCCTGGGCGCTCGAAGTGCTCCGTCACCCGGTGATGATGGCGCGCAACCTCAGCATGCACCACTGGTCGGAGCAGACCATTGCCACCCTCGTCATGCAACGACGCGACAACTCCATGACCTGTTACACGACAGCAGGGCTTTTCGGTCGCCGCCTGACCTCCAAGCAGGGCCATGGCGAGCCAAACCCGACTTGGATTCCGGCCGGGCACGCCGTCGTGCGACGCATCGCCAGGCGCATCGGCGGCTTTGCGGCCGGGGGCTGGAACGATGTCTTCAACGTCCCGATGACGGCACACCTGCTCGGCGGTGCTGTCATCGGCGACTCCCCCGAGACCGGGGTGATCGACCCGTACCACAGGGTCTACGGCCATCCTGGCCTTCATGTCCTCGACGGTGCCGCGATCTCTGCCAACCTCGGGGTCAACCCTTCGCTCACGATCACCGCGCAAGCAGAACGGGCAGTGGCACTGTGGCCGAACCGGGGCGAGGAGGACCCACGGGCCCCCCTCGGCCAACCGTACCGGCGGCTCGAGCCGATCGCGCCCCGCAACCCCGTCGTCCCCGCGGGGGCGCCGGGTGCGCTACGCCTGAGGCCGACGGGCGAAACCTGAGGGCGCCCTGAGCGGGACCTTTGGGACGGCCCCGGGGTCCGACCCAGGCGGCTGGCCGGACCAGCCGCTCCGTATCAGCTAGAGGCGGCCCTCGTGGTGTCGACGATAAGGACCGCACATGGGGCCTTGTGGGCGATGGAGTTCGGAACGCTCCCGAGCACCCTCCTTGCACCCCTCATGCCCTTATTGCCGACGATGACCAGGTCGGCGTCAACCCGGGTCGCGACTCGGCAGATGGCTTCAGCCGGCTCTCCGGTCGCAGCGTGGACCTCCACCGGTACCTTGGCCCTCTTCGCTATCGCCTTCAGCTCGTCGAGAAGAGCATCTGCAGGATGGACATTGGCCGTATAGCGGAACTCGGCGGGCAGGTCGGGCACGCTGACCGACTCAGGCTTGTACGCGGTGACGATGTGCAGCCTGGCACCGAGGACCTGTGCGAGCTCGACAGCCGCTTCGACGGCGCGCAGTGCGGTCGCCGAACTGTCTGCGCCGACCAGCAGGTTCTTGTACATCCGACCCCCTTGCTCGAGCGGCAAAGTCGCTCCCTAGTCGTCGTATTCTTCTATACGCGCCGCTCACGTGCGAGGAAATTTCTCGTTCGGAGGCCGACTGTCGGGTACCGCGCACTGGCAGCTGGACGGCGACGTGGCGCTAGGGCAAGTCGAGAACGGTTCCCTGTACTGCAGCGCTCACTGGTACCTCGGCGCTCTTGTAGTCGGTCACGATCGAATCGATCTGCTCGTCGGTCCGCGCCGGGTCGTGGTGGTACAGCATCAGCTGGCCAACTTGTGCCCTCTCCGCCAACCCGACGGCGTACCCGCAGGACGCGTGACCGAAGGACGCTCGCGCCGGCAGCTCCTCGTCGGTGTACTGGGCGTCGTGGAACAGCACATCGCAGCCACGCGCAAGAGACAGAGCCGCCTCGTGGTACTCCCCGAGCCCTTCTGGACCGGGGCCCAGGTTCGTCGGGCAGTGGTCGGAGAGGTAGGCGATGCTTGCCCGACCGTCAGAGATGCGATAGCCGAAGGCGCGCCCGCCCTTGTGCGGGATCTCGAGCGCCAGGACTGAGAAGCCCGCAATCTGTGCCGGTCCGGGCTCGAGGGCATGGAAGCTCCACGAGCCGAGCAGCTCTTTGGGTGCGATCGGGAAATGGGGCGGCGACATGAACCGCTCGAGGACGCTCTCGGTGTCGCCCTGGGCGGGAGCGTAGAGATCGACACGAGACCCGATGCTGTTGCCGGCGGCAAAGAAGGGCAGCCCCTGGGTGTGGTCCCAATGCAGATGCCCGAGCAGGATCGCCCCCTCGTAGGGCTGGCCGTCGAACAAGCCTGGACTTCCGCCGAACAGGTCGCTCGCCAGGCGGATGCCGGTGCCGGCGTCAACGATCAGGCTCGGGGGTTCGCCGTCGTGGGCGATGGCGAGACAGGAGGTGTGCCCTCCGTAACGGTCGAACTCAACGCCAGGCGTCGGGGTCGAGCCGCGCACGCCGCATGTCCAGATTCGCATCGACACAGTGTTTCATGTCGCCACCCATCGCTCTGCAATCGGCGGCCCCTTGTCGCCATCGCCCGAGACCCGATGCACGGCTGGGGCGCCCAATAGAATCGGCCATGGCCATAATCCCCGATGACAAGGATTGGACGTGGGTGCTCGAGCGCGCTTGCCCAGAATGCGGCTTCGAGTCATCCGCTCTGCCCAGGGATCAGATCGCACCGATGATCCGCACCAACGCCCAGGCATGGGTGGACATCCTCGCCGGGGAACCCGACCAACTCCGTCTCAGGGTGCGTGCGGACCGCTGGTCGCCTCTCGAATACGCCTGCCACGTGCGAGACGTGTTCCGGACCTTTGACGACCGTCTCACCTTGATGCTCACGCAGGACAATCCGCTGTACCAGAACTGGGACCAGGATCGCACCGCCGTCGAGGACCACTACGAGGACCAAGACCCCACGCCGGTCGCGGCCGAGCTGTGCGAAGCCGCGGACACCCTGGCCGGGCACTTCGGCCGAGTCGAAGGAGCCGCCTGGGCGCGCCGAGGAACTCGAAGCGACGAAGCGAGCTTCACCGTCGAGAGCCTCGGTCGCTACATGGTCCACGACGTCCTGCATCATCTCGAGGACGTGACCGGCGACCTCGCGGCGCCATTTGCCTGAGCGACTGACAAGTCCCCACGGTAGCTTGGCGGCGGTGGGGGAGACGAAAAGCACACACCGCTCGATGGCGGGCTTCGGGCACCTTGTCGAACCTCTCCGAATCCTGCTCGACAACCGGTCACTCACCTGGTTGGAGGTGGCCTTCGCCGGCATAACTCTGGCCGAATGGGGCTACGTCACGGCCCTGGCGGTCGACGCCTTCAGGCTTCACGGTTCTGTGGCCGTCGGCTTGGTCGGTTTTCGGCTCTTCGTGGCTTCGATCGCCAGCTTCTTCAACGTCCCTTACTTGGAGCGACACCCGAGCGGCGGCGTGCTCACGGCCATCGCCGGGGCCCGGGGCGCCATCGTCGCGACGAGCGCCGTTCTCGCCGCCACCGGTGCTCCACTGACCCCGCTATTGATCCTGGTGGCGATGGACGCCTTCGTGTCGGCCCCATACAGGTCGGCCCAGTCCGCCATGCTCCCGGTCCTGGCTCGGAACCCGGGGGAGCTGGCCGCGGCCGCGGCTGGAATCAGCACCGTCAAGACGCTGAGCCAAGCCCTCGGTGCGATCGCCGGCGGCTTCCTGCTCGTGGTCACAATCCCGGCTGTGGTCTTCGGCGGGGCGGCGACCCTGATGGTCGCGGCGGCGCTGGCCACAGTGCGCTTCAGCGGCACCCCGATCCGTGTCTCCGACGCCGGCTCCTCGGGTGGGGCACGCGGGCTGCTAGGTGACACCCTCGGCGTCGTCCGCCATCCCTACGTCGGAGGCCTCCTCGTCGTCAGCGGGTTGCGGACCTTCGTCCGGGGAATGTGGATCGCCATCGCGGTCATTGCGTCCTTGCGGCTGCTGCACGCCGGGAGTGGCGGAGTCGGGTTCCTGATGCTGGCCGCCGGAGTCGGCGCTCTGGCGGCCGTACCCCTCTCGGCGGCGCTCATCGGCCGGTCCAAGCTCGGAAAGCCCACAATCCTGGCGTTCGTGGCGTGCGGGGTCCCCCTGGTCCTCATCGCAGGTGTGCCAGTGCTCGACATCGCGCTGCTATTCGTCGTCGCCTGGGGTGTCGGCATGGCCGTAGCCGACGTCGCGACTTTCTCTCTGCTCCACAGGCTGCTCGACACTCCGCTCCTGCCCCGCGTCACCGGTGCCATCGAATCGGCCAAGTTGGCCCTCGAAGGTCTCGGGGCGCTCATGGCCCCGTTGCTCGCATCCGCCATCGGCATCCGCTGGACCCTTGCGATTGCGGGATTGCCGCTCCCCGCTGTCGTGGTGATCGGCGGTTGCGGGCTGAACGACAAGCGTCGAGAGTTCTTGGACCTGTCGGACCCGAAGGTGACGACGATCCTGGTCGAGCACCGTGATCGCTTCGCCAGGTTCGGCTCTAAGTACGTCGCCGCGTCTTTGGAGGCGAGCGGGCGGCGCCTCGTCGTGAGCGACGACGCCGAGGTCGACGACGAGCGTGTTCGGGACATGACCGAGCTGCTCACCTCGTTCTGCGCCCGCCTCTACGGCCGCAGGGTGGCCGCCCCTCGGGCGGCAAAGGTCCTTGCCGCAGCCAGCGAGGACGACGATGCCACCTAGATTCCGACCACCTGACGGCTGGGTCGTCCAGGCGTTCAGCTTTGCCATCGACCCGACCGACGAGCAGCTCGCCATGATTGCCCGGTTCTTCGGCGCTCGGCGAAAGGCTTACAACTGGGCCTTGGAGCAGATCAAGGCAGGCATCGACGCCTATCACGCCACCGGCGTCTACTACGAGCGTCCCTCCCTCTACGGGCTGCGCAAGCGGTGGAACGCCGAGAAGTCGGCCATCTGCGTGAACACCGAGACCGGCGAGACCTGGTGGCCCGAGGTCTCGAAGGAAGTCTTTGCCGACGGGATCCGTGGCGCCGTCGACGCCTACTGGCGCTGGCAGGGCTCGCGTGCGGGGACGATCGCCGGCCGTCGGGTCGGCTTTCCCGCTACAAGAAGCGCGGCAAGGACCGGGACCGCTGCACGTTCACGACCGGGGCCATGCGCCTGGAACACGACCGGCGTCACCTCAGCCTCCCGAGGCTTCGGAGGCTCCGCACGCACGAGAACACTCGCAAGATCGAACGCCTCGTGAGAAGTGGGCGGGGGCGCATCCTCTCGGTCACGCTCTCGCGCCGAGGGACGTGGATCGTCGCCGCGCTGAAGGTCGCCGCCTCCCGGCCCCAGCAGCCGGGCGTCGCCGAGCCTTCCTCGCTCGTCGGCGTCGACGTCGGCATGCGCAGGTTGGCGACGGTCGCGACACCCGAGCAGGTGATCGCCATCGTCGACAACCCGAAGGCCCTCGAGCGCCGGTTGACAGAACTCCGAGGTCTCCACCGCCAACGCTCCCGCCGCCGATCGGGCTCCTCCCGCTACCGGGAGACGGCAAAGAAGCTCACCCGCCTCCACGCGCAGGTGGCGGCGGTCCGACAGCACGCGATCCACAACCTCACCGCCGAGCTCGCCAAGACCCACGGCGTGATCGTTGTCGAGGGGCTGGACGCGGCAGGGATGTTGCAACAAAAGGGCCTCCCCGGCGCGCGAAGGCGCCGGCGGGGGCTCTTTGACGCAGCCCTCGGGAAGCGCGGCGGCAACTCCGCTACAAGTGCGCCTGGTACGGGAGCACATTGGTGGAGGCCGACCGCTTCTTTCCCTCCTCCAAGACGTGCCATGTCTGTGGGCACGTCCAGGACATTGGCTGGTCGGAGCACTGGAGCTGCGAGGCCTGCAAGGCGGAGCACCAGCGCGACGACAACGCCACCATCAACCTCCCCCGCGCGGCGAGCCTGGGCGCAGTTGGCGCCCCGGTGAAGCGTGGAGCCGAGCATGAGACCGGGCCTCGCCCGGCAGCTGGCGAAGACACGCGAAGGGAGGCTCGGCATCCGCCGAGCCGAACAACTCCGTGAGGAGTGCAGCGTGAGTGGGCTCACCAACGCTCACTCGGCTGCAACGGCTGCAGCGTCAAGCACAACGCTGACTCGCCTCCTGTGACCGACGCGGATCACTTCACCAAGGCGTCGATGAACTCCTGCGACATCACGAACAACGGCACGCCAGCTCTTTCGAGCGTCTCGTTGTCGACAGGTGGCAAGTGGGTGATCGTTGGGTAGAGGTAGATGTTGTCAGTCGTGGGGTCCCTGAATCGGAACATGGTTTCCTCCTTGGAAGGTGGGTCGAGGACTTCCCTGGTGAACTGGAGCAACTCGTCCGTGCCTGCAGGCTCTAGCGGTTCGTAGACGCCACAGACCAAATCGGCGAACCACGCGTCGCCACTGCAAGCTCCGGGATCGTTCCGTCCTGGACCATCGACATAGGCATCTCGACCAGCATTGTCTGGAGTCTTTCACTCCTGCCGGCGACGCTGCCCGCCGGTAATCGGCTCGAGCTTGTCGAGGTCACTGGCGGCGAGACCCAGGTCCACTTCACTCAGGCGGAGTTCGACAAGCTTGACCTCGCCGAAGAAACGGAGTTGCTGGCGTTGGGCCGAACGTCCCGATTTGCTCACTCGGCCGAGCTACCCTACCGATACGTCCTAGGTGCGAGGTGTGGCTCGGCCCTGGACAACCCAGGAGAACTCCGTGAGCCCGATCCGCGACGAGGCGTCAGCCGACCGCGCCGAGCAGGCCGCCTATTTGGCGCGGCTTCGAGAGGTGGAGGCTGAAAGAGACCGCCTCCGTGCCGGTTAGTTAGCGACGCGATACCGCGGGTCCCAGGTCATTCCCAAGCGCCTGGAATCACCGGCGAGGCGTGAAGTGCGCCGTAGGAGAGCACTGCCACGGTCCCGGTGCTAGCCCATGAATGACCTCGGGGTCTACTCTTGGGCATGGGTGGGCTAGTGACCGATGGTTACTGCATCCTCGAAGAGCCGGACCGCGTCATCAAGATCCCTGCACCCACGAAGATCGAGATGGCGCCCGAGATCGAGGTAGCACGCTTCCCCGCCATGATTCACGCGGCGGGCTCAACCAGTCATCGCAACGAGCTCGGCGAGCTTCTCAGATGGTTTCATGAATCCGAGCGTCTCGCGCGGACGGTTGTTGAGGCTCGCGGCGAACCGGGCGAGGTCCTCCGCGCTGTGCACGGAGAGATCAGTCCCCTTCGGCATGTACTGACGCAGTAGCCCGTTCGTGTTCTCGTTCGACCCGCGAAGCCACGGGCTGTGCGGGTCACAGAAGTACACCTGGACACCGGTTGCGACCGTGAACGCGACGTGGGCAGACAGCTCCTTTCCCTGGTCCCAGGTGATCGAGCGGACGAGCTCTGCGGGGAGGGTG
>Ga0187860_1004168_pt1 | contig 10988 bp, 15 predicted proteins | sample June2016WEW_10_4_FD_132981 | JGI IMG/M metagenome (GOLD analysis project Ga0187860, IMG submission 132981) | Peatland microbial communities from SPRUCE experiment site at the Marcell Experimental Forest, Minnesota, USA - June2016WEW_10_40 | ecosystem: Environmental > Terrestrial > Soil >... | reverse complement strand
TTCAATATCTGAAGTCGGCGCCAGCCAGAAATCAAATAGACCAAGCGAGAAAAGAACAGATTTTAAAGAATTATTATACGTACTCCTATCCAAGATCAGATATTGTTTGGAGTTGCCGTCCTCAACTGTTCCCACAACAAAACCTTCTGTTCCTCCCCAAATTGACATATCTTCTTTTTTCCAAGTAAGAGCTACATAATCTCCAGATTTCGGACTCCCTTTCTCCAATATCTGTCACCTTAACCGAAACACCCCTAGGGGTATCCCCATTATATCTAATTTATCGAAAATGAGGTGTATTTGAGATGGCTGAAACGATTATAACTACTGCAAAGGCATACCATACAGACAGCTCAAAGATTATAGTCATCCCAAGAAAGCTAAGAAGAAAACTTGGGGAGGAAAACACTGACCTCTTCATTGTTAAACTGGATGAAAAGCAGCGCATAATTCTTGAACCAATAAAGAAGGTGACACCCCTTGGCAACCAATGACGATGACAGCTTAGAGCATTGGGAGGGGTTACAGCATTGGCAGGGGGTATTGTCCCCTGGTGAAATGAAAGCGTTGAGGTGGATAACACTTGATCCAACAAGGCCTTTTTGTTCAAGAGATTTAATGGAATCTGCGGGAATACGCTCTAAAGGAACAGCTAGAAACATTAACTACAAACTCAATAAACAAGGAATAATCGAATTATATTGCCGGTCCATCTATGCATTTTATAAACTGAAATCCGTTGACAGATCCAAAATCAAAAAATCAGTGACACTATCCCGTATGGGGGGTAACGGGCTTAGGCGTGTCAAGATTGATCTTATACCCTTGTTGGATTCAATGGCGGCGGAAGAACTCTGCCGAGTTCACGACGTACGTCTAACCTTCCTTGCTGGTCAGTTATACAATCTTCTCTTAAGCACAGGCGTTTACAAACTTGAGCTTGGCTCCAAAGATATTTTCTTCGGCTCTTTTGAATGGTCTAAATACCGGTCAGTTCAAGTCTTCTTGCACTGTAACGGCAAGGTCTCATTTGTCTTAGATTGCGGGAATTGCCCTATCGAGGCAAGTACCACTGGTTTTGTTAGCATGGCTGGTTTTCTTGGAGGCATTAGAAATCAACTGCTAAATGCATGCAGAATTATTGATGGGAAGGTAATAGAGGAGGCAGTGCCTCTTGTCGATGTTTGGAAAGTTGTAAGTTGGCATTATGGAAAGGATTCTGCTCAAGAGTTTAGCGGGGAAGGCTTCAATATTACTTTCCAAATGTGGTGTGGATTGCTTGCAAGGATATATGTTCATGAGCAAGATCACTCACGAAAGGTAAGATTTGAAATTGCGCAAACCCCCAAGGAATCATTGCAGGAAGTAATAGCAAAAAAATTAAATCTATGCTGCGGAAGGTGCCCAGGCTGTTTAAAGCAATCGTCATAACGCCCACCGACAAAACTGTTGATTTTGGCTCTTATTTAGCGATTGCGCGAAATGAGGCCAGAAAACGCGAACAATGTGTTGATTACCCAACTGTTAGGGCGGTTCATTTTATCCCAGAGGTTGGAGCCTATGTGGCAATTTATGAGGTACCTGACAAAGTCAATGCTAACCAAACGAAACGAGCTATAAATTGAATGGGAGGGAAAAGTTGGTCTTGCTGTCTGAATCGGAAAAATCGTCTCCGAGCGACATATTTGGTAGCTTAGAAAAGCCAGTGATAAACGCTCAATGCAAGTCGGTTCCTACCATGACCTCTGGCGCCAACTCCCAAATCCCCTCTTGCCCGAGATGTAGAAGCAGCAGAGTCTGGCGGGACGCCAAACGCAATACACCTTCTGGCTTTGAGATTCAACGCTGGTCCTGCAGAGACTGCGGAAGGCGCTTCTCAGATCCAAACGATACTCAAAGAGTAAAAGAGGCGGCTAGAGCCGTTGAAACAGTTGATACGAAGTCATTAAAAAGCGGAGACGGCATAGTAATTACTCGCCAAATATGCGTCACGGAGACGAAAAATTTGGAAGCAGAACAACAGAATACAGAAGTTCTGCGTAGAAACGAAATTGGCGAACCTAAAGGAAAAATCATCGAATATGCTTGGTGGCTCAAAAAAGACGGCAAAAGCGACTCAACAATCAGAGGAAGAACAAAGATACTTCAAATCTTAACCAAAAGAGGCGCCAACCTCTACGATCCCGAAAGCATCAAAGACGCGATCGCTAAACAACCCTGGAGCAACGGAAGAAAAAACAATGCAGTAGACGCCTACTCATCATTCCTCAAGATGGCAGGAGGCAAATGGGAAGCACCTCTCTACCAAACTGTACGTAAGATACCCTTCATCCCAAAAGAAACAGAAATCGACCAACTAATCGCAGGATGCAGTTTACGAATGGCGACCTTCCTTCAACTGCTCAAAGAGACAGGCGCAAGATGCGGCGAAATCTGGTGGCTAAACTGGTCAGACATAGACTTTGAAAGCAAAGTCGTAAACATATCACCCGAGAAAAACAGCAACCCAAGAGTCACACACCTCAGCAACAAACTCATAGAAATGCTCAACCATCTCCCTCGAAACTACGGCGAAAGAGTCTTTTCGCATCCACATATGCTAATCGACAACCACACAGTAACCTTTCAACGACAAAGAAAACGCATAGCCCACAAAATAGGCAACCCCAGACTACTAAAAATCCACTTTCACACCCTCAGATACTGGAAGGGAACTATGCTCTACCACGAAACCAAAGACATGTACTACGTTATGATGCGCTTAGGCCACAAGAACATAAAAAACACCTTACTTTACGTCCAGCTTGAAGAAGCCCTATTCCAAGGCGAAACCAGCTACATCTCAAAAGTTGCAAAAAACGAGAAAGACATCTGCAGCTTAGTCGAAGCGGGCTTTGAATACGTCACCGAGTTTGAAGGCTCAAAAATATTCAGAAAAAGAAAACTCTAACATGCAAAAACCGATAAACCGTCGCCAACGAGGACCCTAGGCCTTTTTACTTATAAAGGTGCAGGGGGTGGGATTTGAACCCACGAACGCCTACGCGATAGGGTCCTAAGCCCTACTCCGTTGACCAGGCTTGGAGACCCCTGCAACTTGCGAGCTTATTTTGCGCTCAAGCCGAGATAATCTCTGTACCAACTAATTAATATGAAGCTTTTCCCCGTCATCGAAACCGAAGCGGCTGAATGGTTGCCTTTTGCGTCAGGATTAACCGTAAGCATTTTATTGCCAAGAAGCAGTTCTTTCACGGGAACACCGCTGTGCGCCTTCGTAGCCTAGCCCGGTGGGGCGTTACCTTGGTAAGGTAATGGTCGCGGGTCCAAATCCCGCCGAAGGCTCCAGTTTTGTCCCTGATTCATTGAAAAGACCTGATTTACGATTTGATTGGAGTTACTAAATTCTGTAACTTGGTTACAACTTTGCGTAATGAGTCCAGCACTTGATAGCAAACTTAACTCCTCACTAAAAACGCGCGCCTTATTTGCTACGCGATGTTTTAGAACTTTGGTGTAACCTGGACTAAAGTTTGACGGGTTTCTCAAAAATTCAACTTCGGTTTTGCTGAGCATCTTTTTTTTTCGCCGATATAGAATAATGTGAACGTATTTTTATACTCATCCTTTTAGCCTTGTTTTGGCGAAATACGCCTTTTTACAGGTTTTTTCATTAGCGCACGCTTCGGGGCAGGCGTGAAGGCTCAATCAAATCAACTCAAAGAAGTTAGCAGGTCCTAAACTTTAGGCCCGTCTCCTCAGATACACTTTCCAGAAAATGCCACTCAGTTTCGGTCAACGGCTCTTTAAACCAGACAGCGTCAAAGCGGCGGCTCATATACTCGAGTGTATTGCGCAGCAGAAAATGCATATTCCCCTTTCCCCTTCGCTCCGGGACTGTGAACATGTCGTACACAATATCCTCAGGGTCCAACTTGTCCTGGCCCATGACGATGTAGCTGGCGATTTCTTCGTCTACGGTCAGCAGAAAAGCCTGAAGATGTTGTTCGATCCACTTATCTTTGTGTAGGATTGGTTTCGAAAATCCCCTGCAGTCTATTGAAGCTTTTGACATCCGTTCGCGTATCTTCTTCTCGATTTCTGAGCTATCGGGAGTTATGTTCATTATCAGCCGGCTTAGCTCTTGGAATACCTGTCGAGTGAATCTTGGGTGGCAGTTGTCGATGTGCTTTTTGCCGACGCCGCCCTTGAGGCACCTCGGGCAAACGAACCTAGTGATGTGAGGGTCGCATGCAAAAAAGTCATCAGCACTCATATCGAAACACCTCGGGTTATGGCAGCAGGTGTAAAGTTGAAAAATGCTGGTTTTTGGGAAAAAGAGGGGAAGGGATGAATTTTTTCCGTCTTTTGGTATTGATGGTTGCAGTGGCTCATTTACGAATCAACTCACAAAAAAGAGTTAGCAGGTTTGGTACCCGACTCCAAGCTCTTTAGCTACCTTGTCTAAGAGTTTTTCCCCGTATTCACTTATTGGTCCTTGAAACTTAACTGTGTCGAAGCGTTGGTGCATAGATTCCAGCGACTTAAGCATCAGAAACTTCATGTGGCTTTTTTTGCGTCGAATGCGATCCATGGCTACTTCCCGATGCTCCATAGCCATGAACATGTCGGCGACTATAGGCTGTTGGCAATTTTTCTCCGCCAAGTTCGTCCGACCTATGACAATGTAGCCCACTGCTTCTTCGCCTTTGATCAGTAGAAATACCTCTAACTGGCGCTCTTTAGTTGTCCACTCGCCTTCACGTAACATAGGAGAAGACCGTTGTTGTTCAATCCTTGATATCTCTGACATCCGCTCGCAAATCTGTTGCTCGTTTATGGGACTGGTTGCTGTAACTTTCACTATTAGCAGAATGAGTTGTCGAAATACAGTTTCGCTGAAAATTGTTTGGCAGTTGTTAGTATGCAAGTAGTTGGCTCTGCTGTCATCTTTGTCATCAAAGCGCTTAAGGCATTTAGGGCAGACATACACATCTTCAGCCAAGTATCCGGGCATTCCTTGCGCAATGGCACTGTTACCTATTCTTTTAGTTCCGCTGTAGACAAATCGGAGTTTGTCGAAATAATCAAAGAAATTTGTTGCCTCTTTGTCATCAGCAGTCATGGCTCTCACCTATGCGTTTGGCTCGCTCCGGGTCGATCAACCTGACTATAGTTTTGAATGCGTTTTCGCCTTGGACGATGTCTATTAAGCCAGCAACCTTCAGTTTCTGCAAACTATTTGCTCGAATACTGTTTGGGAATACTCGTCTGTTTAGCTCAATCATTGGGAACTCGTTTTTGTCTTTTGCAAGTTCCAGCATCGTCCTTAAGAGCTCAATGCTGCTATTGGTCAATCCGTCTGCCCTGAACCGAAGCTTCTTTCCTATAAAAAAGACTGCGGCTACTTCCTTCATCGCCTCTGTGTTTACTTCCACTAAGATTTCGTCATCGCACTCATCGCAAACCAGCAATCCTGCATGCTCCAGAAATTTCAGAACTTCAAAGTTAGTCTGCGGATCAATGTTATTCTTTTCGGTAAGTTCAGTCAGCGAGAACTCCTCGGGCATTTGGTCCCTTATGAACTCGAACGCCGACTTCTGCCATGGCTCCATCTGTACTTCTCTTGCCATTCAAGTTGCCTCCTGTCCGTCAGCATTTTTTCCGAAACATCGAATTTTCAATTTTATGGCAAACACCTGTAAAGTTGAAAAATTGGTGTTTTTAGAAAAATGAGAAAAAAAGGGCATGTGCCTGCCTCCTTTACAGTTGCAAGTTGACAAGTTTTTCCTTCCCCTCATGGCCATGTTTGGTAGTAATGTATCCGTATAGCACCAGTTTTTGCAGAAGCTTTTGAGTCATTGTTTCCGAGATACTGCCTAAGTCCTCAGCTATTGTTTTCATGTTTACATCGCTATGGCTCCGCAGGTAGTTGAGTGTCTTTGATGCATAACGCCTCTTCTCTTCATCATCAAACAGATCGGCAAGCTCTGAGTCCAAGTCTTGGAAGACAATGTCGTCATTGATGGTTCTCTCGACCAGCTCCTTGTTCATGGGTGGTATCTGTTCTTGGTTTGCCTCGATGGTCAGTCGCATGTATCGCTTGAATCTTCTAAAGATGCCTCTTGAAAGTTCGCCCAACAGTTGCAATGCTTCGGGGTCAAAGACTTCTGTGTCTGGGTTGCTTAACCTAAAGGCTTCGACCAATTGCAGGGTAGTCAGTGGCTCAACGATGTACTTGTCACATTTTCCCCAAAAAAAGTTTGGAGCCTTAAGTACCAATTCTTTCTGGATGGCGATTACAAGGTGGGTTTTTGCTCTGTTTTCCAGGGATTCCCAGAACTCTTGAATGGCCGTGATGTCGTGAACCAATGCGTTTGCGTTTGACTTTGAATAATCTGGCATGTCGAGCAAAATGACCTTTGTGTCGTGCAAGAAAGAGGATATTGCCTGATCCTTCAGTTCATTGCACTTGCTTCTGCCCCAAGAATGCCTCCATCAGCGAAATGTCCCTGCGCTGCAGGATAGTCCTTGGGTCTCCGGATTTGTTTGTTCTCTGCGATTGACCGGCGGATAGGTACGCGTGCACTTGATCTTCGTATTCGTTTGCCACGGGGTCATAATACCCTGAATTTCCGCATCCTCTTTGCCACAATTCCTCTTTCCAGTTTTTGCTCCATTTGAACCAGTAGGTGTCCCTATTGTTCAGTTGGGGCAGAATTCGGCTCTTGCCCGTGCCTTGCAAGCCTATGACCAAGCTTAAGCCGCTGGCGGTGTTCTGCAGCTTGTAGTTTAGAGAATTGTACACTTGCGTTTCATAGAATTTGTCGCTTTTATCATCGCTTATTGATTCGCTGACGCCCGATGCTGCCCACCGGTAGACTTTTTGAAGAGGCGTTAAAGGTTTTTCGGAAACATCGATTTTACAACTTTTCAAGTCGTCTTGGGTCAAGGGTGTGTCGCTTTTCTTTTCGTCTATTGGCTCCAGCGGTTTTTCGGGAACATCGATTTTTTGCATTTTCGACTCGTTTTCTGTCACTTAGTTCACCTCCTTTCGTGTATCTTGTTTGATGGTTTTCGGGGTTGTTTGTTTTAGGTTTATTTGGTTTGTTTTCATTTGTGTTTCACTGATTAGACCCAATAACTTTATAATACAAGAACATATTCTCATGTAAACGGGTCTTAATTGAGGTGCTAAAATGGGAAGAATGAGCATTGAAGATATGGAAGCAAAAGGGCTGGAACTAATTTCAATGTGGCTCAATCATGAAGATGATTGGCTGTACTACTCGGAAGTCAAAGATGAAGCCGTAAGGGTAATGGGATTCAGCAAAAGCGCCTTGCAGCGTCATCTCCGTTGGCTCGTAAAGACAAATAAGCTTGAGACTATGAAGGAGGGTGACCCAGCCAAATCCCGAAAGACATTGTACAGACCGAACCAAGAGTACTACAAGAAAACGTTCCGTTGGATACCAATCGGGCGGGAAGCTAATGATGCCGAATATTTGTTCTTCATAGGACTTGCAGACGAGATAACGGAAAAATTTGATAGAACTTGCCAAGAGCTCGTTAGACAAAGCGACGAACCGCAACCGCTTGGGAACATGCCTACCCGCCCCCAACTGGATAAACTAAACGCTGATATTGGCAAACTAATTCGGGCGGCAAGACTTGACTTGTCCCGCGAGTACTTCAATGAAAAAAGAGAACCAGAGGTGGCTTATGCCACTCTTCGGAAAAGTGTCAAAAGGATGGTTACGGCGTACATGGAATTATGGGCCTTCCTTGAACTTACGCATGGAGCCAAGAAGATATTTGCCGATCAAATGGGTAGCGTGCAGAGATCGGTCAAAAAGATGAAACAAAAGAATCCTTGATGCTGTGTTTGCAATGCTACATAGCCAAAATTATAACGCTGCTATATGCTCACGCACGCGAATGGTTTTTTTCTTATAACCAAGCTAAGGCAAAGTTGTAAATGCGAAAAATCAACCTTTTTGGGATTTCTTAACATTCAGGCTTGGGCAAGATCCAAATTTGCCTCGAACGCTTAAGCTCCAACTTTACCCGACCCCTGTCCGAGCTCGATCCTTTTTGCGATTTTGACTAGGTGCTTGGCGAGCATTTTCTCCTCATGCCGACTCGGGCAGCGCCGACGCAGCCAGGCAACCGTCGAGTCCAGGTCAGCCATGTCGCCGAGGAGGCTTCGGACGCAGCTCATATGCTGAAAGAGGCCTACTGTCACAAAGTATTCTGGCTTATGGTATTCAGGATGTCTCTGAAAGAATATCTGCCTTGACCTGTCGGGAATCATGAAGCGAATTCGCTTTATTCTATGCCGGCTGTTCGAGAGCTTTTGGTAGATCGTGGCCTCGTATGGCAGCTGGCTTACTGGTACTTCTTTTCCCACGATTTCGGTGGTCCACTCGGTAGTTTGTATCTCCCTGAACTCGCAGCCGCACTTTCGGCACCTGTACTTGCTGACAAGGATGGAATGGGAGTCGTCTTGCCGCTCGCCCCTTTCGATTCCAAGGCTCTTCAATTTTGAACTTCCGCACTTGGGACAACTTATCATTCCTCAGAGTCCTCCTCTCGGCTGCCATGCTTGGTGACCTCCGTCTCCCACTCAATGCGCTCGATGACCTCACACTCGCAGCCGCAACTCAGGCATCGATATTTTGTTATGGTTACCATGTGCTCGTCGTCTTGGCGGTCGTCGCGCATAGTCAAGAGGATTTCGGTCTGGGTGGAGAAGCACTCTGGGCAGTTCATTTCTGTGCCTCCCAAAGCCCAAGCCGACCTGATCCGACATCTTCAACGGCAAAGATGTGCTTGCACTTGGCCTGATGGAACCGGTGATCGGGGCAGTCGCAAGTCCATTTGCCCCCAAACAATGTAACACTGTAACCGCCTCCGCCCGATTGAGACTTGACCCAAAATGTTGAGGGGTTGATTTGTTCGATGTCTTGGGGCAAAATTCGGTCGCCCCTTTCTTTTCGACTTAACATTTGTGTTGCCATACCAATCTACCTATGAATACAAAATGCTGCCCACCGTAAATAAACTCTTCTGCCAACAAATAGGTAGAAATAAATAAGTCAAGGCACATAGAAAGAAGCATGAGCCTCAAATCAAAAACATCAATAGCCAGACCAAAATCAAAATCCCTGAGAGCAACCGTCCCAGAAGGCATAGCCGCATTCCTCGAACTAAACGCAGGCGACACGCTGGAGTGGAAAATGGAAATCATCCAGGGAGAACGCGTCGCGACCGTCAAAAAAGCGAAAAATTAACCATTTACCGAAAAATCCGCAAGCCAAGAAATGTTATTCCCAAACCAGGACTAGGCCTGAACATGTGGGCGAGTCCGAAATTTCCCGGAAAAATTTCGGGCAAAACTGATACAATGTACATTGCGAGGGCTAAGGTCTTCCGAAAACTGGCGGGTATAGAGTGGGCAAGTTTGAATTTATTTATTTGATTTTTATATGTTCTGACGATTAGTTATTTTCCGAAAAGCCTTTTCCTCTATGGGGGTAAGGCCTTTGTTGGCTTCGATACCAGTCCAAACAGGTTTTAGGAAAAGTAGCCACTATAATTTAAACAAAGTGCCTAAGATATGAATGATTAAGATGAGGAGGAATGCAGTAGTCATGGTGATGTGTAAGTATTTAAGGTACTTTTTTGAGCTCTGCCATATATTAAACCTGTAAAGAACACCTGTCACCACAAGGACAAGCAAAGCGATGAATAATGCCATTCCAATTCCTATGCGTGTCACAGTTGCCAACTCATACCAGAAATGAACAGAAATAAGCATGAAAGCAACTAAATTTCCGAATATATGTATTCTTAATAATGCCTTAATTCGCAGGGGGACGACGCTGTTTTACAACATAATATATTGGCGTAACAAATGCAATCCATAAGCCCCCTATCCAACTTGCCCAATGGGTAAAGGGTAAAGAACCTATTGAAAAATTGAATAAATGCGTATCAAACAATGCAAGAGCTGAAAAAGAAATTATAAAAACAATTATGACTAATGCTACCCAAAAATCGGGTTTTCTTAAATAGTTAAAAACACTCGCCAACTTTGCCCTTGACTCCTAGAAAAACAAAAATCAATACCAAGTAGGCGCATTGTCATATTTTAACATTGATAGCTCTACTCATGATATTTTGCATCGCGCACCAGCTTAAACAGAACCCAATTTCTAGAATTCTGTTCGACAGGGTAACCTTTATTCCCAAGGGCGTCTAGGCGTGGAAGCATGACCCGGTCAAAAAATTCAAAAATATTTTCCTCCAAAACTCATACAGAGTACATTGCGTAGGCAAAGGCCTGCCGAAAATAAGAGGTATATAGTAGATAAGTTTGAATTTATTTGTTCGATTTTTATATGTTCTGATGATTAGCTAAATTCAGGCAAACCTTCCTCTATTGGGTTAAGTTTTTGGAAGGCCTTTGTTTCATCTCGACAAATCATGTTTTCTCGCTTAATATCAAAACCAAAAAAAAGGATTCGGTGAGAATGTTGGAAGGGAACGTCCAGCTAAGTCTAGACTACTGGTTTTAGGTATACGTGAAGTTGATCTTTTCTTATTTGTAAGAGCAGTCCTTTGTCTGTTCTGCGTATAGTTCCTTTCTCTAGGGCTGAAATGTCCAGCATGTTTCGTACTCCGCCTTTCTTGGCGCCGAGCACCGATTCAGCTACGTCCTTTTCCAATTCGACTTCAAGTTGAGTTACTCGCCAATCGTCCAGATCTATTTCTATTTCTTTGACTTTGCCTATTTTTTCGTCTACCGCCCAAACATCCTTATCTAAAATCTCTTTACTTTTCGCTTTCACACTCATACTTATCTATCCCTCCTTTAAACGTCCATAATTTGAGCTACCTAAATAAATGGTCATTGACAGAGTTGCGTGGGCTACTCTTTTTTTTTACAATATACGCTTTTGCTGCTTCTTCCGCAACGCGGGATAGTC
>Ga0187860_1004165_pt1 | contig 10997 bp, 7 predicted proteins | sample June2016WEW_10_4_FD_132981 | JGI IMG/M metagenome (GOLD analysis project Ga0187860, IMG submission 132981) | Peatland microbial communities from SPRUCE experiment site at the Marcell Experimental Forest, Minnesota, USA - June2016WEW_10_40 | ecosystem: Environmental > Terrestrial > Soil > Wetlands... | reverse complement strand
CTGCCCGTCGTGCCGCCGATGAACGATCTGGCGTGGCTGCCCGGCGCGGGGCGGCTGGCTGATTTTGCCGGCCCCATCGGCCTGGAGTTTTGGGGACCGGGCGGCGAAGCGACTTTTTACCCGCAAGGGACGCTGATGGCCTATGGATGGGCCGGGCACCGGGAAATGCCCATCGACACGGCGGCGCGCCAAAACGACACCAACGCCATCGAGGGCGCGCGCCGGCGGCTGGCGGCGCTTGTGGAGAAATACGGGCGTCATGTCAAGATGAACGGTGAGCCGTGCCTTTTTTGGGAAAAGCCCCTGAAGGGTTCCTGGCGCGAGAATTGGGGCGGGGCGGGCGTCACCACGCTGCACAACTCCGACGGCTGGTATCCGGCGCGCGCGCTCGTCGAGTTGTACCGCTATGATCGGGCGCGGCATCAGGCGCGGCCCGCGGATCTGGAGGCCATCGACGAGCTTTTCAACTGGGCCAAATGGGGCGTCTGGAGCCGCAACGAGTTTCCCGACGTGCCCTCCTCTCCCTTCGCCATCGGCGGCAGTTTGAAGGCGGCGTTTCTTCTGGATTACTACTTCACTTTCAAAAGTGACCCCGCCCGCAAGGGAAACGCCGAGTTGGCCCTGCGTCTGGCGGACAATGTGGCGTGGCGTTATCTGCCAATTTGGGCGATGGACCCGGATCGATTTGACGGCGGCGTGGACGGCTCGTTTTTGATGGAGCCCAACAGCGGACGGGACTGGGCCGGGCTGGGCTGCGCCAACGAAACCAGTTGGGTGATCGACTCGTTGACAGAGGTGTATGTTCACACTGGCGACGAACGGATGCGCTACTATTTGCGCGGCATCCTGCAACGCTGGCCGCTGCTTTACCGCCCGTTTGCGGAAAAATCGCTGGCGGATTACGGCGGCGATTCGCTGACCGAGGGCTACGGGGTTTTCGACGGCTCCGGGCCGGGGCGCGGGCAGCGGTACGGTTACGGTTTTGTCGCGCCGCTCGCGCTGGAAGAGCCGGTTGGGGGGTCGAAATTGCGCGTGGTCGCCGGCGCGCGCGCCTGCATCGCGTTCGACAAAGGCTCGACGGATAAAGATGTGATTGACTACAGAACCGACGGAAATGGCGCGTGCTCGTTTCGCATTGTCTCTACGGACGCCGGCGCGTTCGACGTGAGTTTCACGTATCCGAACGTCGATGTTTCGCGATTTCCGGTGACGGTGAACGGCCATCCGTGCAATGAAAACCAGGCGCGCCGTCCGCCGCGGGCGCCGTCCTCGCTATATCTGGCGGGGATGCGCAACGGCGACTTAGTGAGCGTGGGCGATCTGCCTGGCGGCCTGCCGGCCACCAATTTCACGACGCCACGAACTTACGCCGAGCGCACGAACGGCGCCGAACAGCGGGGGCCCTTCACCCTGCTGGCAACGCCAGGCGAGGTGGCGTTGCGGCAGGACTGGAACGATCTCCATTCCTTCGCCGGGCTGGTTGCGGGCGAGCATTGGATTTTTGGAGTGCCGTACTGGCAGGGGGAACGGGCCGCGACCAATCTAATATCGGTTGAAAGCGCCGGGCCCTCGGTCCTGTTCGCCGCCTATTCGGCGAACAATGGGAAGGCGCCGCGATTGGCGCTGAGCGACGGCGCGGAAATATCGTTGACGGGCAATCCGGCGCGCGCGTGGCGGGGCTGGCCACCGATCTTCGAGCAGGAGATTCTGCTTGACTATGCGATTGCGCCCCGCGGTGCCAGAGTGAAATCCCTCGATCCAAACGGGACGCTGGTCATGGCGGTGACCGTGTTTAACGGCGATCCGAATGAGTTGGCCGAGGCCACCAATGCCCTGGCGGCCGCCGCCGCCAGCCTGGAACAGGAACACCGCGAACGCCAGGCGCTGGCGGTTTTGCGGCGGCGATTTGAGGGCCTGCCCGCGGGGAAAATCGCCGTGCTGCCGGGGCAGACAGCCGGACCGGCCGCCAATTTCGCCGCGCTCACCGGCTTGCGCGACAAATGGACGCGCCTGTCGGCGGAGGACTTCATTTCACCGGACAAGTTTAACGCGAGCCGGTTCCCGATCGCGTTTGACCTCGGCGACGAACATTATCTCAAGACGGTGCGGGCGGAGGGCGATGGCAAAGCGGCCCTGGAGCGTTATCTGACGGAGGGCGGAACGCTCGTCCTCCTGGCCTCCGGCCCGTATCCGCTCTATTACGGAGAGCAGCCGGGGAAGGAGTCGAACCAGGCGGACCCGGTCCTGCCGCAATTGGGGATACCGCTCTCGATCTCACTGGAAAGCGCGCCCGGAGGTTTGAGGATGCGGCGGGCGGCGGGGCAGACGGTGCTGCGGTCGGTTTCGGCGGAATTCGCTTTTCCGGAGGGGGATCCGAGGCTGCGAGCAGGCCGTGCATCGGACAACAACCCGGCCGACCGTTATGTTCCTTTGCTTACGGTTGTTGACAGCGGCGGGCGCGCGCTGGGTGACGCCGCGTTTTACGTCGAGCTGGACGGCGGGCCGGGCAAAGGGGGCAAAGTGCTCTACGTCTGGTCCACGTTGCAGGCCTCGCCGGAGGGCGCCGCGATCATGGGTGACGCCGTCGGGTGGCTATTGGAGTCCAAATTCAAAATGGCGGGGTCGCCATAGAGGGTGAAGCAGCCGGCGCGGGTGATCTTCACGTCCATCAACTGGCCGCGGTGGCGGTCGTTGCCCTGGAAGAGGACGATTTTGTTGCAGCGGGTGCGGCCCATGAGGCGGGCCGGGTTGTTCCTGCTCGGCCCTTCAACCAGAATCTGCACCGTTCGGCCGATCCGCGCGTTGTAGCGGCGGAGGCCGATGGCATTGATTTCGGCCAGGAGGCGGGCGTTACGCTGCTCTTTGACGTCCTGCGGCACCTGGCCGGGCATCCGGGCCGCCGGCGTGTCCTTGCGCGGCGAGTATTTGAAAATATAGGCGTTGTCGAATTGCGCCTCGCGCGCCAGCGCCAGCGTCTGTTCAAAATCCTCCTCCGTTTCGCCGGGGAAACCGACGATGATGTCGGTTGTGAGGCCGATTTCAGGTTGTACTTGACGCAGTTTTTCGACCAGCGCGAGGTAGCGCGCCCGGGTATAGCCGCGGCGCATGGCTTTCAAAACGCGGTCGCTCCCGCTTTGGACGGGCAGGTGCGCGCTTTGGCAAAGTTTGGGCAGCCGCGCGTAGGCCTGGACCAGATCGTCGCCGTAGCCCTTGGGATGCGGCGAGGTGAAACGGATGCGCTCCAATCCCTCGATTTCATTGGCGGCCTCCAGCAGTTGGACGAAGGCGGTTTTGCCGTCCCTGGGCGGGATGCCGCGCCGGCCGTAACTGGTGACAATCTGCCCCAGCAAGGTGATTTCCTTGACGCCGTCGCGGGCCAATTGGCGGCACTCGGCCACGATGTCCTCAATGCTCCGGCTGCGTTCGGCCCCCCGGGTGTCGGGAACGATGCAGAAGGTGCAGTGTTGATTGCAGCCCTGCATGATGCTGACAAACGCCGTCACCCGCGCCGCGCCGCCGCCGGACAAATGTTCCTTGACCGCTGCCTCGCTGCCGGGTTCGGCTTCCGTGTCAACAATTTTCTCCCGTCTTCCCGCCAGTATCTCATCCAGGTAATCGGCCGCGCGGTGGAATTTCTGGGTGCCGACGACCAGATCGACATCCGGGACCTGATCGATCAACTGGCGGCCGCGGCTTTGGGCCATGCACCCCATGAAACCGAGCACCACATCCGGGCGATGGCGGCGGACATCGGCGGCGATGGATTGCATTTTGCCGACGGCCTTTTGCTCCGCCATGTCGCGCACGCTGCAGGTGTTGAGCAGGACGACATCGGCGACGGCCTCGGACGCCGCGAGGGAATAGCCTCGCGCGACGAGTTGGGCGGCGACCGCCTCCGAGTCCCGCTCGTTCATCTGGCATCCGTAAGTTTTGATATAGACGCTGGGCATTGTGCGTGACGAACGCAAAGGTTACGACGGCGGAGACGTGAATGCAAACCGTCAGGTCGGGGCGACCACGGATATCGCATCTGACCTTTGCGTGTGGGGAAATGGTTTGGCGATTAAAACGATTGAAAATTGGTCATCGAAAATTTGTCATCTGTTATTTCAGCAATGGAAGGCGGGCTGCGGAGACGGTGTTCAGTTCGGACAGCATCGCCGAAAAAACCGAGCAGTGCTATCGATCGTGAGCGCGGTGAACGCGCCTTGAGGGGATTGAGCCGGATGCGCCGGGCGCCGAACTTCATGCAGGCCGGATTCATTGTCGCTAAAGACTGCGGCGCGCGGTAACAATGATCCGGTGAGCGTTTATGATGAGCGGGTCGCCTCAGACTACGCGCGGTATCGGAGCGTCCATCCCGAGGTGCTTCGCCAGTTGATTGCCGTTGCGCCGATTGGCCGTGAGAGCCGCGTGTTGGAGGTTGGCTGCGGCACGGGCAATTACATCTGCGCGTTGAACGACTCGGTTGGCTGCGCCTGCTGGGGCATTGATCCGTCCGCGCCAATGCTGGCCCAGGCGCAAGGCCGCGGTTCGCCGGTGACTTTTATGCATGGACGCGCCGAGGAGATGGAACTGCCCGCCGAATCCTTTGATCTGGTATTCTCGGTCGATGTGATTCATCACATTGCGGATCGACCCAAGGCGTTTCACCAATCCAACCGGGTGCTGCGTTCCGGCGGCAAGATTTGCGTCGTGACTGATTCGGAAGAAATCCTGCGAACGCGCCAGCCGCTGTCCATTTACTTTCCCGAAACGGTGGCAGTTGAACTGGCGCGCTATCCGGCGATAGGGAGGTTGCGGACCGAAATGCGGGCGGCGGGTTTTGGCCGGCCCAGTGAGGCCACGGTGGAATTCGCCGCAAAGCTGGAGAATATGGATTCATACCGCGCGCGTGTTTATTCGAGTCTGGCCGGAATCTCCGACGAAGCATTTGCCCGCGGGATTGAACGCATGGAGAAGGCGCTGCAAACGGGGCCAATCCGCTCAGTTTCCCGTTACCTGATGCTTTGGGGAACAAAGATTGCGGTCAATAAGAATCATAAAACACCTGCATGAAACAAATCTGCGTTTCGAGCCGGGCGGAATGGCGATCGTGGCTGGCTGAGAATCACGATAAGGAGAACGGCGGAATCTGGCTGGTGTTCTTCAAGAGGCAAACGGGCAGACCGTCAGTGGAATATGAGGAGTCCGTCGAGGAAGCGCTCTGTTTCGGTTGGATCGACAGCATCATCAAGAGAATCGATGGCGAAAAGTACTGCAGGAAATTCACACCCAGGAAGAGCGACAGCAGGTGGTCGAATGCCAACAAACGGAGAGCGGAGAAAGTCATCAAAGAAGGCAGGATGACTCAGTTCGGCCTGGCGAAGATCGAGGCGGCAAAAAAGTCGGGGAATTGGGATAAGGACCCGCGTCCCGTGGTCAACATGGACATGCCCTCGGAATTGTCGGAGGCCCTTGCGCGGAATAGGAAGGCAAGGGAGTTCTTCGAAAAGCTGGCACCGACTTACCAGAAGCATTTTATCGGCTGGATCGTTTCGGCAAGAAGGGAAGACACGAAAGCGAAGCGTCTTGAGGAATCCATGATCTTACTCGCAAGAGGTGAAAAACTTGGACTCAAATAGGGCAGAACAAGCCGGTTATTTACGGCCTGCGCATGGGTTGGCGGAGGATTGTTTTCAGGCGTTCAGGCGGCACACGGCGCGGATCGGAAAGGTAAATCTCGTGGTGCGGACCCGCCGCCTTCAACCCGCTGGCTTCAGCAAAGCGGCGCATTAACGCAATGGATTCGTGCTCCTTATCATAGGGACCGACGTGGAGCATCTGCACGCAGTCGCCCTCGTCAATTGTTTCGAGCTTCACGTCCCTGACCTCGGGCGATTTGCCCCGTTTGAGAAGCGTCGCCACGGCGGCGTCGAGGTCTTTCTGTCCGATGAAATCGGGCGTGCGGATCATGAGCTTCCATTTCCAGTCCTCTTTCGGGATGGCGGTGAGGTCGCCGAAGTATTGGCCTTCGAGCTTGCAGACGGCGTAATCCTGTTTGCCGGCGAACTTGCGGGTCATCTTGACGGTGAATGCCATCCCGTAAAGGGCGCCAATGCAGGCCTGGAAGCAGGCGTTTCCAGGCGCGCCCCGCCCTTCAATGGCCAGGTATTGCGCCGGTTTTGTGCGAACGAGCGCCGGCTTGCGGGGCATTGCATATTCGGATTTGTGGGTTTTGTAGAGATCAAGTTTTGTGTTCATTGTCAGGTTCCAGTTTTCAGTTTGTTTGTAACGTTCATTTTGGCTCCAACGGAGCGTGGATGTCGGTGACGAGGTCTTCAGGCTCCGTGTTTTCGGGCGCGTTGAAGTAAATCTCAAAACAGGGGGCGGCGCGCAGGCGGCGGCCACTGCGCGGCAACCATTGGCCAAGCAGCTTTGCATAACTGTCGCCCAGGTTTTCGTACGGGCCGAAATGCGTCATCACGGCATAATCGCCGCCCGGAATCACTTGAACGCCGATCTCCCCGCCGGGGCGGAATTTCCCGTCCACCGTTGCGCAAGCATCGTAGCGGATTTTATCCGGCGGCGTCACGGCCGGATCATCGTGGCAGATGCCGATGAACTGGCTGCCGCCGCCCAGCAAGCCCTCCTTGCCAAGGAACATCATGAATTGGTCCCAAGTGTGACTGACCTCGCTATATGGTCCGATGTGGCGCATGAAGGCCACGCGCATTGGCTTTAAGTATTTGACTGTCACGTTCATGGATTTGTCTCCGATTTTAGTGGTTCGAAAGCTGTGCAGAGGGGGTTGGTCCTGGTAATGCACGCCCGAGGGGATTTCAATCAGCGCGCTCACGCCTTTGCGCCGGCGGAATTGCGCGGGCGACACGCCGAAAGCGAGGTGAAAGGCGCGAGTGAACGATTCGTGAGTTTCGTAGCCGGCGTCAAAGGCGATCTCCACCACCGGCGTTGTGCCGAGCTTGAGACGCCACGCCGCGCGTTCCAGCCGCAACCGCCGAATGTGGGCGGCCAGAGACTCGCCGGTCATTCCGGTAAAGACGTGGTGAAAATGATACGGGGAAAGGCACGCCAGGCGGGCCAATTCGTCCAAGGCCAATGGCTCGTCAAGATGCTGCTGGACGTGGACGAGCACGCGCAACAGACGCTCCTTGTAAAAGCGCAACGTTGTCGGCTTGGTCCGCCGGTTCATGTTGTCATTTATATCAAACCCGACTGAGGATGGCTTGACAGTTCTTGCGGTTTTTGAAGCCCGAATGGTCAGAGAGTTTATGCAGCTTCCCGGTAATAGAGTTTAAGTAACCCTCCCCGTCGCTGATGCGTGCGGATTTCCCGGATGATGCGCCGACTCACGTCCAGAATTTTTGATTAAAGCAATTCGGCTTCCAGCCGTTCCAAAGCATTTCGCCTGAACTCCAAATCAGGAACCGGGAATTGCCGCCTTTCCGGAAATTCATCATACGTGCGCCGGTCCAGTTCCCGTCCGGCTTTGGATTTGCGGACGCCACCCCATTGTTTGAAAAAGAAGGCGACTTTCGCGCCCCGGCATTGCGCACGGATGTCCCGCACCCAGCGGATGTCCATTGGCCGCGCGCCCGGCCCGCTTTCGCCGCCGACGATGACCCAATTGATGTCTTTCAAATTAAGCGGGCCCAGATGTTCCAGCAGCGGCTCGATGGAAAGGAAACGGACCTGCGCCGGCGAGTCGCGGAGCAAATCCACGCGTGGCAGGCCGTGCTGGCGGTTTTCCACGCTCACGCCCCACCAGATATGCGGCTGCTCCGCCGCAAAACGCAGTTTGCCTTTTAACATCTTTTGCATTCGCTCCGCGCGCTTGGTGAGAATTTGATACGTGTGCCAGTTGGCGGCATTCATCACGCGCGCAACTTTGGTAATGTATTGGTCCGGCACCTTTTCGTGGAACAGGTCGCTCATGGAATTCACAAAAATCTTCCGCGACGTTGACCAGCGCAGGGGGTCGCCAAGTTTTTCCGGCACAAGGCGTAGATCAAAGCCAAATTCAAACGGATGGCCGGGCACGCCGCGAAAGCGTTCGGCAAACGTCTCGGCGTAGCAATGCAGGCAGCCCGGGCTGACCTTGGAGCAACCACGAACCGGATTCCACGTCGCATCCGTCCATTCAATTTTTGAATTAGCGCTCATCAGAAATAATCTCTCACAAACGATAGGACAAAAGCTGTCCAAGGCGAATCTTTTTCAAAACAACTGCCGCTGGCCTTTTTCGTCGATCTTCAAGATTTTCAGCCAGAAACTTTCGCCAAGTGGATGGCGGCTGAACAACGTGAAGCGATATAGAGCGTTGTTTTCAGGAATTGCAACATGGCGCGTCCCGATGAAGCCTTCTTCCCTCTGGAATTTATCACAGAAGAATTCGACGGCTCGGCGGCCAAACCCACTGGCGTCCTTGTTCTCCCATTCGCGCCAGCTTGGATCATCCAGAAAATTATCGAGGGCGGTTTGATTGCTTTTGGCTTTCAGATATTGCGGCACGTTCCAAACGATGCCGAGGCGATACTGAATGGTGACCAACAAGTCTATGCGGGGATTCTTCGCGAGTATTCTCATGGCGGACAGCGGCACCTGCGAAATTCCGGTCGGATCAATGAAGGCGACGACAAGGGTGGAGGCGTCAAATTTCAGCCGCCCTGAGTCCGCGACTCTGACCCAGTTTTCAGGAATTACCGTGATTCTGCCCGCCTTTGGATGGTTTGCGATGCGTTGTCGCAAGGCATTCACCAGTTCCGGTTCCTCCTCGATGAAAATGTATTCCACGAAATCATGATCCAGCGCAATCAAAGGCGAACCCGGAGATTCTTCATTTGTCTCTTCAATTTTGCAACGTCCCGGTCCTGCCATGACATCCAGATATACCAGCCTGAACTTCTTCCGCATGGAGACGGTGGTTATGCCGCAGTAATTTCTGAGGTAATGATGCTTGCGCTTTGCCCATTCGCCGCTTTTGCGAATGGGAAGCCCATCAACTGACGAAAGGATGTTTTGCATGGCCAATAAAACCCTGAACCCACGGATCGGTCTGCTTGATACTCCTGCCGTCCCATTTTGTCCAGTGCTTTGCTTAAAAGGAAGGTTTTTGTCATGCGGGCTTGCGTTTGGAACACGCCATATTTGACTTTGCTTTCGCGGGCGTTCCACTATAACTGCGGCAGTTACGCAACAGATGACGCCAAAGAAGGTCATGTCACCGGCCGGCTTCGTTTTTTGGCGCGCGGCATTGACCCTGGCAGCGGCGCTTTTCCTCGGCGCGGTTCGCGCGGGAGGCGCGCTGCAGTTCGACGCCTTCCTGGGTTACGACGATGTGTTGCCGCAGCGGAGCTGGTTTCCGATCACCTGCGAGTTGCACAATGACGGACCGCCCTTCAATGCGGTCATCGAGGTGGCGGCGGAGGATTTCGGACGCGGCCAGGTGCGCCGGCTGGCGCTGGATTTGCCCACCAATACGCGCAAACGGGTGTTCATCCCGGTTTTTTCGACGGCGCGGGAGTGGAACGTGCGGCTGCTGGACGAACATGGACAAGTGCGCGCGGAGCAGAACCTGCAATTGGGCCGGCCGGTCAGAAACGACCTGCCGCTGGTGGCCGGCCTGGCTCGCACGATGTCGGGCCTGCCGGTGTTTCCCGACGTGGCCGTCGTGCCCGGCCTGGGTGGTCGGGACACGAGGTATTCGGCCGCGCGGCTGCAAACGGCGCTTTTTCCGGATAACCCGCTGGCGCTGGAAGGGATCAATCTGCTCTACCTCAATTCGGAGAAGGCGGCGGACCTGAGCCTGGGCCAATGCAACGCGCTGATGGCGTGGTTGGAGGGGGGCGGGCACCTGGTGGTCGGAGTGGAGCAATTGAGCGATGTCAACGCCACGCCCTGGCTGCGGGACTTGCTGCCGTGCGAGCTGGCCTCGACCACCATCTTGAACGCGCACGACGGCTTGCAGCTCTGGGCGCAAAGGGCCGCCACAACCTTTACCAGCGGCCCGCCCAACCGCCCCAACCGGTCGCCCGCCCCAAAACCCTGGGGGCCGGATTACAGCCAAAGGGACAATTCGGCCGACGACGCGCAATTCGCCTCCTTGCCGCTGCCGGTGGTCGCGGGCGCGCCGCGGGGCGATGGGAAAATCGTCATCGGCGGGGAATCCACACCGCTGGCGATTGAGGGCGACCGCGGGCGGGGAAAGATCACCGTCCTGCTGTTCAGTCCGGAACGGGAGCCGTTTGTCTCGTGGAAAAACCGGGTGTGGTTCTGGGCGGGAGTGGCGGGCATCCCGGCAAACGCGTTTCAGGGACTCAATGGGATGGGACGGGTATCGCGCTACAGCAGCGACGGGATATTTGGGGCAATGATAGACAGCAAACAAGTGCGCAAACTGCCGTTGGGCTGGTTGCTGGCGCTGTTGGCGGCGTATCTGGTGGTGATCGGGCCGCTGGACCATTATTGGCTCAAAAAAATCAACCGGCAAATGCTCACCTGGGTGACCTTTCCGTGTTACGTCGTGATCTTCTCGGCGCTGATCTATTATATTGGCTTCCATCTCCGCGCGGGGGAACTGGAATGGAATGAGTTGAGCGTGATCGACGTTTTGCCCGACGGGGAGCGGGCGGTGTTGCGCGGGCAGACCTACGTTTCCATTTATTCGCCCAACAACGCCCATTACCCGTTGGCGGGCCAGCAGAAATTCGCCGCCTTGCGCGGCGAGTATCTTGGAAACTTTGGCGGCAACCAGGAAAGCAGCCACGCGGTCGTCGAACAGACGGGCAATAATTTTGAGGCGGACGCGTTCGTGCCGGTCTGGACGAGCCAGCTTTTTGTCAACGACTGGTTCCAGCCCTCGGCCCTGCCGCTGGACATGAAAGCCAGCCGCCAGGGGTCATCGTGGAAGGTGAGCATTCAGAATAAACTGGACCGCCCGCTGCCGGTGGCGCGCGCGGTCCTGGGAGGGAAAGTCTATGACGTCGGCCCGCTGGCGG
>Ga0187860_1004164_pt1 | contig 10997 bp, 6 predicted proteins | sample June2016WEW_10_4_FD_132981 | JGI IMG/M metagenome (GOLD analysis project Ga0187860, IMG submission 132981) | Peatland microbial communities from SPRUCE experiment site at the Marcell Experimental Forest, Minnesota, USA - June2016WEW_10_40 | ecosystem: Environmental > Terrestrial > Soil > Wetlands... | reverse complement strand
CTCACCTCCTCCAGCATCGGCGCCCGGGCTTTCCCGCCGCTATACCAAACGGACACCGGATAGAAGGAGGATTGCGTTTGAGCGCCCTCTTGCGCCGGCAGCGTCGCGCTCAACGCCAAAACTCCAATGGCAATTCGGAAAAGATTCGTACGCATGAGCCCACGCCCCCCGACGGGCAGACTAGCCATTCTTAACATCGCGCTCGATAAATTCGCGTTTGAGCCGTACCACGGGCGAGCCGTCCGTCTTATGCAGGCACAGCGTGCCCTGACCGGTTTTTTGTACCAAGTGGAATGTTAGTGTAACGCCTCGTTGGACAATTGTCCGTAGTCGTCGTCGGGGGCAAGATAGCTTGCGGCGCCGGTGGCCTATAGCCCAGCGCCGAGTGCGGTCGCTCCGTCTTATATTCCACGCGCCACCTCTCGGTCAGAATCTGTGCTTCCTTCAGCGAGTAAAAGATCTAGCCGTTTAAAACTCATCGCGCAGCTTGCCGTTGAAGCTCTCACAGTACCCGTTCTCCCATGGACTCCCGGGCTCGATGTACAACGTCTTCGTGCCCAGCTTGTCCAGCCACTTCCACAACTCCTCGGCAATGAACTTCGGCCCATTGTCCGAACGAATGTGCTCCGGTACAGTTCTCCGGCCGAGTGCAAGATGTCCGGAATATCATTGCGACTGGTTTCAGCCTGTTGTCGCCATTTTCGTTTCCTCCAATCCCTTTACTATATTGGGATGGCCTTGCGTGTGGTTCGATGCCCGGCGTCGAGTAGTCCCGTAAGCGAGCAAGCACTTCAACCGGGCAATCCGAATCTAATTAGAATGCTTTTGTTCCCTTAAGGCACAATCGTCGTCTGAGTATTAACACGATAGAAGGTTTTCCAAGGAGTGTGTCGCTATGCTCTTCCCCGCCTGCGGTTCGAAAAACGTATTCAACTTCTTGCTTTTTCGTGTTGCGTGCTTCTGCTTCCTATGGTTTGCAACGCCGAGCTTTGGCCAACAAATGATGCCGCAAACCCCGGCCGTGGCGGGTGGTGAAACGGTGAAGCCTGATATTGACAAAGCCAAGCGGATTGGAACCCGGCCTGCGGAACCGCCAGCGGTGCTGCAACAACTCAATTCCGCGATCGAGCAGCTTACCGCCAGGATTTCCCCTGCCGTGGTTCAAATTCTGGTCACCAACTATGGGGCGCTGGAAGAGAACAATCGCGGGCAAACGGCGCTCATAACCCGCGAGCATGCGATCGGTTCCGGAGTGATCGTGGACCCGGACGGCTACATCATGACCAATGCCCACGTGGTCGAGGGGGCGCAGCGCATCCGCGTGGCTCTCCCCATGCCTTCGGTGGATTTTCCCGGACAGAGTTTGCCCGTGGGCAAACAGCGAATCGTTGAGGCACGACTCATCGGCCTCCACAAGGAAACGGACCTTGCGCTACTCAAGATTGATCAGACTGGCTTACCCACACTTTCGCTGGGCAGCCGCCGACCGGTGCATCAAGGACAGTTAGTGTTTGCCCTGGGCAGCCCTGAAGGACTTGAGAACTCTGTGACGATGGGCGTAGTGAGTTCAGTTGCGAGACAGGCAGATCCGAGCCGTCCGATGGTTTACATTCAAACCGATGCTCCCATCAACCCAGGCAATAGCGGCGGCCCGTTGGTTGATGCCGACGGCTATGTAGTAGGGATTAACGCTTTTATCCTCTCCGCAGCGGGTGGGAGCGAGGGGCTGGGGTTTGCCATCCCGGCACGAATTGTGCAATTCGTGTACGAGAGCCTGCGCAAATATGGGCACGTGCATCGCGTCGAGATCAAAGCAGGCGCGCAAACTATCACGGAGAGCCTTCGCCAAGGGATTGGGGCTTGCGCAAAATTGGGGGGTCGTAATCGATGACGTGACGCCGGGAGGTCCTGCCGAGGCCGCTGGCCTGAAGATCGGCGATATTGTAGTGAAAGCTGATGGCCGCTCGATCGGTACGCTGCCCGCCTTCACCGCTGCTCTCTATCTCCATCCTTTAGATGAAGTGCTCAAGCTCGAAGTTCTCCGTGGGACCGAGCAAAAAACGCTCTTTATTCCCGTGCTTGAGATGAAAGATCCGATGGACGCTCTCCCTGATCTAGCGAATCCACGCGACAACTTGGTTTCTCGGCTAGGGATACTGGCGCTCAACTTGGACGATGAGTTGCGTTCGATGTTGGGCATGCTGCGCAATCCTTCCGGCGTCGTCGTGGTAGCACGAGTAGCAGATTTCATGAGCTCCGCGACTGGTCTGGAGACTGGAGACGTTATCCACAGCGTGAACCAGATACCGATCGACTCCCTGAGCTCTCTCCGCGCGGCTCTGAGGCAGGTTAAGCCGCACGATCCCGTCGTACTGCAGGTGGAGCGGGGAGGGGAATTTCAGTGGCTAGCGTTTGAGATGGAGTAGTTTTCGGAGACCAAAAGTCGGGCATCGCGAGGGTTCCGGACGAGTGGTCGCCAAGCCGGAAATAATCTGGAACCAGGAGGGTGCTTGGTGACGCTCAGATCTCGGCGGAAACCAATGGCTGGCGCGCGCCATCAGATAAGAAAGAACCTGCTGGACAGTTTGGGCATCGAAACAAAAATGCGACGGTGTAACCCGAGTTCAGGGTTTTACCGGGCTCTCACATGTGGAGCCACGCTGCTACTATGCGCGGCAAGTGCGCAGGCCGAAGGCATACCCATCCCGCACGGCACGCTGGAACTCATCGCCCGCAATCAATGGATCGTAGCGGGACATACGCTCGATCTTGGGCTGCGTTTCCAACTCGAGAAGGGCTGGCACATCTACTGGGTCAATCCGGGCGACTCAGGCGAACCGCCCCGCGTGGAGTGGCAGTTGCCGACGGGTCTCACCATTGGGGCAATGGAGTGGCCTACGCCGCGACGTCTTGAGACGTCCAGCATTGTGGATTATGGCTACGAGGACGCAGTGCTGCTAATCGTGCCGCTGCATGCTGCAGCCAGCCTGGCAGTGCAGCCGCCAGTGCAGCTCGGCGCCGAGGTAAGGCTATTGGTTTGCAGCCACGAAATGTGCATCCCGGGCAAGGCAGAGCTTTCGCTCACTCTCCCTATCAAGTCGCAGCCGCCTGCGCCGGATGCTCAGACTCTAGATGCCGATCTGTTTACTGCCACGCGCAAGTCTTTGCCGCGTCCGGCGCCGGGAAACTGGAAGTTCAGCGTGGCCGACGCGAACGACTCTTTCGTGCTCACCGCGAACCTGGGTCACCAAATTACGCAGGCAATTTTCTTCCCGCTGGCTGAGTCGCAGATTGAAAACGCGGCACCGCAGAAGCTGCTACCTGTAGCCGCTGGCTTCCGGCTGACGCTGCGGAAGTCTGATCGGCTTCTCAAGCCGATCGCGCGGCTGAAGGGCGTGCTTGTGCTCTCTGCCGATAGGTCCTACTTGATTGATGTGCCTCTCAGCAAGCCTGGCGCGGCGAGAAGCAGCTCCGGTATTGGAATTCACCCAGTCCAATCCTTAAAGGAGGGACGACAGATATGAAGCGCTCAACTCTATACCTTATGCTCGTTGCGCTGGTGCTGTGCGCAGCTCCGCCACTGATCTCGGCTGCAAAAGTCGGCGCGGCGGCTCCGGATTTCAGGGGTACGGCGAGCAACGGCAAGACCTTTCGTCTCTCAGACGATCGCGGAAAGTATGTGGTCCTCGAGTGGCACAACAACGGGTGCCCCTTCGTGCGCAAGCAGTACAACAGCGGCAACATGCAGCGGCTGCAAAAGCAGTGGACGAGCCAGGGCGTAGTTTGGTTCACAATTCTGTCTTCCGCGCCGGGCAAGCAGGGGTATGCGACCGCGAGTGAAGAGAACGACTACATGGCGAAGATGCAGGCTGTGCCGACCGCCGCGCTGCTCGACCCGACCGGTGAGATCGGCCATCTTTACGACGCGAAGACATCTCCGCAGATGGTCGTCATCAACCCCCAGGGCGTGGTGATCTACGATGGAGCGATTGACGACAAACCGACAACCGACCTGAACGACGTGCCTGGCGCGACGAATTACGTCAGTCTCGCGCTGCAGCAGGCTATGGCCGGAAAGCAGGTGGAAACGTCGGCCACGCGTCCCTACGGCTGTTCGGTGAAGTATGCGGATGCGAAACACTAGAACGGGCGGGACCACCTGCCGGTCAGCGCCCTGTTTCGCGATCGGAGTCTGCGTCGCGATAGCCACTCGCCTTGTCATGTTGGGAAAAGGTCGTCTCAACGCGCTAGGAATTGAGGCGTCCCGATGAAGGCGCGGATGTCGTCTGTGAATTTCTTGGCGCTCCGCTCAACCGTATATGCCATGTGTCCGCCCTCGTAAAAGGCGAGGGTGGCGCGGCCTTCAGGCCAGCCCGCCTGCCGGACCGCATATTCTGCGGCACCGACGGTGGTTTGGGTGTCGTGATATCCATTGCCGATCAACACGCGAAAGCGAGGATTTGAGTTCATCACTTTCAGCAGACGATCGCCATAAGGCCAATCGGAGAAGGGCGATGTGCCCCCCCAGTTCCAGTCGTCCAGTTCACTCACATTGGCCATGGGAATGTACGCTTCAGGCCAATCGACTTGAAGATCGGTTCGAACGTAGCCGAGGAAGAGACGCTCAAAGGCAGGCATTATGATGTTCGAGGGGTCGTCGGCGGTGCCTTTGCTCGTTATCGGAGCCACGTACCGGCCATCGCTGCGGCCGAGCAGCAACCGGCGGTCTTTGAGTAATTCTGCCCGATATTGCTCTTTGGTAATGCGCAGGCTATGCGCCCGATAATAGGCTGCCGGGATACCGGTCAGTTCCTCAAGCCGCTTGGCCACGCGATCACGCTCGGCGGCACTGATGGCGATGCCTTGGAAGAGCGCTACCAGATATTCCGTCTGCGCGTAGCGCCAGGCTTCGTCTACAAACTTTTCGAGCGTCTTGCCATCGCGGGGGACCTTCTGGTGATACCACGCAATCGCGGCGAGCGTCGGCAGAGATACCGCGTAACTGACGATGTTCTGCGGCCGTTGCCGGTACTCAATAATGTTGAGGGCCTGTCCCATCAGAACAGCTCCGCTGACCAGGATGGGCCGTGGCAGTTCGGCGAGTTGGGCGGCAACCTCGGCCGCACGAATGGTCCCGTAGCTCTCGCCCAAAAGGTAGACGGGCGAGGAGAAGCGACCGTGGCTCGCGAGCCAAGTTGAAATGAAGGCCGTCACCTGCTGTCCATCGGCAACGACGGAGTAATAGGCTTCGGGCGCTGTTCCCGAGAGCACGCGGCTGAAACCCGTAGACGCCGGATCCACAAAGACCAAGTCGGCCACATCCAGCGGGCTATATGGGTTATCCACCAACCGACAGGTGGCTGGATCGGTGGTCAGGTTGATGGGGACATCCACTCGCTTCGGCCCCATGACACCGATGTGAAGCCAGAGCGAAGCCGTAATTGGCCCGCCATTGAAAACAAACATCACCGGGCGGGCAGCAGGCTCGCGAACGTCATCGCGGACATAAGCAAAACTCACCAGTCGCGCCGACGGCTTGCCTTTCGCATCCGCAACGTCGGTTGCCTCGGCAGTGACCGTGTACTGAACTTTCTCGCCATTAAAAGTGCCCGTATGATGTGTGACAACAGACGGATGCGAGACAGCCTGGGGAGTCTCAATACACTGAGCCCAGGCGGGCAGCAGCATGAAGACAGCCGCCGCCAACAACGCCATGGCTAAGCCTTCCAGCGATCTGGGCACGATCATTCTGCGCCTGTTCATATTCTGACTGTTTCCTCATCGAACCGAATCGACCCGACGAATGCTGCACGCCCTGGCTCACAGAAGCGATACACGTTACACTTGCAGTGTCTTGATGGCCTAGGACGTGGAGACGTAAAAAACGGCGATGGACAGCACGATATCAACAATTTGTCCAGTGGGGCCGACCGACAATTCAATTATTTGTTGATATATCCTCTCGCTCTCCGGCCGCGGCCGCTTCAGGAGGATTTCAGGGGATCCGGTTCGGCGGCTCCCTGCTTGGTTCTAATTTCATCAAGGTAGTTGTAAATCGTGTATTTGGTCATCCCGAGCAGCTCGGCAACACGCTCGACAGAGTACCGAATCAAGAAAGCCCCTTTATCCTCCAGGTAAGCGACGATCCTCACCTTTTCTTCACGGGTAAGATCGGCAATGTCCTTGCCGGTGCTGGCAATCGCATTCCGGATCAGAGTCTCCAACACCTCCTCCACGGTCCGCTCGAAATGCTCATCAACGGTTGCGCTCGCCGTACCAAGAGCATCCTGCAACCACTCTTGCGCCTTTAGCAGGCCGGAAATGTCGACATTGATGCAAAGCGCACCGAAGACTTGGCCGTTCTCGTCGCGGAGGAAAATGCTAGAGGATCGCAGCTCCTTCCCATCCTTTGTCTTCGTGCGATAGTTGACAAGATCAGACGCAGGATGGGTCTTTAGCAATTGAAATCCGAGCGCGTCGAGCGTGTCGCCGACGTTCCGCCCAGTGAGGCCGCCGTTCGCAATTGCAATGATGGAGTTTTCGGGCGAGTTCAGATCGTGCACGACGACTTCGCAGTATTTTCCGAGCGTTTGACCCAACACATCTGCCAGCCTAGAAACGAAATTTAGAAAGTACTCATTTTCGCCGGTTTTCACGGGGATTCCTCGCGTCCTTGTGGCTGTCGACATACTTCGAGCGAGTTGTTCAGACGAGCGCAAAGCATTCTATCCCGAGCGTTCCCGGACTTCCAGGGGCTACAGCCTAACATTCTTTGATGGCAATGCCCTGCACTTCAAAATGGGCGTCGAAGAGCAACTGTCCCGACCCGATAAACGCCCGTGCCGGCAGCAGCTTCTCTTTGAAATACGAACAATAGATCGCGTTGAACCGCTCCCACAGAGAGACGTCGGGACAGAACACCTGGACGTACACAAGATCATCCATCTCCATTCCGGCTTCCCTCAACACAGCTTGAACGCTGTCCATGACGTTGCGAGCCTCGGTTTCAATGTCGTCGGGAACGCGCTTGCCCGATTCATCCAGCCCAATGCGTCCAGACAGGTAGAGCGTATTGCCTACCAAAACACCGTCGCTGAAAGGGCCTTGTTGGTTGAGTTGAATGTGCTGGCGCGTACCCACTGAGGCTCCGGCTTCAACATTCTGTACACTGGAATTTGAAACCGGCACAGATTCAGATGGATTGGACATGTCGCTCCCGCTGATGTATCTGACCAGATAAGAGCCGAAAACTCCAGCGCTTACCTTGATTTTCCACGGTCAGTTCGTAGATCACCGTGCACAACCATACGACAGAGCAGAGCTGAAGTCAACATTTTGTTTAAAAAAATCCTTGACTCTTGATCTTTTGTTGATATAAAGTGACGCCGCTCGGGAATCCATGCTGATTGCAGAAAGTTCGCGCGGGATTTTGGCTCCGTCGCCGGAAGGTAGCGAAATACACGGGAATGGACGGGAGAACCACCATTATGCCTCGTGACCAGAAAGACGCCAGGAGGGTAGCCATGGAAGGCACATCGTGTTGGGAAGCCAGGCGATTAAGTTGCCGCTGGCTCGCAGTTCTGTTGCAGGCAATGCTGCTGACGGCGGTCCTCTTGTACGCAGTATCAGCCGTGTGGTCACAAACCGCTACCACCGGGGTTCTGCGCGGAACCGTTGCGGATCCATCTGGAGAAGTCATTGCGAACGCGGACATCCAGGTTACGAATGAAGGGACCGGAGAGCACCGGCAGGTCAAGTCGAGCACCGACGGGATTTACGCTGTTCCACTGCTCCCGCCGGGCACATACACGGTGGAGGCGGGTGCACAGGGATTCGCGCGGGAGGTTCACCGTGGCGTAGTGATCGCAGTAACCGAAGCAACGGTCCTGAATATGCGCCTAAAAATTGGCGCAACTTCAGAGACGGTTGAGGTCAAAGGCGCTGCGCCCATTGTGGATACGACGACGAATACGCTTGGCGAAGTGGTCAGCCCATCCCAGGTGCAGTCGCTTCCCCTGGTGAATCGCAACTTCACGCAGATCATGGACCTTTCTTCCGGTGTTGTCGCAAGCGTAACCGACGCAGCTGAAATAGGCCGGGGGAGCGGAGGAGTCACTTCCGCGACCGCAGAGGGTCAGGGGATGAACGTCCAGGGCGCCAGAGCGAGCGACAACAATTTTCAAATGAACGGGGTGACCATCAACGACTTCCTCGGATCAGAACTGGGTATCGCCATCCCCAATCCAGACACGATTGAGGAATTCAAGGTCCAAACCGGAATGTACGATGCGGAGTACGGTCGGAACGCCGGAGCGAATGTCGATGTCGTGACCAAAACGGGGACGAACAGCTTTCATGGCAGCCTGTTCGAGTTTTGGCGAAACGACGTGTTGAATGCAAACGACTTCTTCGTTAAAGAAAACGGACTCCCGCGGCCGGAACTTAAGCAGAATCAATTTGGCGGAACATTCGGCGGGCCGATCGTGAAGAACAAACTGCTGTTCTTCGGTTCATACCAAGGCACTCGGCAGGTGAACGCGGTGCAGGGCCGGCAGACGTTCGTGTCACCGCCGCTCACCGATGACCGCTCGGCAGCCGGCATCGGAGCCATCTTCGCCGGACAGCAAGGCCTCCAATACATTTTTGGACCTCCGGGGTTCGGGCCTGCAGTCGCTGCCGATGGATCCAATATCAACTCCGTGGCGCTGAATCTTCTGCAGCTGAAGTTGCCGAATGGCAATTACCTGTTTCCCACGCCGAATCCGGCGAACTGTTCTGACGGCAACTGCGAAGTCTCAGTGACGGTACCGGCGGTCTTCCACGAAAACCAATATATGAGCAATTTTGAATATCTGCAGTCCGCCAAGAACACCATCCAAGGGCGATTCTTTACGGCCTCGAGCAACGTGAACAATTCGTTTCCTATAGGCAACGGCGGGAACCTGGCGGGCTCGCCGTTGGTGACGGACCAGACCTATGTTGTTGCCTCGGTTTCCGACAACTATGTCATCAGCCCAACTCTTTTCAACCAGCTTCGGTTTGGCTACGCGCGAACTCACGTTTCGAATGTTCCTCACCCACCTTTTACCTATTCACAAATTGGAGTGACGAGTTCTGCCCAGAACAACGCCCTGCCTGATGTCAGCATCGCGGGCTCTGACGCCCTGGGAGGGAATGCCTACGCGCCGAATATTCAGAACAATTTCGATTTGGAGGACGGTTTCTCGTGGGTGCACGGCCGTCACAACTTCCGATTTGGTGGCGGACTCATTCGATCGCAGCAGTTCAATCCTGGCCAGACCTACTATGGCCCGGTTGTATTCGCGTCCTGGCCCGACTTTCTGCTTGGCATGTCCGGGGCGGAAAACGGGACCGCCGGGTTGCCAAACTTTCCGCCCAACGGCTTCAGCAACGTGGAATACAGCTTCGATCTGTTGGGCATTCTCCAAGCCGCTACCCGGACCTGGGAAGCGTCCGCGTACTTCCAAGACGACTTTAGGTTCAGTTCGCGGCTAACGCTGAACATCGGTCTGCGCTATGAATGGATGCCACCGTTTACGGCATTGCGCGGCCGCGCCACGAACATCAACCCAAGCTTGGTGGATCCCAATCCTCCGGATTCAGGCTCGTATGCCGGCTATATAGTTCCATCGAACTACACGGAGTCGTACCCAATGGGAGTGACCAAGTCCTCGATTAACTCCTTTGTGCCGGGAAGCGGAAACAACACATGGGGGCCGCGGATAGGGTTTGCTTACAGTGTCCTGCCCAACAGCGATCGCGTCGTGCTACGTAGCGGATATGGAATCTACTATTCGGCAATCACTGGCAACAGCGAAATCCAGTCCATCCCGTCGCTGCCCTGGGCGGATTTGCGGGTATTCGCGCCACCCTACAACGGCTCAGCCACGTTCTCCGATCCTTTCGTTGAGCCGATTCCCAGCCTTAGCGCATTCCCATTTTTCGAGCCTTACTCCCCGAGCACCGACATCAGCTTTATTTCGACCCAACAAAGCGTTCGGCCCGGGATCACGCAGGAATACACTCTGAACCTTCAAACCCAGCTCTCCCCTACCCTTGCTTTGCAAGTAGCTTATGTCGGTTCGAAGGCCGATCACCTCATCTATTCGCGCTCCATTAACCAGGCAGGCTTGGCGACTGCATCGAATCCGATCCGAGGGCTAACGACGAGCACGCAGGCCAATCTGTCGGAACGCGTGCCCTACCTTGGCTTCGACCCAGCGAACTTCCTGGAGCAAGCATCGGAGGGAAGGTCGAATTACAACGCCCTGGAAGTCACGCTGAAGAAGAACGTCAGCAAAGGCTTGCAGTTCCTGGCTTCCTACACGTTCTCGAAAACTCTGGCGACTGGGTCGGCAACCATCGTGGGCAGCAGCAGCGGCGGGGGAACAGTTGGAAATCAGAACAACTTGTACGCTGGCTATGGCCCCGCCAATTTCAGCCGCCCGCAGCGCCTGATCGTGAGTGCCTCTTATGAGCTCCCGAAGGTGAATTATGGTCCCAAGTACGCCAAGACCTTGTTGAACGGTTGGACCCTGCTCGGTGTTATGACGCTTCAGTCCGGCACCCCACTTACTTTCTTCAATACGAACAGTACCAATCTCTATGGGATCACCGGGACCAATGGGGATTTTGCGTACTACGATCCCACGAACGTCAACCCGACCACCGGGGAAGAATGTAACGCTCATATTCGTAAGAGCGGATCGGTAAGAGACCGCCTGAACGAGTATTTCAATACGAGTTGCTTCACCACTCCACCGGTGATCAGCTCCGACGGAGGAACCGACTTTGGGAACACGGGAGCGGGGATTCTGCGTGGGCCGGATCAGCGCAACTTCGATCTCTCCTTGAGCAAAATGACCCCTCTAGGACTTCGCGAGGGCGTGAATCTGGAATTCCGCGCGGAATTCTTCAACGCGTTCAACACACCCCAATTCGCGAACCCGGACACCTCGTACGCTGATGTTGGGACT
>Ga0187860_1004156_pt1 | contig 11013 bp, 9 predicted proteins | sample June2016WEW_10_4_FD_132981 | JGI IMG/M metagenome (GOLD analysis project Ga0187860, IMG submission 132981) | Peatland microbial communities from SPRUCE experiment site at the Marcell Experimental Forest, Minnesota, USA - June2016WEW_10_40 | ecosystem: Environmental > Terrestrial > Soil > Wetlands... | reverse complement strand
CCTGTTTGGTTGATTCGATAAAGTCGTCGGCTCCCCCGAACCGGTAAACTTGGTTTAGGTCTTGACCAAGGAATGCCGGGAAAGGAGCCGACGATGTTGATTATAGGATGTGATTTGCACACACGCTTCCAACAAATTGCGTATTTGGACCTGACGACGGGAGAGATCGTGACGCGCCGGTTAGAGCACGAGAACTGCGAGGCGCGGAAGTTTTACGCTGGTCTTCCGGAAAAAGCGCGGGTGGGGATTGAGGCCACGGGGTGCACGCAGTGGTTCGAGCGGCTGCTGGGGGAATGGGGGCACGAGTTGTGGGTGGGGGACGCGGCGAAGATTCGCGCCTGTGTGGTGTGGCGGCAGAAGACGGACACGCGCGACGCCGAGCACCTGCTGGATCTACTGCTCACCAACCGTTTTCCGCGCATCTGGATCCCCATGCCGGAGGAGCGCGACGTCCGGCAACTGCTGCAGCATCGGAACAAGCTGGTGTCGATGCGAACCTCGGTGAAGAATCAACTGCACTACCTGGCGATGAACCAAGGGGTGTGCCGGAAGCGCAAGCTGTGGACGAAGCAGGGGCGAGCGGAATTGCTGGCGCTGGACTTAGGGCCCTGGGCGAGCCGGCGGCGGCAGGAATTGCTGGAACTGCTGGACCGGCTGGACCCGCGGATCGAAGAGCTGGATGCGGTGGTGAAGGCGGAGGCGGAGCGCCGTCCGGAAGTAGTGATTTTGATGCAGCAGAAAGGCGTGGGGCCGGTGGAGCGGTTTGCGAACAGCCGCAAGGTGGTGAGTTACCTGGGACTGAATCCGTGCGAATACTCCAGCGCGGGACATCAGCGGCTGGGGCACATCAGCAAGTAAGGCAATGACCTGCTGGGCTGGCTGCTGGTGGAAGCCGGACAAAGCGCGGCACAGTACGATCCGGAGCTCCGGCGCAAGCATCAACGGTTGAAGTTTCGGCGAGGTGCCAACGTGGCGAAAGTGGCCATGGCGCGGCAACTGGCGGTGCGGCTGTATTGGCTGGTCCGTTCTCACGGCCGCGGCACCGCCGGTTCGCATGCCAAGTAGCCCGGCGCGGATCTTGGTGGACCTCGGTCCACCGATCGATTGATTGGGCGCTTGGGCTCCCCGCAGCGGGCGGGGAGATTGCAGCAAGAATCAGGGTTGGGTGAAGAGCCACACCGGATAGATGGCTGGTGGGATCGGCCTACCGCAGGATTCGACGAGGCGAGCCTTGGTCAGGACGAGCCCAAAGAATCTGCTAGGACGAAGCCCTGGAAAGAAGTCAGGGCTTCGTCGCCTGTCGAGGATGGGCGAGCTGGGAGCGGCGTCAAGGGTCTACGATGAACGCCCCGCTGCGCGGGGCGCCCTTGACCCCGCTCCCCGCTCGCGGGGGAGAAGTTGTTATTTTCCCTCATTCCATTCGCGTTGGTCTCCCCGCTCCCCGCTCGCGGGGGAGAAGTGTTCCCAAAAGGGTCTTGGCAAGGCCGACGACTCTATAGAAGGTCCGGGGCTTTTGGTTGTTGATTGGGGACGAGCCGCCCCGATGCATCGGGGCGCTACATCCGCCGAATTCTGTTCACCATCGAGAATTCACAATTCACCTTTCACGCTCTACCCTTTGCAATTCTCTCCGCCCATGCGAGTATTCCCCTCCAACCGCCATTACCGGGGCGGGTCAGCCCACGACCAATAAGGAGTTGCGTTATGAAGCGTCCGGAGAAAAAAGAAGCCTTGAGCCGCCGGACTTTTCTCAGCGGGTCGGTGGGTACGACGGTTGCCTCCATTGCCTTGCCAGGAAATCTGCCGGCTTCTACGGATGAGAAAACTGGGCAGGGATCTGCCCCGCCAGCCTCCGAAATTGCTTTTCGCTCAGCTCAGCCCATCTGGCCGCAGGGGCGGGAAAAGGAGATGAATCTCTGGGTGGGATTCCGTGCCGTGTTTGAAGTTCCTCCCGGAAAACATGTCTATCTGCGCATGGCAGGTTGCACGTTTTACCGAGTCTATCTCAATGGCGAGTTCCACGCTTGGGGACCTGCTCGCGGCCCTAAAGACCACTTCCGGGTTGACCTTTGGGATATCACTCCACTGCTGGTGAATGGCAGGAATTTCGTCTGCGTCGAAGTGGCCGGCTACAACGTTAACAGTTTCTATGTATTGGATCAACCCTCGTTCCTCCAGGCAGAAGTGGCGACGGATTCAGAGGTGCTGGCTTCCACCGCGGGAGCCGGGCAGCCCTTTGAGGCCAAGATTTTTCCCGAGCGCGTGCAGCGAGTGCAGCGTTACACGTTCCAACGCACTTTTTCCGAGGTGTACCACCTGGAGCCGCAATCGACGTTATGGCGCGAGCACGCTGACGCTCCCATGGAGCCTGTGAGGTGCGCGGTTTCTGCGCCCCGCAAGTATATTTCGCGACGGGTTCCGTTTCCCGACTACGCAAAACGCCAGCCGGAACTGGTCGCCGCAGAAGGGGAGTTTAAGTGGGGCGCCACACCGCCGAAGAGTCTGGCGGCGGACCCCTCCATTCCCTCGGCCGCCCGGATCGGGCCCGGCCTTCTGGGTTACACCGAGGCAGAACTCGCCGAGATTCCCTACCTGGAACTGCAAAAGACTGAGACCACCCGCAACAATCGGATCGATGAGCCCTATGTCCCGGATCAGCCCATTCGCCTCGGCGCGGGCCAATTCAAGACGCTCGATTTCGGCACGGTCCTGCCAGGATTTTTCGGCGCGCATGTGACGGTTCGCACTCCCACGAAGCTCTACTTCACTTTTGATGAGACCCTGGTGGAGGGCGATGTGGACTTCAAGCGCCTCATGTGCGTCAACGTTGTCGCCTACTCGCTGGCCCCCGGTGTTTACAATCTCGAGACCTTCGAGCCCTACGGACTTCAGTTCCTCAGGTTGATGATTCTCACCGGGGAGTGCGAAGTCGACCACGTCTATCTGCGCGAATACGCGGCTTCGGATATCTGGACGGCGGACTTTCACGCGAGTGATGGAAGACTCAATGAGTTGTTTCGAGCGGGCAGAGAATGCTACCGCGCGAATGCCCTCGATACCTTTATAGATGACCCCAGCCGCGAGCGCGCCGGATGGCTTTGCGATCCCGTATTCTCGGCGAGTGCGGCTCCCCTGCTCAGCGTGCACACCAAGGTGGAAAAGAACCTGTTTGAAAATTACCTGCTGCCCGATCACTTCCCGGATATTCCCGACGGGGTGTTGCCCATGTGCTATCCGTCGGACCATATTGGCGGACTGTTCGTGACCCAGTGGCCTCTCTGGTTCGTCATTCAACTGGAGCAATACCTGGAGCGCAGCGGGGATCATGAGATGGTTGCGGGTCTTCGGTCGCGCGTGCTGAAAGTGTTCGACTACTTCCGGCCCTTCCAAAATGCCGACGGGCTGCTGCAAGATCTGAAGGGCTGGGTTTTTGTCGAGTGGTCAAAATCCAACGCTACATCCAGTCCTTGAACTATCCCACGAACATGCTCTATGCGGCGCCGCTCGCTGCGGCGGGGCGGCTTTACGATCTGCCGCACTTCATCGACCAGGCAGAAGCACTGCGGGCCGTCATCCGGCAGCAGTCGTACGACGGCCAGTTCTTCGTCGATAATGCTGGGCGTCAGGATGGAAAACTTGTTCCCACGCACAACCGCACGGAGACGTGCCAGTACTACGCGTTCTTTTTCGATATTGCCTCGCCGGAAACATATCCGCAGCTTTGGGAGACGCTGCGCACCGAATTCGGCCCGCAGCGGCACACCACGGGAGCTTATCCGGACATCCCTCCGTCCAATGCCTTCATGGGCAATGTCATGCGGCAGGATCTCCTCTCGCGCGCCGGATTGGCGGACCAACTGGCCCGCGAGGCCATCTCCAACCTGCTCTACATGGCGGAACTCAGCGGCACCCTGTGGGAGAACACCAGCAATGAGGCCAGCCTGAACCATGCTTTTGAAGCCCACATCGTCACGGCGCTTTACCGGGATATTCTCGGCCTCTATCGCGTGGACACGGTTCAGAAGGCGGTCCACCTGCGCTTCACGGAACTGTCGCTTGATTTGTGCGAGGGACGCACTCCCACGCCGCATGGGTTTGTGTTCATGTGGTGGACCAAGACTGCGGGCACCCTTACATATCAGATCGATGTTCCGGCAGGATATACTGTCCACGTCATGAATCCGGGAAAACTCAATGTTGTCCAGAAGCGGTATCCACGTGGAAAAGTCAATTTTGGTTTCAAGGTCGAGGGAGGGTATAAGTAACGAGGGTGTGCGAAATTTGAATCTACCATCAACCGATCTTTGGGGGAGGGCAGTTTTCTCCTATCGAAAAACCAGGCGAAATTCCCCCCGCTACTGTCCAAGGGGGGAATCGTAAGCCGCCGCGGCGATTTTGCCGAGGGCCTCGCCAGGTACTTCATTGAGGGCGTCGGGGTTGTCGCTCGACACTTCGACCATATTGACGTAAGCGGCAAACACCAGATGTTGTCCGGCAGCGGTGTCGATGTAACCTGCCAGGCCTTTTCCCGTGACCATCAACTTTTTGTTCAAAGCATCGTAACCGACCAAGGTTCCCGTCTTGGCGAAGACGTGGCCAGCGGCAGGGCTGGCGGTTTGAATCTTCACCAGCGTGCCGTCGCGACCGAGAACCGGAAGGGCGAGGCGGAAGACCGGGAAGCTGGGCCGCGTCGACATATAGGTCAGGTAATGCACCATGAAATCCGGAGTGAAGAAAGCGTCGCCGCCTGCGCCATCGCCCTGAGCGGCGCCGCTTAAATCGAGGCCCGCCTTTTCCAGGAAGGCGTGCTCGCGATCAAAACCCGCCTGGTCGATGTCTTTCGATGCATGCGCGAGGATTGCGCCCAGCGTAAAAGGTGTCATACTTGCGTGCAGGTTCTGGCTGACCTTTAGTGTGACTTTCACTTCCTCCCCGAGCGGCGGCGAGATGTGCTCCGCCAGAAGATGAGCATCATTGTAATTTGCCGCGAGTCGCTTGATGTCAACCGGCGGCGGCGGATCGATGTGGGCGATTTGAATATTCCGTTTGCGCAGCGCTTCCGTGAGCGCCACCGAGGCGAATCGGGCCGGTTCCGGCACCGCATAGGAATGCATGGCAGGGGGTTTACCCAGCGGCAGCGTTCCTGTAACCGTGACGGTGCGCGTGCCGTCGGGCCGCAGCGTGCCGTCATCGTAGTTGATTTCCGGCTTTACGCCCGCCTTCCCCGTGGTGGCGTGATTCTCGAATTGCAGGTAGGCCGTCTCCGGGCGAATCTGGAGCTTGACGGGTGCGCCTTCCGTCGCGCCGGGGCTGGCAAGCACGTCGATGACGTTGTCGTTGACCACGATGGGAGAGACGACCACGCCGGTTCCTAGTTCGCGAGTCCCTTCGGGAAACAACGTGGCGTCGATTAGCACGCGGCCTTTGACTTTGCGAATGCCTTTGGCCGCGATCTGGTCCGCAAACTGGCCGACTACCAATAGGGGATCGCCGCTAAGGCCCTTACTGTCGGGGCCGCCGTAAGAATGGTCCCCATCTTCAAATGCCAGCGTGCCATCAGGTTGAATTCGCCCGGATAGATTCGGATCTCCGCTGGCCACCAGGACGATGTCGCCGTCGAGGAGGCCTTTGGAATTGAGCTTGCCCGTCCAGTAGACGCGGGTGTGAAAGCGGTAGTCCTGGCCGAGAAGTTCGAGGGCCGTTCCCTCGGTGAGCAGCTTCGTGGTGGAGCCAGGAACAAAAAACTTGTTCTCATTTAAGGCGTAGATGCGCTTGCCCGTATCCAGGGAAGAGATTTCGACGCCAAAATGGGCATGGGCAAACTCCGGCCCGCTCATCACGGCCTGGATGCGTTCGGTTAGGTCGCCCTGCGCTTGCAGAACCGGGGACGGGAGAGACAGAGAAACAAGATAACCCACCACGGACAGAAGATGTCGCTTGGACATGGATACAAGCCTGAGTTTTCCTTTTGAATTCCCCGCAAGGAGGTAACATACGTGAGACCGCCCCGCAACGCAAGGCCCGACCTGATTGACGCGGGATCGGACGCTATCAACCGGGTTCAGCAAGCGGCCACGTTGGTTTAGGCCGCAATGCGCCGGAGCCTTCCGGTCACGTGTCAGAACAGCGCCAAATGCCCTTCCCTCTTCGGACACTCCCTGGCGCCGCGCCCTTCACTCCGCCTCGACAACACAACGGAGCCCCAGCGTGCCGGAGCGATCCTTGCCCGGAGCCATCAGCAAATACTTGCCGTGCTCGGTGAGCTTATAGGCCTGCGGGAAGTACCATAATGAACCCTGTGGCTGATAGAAATTGCCGCCTTTCAATATCCCATTGCGCGTGTGCTCGTCGACGACTTCATCTGTCCACTGCCACACGTTTCCCACCAGGTCCATGACGCCAAATGGGCTGGCGCCCTGGGGGTAGGCATCCACACTCGACGGAGCACCCATTTCCCGACGCTGGTCTGGCGTCGGGACGGCGGCGGCGTTCCACGCATTGCCCCAAGGGTAGGTGCGGCCGTCGGTCCCCTGCGCGGCATATTGCCATTCCCATTCGTGGGGCAGGCGCTTCCCTGCCCACGCGGCGTAGGCGCGCGCGTCTTCGAGAGAAACCCACGTCACCGGCTTGTTTCCCCATCCCTGCGGGCAGGCACCGTTCTTCCAATCGCGCAAAAAGTTATGATCGTCGCGAGGATGATAGCGGGCCGAGTCCAGGAACTTCTTGAACTCTGCGTTGGTTACCGGATATCTGTCGATATAGAAGGACTTGATGTGCACTTTGTGCTCATGAAAGCGGCGGGGAGTGTCCTCCCAGGGGTATTGCACGTCGACCCCGGCATCGTTTCCACCCTCAATCATGATCCCTGCGGACCGAAACTCGAAGTCGGCTGCCGGAATCTTTACCATACCTTGGGGCACGGAATTCGCGGGTTTGGTGGCTGTGATCTCGACCAGTTGCTGGGGAAGAACCTTCCACTCGTGGGACAGCGACTGGAGGCGTGTGCCGGCAAGCTCATGCATCTCGGAGAGGAGTTTCTTCGTGCCGCCCGCCGCCGGGGCCCCGTCCGTCGCCAGCACCGCGCCGAACCCATGGGCTTCGATGACAAAGCTCAGCGTGGCGGAGGAACCACTCACCTCGGGCTTCAATTCCTCGCCGTGCCAAACGTCATAAAAAGGCATTTTGCTCACGTTCGGAATGGTAATCTGAGGGCCGTCCACTTCATAGTCGTTGCGGTTGACAAAGGTCCACAGGGTTTGACCTTGCCCCGGGAACTTGCTGGCAAACACGCCGTAGCGAAGGGTAGGGGTATGCGGTTCCCACCCGGAGCTCACGAGCAGCCCGGCGAAGGCGCGCTCAATCTTCGCCACACGCCGCAGCGCCTCGGCGTCACGTGGCGTAATCTGGTTCCAGATGCCCCAGATGTTCTCCCAGCTTTCGTAACCGACACCGTTGAGGAAGGCGTACTGAAGATTGTCGGTCTTGTCGCGGTTCCACCGGTCACAGACGTTCACCATGTGTCGCGGTTCCAGCCATTTGTAGCGGCTGATCATGGGCACAAAGGGATACTTCCAATACCCCCAGGTCAGGTTGTTCCACTGGAGGGCTTCATCGGCGGGACCACCCTCCGGTTCGAGCGCGATGGGGTGACCCGTCTGGTCTGACGCAGTGCGGAAGGCGCGCGGGATGCCGTCAAGCGTGTCACCGTTGATTCCATCCGCCCCGATTTCAGCCACGGCCTTCGCCGTGGCTTCCCAATTCGGAATCCCCACGTCGCGCGTCCCCTGGTCCCACAGCATGACCGGAAACAGGACACGAACCCCACGCCGGTGAAAGTCCTTGATCATCTGCTTCAACCCCTCAACACCACCCGGCATGTCGCGGAGCAAATCGTACTGGTTGCGATTGTCGATGCCGATGTTGGGATAGGTGTGCCAGATCAAGACGGAATCGATGCCTCCGTAACGCTTCTCCAGGTCATCGAGATAACGGTCCACGGTATATTTGCCGGCGACAGGATCGTAGAAGTACCGATCCTCGATCATCATCTGCGGCTGGATGAAAGACGACTGTGTCCACGCGAGCTCCGGCCGTTCGTACTCGGAGCCGTTGTACCCAATGCGAATCAAGCGCTCACGTCGCCAATGCTTGACGTCCTCGATCCACGTCGTAAACGCTTCGGCAGGATCTTTTATCTCATCACTGCGGTAACAGCATTGCCCGGCATCGGATTTAGTATTATCGGGGCCGGGAATCTGCTCACCCTCGGGCGAAAACTTTGTATCCTGCGCGAAGAGAACGCTGGCAAAGGTGAGAACAAGAAACGCAGCACAAATAATGCGAATACGGGTCATAAGAATCCCTCCGATTAGGTGTCGAGAAGGATCATATACGGAGGGGGGCCAATTTCCAAAGGTCCATCGGCAAATACTTGGCGGGCCACGGCGCCGGCCCAGCCGCGGCTCGGGATTCGGGGTTAGGGATTGGGGGTTAGGGCTCGGGTGAGAGGAATCGGCTGATCCGGTGATCGGGTGAATTGACCGCTCGCTCGTCACTTTTCACTCGCCATTCGTGACTGCTCTCAGATGTGATGGCCTTCACAACATCAGGCGGAGGCCCTTGCCGGACGCTGAACTTCCTTTGAATTCGTAGCGCGTCAACAATCTTGCCCAAATGAGCGGACGGAACTTCTCGGCTTGCATGAAGATAAATACGGCGGGCGGTACCTTCGTGCTATTTCCCATCGTGGCCGCTTCCCTTAAGCTGGTCAGGAAGTTAAGGTCTGCAAGGACACATGTCGAGGGCGAAATAGCTTCGGTGTTTCCATTGTCCTGACCGAATTGGCAGCTTAACTGAGGAAAACAATGGTCGTGCCCGTCCTCATCCTGGTCTTCTCAACGGCGCTATTCTTCTTTTACTGGCAGGTCACCTTCCAGAGAATCCTGCGCCAGGCCATCGATGAGAAGTACTTCCAAAGCGTTGTCGCAGCCAACCGTCTGGAGTTCCCCGTCCTGCGCAAGGCCTTCGAAGAACTCAATGTGCCGGTCGACTACCCCCGCATGCGGAAGATTATCAAGTGCGATTTCCTGGCACTAACCTATTTGCTCAAAAACGCCGTTAACGTAAACCAGCATTATTCGGGTGAGGAGCGGTTGTTGATATTTTACTTCCGCTTGGTTCTCGGTTCCCTAATCGCCCGGCATTGGCTGCGACTGCGCGAAAAGCCTGCTGTCCTGGAGCTGGCGGCAATTCTCCAATACTTCGCAAACATCGTGGGCAAGCGTATGAGTTCCGTCCGCCTCGGCAACCTGACTGCCTCTGATTACCTACTGAGCCTCTAGCCCGTCCATCTGGCAGAGGATTCCTCTCGCTTTACCACCCACATTCAGGATCTCTTTTGCGCTATGGAAGGATGCAGACCCCGACGTTCCCATCATGCAGGAAGCCATAGCGGAGTACGCGAAGCTGAAATAAGTCTCTTTGGAATGGCCTTGCTGTTACAATCGCTTGTCTTCTTGCTCCTGTAGCCGGATGTTCACCAGCCTATACTGCATGGTCGAGCAGGACAGCTTCTCGATTGTGCAGGGTGGCTCGAATGGCTTCCAATCCGCCCTCCAGTTCGGGCAGCTCCGCGACGATCGCGGCGCCATCTTGCCTATCCACCATGGATCGCAGGAGGTCGCACTGACCTACGAGCTGCTCATCGTAATGGATCAGGGTCTTGAGCGTGGGCGCCTCATGGCGATAGCGTTGGGTCACGCGATCATTCTCAGGAACAGGCTGTTGCTGAATCAAGGCTTCTAGAGCGCCAATCCCTTGGGCGAGCCGCTCCAGGCGCTGGGCTGCTGCTACCGCGGCAGCGTCTGGAAATGGCTTTTGCCGGGAGGGCGCGGGGAGAAACTCGCGCCGGTATTCGGTCTCCGCCTCGTCTACGCTGGCCATCGCGATACCGAGCAGCCCTGCGGCCTTGCTACGCACGAGCTGGTCGTCTGCGCGCAACTGGTTCTCGGCGCGGTAGAAGTTGTAACCCCAGCCGTAGAACAGGTTGGTGGCGACCTGTCGTAGGGGGCCAGCGTCATAAAATCCATGGCTCGACACTATTTTTCTCCGGATATTTCTTCGGATTTTTCTCCAGGCAATCCTGTCTCGGGGCCGACCGGATAGAACCCGGTCGGTTGACCGCCGATGTAGAAGGGCAGGCCGGCCGCGGCGTTCGGTGCAGAAACCAGGCCCTTCTCAGCCATCCGCAATGCCAGATAGTAGCGCACCGCTTCAATCGGAGTAAGGCCGATGGCCTGCAGCGAGATGAGCTCGCGCATGCGCTCGTCCTTCGGCATAATGAGGATCTTCAGATCATTGAGCGTAATACCATACGTCTTTAGGAAGTCGGAAAGATGGCTTTTCACCAACTCACGAACTTCATTGATGTGCTCATTGATGTCTTCCATCTTCGTCACTTGGACGATCTGGTTGATCGCTTGCTCAATGGCCGGTCCCGCGTAATCGGCCACTTCTTTCGTGTCAATCAGATGACCATTGAAGGGTAAATGCGTAATCAACTGAAGTGCGGCCTCCTTGGTGTCGACGTGGATATAATAGTCCACCTGATAAGCCATCTCGGCCATCTCTTCGCTGGTGGCCACCCCCTCGCTGCGGATCAGCAGCTTGGATCGGTTGATGTAAATGACCTCGAATACCCAGGGTGAGGAGCCGCCAAAGAACCCTTGGGCAATCGAGCCGAGCAGGGGTTTGTCGGGAGTCGTGAGGGGGTACTGGCCCGTCTCGTAAATATTCAATACCGCGCCGCGCGATTTCAATATGCAGAAATGATTACTCTCCACCGTGAGCAGAGAACCGGAAACGATGCTCTCGTCTGCAATCTCGACGGCGAGGAGCCCGTCGGAGATAAGGCCCCACAATCTTACTTTTTGCCGACTCTCGTTCTCCTCGAACCGGATGTTGAGCGTTTGACACTGGCCAGACCGTCGAAGAGAGGAACGGGGTCGGTTGGGT
>Ga0187860_1004153_pt1 | contig 11015 bp, 25 predicted proteins | sample June2016WEW_10_4_FD_132981 | JGI IMG/M metagenome (GOLD analysis project Ga0187860, IMG submission 132981) | Peatland microbial communities from SPRUCE experiment site at the Marcell Experimental Forest, Minnesota, USA - June2016WEW_10_40 | ecosystem: Environmental > Terrestrial > Soil >... | reverse complement strand
CCGAAGATTTAATTTCAATAATTCATCATTATTCAATGAAATTATATTCTTCTAGAAAAAGGAAAAAAATTGAAGAAATTATTAAAACCGATGATTAAAACCATTAAACTCCCTTATAAAACTGAAAATAATAATTTTGATCTCGTTAATAATTTAATGAGAGAACAATCTATTGTTATGAAATGGACTTATAATAGATTTTTAGAAAACAAATCCGAAAAAGAAATCAGGAATTTAGTTTCAGATTTAAATAATATTAAAGATTTAGATTCTTGGTTCATACAATCCAGTATAAGGAGTGGTAAAGATGTTTATTCTGCTAATATTGATGAAAAAACTAAAATCAATGGAAAAGTTATTTTCAATAAATATAATCAAATTAAAAGACTTAAAGGTTTGATTAGTAGTGAAGAATATAAATCAAGTAAAAAGAATTATATTTATAGTATTGGAGAAGCACCACAAAAAGGTAATAGGAAATTTGAATTGGATTTAAAACATAATCGTATTTTATTTAAACCTAATCGCTATACTAAAATATATTTAAATTTACCTAATCTAAGGAATAACATCAAAAAGGAATTAAATTTATTAGAAACTAGGTCTAAAGAAAAATCAATATCAATTAGTTTTAAAATGGATTCTAAAAATGTTTATATAATGTTTGAAAACAATCGTTTATATAATACTAATAAAGCTATTAATAAAAAAACTCTAACAGAAACTAATATTGGAAAACGAATTTTAGGTTTAGATTTAAACCCTAATCATATAGGAATTTCAGTTTTAGAGTTTAATAATGAACATCATTTTAAGATTATAAAAACTCAAGATTTTGATTTAACGAAATTAACTAATAAAAAGGATAATCATAATAAACTTAAATACGAAATTATTGAAATCTCGAAGAAAATAATTAATCTTTGTAAACATCTAAAAGTAAATTATATAAGTATTGAAAAACTTAATATGTTCAGCAAGGATCATAACAGGGGTAGGGATAATAATTCTTTATTGAATAATAAATTCCTTAGAAATTTGTTTACTGAACAACTCGAAAAAAGATGTGGATTGAATAACATAACCCTATTTAAAGTAGGGGCTTATTATAGTTCATATATCGGTAACTTAGTTTATGATTATTTCGATCCTGTCAATGCTAGTATAGAGATGGCTAGAAGGGGTTATGAAATTAATATTAATAAAGACTTTACTAAGTTTTATCCAGAACAGATAAGTGTAAAGAATAAATTGATAGACCAATGGAAGGAATCTATTGATTTAGGGGCTTATAAGACATGGATAGAACTTTGTAAATCTATAAAAAACTCTAAATTGAGATATAGAGTTTCATTAAAGGAAACAAATCATTCTTTCAATGTTTTAAGAAGTAGTTCTACGAAAAGCAAGGTCGGCTTGTATGATTTTGTATGATTATTTTATCTTATTTAGAAAGATTAGATGTTTGAAACAAATTATGATAAAATTTCGTATTATATAACAAAAACTAAATATTAATATCATGAGAAAATTTAGAGCACTTATTCTAGTATTCAACATAATTTCAATATTTTTATTGGGACTCGCTTGTTTTATTTATTTCTTAGTTCCGACTCCACACTTTAACTTTAATGCTTTGTTGGTTTTTATGATTATTTCGGCAATATCATTTATGGGAACGTTACCAATTTCTTTTATGTCATTTTTTAATGACACTTTATATAAGGATCAAAGCGAAATTAACAAATTGAAAAATGAATTATATAAAAATAAAGAAGAAGGATTATACACAACAACTGAAGCTCGAGAATTGGTTTTAAATTTTTGGTTTTATTGGTATAATCAAACCAGCGGAACTAATACATATGAGGCTTTTGATGAATGGTTTAAAGTTTACAATGAAACTGGAAAATATTGTGTAAAATTTAAAAAATAAATCATATGAAAGATTTAAAAGAAATTGGATTTTATACAATATCAAATGATCGCGTTAAAAACGTTTCACCAACATCTCAAATGAAACGTTGTGAAATGATTATTACTGAATATTGTAATTTTAAGTGTCCATATTGCAGAGGATTGAAACCAGAAATATATGGCAATAGAAAATTTAAAGAATTATCTTTAGACGAAATTAAATACAATATAGACTTGTGGTGCTTAAATCAACCATTGGAAAACATTAGGTTCAGTGGCGGAGAACCAACGCTTCATAAAGACATTGTTGAAATTATTTCTTATGCCAAACAAAAAGGAATTAATAGAATTGCTATTTCGACCAACGGTTCAAATAAAATTGAATTATATAAAAAACTTATTGAAACCGGAGTTAATGATTTTTCAATTTCACTCGATGCTTGTTGTGCTGAAGATGGTGATAAAATGGCCGGTGGCATAAAAGGATCCTGGAATATTGTGGTTGAAAATATTGAAAAAATTTCAAAACTAACCTATGTAACCGTAGGAATTGTACTAACTCCAGAAAATATCGATAAAACTATTGATACAATCAGATTTGCTCATAAACTTGGCGTATCTGACATAAGAATTATCTCCGCGGCACAGTATAATAAACCAATTCCTCGCTTAAATGAAGTTGAGGAAGAAATAATTAATGCACATCCAATACTAAGATTTAGAATTAAAAATTTTGCAGAAGGTAAAAATGTAAGAGGTATGGTAAAAAACGATTCAAATAAATGTGCAATTGTTTTAGATGATAGTGTTATCGCAGGTGATTACAATTATCCCTGCGTAATTTACATGAGAGAACAAGGTGAAGCAATTAGTAAAGTCGGTCCAAATATGCGCGAAGAAAGATTGAATTGGTTTAAAACTCACGATTGTTTTAAAGATGATATATGTAGAAAGAATTGTTTAGATGTGTGTATTCGCTATAATAATAAATATAAGGAATATCATGAATGAATTTAATAAATGCAATAGATGTGGATCTTGTTGTATTATGGGATGTTGTAGTGAAGGAATTGAAAATGATGAAGGTATTTGTAAATTCTTAAAAATTAATGACGATAATACAACATCGTGTGAATTAGTAATAAAAAACAATTATAAAAATATAAGTATTGGTAAAGGGTGCGTTTTACAGAACGATGAAAGGATTTATAAATATTATTTAACTAATGCAAAACAATATATCGACTATATCAAGAATACCAGCAGTGCAATTCACATATGAATTATGGAGAGCTGGTTCATTGCTAGAACTTGGTATAAAGCATCGCGAATACTTTATAAGATATTATCAAAACCGCATTAAAGAATTAGCTGTGGGATATACTGAAGGATATAAACTTCAAATAAGACCTAAAGACGATTATATGGCAGTAATGTTTTTTGCTAATGATAGACATTTTTGGACACATTTAACAATAAAAGAATTTGAAATATGTTTTTTAAAATAAAAAATATAATAAAAGAACATAAAGAACTAAGATATTTAGCTTATCATGATCCTTTAACTGGTTTATTAAATAGAAATTGGTTATACAAAAACTTAAATTCTATTGATAAAAAATATGTTTATTTCGTAGATATAAATAATTTAAGGGAATATAATAAGCAAGGTCATACGTTTGGGGATAAACACATATTATTGATCGTTTATGATATATTAATGTTAGATACATATAAAAATAATAACATTTTTGTTAGATATGCCGGTGATGAATTTCTTATATTTTCAAATACAAAAAATTTATTAAAAACAAACAATTTAATTTCAGTTGGGTTTGCCATAATAAATGACGATATAAAATTAGCCATAAATAATGCAGACGCTTTAATGATTATGGCTAAAGAAAAAATAAAAAAACATGATATCTAAAAAAGAATTAACTCCAATTTTTGCGCCTGCAATATTTGCTTATATTGAAGAATATAAAAAAATAAAAAACGGTTATATGGCATCAATATTAATCGGAGCAATAACCGATTCAATAAAAAAATGGAGTAGTTCACAATTACCCATGATGATAAGCGAAAATGCTTTAAGTATATTAAAAGAAAACTTATTAAAACATAAAAATAAACATAATTTCAAACTCGAATCATTGATTTGGACAAATCGAAATATTTTTGGTAAAGTTAATGATAAATATAACAATGTTGTCTATGAGCATACTACACCATTGAGCATATTCGTTCAAAAATTAATTATGTGTAAAAATATAAATGAAATAGAAAATATGCTAATTAATTATAGCGGAGTTTGTATATTAACAAAAAGTGAAGATTTGCAATTAAATAAAAATTGCTATAAAGTTTTAAGACCAAACGGCTGGAGATTTTGTTATAAAAAAGTTGGAATAAATACGATACCTATTAATGATAAATTAGAATCCGATATTAATTCATTAATTTTAGATTCACAATGTATAGAAGTATAACTAAATAATATAAATTAAATTAATTATGAACTTTTACAGATACGAAATTCAGAACCACGCAACCATTCTTGATGGCGATGCTGATTTTGTTTTACCAAGATTTCCTAATCCTAGTTTGAATTTAAATACTTATGATTTAATTAAAGAAACACCTAAAGGATATTGGATTACTGATTCTCTTAAATATTGGATGGGCTATAAAAAATGGATTTCAAAGGAAAGCAAGAAAAGATATGCCTATCCTACAAAGGAAGAAGCATTAAAAAATTTTATTTTAAGAACCACAAAAAGAATTAAAATACTCAAGTATCAAATTGATTCTTGTGAAATAGCATTAAATTTAGCTAAAAATACTAATTTTGATGAAAATAATGAAACCTTTTAGACTTGAATTTCGTATAATAAAATAAAAAGACTATGGAAAATGGATTTTATGATGAATTAAAACACTATTTCGAAACCACTCCAAGAGAAATTGTTCTTAGAGATTGGGAAGAAGTAGAAAAACATGATAATGTTGGACCAACAATTAATGAATATACGACTGCTTTAAAATCTAATACCCTAAAGGAAAAACTTTATGTTGTTAGAATGATTGATAAATTATGGGACTCCGTAGAACTAATTTCAATTCATAGAACCAAGGAAGGTGCTGAAGTTGCAATAGATAAACATAAAGAAAATGTTAAACTGTGGTATGAAACCAATTATATTGATACTTTGGAACTTTTAAAAGACGATCCAGACGAATTAATCAGAACAAATGAAGATCATTTAAAATATCCATGGGATTATGATAAACGTTGGACAATTAGTGAATATGAATTACTTGATTAAAAATAAAAATATATTATGAAAAAAATTAAAAAATTATGAATCATTTAAAAAATAAATAATATGAAATCAGAAATAAATAAAACTTTAGAAACTTTAGAAAAATTTAATAAAGTATTAAATAATAGTACTTTCATAAACAACAGAATGTTAATAATTATGTTGTTAACTGCGGTTATTTGTGGTTTAAACACATTAAAACTTAAATTATTAATCCATTTGATTATCATATTTCCTATTATAATCGTTCAAATAATTCTTCTTATGTTAATAACTAAAAAATTTATAGAATCACATAAAATTTTAAAAACATTAAAAAAATGAAATAATAATTAATTTAATATATACCACTATGAAAAATTTAAAAGAAATCGTAAATCAAATAGGAAAATTGGAAAAGAATATCGAAGAAATGAAAACCGAAAAATATATTGTTAGACTATATGATCTGGCATATGACGACTGTGACGAGTACGATTCAGAAGATCCCGATGTTCTAATTTTTGTTTCAAGTAAATTAAAAAAACTTGAATTTAAATTGGAAGAATTAGAAAATAAGTTAAGAATGCTTATTGAAATAGATAAAAGTCCTAATATTATTGAGGCTGCTGAAAAAAATATAGATTTAGCAATTAAAATGCTTAAATCATAAAGCTATTTAAAAAAATAAAACTTATGAAAACATTAAAAAATATATTTAAAACTTTCTTAATAGGGTTAAAATTCTTATTTATTGATAAACATATGATATATGATAGAAATATTGTGACAAAAAAAGATTTAAAAGAAAAACTTGAAAATAAAATTCAAACAATAGAAAACGAAAGTCTAGCCGATTACGAAAATAGATTAGCAGATAAAATAATAGAAGATATAAAAATAAATCCACAAAATTACGTAGTTAAAGAACCATTTAATTTCGTTGATAATAAATTAAATTTTGTACGCATTTCTGAAAGTGGTCATTTACTTTATTCCGTCAATGAAGAGCCTCTGCCAGTAATAGCAGAAACATTATCCAAAGAAAAAGTAAATGAACTTAAAAAAATTCATTCAGATTTTTTGTCCAATTATAAAATAAAAATAGATCAGGAAAATATTAATTCAATAAAAAATATTCTTAATAAGTTATAAATAAAAAAAGATGAAAGAATCAAATAAAGAATTTGTGCCATATGAATTAGCACTAAAACTCAAGGAATTGGGTTTTAATAAAGATTGTTTTGGGTATTATTCCTCCGATAAAGAATTAAATTTATTTGGAGAATATCCTTTGTTGGAAATGATGGAGCATACCAATAACACTCTTTCTATAGCACCGCTATGGCAACAAGCATTTGAATGGGTGAGAGAAAAATATGGATACTTATATTTAATCACCGATATTAAACTTGACGCAAGTGATACCAGTGATTATAGATTTAATTATCAAGCATGGAAAATAGAAAATGATGATTTTTATATTGATGGTGATTCAGTTATTGGTTATTCTTCATATGAAGAAGCACAACAAGCTTGTTTAAAAGCAATAATTGAAGACTTAACAAAAACAAATAATAGTGGAAACAAGGGTTAAATCATTTAGTGCAAAGACAATCTATATTTTAGAAACATCTATTAACGAATGGATTAAAAAATGTTCTAATTCTATTGAAGGAAGAAATTTTAATATTATTAATATATCGCATTCTTCTTATATTATTAATCGTCAAACATATATGTCTAGTTCAGAAATTGAATGGTATAGTGCTTTAATAGTTTATAAAATATGAAAAAATCATTTATTAATACTTTGAAATCGATGTCATTTTGCGATTTTTCAAAAATGTTCAGTCTTAAAAGATGTGGTAGTGGCAGTGAAGTTGAAGTCAATGGTTGGATAAAAGATTTTTATTTTCAAACACCACGAGTAAATTATCTTGAAAATTTTATACCTTGTATTGCAAAAGTTGATTATAAATGTTATAATGATGATAATAATTATCGTATGTTTGCTGGTTTATTCACTTCTGAAATTGAAGATGGTTATTTAATACCTGCATTTGATTTTATGTATTTTAAAAAAAATAATATTGAATAAAAATAAAGAATCAATTAAATTTATGAATATATGGAAAATAATAATTTAAGAGAAATAAAAGAAAACGATTACACAAAATTAATTGAACAGTGTAAAGAAATATTGGAATGTGATACTGCTAGGATTGTAAATCCTTTAGGAACAAAAATGTTTCTTATTATAGGTTTTAATAAGAACACAATAGCCATGAAGTTCAAATAGTAAGTCAATTAGTCGAAAATTTACAAAAAGAAGTTGATGTGATAAAACAAAAAAGAGATATTAATAAAAAATCAAATAATGATAATAATGAGAAACCAATAAATGATAATAATTTAACAAATATAAATGTAGGAAAAATTATGACTAAAATCGATTTAATTGGTGAAAGATTATATAACAAATTATTATTCTCAAAAGATAACCCAATGATTGTAAATGAAATTGTTAAAGTTATTAATGGTTATAGATTTATTGATACTGGAAAATCTATACCTTTAAATGATAAAAATTTAATTTTAGAAAATATTGGAAATCATATTATAAATGAAAATGATGAATTATTAAAAAATAAACTTAAAATACTATTACAAGAAATAAAAGATAATATAAATCTTGTGTGTGTATAATTTTAAAATTTTGTAAAATTAATAATTTAATATAAATAATTTTATTTATATAATGAATATACAAAAGTCTAGCCATAATAACTAATTAATGTTTTGTATTTATTGAAAATAAACTAATATAATAAATCATGTTTAAAAAATTAAAATTTAATTTGTACTATATACCGGCCTTTATCTTATTATTAGCTTTAGTAGCTTGGCTTGGCAAATATTTGAATTGGTTCAATACTCTAAGTATATACTTGTTTTGGATTGGTGGCGGTGCTTTTCTCATATTAATAATAATTGTTTTTATTAATTTCATTTTCTTTAGAAATAAAAACTGAAACTGAAATTATAATTTGATGATCATATTATTCTATAATTTTATAATAAGAATTATGTTTATAAAAGATTTTATTTTACAACACCATGGATATTTATTCCTTCTATTAGCTTTTATAATAAACGCTATTATGGATACAATAAAATTTCATTTTAGTACATCAATATTTTCTAAAATAAAAAATAAAAAAATAAATGATTGGCTTAACCCTAATAATTATATTAATATGTATAAAAACGGTAACCCCGAAACAGGAGTAGAAGCATTCTGGGGAAGTAGTAGATGGTTCGCACCACTTGTTGATGGTTGGCACTTCTTTAAAATGCTATTCATACTTTCAATTATATTAATATTAACTTCAAACTTTAATAATGATATTATAGTAATTTCAAATAAAAGTTTAAATCTTGGTCTGATTACTTTTTTATTTTATTGCTGCTATGGATTGATTTTTCAATTCTTATATGGTTGGCTTTTTGTTAAAAACAAACAATAAAACAGATTATGGAAGATATTACAAATAAAAAAGAATAGTGGAAATAAAAATTAGAATAAATAAAATTTTATGGAAATTGAAACGGTAACAGATTTAGCTGAACAGCTTGCTGATTGGTTTGGCATATATGGTGGTTGTAAAAATGATGGTCTTGATGAAGATAAATGTACTTACAATAAAAATAAACCGTTTTGTTGTAGACAAGGATTTGTTGGAGCATTAGAAGAAAGAATTCGAGAAGCAGTCGAAAATGAAAATAAATTCAAGCAATTAGATTTATTGTAATAATGTAACCTTTTAGGCTAGAATTTCGTATTATAAAATAAAAATTAAATTATTTAATTATTAGATTATGGAAAACTTTTTCGTTGATGATTATTTTTATCGAGAAATTGAGGATTTGGTTGAAGAATTATTCTATGGTGATGAAGAAGAAATTGAGGAATTACCAGATGATTATGAATTAGAAGCAGTAGAATCTATTTTAGAACCAATCGTTCAATTAAATGGTGAATGGATAACTGAAAAAATAGATAGTGATAGATTCAGTGAAGATTGGGCTGATGATGAAGTATCAAAAATTATGAAGATATTAAATGCAAATATTGATTGGGATAAAATTAATAAAGAAATTCCTAGTCTATATTATGAAACCAGAAATAAATTTTTTATTACTAAAACAGATTTACTTGATGCAATTAAATAAAAAAAATAATAAAGAGGATTAATCGCTGTAATGTAATAATTATAGAGGAAGCTCAGAACACCATTGCTGAATGCAGGAGATTAGGTAGGAAACAGAAGCATCTAAATACCAGCTTAAAATCGTTAATACTGCAGAGGGTGCAAGCCATATAGACCAAGAGGGAAAGCAACTCAATAATGGTTGGGTTGGTGCTTAGATTGATGATTAATTTAAAAACAGAATTCTGGCTACGCTCGTATTATTTTTTAATTTTACAAAATTCTATTGGTATTTTTAGATTTGGAAGTTATAAATATTTTACTTATATTTGTAACTTATTTTTTATTTTATGTCAAATGAAAATAGATTAGTTTATACAGTAATTATTTTAGATGATAAAGGAAATAAAATAAAAGAATTTCCAAGCGTTAAACATGCTGCTATTTATTACAAAATGTATACTAAAAAATTTAGAAATAAAAAAATATATGAACATAGAAAATTAAGTGATGGTAATTACGCTGTTTATGGCGAAAAATGTTTAGTTTTATTTGATGAAATAGATTTTGAAAATCCTTATGATAAAATAATAGGAATTAAAAATAATATTGGTGTTAAACACAATCTTACAGAAGTTTATAGTGTTATTATTTTAGATAAGGATAACAATGAAATAAATAAATTTTCAACAGTTAGGTTAGCTGCAACACACTATAGAATGAATACTGATATTTTTAGAAATAAAAAAATTAATTTTCATAAAAGGTTAAGAGATGGTAATTACGCTGTTTATGGTGAAAAACATCACATATCTTTTAAGAACTTTTAATTAAAAATCCATATGATAAAATTAAAAACAGTAAAAATCCTAATATAAATTATCAAAATAAAATTATTGAAGTTAAATCTGTTATTATTGTTGATAAGGATGTAAATAAACCAATTAATAATTTTTCAAGTGTAAAATTGGCAGCAATTTATTATAAATTATCAACAGATGCAATGAGATTAAGAATACAAAGGTATACTTATCTTCCTGATTTAAATCATGCAATATATAGTAATAAAAACATTCTTACAATTGAAGATATTTTAACAATAAATCCTTACGATAATTTAAGAAGATCAAATATAAAAAAACATAAAGAACTATAAAAAGAAAATAGTATATTAAATAAAATTGATATTAAATGGTGGAGTAAAGATAATCCTAATTTAAAACGTGATAAATTAATTCATAAAAGACTTGATGCTTGTAGAGAAAGGGCAAAAATAAAAAAGTTTGAATGTGAACTCACTTTTGAAATTATACTTCAAAAATTGGAAGATCAAAATGGAAGATGCTATATATCTGGAGAACCGCTTTCTTTTGTTTCTGAAACTTGGGATACTATTTCATTTGATAGATTAAATAGCAATCTTGGTTATAGTGTTGAAAATACTGTATTGGTCACTAGATTTGTTAACATAAGTAAGAACAATGTTTCGTTAGAGGAATATTTAAAACGTATAGAAAAAATTTATTTAGGATCTCAAAATTTACGTAATAAAAATATAATTTAAATTTTTTAAAAAAAT
>Ga0187860_1004139_pt1 | contig 11034 bp, 6 predicted proteins | sample June2016WEW_10_4_FD_132981 | JGI IMG/M metagenome (GOLD analysis project Ga0187860, IMG submission 132981) | Peatland microbial communities from SPRUCE experiment site at the Marcell Experimental Forest, Minnesota, USA - June2016WEW_10_40 | ecosystem: Environmental > Terrestrial > Soil > Wetlands... | reverse complement strand
GCGATCTGGCCCGCGGCGGCCTGCAGTACCGCGCCCTCGCCGCTGCCGCCGGTAAACGCTCCCGTGCGCAAATCCGATACGAAAGTCCACGGCCCGAAATCCACTGGACCTCCGGGATTGATGAGATTGACGAGCGTCACGATCGCAAGCGCTTCGGCCGTGCACTGAGCCAGCGCGCCCGCGAGGGCAGCCGGGGCAGTAGCTCCTGCCTGAGGAGCCGTACAGGCGGTGACCGGCAGTCCGCGCCGTGCCGCCTCGCATAGGACCGCTGACGTATCGGGGCCGAAGCGCAGCGGCGAAACGATTGGGCAGACGCCGATGGCGGCGAACGGCTCGCGTCGGAAGGCGCCATGCGCGCCGAGAACCGTGTCCCAGAGCGCCTCAACCGGGCCGACGGTCTGCGGATCTGCAAGCGATATGCTGAACGGTTTCGAGGACGCTGCCGCGCCGGCATAAGCGATGTTGAGCGCATGTAGCTGAGCGTCCTCGCAGATCTCGGTCGCGACTACCGTCTGGCCGCAGAAGTCGATGTGTTCGAGGAAGTCCGCCATGCGGAAGAAATCATATAGATCCACCAGCGTCGAGGGCCGGTAGCGGCTGGTCTCGGAGTCGACAAAACGCACCGCCTCACCCGACGTCGCGAAGTAAACGCGGTTGCCGCCGGAGCGAATCGTCCGCTCGGGATCGCGGCCGTGATAGACAATTTCGTGGGCCGCGTTCGCAATGAGGTCCTCGACCAGGGATCGCGGGAAACAGAGTCGACCGTGCACATTAAAGTGCGCGCCGCCCGCTATCGCGTATTCCCGGATCTCGTCGGTAATTGCTCCGAACCCGATTTGGGCGAGCACGTCGAATGCGGAATCGGCAATACGCGCGAGATCCGTTTCCGAGAGCGGCTTGTAGAGGCCGCCGGGTAGGCCAGGTCGCACCGCCGCCGACCGTTGATCGGAACGTCGTTCGGCAATCCGCGCGGCACGGCTGCGTCTACCTCGCCCTGCCGATTTGTCTGTTTCTCCCAACCTGATCCTCCCCTTGCCCAACGCGTATTGTTTTCTTTTGTTTTATCGCTGTCTCCACGTATTTTCCGAAGGCAAACATTCGATGAACTCGGGCGGCGGTTACGGAACTGGCGTTGGCTGCGGTGCGTGCGGGCTACAGCGTGGCGCCGATGCCCAGCAACCACACCATCAGGCTGTAGCGGATGGCATCTTGCGCAGTGAGGTAGGGGTGGAGGACGCGGCCGGCGCCGTACAACTCCGACCCGGGTGATCGTATTGCTCGGGCTTCACATGACTCGGCGGTACAGCCGGCCGGCGACCTGGCTCAATCCAGGCGCGCGCGGAACGCTTCGCCGAGCGATATCGCGCCCGTACGTGCCAATGCAAGTGCCTGGAGATTGAGTGGCACCGTGCCCTCTTTGACGGCTTGTGCTTCAATTTGGTCATCGCTTGCGCCGCCGCGCACCAGCTTGCGAATCTCGGCGCTCATCTCAAGGAGTTCGTAGACGGCGACTCGTCCGCGAAAGCCTGTTCCGGAGCATTCCTCGCACCCGCGGCCGTGCCAGAATGTCTCAGCCTCGCCAACGCCGAGAGCTTCGCGAACTTCCGAACTCGGTTGCTCCTTAACCTTGCAATGCTCGCAATTACGACGGACGAGCCGCTGCGCCAGTACGCCGGCCAACGTGGCATTGACGAGATAAGGCTGGATGCCGATCTCAATAAGCCGCGCAACAGTCTGCGCTGCGCTATTCGTATGCAACGTGGACAATACCAAGTGGCCGGTGAGCGCGCTCTCGACTGCGATCTTCGCCGTGTCAGCGTCACGGATTTCACCGATTAGAATCACGTCGGGGTCGTGACGCAGGATGTGGCGCAGCGCCTGCGCGAAGCCAAAGTCGATGGCGGGGTGAACCTGAATCTGCACGATACCGTCGAGCCGGTATTCGACCGGATCTTCGACCGTCAAGATGTGATACTCGCCGGTGTTCAGCTCCTGCAAAGCTGCATACAGTGTCGTCGTCTTGCCGGACCCCGTCGGTCCGGTGACGAGCACCAACCCCTGGTTGCGATCGATCAGCGCACGGAACCGGTGCGCGTCGGCTGCGGAGAAGCCGACGTCGGCAAGCCTGCGCAGCCCCACCTTGGGATCGAGAATGCGGATGACAACATTCTCCCCGTGCACCGCGGGCATCATCGAGACGCGCATGTCGACCGGTCCCTGCGGCGTATCCATGTGGATCGCGCCATCCTGCGGCAGGCGACGCTCCGCAATGTCCATGTTCGCGAGCACCTTGATCCGGGCCACGACGGCCGGCTGAAGCGCCCGATTGAACTCGGCGACCGCCACGAGCGAGCCGTCAATTCGATATCGCACATCGGCGCTGTGTTCGCGCGGATGCAGATGGATATCAGACGCGCGCCGCTGTACGGCATTGAGCAGGAGGTTATCCACCAATCGTACCACCGGCTTCTGCTGCGCAAGCCTCTCGACAGACGCCGTCGCCGGCTCAATGCGCTCTTCCAGCAGCAGCCGCTCAGCCTCGCGATCCAGCGCGGCATCCTCGATAAGTGGGTAATGGGTCGCGATGGCCGTGTCGAGCTCCCCCGGACTCGCAAGCACCAGCTCGATCGGCTTTTGTGTCCGAAATCGCAACGCCGAGAGCTTATCGCTATCCGCCGGATCGTCCGTGGCGATCACCAGCTGCCCCTCGTGGAACATCAGCGGCAGTACGCGGCGCGCGCGTGCAATGTCCGGGGGAAGACTGCTAAGCGCGGCTGGGTCGACATCGAATTCGCCCAGGCGCACGTAGACGACGCCGAGCTGTTCGCTGAGACCGCGATAGAGCTCGTCCTCATTGATCTCGCCTGTTGCGACCAGCACACTGCCGAGTCGCGCGGCGGGGCGATCTTCCTGCGCGACGAGCGCACGATGTATGCCCGTGTCGCCCACGAAACCCGCAGCGGTTAACAGGGCGCCAATTGGCTGGCGATGTGCCCGTGTGGCGCCCGCAAGCATGACGCGCAAGCGTGCCCTCGTGGTCACGGGATCGGCCGGAGTGACCGATTGCTCAGATTTCGGGATTTTTTCGGCTGATTGGGCTTTGATCATCGAATATTCCATCGCACACGACCGGATCGCTGTGGCGTACCTATCATTGTCAGCGCGCGGCGATCGGCTCGATGTGCGTGAACTCACGTTGGGCGTAATGTATGCCCCATTGATCTGCGGAACTGTGCAGCAGCGCCCACCCAGATCCCGGAATTCACTCATTCTTGTTCGGAGGCAATTGACTCGAGGTATTCCGAATGCGGTCCATCGCCTGTTTCCAGGTGTAGTCGACCTTGCTAATTTGAACATTCCAAAGCTGCTCATAGCGCCGCCGGTCCAGAGGCATTTCAATTTCACCGCGCACTGCCGCCATGGCACCAGGCAATAGCCTGGCAGCGAAGCAATAGGGGATCGGTGCGTTGCAGCTAGCGATTTGGGTGGACGCGCAGCGGCGATTCGTCGTGCGCTGACCACTACATCGCCTGGCGAACCCGCCACACGCTGGTCCTTGATTTTGTCCCGGCGGGTGTCAGCGGCGACGCCTCTCGTCCCGACAATATTGTGTACGACATCGTTACTCAGCCCGGGCTGCCGATCGGTGTCAGTGCAAGCGGCTGGGGACATGCAACCTGCACTCCGGCGGCTACCGCAATCGCGGGTAGGTTACCCACGATTCCATGATGTAGTAGTGTCCGGCCGGTGTCGATCAGTTTATGGCACCGGTCGGACTTGCAGCGGAAATTCGTTGAATTGGTCCAATCTTGGATGTTCAGCGGCGATATGCGACTTTCCCTTGCGTTTTCCTCAGTCCCCAATCCCGGGGGATAACCCTGTGCATAACCTGATACCTGTCGCCTAATCGTCACCGAAATTCAGCCGTTTAGATTCCACTGATTAAATTTTGACCAGTCGCGGCGTCCGGGGGACACTACGACGAAGGCGGCGGAGCCTGATCCAACCGCATTTCTATCTCTTTCCACAGCGCCGCATAGATCTGCCCGGCCGCACTGCGGGGCGCGTACGCCGGCAGTGGCGCACGATGCAGACTCATTCGCTCGATCTCGCTCCAATAAGGTACTTCTGTAGTCAGAAGTTCCGGAAAGTTCTCGCGCGTGCTCGCTATGACATCGTGGTGCAGCGACTTACGTCTATCCACCATCGAGAAGAACGGCAACAACGCCAAGCCGGTCCAATTGCTCGCGACAATGAAATCCCGCAGTTGCGTCAGCATCCGCACCGATAACGGCGTTGGAATCAGTGGAACGACGACTGCGTCGGCCGCGCGAAGTACATTCTCGGAGAGCAGAGAGATTCCGGGAGGACAGTCGAGGAACAGCACTGCATACAAATCATGCAGTATTCGGCTCATTTTCAACAGGCGTTCGGTCGGATGCTTGCGCTCGCTCAGATGCACGTCGAAATTGCGATATGAGAAGTCCGACGGTAGGACGTCCAACTTGTCATGGCCGGTCGGTACAATAAGCTCAGGTAGTTCACGTTTTCCGGAGACCAGCTTCTTGGCTGACGCGTGTTCGTTCGATTCGCAGCGCAACGTGTAGGTCGCCGCTCCTTGCGGGTCTAAGTCCCATAAAAGCGTGTTTTGCCCACGCGCTGCACACAGAAACGCCAAGTTGACGGCGGTCGTCGTCTTGCCAACTCCGCCTTTGATATTCGTGACGGCAATGATCTTCATTTTTGCGAGGGCCATGCTCGATATTCAATAATGCCGTGCAACCGACGGCCGCTGACCTCAGATTACAGTCCGGTCGCGCTTTGCTGCCAAGCGCTCGGGCACTTCACCCAGTTCGCGGGCGGCTTTGTGACCGGCGTAGACCGCGTGAACGATGAGGGCCGGTTGCCGGCAATCGCCGATGCGCTGGATCTTCAAATCGATCGATTCGCTCTCCGGGCTGACGAGTTCCCGATACAATGCGTCAGAAGGTTCACGCGATGTCACCAGCACCAGCGTGGAAGCCGCGCGCAGATGCTTTCGGCCGGAATATACGCAGGCGAGGGACACGAACTCACCGTCGAAGCCGTCGACCGTAGTATTGACGATGATCTCTATGCCTAGTTCGAGCATCTGCTGCTGGGTGCGCTCCTGTTCTCCGGTGTATTGACTCCAGTGGCCCGCCTTTCCCTCCGTCGTGACGTAGGTGACGAGCGCGCCGGTACTGGCGAGCATGCCTGCAAGTACAGGCCCCATGTAGTAATGATCGTCATCGAACACTGTCACCTTGCCCTGCGGCCGTGCGCCCCGCATGAGATCGTCGGGTGTCAGCACGGAACCGGCATTCAGCCCAGGAATCGGATTCGCGTGACAGCGGCCGACACCATTACGTCGCCAGCGGGCGCCCGTCGCAATCAGAACATGATCCGCGCCGAATTCGCGTACCTCTGCCGCCGACAGGGCGCTGCCGAGATACACCGAAACATTCGGCATGCCTTTTATCTGGCCAAGCCGGTAATCGCGCACGCGGGCCCATTCGGCGAGGCCGGGGAGGCGGCTTTCGAGCGTAACGCGTCCGCCGGGCTCAGCAGCAGCATCGGCAAGGGCGACCGTGTAGCCCCGCTTGCCGAGTATATGCGCGGCTTCGAGGCCGGCCGGGCCCGCACCCACGATGAGGACTGAGCCGCCATCGCCCGCAGGTACGTGCTCTGGATGCCAGCCGCGGCGCCACTCCTCGCCCATCGTCGGGTTCTGTGTGCAGCGGATTGCGGCGCCACGGTAGTTGTAGGCGTAGCAAATGTTGCAGCCGATGCACTCGCGGATATCATCGATGCGATCCTCACGGATCTTCGTCGGCAGGAACGGATCGGCAATCGATGGGCGCGCAGCACCGATGAAGTCGAGAATGCCGCTGCGTATCTGCCGCACCATCGTATCGGGTGACGTGAATCTGCCGACGCTGACAACGGGTTTGCTGGTTATGCGTTTGACGTACGCGATCCGGTCCTCGAGTGAGGCCTCCCTGGCGAATCGTGAGGTGGCCATCTCTTCGCCGTAATAGTCGGAGACCACGAGATCCCATAAATCCGGCAGCTCGCCAATCATGCCGAGGACATCGCGCGCTTCATCGGCGCTCAGGTGCGCGTCGCCGTGACCATCGGCCGAGAAACGCACCGCCACGGCGCATCGATCGCCGACGGCGTCGCGCGTCTCCTCGATCAGCTCCCGTACCAGGCGTACACGGTTCGCAAGCGTGCCGCCATATTCATCGCTGCGGTCGTTGAGGCTGCGCGAGAGGAACTCCGATAGCAAATAGCCGTGTGTCGGGTAGACGTAGATGATGTCGAAGCCTGCCAGCCTTGCTCGTGTCGCCGCGGCGCGATGCCACTGCCGGAGTGCCCGAATGTCGCTTCGGTCCATCCGTTGTGACTGGATCGGCTCCGTCCGGCTCGGCATCGAGCGAACGCCGATGCTCGGCAGCCGAGTCGCGAGATTCGACACATAGCTGCCGCCGTGCCAAAGCTCGATTCCGGCGAGCGCGCCGTGAGCATGCACCTGATCGGCCATCGCCGCGAGGTTGGCAAGGTCCCCATCATCCCATACGGCCGCAAACGGATGCGGGTGATCGTCCGATGTAGGGTTGATGGAACAGTATTCCGTGCAGACGACACCCCAGCCGCCTTCCGCCTTCATGGCGCGCATCGCCGCGAGCGTGCGCGGCAGCGCATGGCCCATGCCGGTGCAATGCGGCACTTGGTAGAAGCGGTTTTTCGCCGTGACCGGACCGATCTGCAAGGGTTCGAAAAGCTGTTGGTAACGCGGTTCGATTCTCATTTGCAATTCCAAGGAATCTCATTTCCGGGTGCGCGGTGGACCGGTTATGCTGTGAGCATAAAGAATGACCTCGCAATAGGCGAATTCTCGAAGTGAGCATCTTGAAAAACAATGCGAAGCGCGGAACATGAGACGACCCCGTCGGGTAATCGCTGAGCGGGAGCCGGGCGACCGCGGTCTGCATCGCGGCGCGACGGCACCCTATGAGCCGCTGCCGGGCGACGTGGTGCAGCAGCTCATCGATGGCGCATTGGCCTTGATGCGCGACTCGGGTGTCGCGTTTGAACCGGGCTCGGAGGCGGTCGAGATTCTGCGTGCCGCTGGCTGTACGGTTGCCGATGACGGCGTCGTGCGATTCGAGCCGGGCATCGTCCGCGAAGCACTTGAGTCCACGGTGAAGAGCGTAAAGCTCTGGGATCGAACAGGCGAGCGGTTCATCGACCTCGACTGTCGTCACACCTGGTTCATTCCGGGGATGACCTGCATCAAGGTCTACGATCTCGAGAATGGTGAGCCGCGCGACAGCAACGCCGATGATCTGGCCATGGTCACGCGAGTCGCGGACGCGTTGCCAAATATCGACGCGGTCTGCATCGCCTGCAAGAACGTCTCACGCTCGGATATCCATGGGGAGATAGAAGAGTTCGCCATCATGGCTTCCAATACGACCAAGCCGCTCGAATACCTGTGCGAACATGCGGAATCGCTCGGTCCCGTGATCGACATGGCTGCAGCGATTCGCGGCGGCAGCGAGGCGCTGGTCGATAAGCCTTACTTCCTACAACTCGTCACACCGCTCCCGCTCAACTACCACGCGGCACATTCGGACCAGATCATCGCAGCCGTCCGGGCGGGGGTTCCGGTGAGCGTCGGGACTCTCCCCATCGGCGGCGCATCCACGCCGATCACCACCGCCGGCAGCATCGTCAACAGTCTCGCCACGGACTTTGCGGCGATGGTCCTGGCGCAACTCGTGCGTCGCGGCTGCTTTTGCATCGGCAGCTCCGATGTCTGTTTCATGGAGCCGGCGACCGGCGGCATCGGTAATTTCGCGCAGACCTCGATTGCCGATATGATCATGTGTCAGGTCCGCCGACGGCTCGATTTGCCGTCCTTCACCGGGGCTGCCGGCTATTCGTCTGCGCGCCGCTTCAATCAAGATGCGGTGATGGAACTCACGGCGAGCATGATGCAAGTGTTCTACAGCCGCCCTGCAACCATCGACTATCTTGGATCGCTCGATCAGGGACTCACGTATTCCTTGCACGCGCTGTTGCTTTGCAACGACTTGGCGGGTCTGCTGCGCACTCTATGGCAGGGCGTGCGCATCGATACCGAAATGCTGGCCCTCGATCTCGCGCGTGAGGTGGGACCGCGCGGCAATTACCTCGCGCAGCGGCACACGGTTAACCATTGCCGCGACCAGCTATGGGAGAGCCGCTACTTCGGGCCCAATCTGCCGCTCAGCACGGACGGGCGGCCCGATGAGGATCTTGCTGCACGTATCGATACGGATCTGCGGAAGTTGTTGAATAGTCATCGTCCCGTGCCGCTCGACGAGAATATCCAAGAGGGCCTGCGCGCCATTTGCGCGCGCTTTGCGGCATCCTATTCGGCGTGAGACAAAACCGCAGACCTTGGCGTTCGACGCGGAGCTGGTGCAGCACCCTGGAGCGCCGAGCGATTCCGATCGCCGGCATCGCTCCCGCTGGCAGCCGCTGCCGTGGTTACTTCAGGTGCCGGGCGAAAAACTCCAGCGTACGGCGCCATGCCAGCTCCGCCGCGGCCGGGTCATGCTTCAGCATCGGTATATGTTTCGAGTCGGCGGTCTCGTTCGCGAACGCGTGTTTCGCCTCGTAGCGGTGGAAGTCATACGGTACGTGCGCATCGCGCAGCTTCTGTTCGAGCTTGTCGACCCCGCCGATCGGGAAAGCCGCGTCCTGCGTCGCCCAGTGAGCCATGAGCGGCACGCGGATCAGGGTGGCATCGATGTACTCGAGCGGCGGATAGCCGTACCAAACGACGGCGGCATCGGCCTCGGGTACATGCACCGCCGCAAGCAAAGTAAGCGCGCCGCCCATGCAGAATCCCGTGACGCCCACCTTGGCGCTGCCCGTGGCCTTCAAATATTGCACGGCGCCGCGCACGTCCTGCCCAGCGGCCGCGGCGAAGTCGAGGCCGTGCATCAGGTGTTCAGCTTCGTTGGCCTCGAGTGCGACCTTGCCGCGATATAGGTCCGGCACCAGCGCCCGGTAGCCGGCGGCCGCGAGTTTCGAGGCGACGCCCCGAATCTGGTCGTTGAGGCCCCACCATTCCTGGATGACGACAATACCCGGCGCGCTGCCGTGCGCGGCTTCTTCGAGAAATCCATCGACGCTTTGCCCGTCGGGGCGCCGGTAGCTGATCGTGCTGCCCATCGTATCCTCCTTCATTGATCACGAGTAAAGCCTATAAATCGCTGCGGGTGTATTCTACATGCGGTATCGGGGGCAAAATGAGGCTTTACATATGAACAACAAGGCTTCGATTACTCGTGCTTCATGGCTGGTGTATTCCGCATTCGGGTGTGCGTTTGGGGCAAATGTTGTGATGGCTCAGCAAGCGGCCGATGTCGTTGTGCAGGCCGATCGTCCGGAGATTACGGTAAAAATGCCGGTGCGCGGTTCGGTGGTCAAGGAAGTCTCGCTGGCACAGCACGTGTCGTATGGTGATCTCGATTTGACGACGCCGGCGGGAGCCGCCGAGCTCGAAAAGCGCGTCACGGCGGCGGCTGAGGCGGTCTGCAAAAAGCTTGGCAAGGTATATCCTGACAGCAGACCCAAGGGCCACAGCTGCACTGAAATCACGGTCAAGGACGCCATGCACAAGGTGCGCGGGACCTCGATCGCGGCCGTGCGCTAGCGCGCAGATCGCGGGAAGCACGGCGGCGGTGCTTCGTCGCTTGCGATCGACGGCAGGAAGGCGCCGGCTAATCCGCTGACGGAATGTCGGGCGGGCAGTTATGCGCCTGCGAAATGGAAGGATCCCGGGCGTTACAGATACGTCGCAGCGACCTCGGCAGCGAAAGCGGACGGTTCGCCTTCCCAGACGATGCGCGCGTGCTCCATGACATAGATCCGATCCGCGTGCGGCAGAGCAAATGTGACGTTCTGTTCGCCGAGCAGCACGGTGATGGACGTGGTGTTGCGCAGCTGCTCCAGCGCGTTCGAAATCTGTTCCAGGATGACGGGGGCAAGCCCGAGCGTAGGTTCGTCCAAGATGAGCAGTTTCGGGCGCATCATCAGCGATCGTGCAATGGCGAGCATCTGCTGTTCACCGCCGCTCATGGTGCGGGCAGCCTGGCGCTCGCGGTCGCGCAACCGCGGGAACAGATCGTAGAGCCACTCGAGCTGCTCGGCGGCCTGCGCCTCCGTCAGGTGCTGTCCGGCGAGATCGAGATTCTCGCGGACGCTCATCTCCCCGAACAGTTCGCGGGTCTCCGGACACTGCACGACGCCTCCGCGGGCGATGGCGGCGGGGCTGCGGCCGCGCAGATCGCGATTGTCCCAGCTGATGCGACCGCTATACGTCACCAAGCCCGATATGGCATTGAACAGCGTGGTCTTGCCCGCGCCATTCAGGCCGACTACGGCCACACATTCGCCTTGATCCACATGGATCGAAACACGCTCCAGCGCCTGGGCTTTGCCATACAGTACGCTGACATCCTCCACTTGAAGCAGCGGCGCGCTGCGCGCCGGACGAGTGGGGCGGCTGGCGATTTCGATGCCTCCGCCGAGATAGACGCGGCGGACGGTGGGATCGCGCGTGACTTCTTCGGCAGTACCTTCGGCAATACGTTCGCCTAGATACATCGCGAAGACGCGGTCCGCCAGTGAGGCGATGCTCTTCACGTTGTGATCTACCAGCAGTACGGCACGTCCATCCGTGCGAAAATCGGCGATCAATTGAGCGAACGCATGCACTTCCCCCGAGGTGAGCCCGGCGAAAGGCTCATCGACCAGCACCACCTGCGGGTCGCGAGCGATCGCCTTGGCGAGTTCCATGCGGCGCAGGTCGGCGAATGCCAGGGTATTGGGTTTGCGGTCCAAGACGCCACCCAGTCCGACGCGCTCGGCGATCTGCCGCGCTTGCTCGTGTACATGCCGGCTGGCCACGAGTTTCAGCAGCTTATCCGGCAGCAGCCCCAGCATGATGTTCTC
>Ga0187860_1004127_pt1 | contig 11056 bp, 10 predicted proteins | sample June2016WEW_10_4_FD_132981 | JGI IMG/M metagenome (GOLD analysis project Ga0187860, IMG submission 132981) | Peatland microbial communities from SPRUCE experiment site at the Marcell Experimental Forest, Minnesota, USA - June2016WEW_10_40 | ecosystem: Environmental > Terrestrial > Soil >... | reverse complement strand
CGCCGGCTGCCGACGGCCGGTAGAGTTGGACCCGGCCGGTCACGCCGCCCCGCACCTGCGCGGGCGGGAGGGAAATGGCGATGCGGCCATTCGCCGCGTCGAGCGACACGCAAGCCAGGCTGCCAAGCCGTTGCGCGCGGCCAAGACTGTCGATCCGATTCTGGTATTTGATCTCCTGCTCGTAGTAATTGTCGCTGACCAGCTCCGCTTTTTGCGAGGAGGCCATGACCACCAGGCTGATGGTGCCGGAAATAAAGATCACGAAGGCGGCTATGACGCCGAGAGGCCAGAGGTTTGGGGTGGGTTTCATGCGATTAATTTTTTGTGTCATCCCGCGGGCCGATGAAGGAGGTATTCAGCGTCTGCAGGCGGCGGCCCTTCGAATAGACGCCGACGACGAGCGGCGTCGTGCCGGGTTTCATGGCCGAAGGATCCAGATCGATCAGGACGGAGGTTTCGGCCAGTTTTTCAGGAGGAACCACGATGCCGGCTCCCATCACCTGCAGGTTGCCCCCGGTATTTTCGAGCCGCAACTCCACCGGCATTTCACGCGAGGTTTTGTTCACCACCTTGACGGTGTAGAGGTTGCTGAAATGGCCGTCGGGCATCTGCTGGAACAGCGCGCCCGGCGCCCGGAGCAGGGTCGTTTCCACGTCCGACCTCGTGAACACCAGGAACGCCCACACGCCGACGAGTCCGAGCAGCAACACCGAATAGCCGGCCAGCCGCGGCGTGAGGCGCAACCGGTCCCCGCGTTCGATGCCGTTCAGCGATGCGTATCGGATGAGGCCGCGCGGCCGGCCGATCCGCTCCATGACGCGATCGCACGCATCGATGCAGGCCGTGCACTGAACGCATTCCATTTGGGTGCCGTTGCGGATGTCGATGCCGGTCGGGCAGACGGTGACGCACTCGAAGCAGTTGACGCAATCGCCGAGGCCCTGCTGGCGGCGCTGGTCGCTGCTCCGTCCGCCCCGGAGTGGTCCGCGCTGCTCGCCCCGCCGGTAATCGTACGCGACGACGATGCTGTTTTCGTCCAGGATGGTGGACTGGAGCCGGCCGTAGGGGCAGATGAAGGTGCACGCCTGCTCGCGGAACCGCGCGAAAATCCCGTAGAACACGAGCGTGAACAGGATCATGAACGACAGGCCCTGCAGATGGTTCGACGGATTGTCCGTCACAATGGCGAACAACGATCCCGAACCGATGATATAAGCCAGGAGGGTGTTCCCGACGAGGAACGACAAGGCGAGGAAAATGGCGTGCTTCGAGAGTTTCCGGCCGAATTTGGACGCGGTCCACGGTGCCCGCGCCAGCGCCCGCTGCGCCGAAGCATCCCCCTCGATCCAATACTCGATCTTGCGGAAAACCATTTCCATCAGCACGGTCTGCGGACAGGTCCAGCCGCACCACAACCGTCCGAAGGCCGCCGTGAACACGATGATGCCCGTGAAAAAGATCAGCAATGTCACGGCGGAAAGGATCATGTCCTGCGGCCAGAAGATCTGGCCCAGAATCACGAATTTGCGCTCGACCACATTGAGCAGCAGCAGCGGATTTCCGTGAATGCGGACGAACGGGCCTGCAAACATCACCGCCAGAAGCAGCCAGCTCAGCCAGCTCCGCGCCCGATAAAAACGCCCGCGGGGCCGTCGCGGGTACAGCCACTGCCGGCGGCCTTCCTTGTCGGCGGTGGCCAGGTGATCCCGAAAGTCCCCCCAGTTGACCTGCTGCACTGCAGGCTCGGCCCTCGACTCCGGTTTGTCTGGCGGTTGCATATTCCTCCGGGCTGGCTCCGGAACTATTCCCTCATTCAAACTGGCTCGGCCCCGTGTTTACCGGCGCCTGGTTTTCCGGCGGCTTGGGATTCGGCGGATGCGTGCCGCGCAGCGTGTAAATGTAACTGGCGACGGAGTAAATGTCCTGCGGCTTCAAATAGTTCTTCCACGTGATCATTCCTTTGGCGGGCACGCCATTCCAGATCGTCGTGACGTTGTCCGAAAAGTTGCTGCCATGGATCCAGTAGGCGTCGCACAAGTTGGGGCCGACCAACCCGCCTCCATCCGCCCGGTGACACGGGGCGCATCGGGTGAGGAAGAGATCCCTGCCCCTGCTCAGAATGGCCAGGTCCTGCGAAGGTTGAAGCGACGGGATGCCGGACTCGAACTTGCCCATGGCCGCCACTTTGAGGGCTTCGCCCTGCTTCATTTCCATCCGATACTCCGCCGCCATCAGGTTGCCCATGCCCAACACGTGGTAATAGAGCAGATAACCGACGGCGAAGACGATGGTGCCGTAGAACAGCCACACCCACCAGCGCGGCAGTTTGTTGTCCAGTTCGCGGATTCCGTCGTATTCGTGATCGAGAAGCCCCGGCTCGTTTTCGTCATTCATGGCGTGTTTCAAGGTGGGAGATTTTTTCGCAACCGGCATGGGACGTGGACTCGCCACCGTCCAATGGCAAATCGCGCATCGAGTTCAAGTACGGCTTTTTCAGTCGCGCGGCCCAAAGCAGCATGCCGCTGAAAAAGGCGAAAAAGAGGCAGATGGAGACGATTCCAAAAATGCCGACGCCGCCGAGATCGTGCAGGACGTTTTCAATCATGGGTCATTCGACTTTCACTTTGGTTTACTTCAACGGTACCGTCGGGGTCGCAGGTGCCGCCGCCGGCGCCGCCTTGATGTCCGTGCCCAGCCGTTGCAAGTAGGCGATCACGGCGATGATTTCGCGGTCCGGCGGGGCGGTGACGAGGCCGGTCTTTAGGTCTTGCACGACTTTCGCGGCCTGCGCCTCGAGATCCTTCTGCGCCGGGCCGTTTTCAAAGCCCTCGGGATACGGCACCCCGACCCTGCGGAGCGCCTTGATCCGGGCCGGCAACGACGTCGTGTCGAGCTTTTGCGAGAGCAGCCATGGATAATTCGGCATGATCGACCCGGGCGACGTGGAGCGCGGGTTTTCCAGATGGTTGTAGTGCCAGGCATCGGGATACTTGCCCCCGACGCGATGCAGGTCCGGCCCGATGCGTTTGGAGCCCCAGAGGAACGGATGATCGTAAACAAACTCGCCGGCCTTGGAATATTCGCCGTAGCGCTCCGTCTCGGACCGGAACGGACGGACCATCTGCGAGTGGCAGGCCAGACAGCCTTCACGGATGTAAATATCGCGACCGAGCACTTCGAGCGGGGTGTAGGGTTTGACGGACGCGATGGTGGGCACGTTTTGTTTGATGAGATACATGGGGATAATTTCCACCAGGCCGCCGACGAGAACGGCGCCCACGGACAGCACCGTGAAGGTGAGAGGCTTGGCTTCGAGCCAGCGGTGGATCCAGTGCGGGCCTTCTTCGCGGACGGGCGCCTTCTTTGACAGCGGCGCGGCCTGCGCTTCCGTCTCGGGAACAAACTGCCCGCTCCGGGCGGTCCGGTAGAGATTGAAGGCCATCAATACCGCGCCGACGAAGTAGAGACTGCCGCCGACGGCACGCAGGCGGTACATCGGAAGGATTTGCACCACCGTTTCCAGGAAGTTCGGATACTGCAGGAAGCCGTCGTGGGTAAACTGCTTCCACATCAACCCTTCCGTCACGCCGGCGACGTACATCGGGATGACGTAAAACATCATGCCGAGCAGCGCGATCCAGAAGTGGTAATTGGCAAGTTTAGTGGACCAAAGTTTTGTGTTGTAAAGCCGTGGAAACAGGTAATACAGCACGCTGAAGGTCAGAAAACCGTTCCAGCCCAGCGCGCCGGTGTGCACGTGGGCGATCGTCCAATCGGTGTAATGCGAGAGTGAATTGACGCTCTTGATGGCCAGCGCCGGTCCCTCGAGAGTGGCCATGCCGTACGCCGTGACGGCCACGACCATGAACTTCAACACCGGATCCTGCCGCACCTTGTCCCAGGCGCCGCGCAATGTCAGCAGGCCGTTCAACATCCCGCCCCAGGAGGGCGCGATCAGCATCAGCGAGAACACCATGCCCAGCGATTGCGTCCAGTCCGGCAGCGCCGTGTAAAGCAGGTGATGGGGCCCCGCCCAGATATAAACGAAAATCAGCGCCCAGAAATGAATGATCGAAAGGCGGTACGAAAAGATCGGGCGGTTCGCGGCCTTGGGCAGGAAGTAATACATCAGGCCCAGATAGGGCGTGGTGAGAAAGAACGCCACGGCATTGTGGCCGTACCACCATTGAACCAGGGCGTCCTGCACGCCGGCATACATCGAGTAGCTCTTGAACCACCCCGCCGGCATCGTCATGGAATTCGTGACGTGCAACACCGCCACGGTCAGCGCCGTCGCAATATAAAACCAGATGGCCACGTACATGTGCCGCTCGCGCCGCTTCAGGATCGTGCCCAGGAGATTGATCGTGAAAACGACCCAGACGACGGCGAGGGCGATTTTGATGGGCCACTCGAGCTCCGCGTATTCCTTGCTCGTGGTGAACCCCAGCGGCAGGGTCACGGCGGCGCTGACGATGATAGCCTGCCAGCCCCAGAAGTGGAACCAGCTCAAAAAGTCGCTGAACAGGCGCGCCTTGCAAAGCCGTTGCAGCGAATAGTAAATCCCCATGAACATTCCGTTGCCCACAAATGCGAAGATCACGGCGTTCGTGTGGACCGGACGCAGCCGCCCGAATGTGATGAATTGCAGGTTCAGGTTTGCCCCCGGGAAAAACAGCTCCACCGCGATGAGCAGCCCCGCCGACATGCCGACGAGCCCCCACACGACCGTCGCAATGGCGAACGCGCGGACGATCCCGTTGTCATACTTGAACGTATCGATTTGCGGGTTGCCTCCCGGCGGCCCTTGAAGTTTCGAGCTCTCTGTCATGGATTCTCCACTCATGGTGATTTCGAGGTTGGTTTCGTTGCCGGCTTCGAAACAGACACGGCGGCCGGCTCCTCGTCTGCCAGGACGCGCAGCGAGGGTGTGCACGTGTCGTCAAATTGGCCCGACCGCACCGCCCAGATGAATCCCGCAAGAAAAAGCAGGGCGATGCCCAGACTCACGCCGATCAGGATCAAAATGACGCTCACGCCGCCCCCTCCTTCGCGAACCCTGCTCCCAGGCTTGCTCCCGTGACCGCGCGGCGCCCTTCCAAATCCGGCCCGGCCAAATCTGAAGATCGGCCAGCGGACAGCCCCCTTCCCACCCGGTCGGAAGTGACCCGATCGAAACCGTCGAACCGCTTGCGGGCCCGCCACGCCGTGGCGCCACAGGCGAAAAGCACCACCGAAAGCGAACTCAGGGGCATGAGAACCGCGCACACGAGCGGCGAAAGGAGTCCGGACGCGGCGACGCCGATACCGGCGAGATTGTAAAAGGCTGAAATCCCGAAACTGAGCCGGACGATGCGCGTGGCGTCGCGGGCCATGAGTAAAATCGAATTCAGGCACGGAACCCGGCCGCCCTCGAGGATGACGTCGCTGGCAGGAGAGAAAGCGCCGATGCTCTCCACGACCGCAACGCCGATATCACTCTGTCTCAGCGCTCCCGCGTCGTTTAATCCGTCGCCCACCATCATTACCACCCTGCCGGAATCCTGCAGCCGCTGGATGAACGCGAGCTTGTCCAGTGGGCTCTGGTTGAAGTTCAGACGCGAAGCGCCGCCAAAAAGGCCCATAAAAAGGTCCCGCTCCTTCTCGTTGTCACCGCTCAGAAGAGTGACTTCGTAGCGGCCTCCCAACTCCCGCAGCAACAGGCCCGTCTCCGGTCGCAACGAGCTCGATAACAGGAACGCCCCCCGATGCCGGCCGCCAATGGCCACGTGAACCGCGCTGCCGGAAATCGTGCGGGCGCCGGCGCCGCCGGGCGAAGCCGGAGGCCCTGTCATTCGCAGCGTGGAACCCCAGGCCACCCCCACTCCGTGTGATTCCAGCCAAGCCGCGGATCCGAGCAAAACCTCCCGACCGCCCACCATTGCCTCCAGCCCGCAGCCGGGCGTCTCACGAAAGGATTCAACCGGTTGCGGAGAACAACCGGTCGGGAGCCATTCGCTGATGCGAACCGAGTGCGGATGGCGGGACTGCCTCGCCAGGGAGAAAATCCTGCCTTCCTCCGCCGCCTGCAGCGGTTCGCCCTGGAAACAAACACCGGCGCTGCGCGGCGCGGTCAGCGTGCCGGTCTTGTCGAACACGATCGCGTTCACCTGCGCCATCCGTTCAATGACCAGGCCATTCCGGAGAAACACTCCAAGCCGGGACATCGCGCGTTGGGCCGTGCCCAGGGTGAAGGGCGCCGCCAGCGCCAGGGCGCAGGGACATGCCACGATGAGCACCGTCGTGAACGCTTTGATCGCGCGCGCCGGATCGCCGCGAAGCAGCCAGAAAACGCCCGCTCCCACCGCGACGCCGACCACGATGAGAGTAAAGCGGCGGCTATAACGGTTGGTGAGGGACTGGACATCGCTCCCGGGGGCCTTCCGGAAGGCTTCATGGTTCCAAAGAGACGTCAGATAACTTTGAGAGACAGGCTTTGCCGTTTCCACTTCGATCCTGCCGCCAATTTGCCTGCCCCCCGCGTAGAGGTAATCGCCCCCGTCCTTGGGCACCGGCTCGGATTCCCCCGTGACGAAGCTGTAATCAACCAGCGCCCGGCCCCGCACGAGTATCGCGTCCGCAGGAATCAGCTCGCCGTTCCGCAGGACGATGCGATCCCCCACCCGCAAATCGGAGATCGCAACGCTTTCTTCCGCCCCGCCCGTCCTGCGCGCGACGGACAATGGAAAGAACGACTTGTAGTCGCGGTCGAACGCGAGGCGATCGTGGGTCTTTTGCTGAAACGCGCGCCCGCACAGCAGGAAGAAAACAAGGCCGACGAGGGAGTCCAGATACCCCGCGCCACGGCCCGACACAATTTCGTAGGCGCTCCAGGCATACAGCGCCGCCAGACCGAGAGAGATCGGCACCTCCAGCGTCAACACCCGGCGCCGAAGCGAAAGCCGCGCGGACTCCCAATAATCCGACGCGCTGTAAAGCAGGACCGGCAACGCCAGCGCCAGGCTCAGGCACCCGAAAAGACCCTTGAACCCGCCTCCGTTGAGGGCGTCCAGACCCAGATACGCCGGAAGACTGAACAGCATGATGTTGCCGAAAGCGAAGCCGGCGATGCCGACTTGAATCCATTGACGCTTTCGAAGCGACGGAGGCGGTCGCTTCCCCAGTTCGGCCAGCGTCAGGGCCGGCTCGTAGCCGATCGAGGCGAGCAACGCCACCAGCTCGCTCAGCCGGATCCGGTCCGCAACAAAATCAATGGTCGCCTCCCGTCGCGCGAATTGGACGGCGGACCGTCCGATGCCCGGATGAAGACGGAAAAGATTCTCCAGCAGCCACACGCAGGCAACGCAATGAATCGCCGGAATGCGGAAAGTGACCCGGCTGCGGGTGCCATCCGTAAAATCGAGGAATCGCTGCTGCAGCTTCGGATCGTCCAGGTAAGTCCACTGCCCGCGCCGGGACGCGCCCCGGACACGCACGCCCGGATGGTCGCCCAATTGGTAAAAGTGCTCCAATCCGGCGCCGGCCAGCAGTTCATGCACCGCAAGACATCCCTGGCAGCAAAATACCTCCTCCTCCCGAACAAACCGGGCAGACGGGCACGGCTCGCCACAATGAAAGCAATAGACGCGCTCCGAGAAATCGGAACTGCGCCCGCGATTGGCAGCCGGCATCCGTCCGGCCGACAGGCTGTCGTGCGGCTCGATCAAAGTCTTGTTCAACGCGCCATTCACGCGGCAAATCACATCGATCCAAAATGCCTTCTGCTTTTCTCGAAACAGGATGCTAGCAAGTCTTTACCGCCCGGGGTCGAAAAAATCTGCGCGGATATTGTCAAAGGACCGACATTTCTTGGCTGATGAATGAGTCCGGGTGGAACGCCGAATTCATCCGTCTCTCCGCAGTTGGAATTGGGGAGCACACGCGCCCTCGCGTGTTCCGACCGGCGCCTCGCCGGTCGGAGGAGGGCGCAACGCAATCACTAAACGGTGACTGGCCGCACTCCCCAAAAGTGGTTGGCGACGCGCCAATCACTGCACGCGAGGGCGCGTGCGCTCCCCTGCGACTGAAAAGATACGGATGAATGCTGTGTTCTGGTGGGGCGTCACGAGGCGCCTGTCCAGACCGCCCGCGTTCATTGTCGCTTGCCCGGGTCCTGCGGGGCGCGTATAACGTTGCCAGCGGTTCGCGGAAAAAAACTGTTATGCCAAACTCGGGACGCCAGCCCGTCAACACCAGCAACGTGCTTTCAGTGATCATGGGCGGAGGGCAGGGAGCGAGGCTGTTTCCCCTCACCAAAGAGCGCGCGAAGCCCGCCGTGCCGCTGGCCGGAAAGTACCGGCTGGTGGACATCCCGATTTCCAATTGCATCAACTCCGGGCTGCGCCGGATTTATCTGCTGACCCAGTTCAACTCGGCATCGCTGCACCGGCACATTTCCCAGTCCTACAAGTTCGATCATTTCTCCGGCGGGTTCGTCGAGATCCTCGCGGCCGAGCAGACCTTTGCCGACACTTCGTGGTATCAGGGCACCGCGGATGCCGTGCGCAAAAACCTGATTCACTTTCTAAACCACGATTTTGATTTCCTGTTGATCCTCAGTGGCGACCAATTGTACCGGATGGATTTCCGCAACATCATTGCCCAGCACGTGGAAAACGACGCGGACATCACGGTCGCCACCATTCCCGTCACACGGCGACAGTCGGAGTCGCTCGGGATCATGCAGATCAACGAGGAGCGCCGCATCACGCATTTCGTCGAGAAGCCGAAGGATCCGGCGGTCCAGGATTCGCTGCGGCTCCAGCGCGAGTGGTACAGCGCGTTGGGGATCGAAGATGGGCAGGAGCTGTTTCTCGCGTCCATGGGCATTTACGTTTTCAACCGCGAGCTGTTGCGCAAACTCCTGGACAACCCGCTGACCGACTTCGGCAAGCACATCATTCCGAGCGCCATCGAAACGCACCGCGTCTTTTCCCACGTGTTCCAAGGCTACTGGGAGGACATCGGGACGATCCGTTCCTTTTTCGAAGCCAATCTCGACCTCACCTCCGAACTGCCGCGATTCAACTTCTTCGACATGGGCGCGCCCATCTTCAGCCGTCCCCGTTTTCTTCCCGGCTCAAAGATCAACAGCGCGCAGATCGACCACGCCGTGATCTCCGACGGGTGCATCCTGAACCACTCCCGCATCTCGCACAGCATCGTGGGTGTCCGCAGCATCGTCGGCCCGGGCACGGAACTCACCCGCGTGATCCTGCTCGGCTGCGATTATTACGAGTCGCGCGAATCCATCGAGGCGAACAAGCAGGCCAAACGGCCCCCCATCGGCGTCGGCATTAACGCGAAGATCGAAAACGCGATCATCGACAAGAACGCCCGCATCGGCAACAACGTCACCATCTCGCCCGCCGGCAAGCCCGAGAACGTGGACCATCCGCTCTACTACATCCGCGACGGCATCGTGATCATCCCCAAGAGCGGAATCCTGCCGGACGGGACCGTGATTTAGAACCGCTGCGCCACACGCGGTCCCCCGTCTCTCACCCCGGCAGGCATTTCAGGACCGGGGCGGCAAGAGAAATACCCGTGTGCCGGTCGATGTCATACGATTCCCGCGACACCCTCTCGTTCCGCTACCCGGACATGGACAAGGAAATCAAGGAATCCTTCCGGCCCGAAAGCCTCTTCTCCGGGCAACACGCCCTCGCGATGCGGCCGGCCGTCCTGCCGCATTTGCAAATGGCTTTCCAAAATGAAATTCTGCGCTAAACTGCCGTCAAACCCGGTACGTTTATGAAAAATTCCCTCACCTTCATCATCATCACACTGGCCATCGCCATCGTTGCGCACGCCCAGGACTGGGCCAAGGCGCGGCTCGAAAAATCACCGCGGCACATGGAGTGGGTGAAAGTCAAACATGGCAACCGCGAGGTCAATTGCTTCGTCGTTTATCCGGAGGTCAAGAACAAGGCGACCACGGTGCTCGTCATCCATGAAATCTTCGGCCTCACCGACTGGGCCCGCGAAGCCGCCGATGAACTGGCCGCTGCCGGCTATATCGCCATCGCACCGGACCTGCTGTCCGGCGGAGCCCCGGGCGGCGGCGGCACCGCCGAGATCGGCGACAGCGACGCCGCCATCAAAGCCGTGTCCGCGCTCCCCCCGGCTCAAGTGACGGCAGATCTGGACGCGGCGGCCCAGTACGTGACCGGGCTCCCGGCATGCAACGGCAAACTGGCGGTGGCGGGATTCTGTTGGGGAGGCGGACAATCCTTTCGTTATGCGACGGTAAACAAGGATCTCCAGGCCGCTTTTGTGTTCTATGGCCCTCCCCCGACAGGGGATGTCCTGCGGCAAATCCATTGTCCCGTGTACGGCTTTTACGGTGGGAACGACAACCGTATCACCTCCACCATTCCGAAAGCTTCCGACGAGATGAAACAAGCGGGGAAAACGTACCTGCCGATGACTTACGACGGCGCCGGGCACGGCTTCATGCGCGGCGGGGAAGCCCCCGATGCCCGGCCGGCGGACCGCACCGCCCGCGAGGAGGCATGGGAACGCTGGAAGAAATTGCTGGGCAAACTGTGACGCCCCGACGCCGCGGCCAACCGGACCCGGAGCGGCGCTACTTCGTCTGCGCGGCGAGCATGAAAACCCGCCCGCCCCGGCTCGTCATGAGTTGGAACTGTTCCTCTTCAGGCCCGCGCGGAACCGCCATGCCGTCGGCATTCTCGTCGTGGGTGGGTTTGCCGTCCACGAGCAGCATGTAATGATGGGTGCGGTTGCCCGGAATGTGCTCGAGGGTCACCTGCCACCCGTCCAACTCGTTGGCCCGCGTCAGCGGCACCTTCTGCCAATGCGTGAACGAACCGGCGATTTCAACCGTGGCCGGCGTCTGTGTTTGACCCTCCGGCGGTTGCCAGCGGAATACCTTAGTACTCTGGGCCGGAAGTTCGGTGACGTATTCTGCGCTCAAGCAGCCAGAGCGACTGGGGTTTTGGATTTGGCCATCAACGCTTGCAGGTTGGCGCGTGTGAACTTCCATTCAAAAGGT
>Ga0187860_1004123_pt1 | contig 11059 bp, 9 predicted proteins | sample June2016WEW_10_4_FD_132981 | JGI IMG/M metagenome (GOLD analysis project Ga0187860, IMG submission 132981) | Peatland microbial communities from SPRUCE experiment site at the Marcell Experimental Forest, Minnesota, USA - June2016WEW_10_40 | ecosystem: Environmental > Terrestrial > Soil > Wetlands... | reverse complement strand
TTGCCCATAACCGCATCTTACAAGCCTTTCCTCCATTGTCAATAATCAACCCCACCCTCCTCCCCAAAATCTTGAGACTTGATCTGTGGGGAGCCAAAATCTATCTCCGACAGGCTCCTAGGTGCGAGCTACATCCAGAAGGGGCGGGAAACAGCGGACGCGAGCTATTACGAAATGGCCAAGCAGGCTTTGGACAAGTCCCTCGATCTGATTTCGAATGATCCCGCCGCTGCCTCGGCCAAGACCCACATGGCCGTGGTAGCGATGGCCGAGCATCAATTCGAGGACGCTCTCTCTTGGGCGCAAGCGGCGCTGGCACTTGGCTCCGGCGACCCCTCCCCTTGGGCGATTGTCGGCGATGCCCTAACGGACCTGGGGGAGTATGAGCGCGCGGACGAGGCCTACGCGAGACTGCGCGATCCGCTTGACCTGGACGATGATTCAAACCCATTGGCCTACGAACGAAACAGCCGCATGGCCTATTTACACTTTCTTCGAGGGGATGCCCCGGGTGCGATCAAATTGATGCGTGCGGCTATTGGCGTCGCCATGACCTTGCGCCTGCCCGTGGAAAACGTGGCCTGGAGCCAATTTCAACTCGGCGAGATTTGCTTCAAGAGCGGAGACCTTACCAGTGCAGAGCAAGCTTATACGGCCGGCCTTGCCCTTGACCCCCATTCTTACCGCAACCTCGCGGGGCTGGGTGAGGTCCGCACGGCGCAGGGAAATTACCCGGAAGCGATCGCACTCTATCAGAAGGCCATCGCCGTGGTGCCGTTCCCTGCCTACGCCGCCGCACTCTACGACCTTGACTTGCAAGTTGGCCGCACTGATGACGCGCGCCAACAGCTTGAGCTTGTGCAGTTCATCGGCAAACTCAATCCTATCAACGAGAGGCTGTTCTACCGCGAATTAGCGCTCTTTTACGCCGATCACAACCTCAAGCTCGAGGAGTCCGTCGAGTTGGCGAAGAAGGAGTTGGAGGTCCGCCACGATATCTACACGTGGGACATCCTGGCGTGGGTGCTCTTCAAGAACGGGCGGGTCCCGGAAGCTGCCGAGGTCATGGAAAAGGCGCTCGCGCTCGGCACGGGAGATGCTCTATTGGATTTTCACGCAGGGATGATTGAGTTCCAACTCGGACGGTCCGAACGCGCCCGGGCGCTGTTCAAACACGCACTGACCTTGAACCCCGACTTCCACTTGGTCTATGCCAACCAAGCGCGAGAAAGGCTGGGTCAACTCGCCGATTCCGACACGCGCCCGGCGAGTTCCAGCTCTTCGGCGGCCCATGACCTGCGGCCAGGAGAATCGCTGCCATGATTTTCAATACTGGGCGAACCACGAAAAACGTAGCAGACCTGTTTTGTAGGTCCGCGGCTTTTCGTGGCGCATCGGGGAAGAGCCGCGGACCTAAAAAACAGGTCCGCGCTACTCCTGTTCATGGCAGGGCTCGTGCTTATCTCTCCCCGACCTGTCGTCGCACATCCTATGGGCAACTTTAGCATCAGCCATTTCGCTGGTTTCCGCATCGAGGCGGGCGCAATCGATATCCGCTACATTCTGGACATGGCAGAGATTCCCACCTTCCAGGAAATGCAAACATCGGGCATTGTGCTGGCGCCGGATGATCCTCGGGTCGCCGCATACCTTGCGTCCAAGGCCGAGGCGCTTAAAGGCGGGTTGGTGGTGACCCTCAACGGGCGACCTCTTGCGCTTGTAACCGTGTCGAAGGATGTGATCTTCCCGCCCGGCGCTGGCAACCTGCCGACCATGAAAATCGGGGTCGTTTACAGTGCTCCCCTGGAGGGGGTGGCGTGCCCTTGCACGATTGACTACCGCGACGGCAACTTTACCGAGCGCGCCGGATGGAAGGAAGTGGTTGCCGCTGCCGGCTCCGGTGCGACGTTGGTAATGAGCACGGCCGCAGACGTTTCGCGCAGTCAGGAACTCGCAAATTATCCCACCGATCTTATTAACAGCCCGCCGCAGGATCTCTCGGCGCAGTTGACGTTTGTACTCGCCAAAGGTTTGCCACCGGGTGGCAAGGCGAATGCGTCCGGTCAATCGAGTCCCACTGGGGCTGCCGGCGCCATGAAGTCGAATCCCGGCGAGGCAATTAAACCTTGGGCACAGACGCAAGTTCGCAAACCGGCGGGGGTTCGCGATGGAGCCTCCGACGCAAATTTAGCTTCGGCGAAGGGTGGACCCGTTCCCGTGCCGGTCGCAGCGTCACCCGAAAAACTGGCCCTGGAAGCCAATAAACAAGGTACCCCGCGCAACTCCTTCACTGAACTCATAACCTCAAACGAGTGGGGGCTCTGGTTCATGCTCACGGCGGCGCTGATCGCTGCCGCATTAGGAGGTCTGCACGCGCTCGAGCCCGGACACGGGAAAACCATCGTTGCCGCCTACCTGGTGGGGTCGCAAGGAACGGCCGCCCATGCCTTGCTTCTCGGCCTGATCGTGGCCGCTACGCACACCGCAGGGGTTTACGCGCTTGGGCTCATCACGCTTTACGCGTCGAAGTATATTGTGCCGGATCATCTCTACCCCTGGCTGGGCATCGCATCGGGGCTCACCATCGCCTTACTCGGTCTCTACATGCTCCGGGGCCGCATGGCGGGGCACCAGCACGTGCACGAACACCATCATCACCACGGCCCTTGGGGTCACAGCCACGATTACGGACATTCTCATGGGCACACGCACGGTCACCCCGCGGGTCACGACCAGCATCCTCATCTGCACACCCACGAACACCATAATGACCATCCGCACATCCATACCCACGAGCACCCTCATGACCACCCGCAAGATGCCGGGCACCCGCACAGCACCGATAGTCCATTTTCTTACCGGCAGCTTGTAACTCTGGGAGTAACCGGCGGCATCGTCCCTTGCCCTGCCGCACTGGTCGTTTTGCTGAGCGCCATCTCGCTTCATCGCGTAGCATTCGGACTTTATCTGATAGTGGCGTTCAGCCTCGGCTTAGCCGCAGTCCTGATTTCGATAGGCATGGTCACGGTCTACGCGCGCCGGCTGCTCGCCCGGCTGCCGACGGATGGGCCCCTGATCAACCGCTGGCTGCCGACCGCTTCAGCAACGGCGATAACGTGCCTCGGCGTCGGTATCGCAGCCCAAGCGCTGCTTGCCATGGGAGTGATTCATATCCAATCATAGATCATGGGCCCAGTTAATCTGGCGCACACGGAAGTTGCTCGCGGGCCGCTCGCCGATGAGTTTATCCCATGGTCTCACTGTAAGTTGTTTCCGCTCAGATGGATCCGCTGGGTTTTGGGGATTCGCCTTGGGAAGTCACCTTCCCGGAAAGTCACCCAAAACCCAATTCAGGCTGTGCCACGACCTAAATATTAAAAAGATATCAGAGGGCTAAAGTTTCCCTCAGAAACCGTCGATAGGACAGTTGTAATCTTTAGGAGGCACACTATGCGAGTTGATGGCCCTCTTTCGGTTCCCGAAAATCTCCAAACGCAAAAGGTGGCAAACTCAGGGTCGTCGGCCCAACAGAGCAGCCCTGCCTCGATCGGATCAAGCCAGGATCAGGCGCAACTGTCTCTGGATAACAACGCGATTCAACAGTTGAAAGCTACCCTCTCGCAAGTGCCGGAGGTTCGGCAGGAGCGCGTACAAGCTCTAAGTCAAGCGGTGAGCAATGGCAGTTTTCAAGTTTCGGATCAGCAGTTGAGCGACGCCATTGGATCGGACCTGCTGGCAGGCCAACTTTGACTGACCTAGTCGATAGGAGGGAGGAGTCATGGACGAATTGGCTCCTGCCCCAGCACAGCGGACCTCCGATAACGGAGGGCGGTCACCGGAACAAAACTTCCCGGCGCGAAGGAAGGCCGTGAAGAAGGTGGAGTCGGCGCCTGCCCCAAAGCAAGATCCAGACCCTGACCTGGCGCCCGAGCCGGAAACGGATCACAGAATCGACGTTTTGGCTTAAATATGAAACGGGAAGTGCAGCAGTACCTGGAATTGCTCGAACGGCGTTTGGCGACCCTTCGGATGCTTGCCGCCGACCTTGACGAGAGCCGGTCGGCATACGTCACGCTCGACTTGCGGGCGATGCACCAACACATCTCGCACCAAGAGAACCTTTGCACGGAAATTCGCATGCTGGATACCGAGCTGCAAAATATGAAGGATAAGCTCAGAGGCTTGGCCGCCGCGGGTGAAATGCCTTCCACGCTCGGCGAACTCGAGGCCCAGCTCGATCCCATGTCGGCCCGCCAGCTTCATTTGTTGATGGGCGGACTCAAAGCCATTCAGGCCGACGTGCGCAGGCTTAGCCGTGTCCATTCGGAGCTGCTTCGGCGTTCCCGGCGATCTGTCAATGTCTTGTTGAATTTCTTGGCACACTATTCGGGCACGTACCCGCTCCCCCTGACGCGGTCCAAGGGGATCCCTTTCGCCTCGATGGGGAAATAAAATATGTCGAGCCTTTTCGGTACAATGTCCGTCGCCCTCCAATCCCTGCTGACGCAGCAAGGCGCCCTGGAGGTGACAGCCAACAACATCGCCAATGCCAACACACCGGGCTATTCGCGGGAGGTCCCGATCCTGGAGGAGAGCCCTCCCATCCTCAGTGGGAATACCATGGTGGGCACAGGCGTGACGCTGAAGAGTGTGCAAAGCGTCCGCGACAATATCCTCGATCTCCGAATCGACCAGGAAACCTCCCAGCAATCCAGTCTTAATTCCTACGTGGATTCGATGAACCAGGTGCAAGCCCTTTTCAACGAGACCCAGGGTTCCGGCCTCCAGACCGATTTGAGCAGTTTCTTCAATAGTTTCCAGTCTCTCGCCACCGACCCGACAAGTTCCTCACTGCGCCAGTCGGTGATCATTGCGGGTCAGAACCTTGCCAACGCGTTCAGCCAAACCAGCAGTAATCTGGCGACCATCCAACAGGGGCTGGACCAGTCCGTGGTGCAGAACGTCCAGCAAGTCAACCAGCTCACCACGCAAGTGGCCAACCTGAATCAGCAGATCCAGACGGTTTCCAATTCGGGGGATAACCCCGGCTCGCTCGAAGACCAGCGCGACGAAGACCTGACGAACCTCGCCAACCTGATCGACACGGCGGTCATTTATTCTAACAACGGCACGGTGACCGTAACCACCACCAATGGCGCGCTGCTGGTATCCGGCAATCAGAGTGACGCATTGACCACCCAAATTAACAGTGCCACGGGAATGAACGACGTCTATGCCCAGGGAACCGACATCACTACCACTATCGCCGGCGGCCAGCTCCACGGTATTATCAGTGCCCGTGATGGCAGCATTCCATCCTCGCAATCTTCCCTCGACAATCTGGCTGCCAGCCTCATCTCAGCCGTGAATAAGCAACAAAACGATGGTTATGACCTGAATGGTGGACCGGGTACGGACTTCTTTACGGCCTTTACACCGACCACCACAGGCTCCAATGCCGGCGCTGCCGCCACGATGACGGTAGCACTCACCAATCCTGACGAAGTTGCCGCCAGTTCCGACGGCACCCAAGGGGACAACTCCAATGCCACGGCGTTGGCCAACCTCCAGAATGGCCTGATCGCTTCCGGCCAGACGGCGGGCGACTATTACTCGAATCTGATCGACCAAGTGGGCAACGACGTTTCCAACCCTACTTCGGAGCAGGAAGCGGTGGGTCTGGTCTTGCAGCAGCTTACCAACCAGCAGCAGTCAATTTCCGGGGTTTCCCTTGACGAGGAAGCGACTAACTTAATCACATACCAGCAAGCATATGAGGCCGCGGCGCGGGTCATCTCCACCGTCGATGAACTCAACGAGGCGACTCTCGATATGTTTACACCGAGCTAACATGGGCATGCGCGTCAATCCCGATATGTACAGCTTTATTCTGAGTGGATTGCAGACGAATGGGAAGCAAGAGGAACAAGCCTTGCAGCAGGTGGCCTCCGGGCAAAAGCTGAACTCCCTTTCCGACGACCCTGCTGCGGCCGCCTCCTTGGTAACCCTGCGGATGCAGTCAAGCTCCGATACCCAGTATTTGCAGAATATTTCATCCTTGACGGGGTCTTTGAATGTGGCGGACTCGGCGTTGAGCTCTGTCGTGGAGGCCTTGACGAGCGCGCAATCCGTGGGGGTGGAGGGAGCGAATTCAGCCCTCAACACGTCGAACCAACAAGCGCTTGCCCAGCAAATTCAAGGTATCCAACAGGAAATACTGGGTCTGGCGAATACCTCTTACAACGGCGAGTATCTTTTTTCCGGGACGGCCACCACCACCCAACCTTACGCGGCGGATCCCTCCTCCACTTCCGGCGTGACCTACAGTGGCGATGATAGTACCAACAGCGTAGAAATCTCTGCGGGCCAGGCGATGCCCACCAGCTTGCCGGGCAGCCAACTCTTTAGCAATGCTACCACCAACGTCTTCAAGTCCCTCCAGGATCTGTACAATGCGCTAAACACGAACACCAACATCCCCGCCGCCGTCACGGAAGTGCAAAACGCTCTGACCTATGTGAGCACCCAGCAGACCTTTTACGGAAACTCCGTGGACCGGCTGAACAGCACCCAAACCTTCCTCACCCAGGAACAAACGCAACTGACCGAAACCGAGGGCACCACGCTCGATGTCGATATGGCCAAGGCGGTTACCGACCTCACCCAAACTGAAACCACCCAACAAGCTTTAGTGCAGGCCGGTGCGCAGATCTCGCAGTTGAACTTGTTCAACTACCTGCCTGCGCCGTGAGCTCCGGAAAACAGTCAGTAGTCATCGGTCTTCAATTATCACGAAAAGCGGCCCCGTGCGTACCGCGCACATCGCCTGCCTCCCAACCCGTGCACCATCATCTGTCAGCGCGTCCCATCCCTTGCAGGTTCTAATCCATGAATGGTCCCCATCATAAAACGCGATCTGGGGGGCTGCCCGGGCTTGACCCCCTCACCCACGCATAACTGGCTTTGTTTGCTATAACATTTCACGGTAGCGGGATTGCAGTAGGTTATGGGTTGGGTTTCTGCGTTTATCTGATTTGTTTACAATGACATCTCAGGGTTTTTGGTAACCCGTTCTATTTCAATGATATCTCAGGGTAGATGACAAAATGTCAGACATCGACCCTTTGTTTTCATCAACATCTGGGGAGCAATCTCCATTTTCTTATATTGAAGAGTTGCTCGAAGCCGGCTTTAAACGGTCAAAATGGCCTTTCCGAACGCCCGCATCGCCGTGGAGAAAAAGTCGCCCGAAGGGCAGGTGGGAAAACCACTTCCGCATCGTAATGGTGAAGCGTACAGGTCTCATGCCATTACTCTAGTCTACTCCACTGCCGTTTGTCAAGAGAAATCGGAACAGGAACCGACCTCGCCATTTTCTTGAGGAGGATAGGGGGGCGGCGGGTGAGGGGGACCCGGGAACGATTTGGAAAGAAGGGCAAGGGCGCGGCGCGCACGGAGCGAAGTAACCGCTGACATTCAGGCCACCGCCGCGCGAAACCGGCAAGCTTTTGAAAGGGGTTGACATTCTACATCCATGGGTGTAGATTGCCTACATCATGAAACCAAAAAAGGAACGCTATCAAAATCACATTGAATTACTGCAAGGCACGCTCGACATGCTCATCCTGCAAACCTTGCAGTGGGGCCCGCAGCACGGGTATGCGATCAGCCAGTCCATTCGCGGACGCTCGGGGGAAATCCTGCAAGTTGAAACCGGGTCGCTCTACCCGGCGCTCCATCGCCTGGAAAAGCAGGGGTGGGTCACGTCGCAGTGGAAGCAGACGGAGAGCAACCAGCGCGCCAAGTTCTATCGCTTGACCCCGGCAGGCAAGAAGCAGTTGCTCTCGGAGCAGGCTCGCTGGGCGCAATTCGTCATCGCCATCGCCGGCATCATGAAGCCCACGCCGAGTGAAGGGCTGTAGGGCCGAGCTGCGCTCGGCCCGTTTGGCCCCAACGGACAAGGCGGATGGTTAGCGTATCTTTGGCTAAACAGCGGGGCGAACTTAGAAAAGGAGCCCTCTCCCGAGGGGGCGTTTTCACCAGCCCGTCAACCGACGGGGTCGGGTGAGTGGTCACTTGCACGAATCTGAGCTATCAGGTGGTGAGCCATGAGTCTCTGGCACTGGTTGTTCCGCCGAAGGCAAAGTGAAAAGGAGCTGGACGAAGAAGTCCAGAGTCACCTGCGCATGGCCGCGCAGGAGCGCATGGAGCAGGGCGAAACCGCTGAGCAAGCTCGTGCTTCGTCGGTCCGCGAATTCGGCAACGTCACTTTGGTCAAAGAGGTCACGCGCGACATGTGGGGCCTTCGTGGGCTTGAAAACCTGCTGCAAGACCTCCGTTACGGCCTGCGGGCGATGCTGAGAAACCCGGGCTTCACCATAGTCGCCCTCCTGACGCTGGCGCTAGGTATCGGCGTAAACACTGCCATTTTTAGTGTGGTGAACGCTGTCTTGATTCGCCCCTTGCCCTACCGCGACCCGAGCCGTCTGATGTACATCTCCGAATTCTGGCCGCGGGAGAGGCCCGTCAGGTCGGTGCCCACTCCCGACTTTGCCAACTGGAGCGAGCATGACCGGTTGTTCGACGGGCTTGCGGCCTATGGCGGCGGCGATGAGGTGAATCTGACCTCTGCCGGAGAACCGGAGCGGCTTTTGGGCGCTGAGGTTACGTGGGACTTTTTCCCCTTGCTCGGGGTCCAGCCATCGCTCGGACGCGGCTTTCTTCGAGAAGAGGATCAACCGGGCGGACGGCAAGTGGTATTGCTCAGCCACGAATTGTGGCGGCGGCGCTTCGGGTCGGACCCGAGCGTCGTCGGTTCGTCCGTAAATCTCGACGGGGCCCCGCACACAATCGTTGGGGTCATTCCCGCCGGGTTCCGATTCCCTGATGATGAGTTCAAGGCCGAGTTGTTTCTGCCCATGGTCGTGGCGCGAGCTGCCAACTGGGGCTCTCGAGACATGAGACTCATAAGACCTTTGGCGCGCCTCAAGTCAGGCGTCACGGTCGACAATGTGAAGGCCGAGCTGAGCGGCTTGGTACAACAAAGTGCCGGGCAAGAGCCCCCGCCATTCGCCCGCATGCGCGCCGGCATGGAGGTGCGCGTGACGCCCCTCCACGAAAGGCTCGCCGCGCCCGCTCGCCCTATTTTGCTCGTCTTGCTCTGCTCAGTCGGGCTATTGCTGATCATGTCGTGTGTGAACGTCGCCAGCTTGCAGCTTGCCCGAGGCGCGGCGCGGCAGAAGGAACTTGCTGTGCGAGCTGCCCTGGGCGCTCCCCGGCTGCGCATCGCGGCGCAATTGCTGACCGAAAGTTTGGTGCTGGCGATAGCTGCTGCTCCCATCGCGCTTCTGGTGGGCTTTACCGGTCTCAGGGTTCTTCAGGCCCTTGCACCACCTCAGATTCCACACTTGGAGAGCGTCCACCTGGACCACACCGTGCTGCTTTTTACGTTGATCGTTGCCACGTTGACCGGCATCCTATTCGGACTCTCTCCGGCGATATTGTCATCGAAGGTAAACCTTGACGATGCCCTAAAGCACAGCGCGTCGCGGTCGACGCTAGGCCACCCACAACACCGCATCCGGAGCATCCTGGTGACGGCTGAGATCGCGCTGGCTGTCGTATTGTTGATTGGCGCGGGTCTCCTCGCCCGAACCTTCATTTATCTTATTACGGTAAATCCCGGATTCGACCCCCATCACTTGCTTACGCTTCGCATCTCAGTTTCCGGGAACGAGTATTCCAAACCTGAACAGCAGACTGCTTTTTTCGAGCAGCTTCTGGAACGTGTGAAAGCTTTGCCAGCGATCCAGTCCGCCGACGCAGGCAGTGGACTCCCCCTCCTCGGATGGGGATCTCTTCGGGGAACCGATGTCGAGGGCCAGCCGGAAGCGCCCCCCGGATTGCGCCCAGACGTTCCGTGTGATGCGGTGGGTCCGGGCTACTTTCGGACCTTGCGCATCCCCCTGCTCGCCGGTCGCGCGTTCAGTGAGAAGGACCGCCAAGGCGCGCCCCAGGTCGCCATCGTCAATCAGGCTTTCGCCCGCCAGTTCTTTCCTGACCAGAATGTATTAGGGAAGCATGTCAGGGCCGGGTTAAGAACCGGACCGTGGCGCGAGATCATTGGGATAGTTGGAAGCGTGAGACAGCTTGGCCTCGACCACCCCGAGTCACCCGCGATTTACCTTCCCTATTTGCAGGAGCCGGACTCCTCTATGGACGCCCTGGTTCGCGCCGCGGGCGATCCTCTCAACTCCGTGGCAGACGTGAAAGCCGCGGTTCGAGCGGTGGACGCCAATCAACCGGTGTACGACGTCGCCACTATGGATCAACGGTTGTCAGAGTCCATTGCGCCGCAGCGATTCAATGCCTTGCTGGTAGGAATGTTCGCGCTTTTGGCGCTGGGGCTGGGAGCCATAGGGATCTATGGAGTGCTGGCCTATTCGGTAGCGCAGCGCACTCACGAAATCGGAGTCCGCGTGGCATTGGGCGCTCGCCGCGCGGACGTGCTGGCGCTGGTGGTGGGCGAGGGGATGCGGCTTGTGGCTCTCGGCATGGGGATTGGCCTGCCAGGCGCTTTGGCCCTCACCCGCCTGTTGCGCAGCCTACTGTTCGGAGTCAAGCCCAGCGATCCTGTAACTCTACTGGCCGTGTCCGTGGGACTGCTGCTCGTGGCCTCGTTGGCTTGTTATCTTCCCGCGCGCCGCGCCACCAAAATCGATCCGATGGTGGCGCTGAGATACGAATGATTGGCGATTGATCATTGGTGATTGGCGATTTGCGATTTCTGATTGAAGGGGGCTGCCTCCCCGGACTGAGCTCCTTAATCGACAATCGGCTATCGACAATCGGCAATTCGGAGAAACTGCGGAGATTCTTCGGCCCCATAGAACGGGGGCCTCAGAATGACACGTGCGGGTGGGGCCTTTCTTCTGACTCCTGATTCCTGACTTCTGGCTCCTGGCTTCTGCTCGTCACTCGTCACTCACCACTCGTCACTGCTCTTAAGTTCTGCTGATTTCTTCCAGGAGCTGCCGCAACCGCGCCATGGGGACTTGTG
>Ga0187860_1004120_pt1 | contig 11064 bp, 9 predicted proteins | sample June2016WEW_10_4_FD_132981 | JGI IMG/M metagenome (GOLD analysis project Ga0187860, IMG submission 132981) | Peatland microbial communities from SPRUCE experiment site at the Marcell Experimental Forest, Minnesota, USA - June2016WEW_10_40 | ecosystem: Environmental > Terrestrial > Soil > Wetlands... | reverse complement strand
CGACATAACGATGCGGCAAGACTTCGAGCAGCCACCACCCACCGTGCAGGGAAGGATGGATTTCGCCGTTCGAGTCCGGCGGCACATAATCCGGCATCCAGGGTTCGGGCCGCGGCGCTTTGCCGAGCACCACGGCGGCTTTCTGGTGGTCGATCCGCAGCCCCGCCGCCTCAGCCTCGTACAACATCCATTCGAGCGTCACCTTGGACAGCCCGCTTTGCGACTCCGGATAGCTTCCTCCGACATCCGAATGGACGCCCGCGAACCAGACCTGCTTGATGTTCTGGCCCTCGAACGGCGCGCCCCACAGGTTCTGCCGGTAGTAACTGCGGCGCTCATGAATCGAGACCGCGTGCCGCCCGATGTGCATGCTGGGATTCCGCGCCGAGAACGGAAGCACGACCGGATCCCAGATCCATCCCACCGAACTGACGGTATCCCAGAGCCCCTCAAAAAAGACCGGACAGTCGCGTGCGAAAGTCGCCTTGAAAAAGTCCGCCGTGTCGAACGTTTCCTTCATGCCGCCGGCGCGGCGGGTTTTACCGGCGAACAACTGGATCACGTAAGGGACCAACTCCTCGTTGCCGGGATGGAGCAGACCGTACATATGCAAAAGGCCGGCCAGCGCGCGGGCCGTGAAGGAGCCACGGCTGAAGCCGAACAGATACACGTGATCGCCTTCGGCATACGTATTCATCAGGTAGCGATAGGCGTCCTCGACGTTCGAGAGCAAGCCCGCTCCGAACGCCAGCCCTGAGATCAGAGACCATTGTTTTTCGCACCAACCCCGCGCCGCCGGAGATGCCATGGTGCCCACGCCGGGGTGATAGTAACCGCACTGGGTTGGGTCGATCGCCAGCGTGCCGTACAGCTTGATCACGTTGGAGTTGCCATCGGCGCCGAACTCGTTTCCGGTTCCATCGCAGCAGAGCACAATGTTTTTCGCCATGTGACGGTAATATTACACCAAGAGAGGCCAGAGCGGCCATGGGGTTTACGGTGCATGAGAAGTGGCTTGCAATGAGACGCTTCCGGGTTTTCGGCGGCGAATATCGGCAGACCGGGCCTCCGCCGCCGCGCCGGGACGCGAAAAAATGAGACAAACCGCTCCAAATTGAGGCGGTTGGAAGTATAATCGCTAATGATTGCTTGGGGAGGACTATGCCCACCAATAAACACGGTTTGATCGACAGTCTGAAGCACATGGCCTTTGAAGACGAGCCGGAGAAAGCGGAGAAGCCGGATACAACTGCTACGCCGGCCGCTTCGCAGACATTTGGGACGGCCGCTCACACGTTTGCGCCGGCAGCACCGGCCGAGACGTTCGCGCCAATGGAGAGCAGTGCGCCTCCGGCGGCCGCGTATTCGTTGCCGATCGATACGGGAGTGGTGCCGGATAACGACGAAGCCTACCGGAAGCTTCTGTCCAAGACCGATTTCGAAGGCACCGATGTGGCGGCGACCATACACAAGTTCCTGGAACCTCTCAAGGCCATCCCGGACACCGTGATGCCCCCCAACATCAAGTTCAAGACCGCGGTTTTGCAGGCTAAGGCACAAGCCGGATTGACGGAAGACAGCATTCTGGCGGTCTTCGACACGCTGAAAGCCAGGCTGCAGCAGGAAGAAGACGCGTTCAACGCGAAGGCGCAGCAGTTTGTGGCTCGCGAGATTACCGGCCGGCAGGACCATATCGGCCAGATCTCCGCGCAGATCACGCAGCTTCAGCAGCAACTCGCCCAATTGTCCGGCGAGCTGGTGGAGGCGCAGGGCAAGAGCACGCATGTGCAAAGCCAGTTTACGGCAGCCGCGCAGCGCCGCGGCACTGAAATCGAACAGCAGAGGGCGCAGTACGCCGTTTTGCTGAAAGGATAAGACACAAGTCATGAGCCTGGTACCGGTTACTCCCAGCTTCACGCAGAACCTGCAGAACTATACGCCGAAATCGTTCTGGAAGCGTCCCGAGGGCCCGTTCGGGATGGTTGTGCTGGCGGCCATAATCGTTGGCGCAGGCGTAGGCCTGTATGTCATCCTGCCGTTTCTGATTACGCTGCTGACGAACACGCTGTATGCGGCCGGACTGGTGGCGGCGCTGATTGCGGTGCTTTGGCTGGCGTTCAATCCAACCTTTCGCACGGCGGTCAGGAACTTATTTCAATACATGGTGCGGTGGTTCGCCTCGTGGGTGGTGGAGACCGATCCGATCGGCATCCTGCGCAACAACCTGGATGACATGAAGAAGGCGAAGTCGGACCTGGACCAGACGTTGCAGCGGTTCGCCGGCAGCGACGAAAGGCTGCAACGCAGCATCGCCGCCAAGAACGACGAAATTACCGGGCTGGGTCATAAAGCCGTTAAGGCGGAGCAAATGGCGGGCGCCGCCACCGACCCGATGGAGAAGGAACGCCTGATGTTGGAACGCCAGACCTTCCTCGAGAAGGCCGGCATGCTGATGCAAGGCGTGAAGCAGTTGCAGGCTCTGGAAGACCAGACTTCGAAGATGCTGCACACGTTCCAGCACTGGTCGCAAATCGCCGACAGCAAGATCCAGCGGACGGAGAACAAGGTCGGCTTCCTGGCCGAGCAGCGCAAGATGATACTGGACGCCAAGGCGACGCTCGGCGTTGGCCAGCGGCTGCTGCGCGGCAATCCGGAGCAATTGAAGATGGTCGATATGGCCCTGGACTACCTCGAGGACGACACGTCCCGCACCTTGGGCGAGATCCGCGAGTTCTCCCGCTACACCGACAAACTGCTGACGGACGATCAAATCGAATCCGGCGCGGCGGCGGACGAAGCGGCCAGCAAATTCGCCGAGTTCAGCCAGAAGCTGCTGACCGACGGCAACAAGCCCACCGGCGCCGATATGATCGAGATTCCCGGCATCGCCGCGCCGGAGCCGCTCAGGATGCCCCGGCCCGCGACAGGCCCGCCAAGCACGGGCAGCGATTACGACAACATGTTTAAGTAGGCAATTCATACGAATTCGTTGAGAGGAAGAAGCCAATGGCGCGTTTGAAGCCGCAAGCGAAAGTTTTCCTGATTGTGATCGTGGCCGTGGGGGTGGTTTACGGACTGCGCCTCGCCATGCAGCGCGGTCTGATTCCAACTCCGGGCATCATTAAGTCGATTGTCGCCACTCGCGTGGACCTGCCGCCGCAAACGGAGGCGCAAGTGGCCAACGTGCAGGCAATGCCGTACCCGACCGCCGCCCCAGCTAACGTTTCGGCGACGCGCATACCGATCGACATCTGGGAGTGGAACGCCATGTTCGCCCTGCTGTACGCCAACGGCGGCAAGGACACCGCCAAGGGTTCGCTGATGGAGAAGTACGGCGTGAACCTGGCTTTGCACCGCGAGGATTCGAATTCGCAGATGAAGGCCGACCTGCTGGCCTGCGCCAAGCAACTCCACGATGGCGAAAAGACCTGCTCCTCGGGCGCGGTGGCCCTGGTAGTGATGGGCGACGGCGGCGGCCAGTGGCTGGCCGACTTGAATCCGCAACTGAAGAAACTGGGGCCGGAATACCAGGCCGTGATCATCGGCTCGGTGGGCCGGTCGAACGGAGAGGATGCGCTGCTCGGCCCGGCCGAGTGGAAGTCGAATCCGCAGAGCATGAAAGGCAAGACGGTGGTGGGCGTGATTCGCGACGGCGACTGGAACATCGCGCTGAACTATATGGGCTCCAACGCTCTCAAGAACAACCCCGATCTGAACACCTACGATCCGGATGCGGTCAATTGGATTTCCGCGCCGGACGAAGACTACATCAAGGCCGTGACCGAGGTGTATGTTCCCAACCGTTGCGAGGACCGTAAAGCGGTCAAGGACGGCCGGCCGACAGGCGAGACCGTCAAGGTTTGTCCGGACGGCGTAGTAACCTGGACCCCCGGCGACGAACAGGCGGTGCATGGCCGCCCGGGCACGACCAAGATCGTGTCCTCGCATGAGTACGCTTCGCAGATGCCGGCGGTGATCGTGGGCATCAAGAAATTCTTCAATGACAATCGCGACGAAGTGCATGGCCTGCTGGCGGCGAGTTTCCAGGCTGCCGACCAGGTGAAGGCCTTCGACGCGGTTCGCCGCAAGGCCGGCGAAATCTCCGCCAAAATCTACAACGACCAAAACGGCGACTACTGGTACAACTACTACATGGGCTTGCGCGATCCGAAGTCGGGCCAGTTGCTGGGCGGCTCGGCGGTTTTCAATCTCGAGGACAATGTCAACTACTTCGGACTGGACGGCAAGCATAACAACAACATGCGCGCCAGTTACGAGACATTCGGCAAGATTGCCACCCTGAACTATCCGCAACTGTTCAAGGACAATCCCATTCCGCCGTACAAGGAAGCGGTGGACACTTCGTTCATTTTTGGCGCGCAGGCGCTGCTGAACACGAGCGGCGTGCAGGGCGCCAGCGCGGAGACGGTGGATTATGCCAAGGAAGCCGCCGGCGGCACCGTGGTCGGCCACAAGGCTGTGTACATCAACTTTGCTTCTGGCTCCGACCAGCCCTTGCCGAACAGTCTGCCCACGCTGAACGAACTCAAGGATGCGCTGGCCATCAACTCGCAGTTGGCGCTCCAGATTGACGGCTACACGGACGACGCCGGCAGCGACGCAGTCAACGCCCCGCTGAGCGAGAAGCGCGCTCAGGCCGTGAAACGCTACTTCCAGCAGGTAGCTCCGTTGAGTTTCCCGGATGCGCGCTTCAAATCCGTGGAGGGCCACGGCTCGCAGAATCCGCTGGCCTCGAACGCGACGGCCGGAGGCAAGGCGCTGAACCGGCGCGTGGAGATTAGTCAGATCGGACAGTAGTTCCGCGGGGAACGGGGAGGGGCCAACCTCCCCGGACTCTCTAGTCCGTCTTGTAAACCATGAATCATGCCGTAGCGGTATTTTCCCCTAATGCGGTTCTGAGCAAGAACACCATCCGGATCCTGGTCGCCGTGCAGGTTGCGGTGGTGCTCCTGCTGTGGATCGCCACTCCCTTTGTTCTGTTTCCTAAGCCGGACGAAGTGTTGCGAGCGCTGGGAGACATGTGGGAACAGGGTCTCGGCGGGGAACTGATCACCAGCTTCTATCTGAACCTGGAAGCGATCAGTCTGGCCACGGTGGTTTCCCTCCTGCTGGCTTATGCGACGGTGATGCCCTTTTTCCGTCCCGTGGTCGCCCTGCTCAGCAAGCTACGGTTTCTGTCGCTGGTCGGATTGACTTTCTTTTTCACGCTGATGGCCAAGAGCGGCCATCAACTGAAACTGTCGCTGCTGGTGTTTTCGGTTTCGGTGTTCTTCGTTACCGGAATGGCCGACGTGATCAATAGCATCCCGAAAGAGAAGTTCGACCTGGCGCGCACGCTGCGCATGGGCGAGTGGCGCGTGGTTTGGGAAGTGATCGTGCTGGGCCAGGTGGACAAGGTTTTCGACGTGCTCCGCCAGAACGCGGCGATCGGTTGGATGATGCTCACCATGGTGGAGGGCATTGTGCGGTCCGAGGGCGGCGTCGGAACCATTCTGCTCGACCAGAACCACCACTTCCGGCTGGCCGCGGTCTTCGCCATCCAGTTGACGATTCTCATGCTCGGCTTGCTCCAGGATTACGGGATTGGCTTGTTGAAGAACCTGTTTTGTCCATATGCGGCCCTGACGCTGGAGCGGAAATAATGGCAAATACCTCGTACAGCCTCGGCCAAACATTGTTGAAGATCGAAAACGTATGCCTCGAGTACGATGGCCGTCCCGTGCTCAAGAACGTCAACGGCGAGGTGCGCGACATCATCGTTCCGGGCAGGGTACAGGGCCAGGTAGTGGGGTTCCTGGGTCCCTCCGGCTGCGGCAAGACCAGCCTGTTCCGGATTATCGCGGGACTGAATCAGCCGACATCTGGCCGCGTAACCGTGAACGGTTTCGATCGCCCGGTCAGGGCGGGTGAAGTCGGCGTGGTCTCCCAAAGCTACCCCCTTTTCGAACATCGCACCGTGTTCGGCAATCTCATGTTGGGGGCCAAACAGAAGGAAAAAGACTCCCAGGTTGCCCATGACAAGGTCATGGCGCTGCTGAATGAGTTCGGGCTGGAAGACAAGTTCAACCTGTACCCCGCTCAGCTTTCGGGCGGCCAGCGTCAAAGGTGCGCCATCATCCAGCAGATCCTGTGCAGCGAACACTTCCTGCTGATGGACGAACCGTTTTCCGGTCTCGACCTGCTCATGCTCGAAAAGACCTGCGAGCTGATCACCAAGGTCGCCGACATGGACGACCTCAATACGATCATCGTGGTCACCCATGACGTGACTGCGGCATGCTCGGTGGCCGACCATCTCTGGCTGATGGGCCGCGATTCGGACAGCAATGGAAACAAGCTTCCCGGTTCCCGCATCGTGAAGGAGTACAACCTGATCGAACGCGATCTGTGCTGGCAGCCTGGTATTATAACCACAGCGCCATTCACCGACTTCGTTCGGGAAGTCAAAGAGGAATTCAGGAGACTCTAAATGGGTACGAAAAAAGAGATCGACCTTTTGATTTGCAAATGCAAGGACTGCACTCATTGGGAAATCGGCCGGGATGTGATCATTTGCAAGACTTGCGGTTTGACCCTGCCCGCCAAGGTCACCGTGGACGACCACCACATGCTGCATTGGAAGAAGCACGAGCGCTAGTCTCGCGCCGCGTGGGGCGGGATGGCATCCTGCACGCGACCCGGAGGTGCCCGGCGACGCCGCGCGGTCCGTTCCCAACCGACGCGCAGCTTACCAAGCGGCCCCACCAACATGTCCCCCTGCCGGTTGCGCGCTAACTGTCGAGAACTATCTTCCATAACAAAGGTACCGATTTACGGGACTGACAGTACTTTTCTTGGTTACCAGCACTTGCCAGCTCTTCCATGGGCGTGGGAGTATGTCCCCATCTGCCGAATTAAGGGAGGAGAGCACGAAATGCATATTTCTTATGAGGATGGTTTTCGTCAAGAGGGTCTGATCCTGACACTGGCCGGTCCGGAATTGAGAGTAGCCATCCGTGGCGCCGACGATCCGGCGCAGTTCAACCTGGCGGGTCATTCCTGGCTCGCGGAAGACGGCCGGAAAGTCACCTTCGAGTTTCCTCTGGGTATGGTTCGAAGCCAGGAATTCCTGACGGCGATTCAGGAGGTGACCGTCGAGGGACTTAGTGCGCCGAGGCTTTGCGATTCCGGGGGTGAATGCCTGCTCAAGCGAATGGCGGCCAATCCCGAAGGTCTGAACTGACGGCCTTTCGCTCCCCCCACTCAGTCGTAAAGCGCCTGGCTAAGACAGAATTGCCGCCGCCAACCGGCAAATCAGTACCGCATAAAGTCTTTTCCGATGTACAATAGGCCTGACATAGGCTGTCAATCGAGTTATCCATGCCGACAAAACTTACGACCGAAATTCTCACTGCCGCAATTGACGGGTTAGAGATCCAAAAGAAACGGATCGACGCCCAAATCGCCGAGATCCGGCAAATGCTTGACGGTGGCCCGAAGCCAGCCGCCGCCCCCTCCCCATCGCCCTCGCCCAAACGGCGGAAGATCAGCAAGGCTGGCAGGGCGGCAATCGCCGCGGCCCAGCGGAAGAGATGGGCTGACTCCAAGAAGCAGCAAGCTGCCCCGGCAGCGCCGAAGCCGAAACGGAAGCTCTCGGCGGCTGGCAGACGGGCAATCATCGCGGCTACTAAGAAGCGTTGGGCCGCCAAGCGGGCGGAAGCCGCCAAGCAAACGGGCGCTTAATCCGGACGACAGGCGACAATAACCGATCGCCTGACCTACCGCCAGGGTGCCGGCGCGAGAGGCTCACAGCCGAAGTGTATACTTAAGTTGAACACTTTGTTTCGCGGGTCTCGCAGTTTACAACCCGCACGCAACCGCTCGATTGTTCGGAGTTGGTTGACCCTGCCCAGGCTGCGCCGGCTGTCGCAGACCCTCTTTCTCGGACTCTTCCTGGTCCTTCTCTGTAAAACCGAATTGCACGGTTCCTTCCCGCCAGGCGCGATTGATTTCCGCCTGTCACCTGCCGTGCGCGCTTTTCTGGAGACCGACCCATTAGTCGCCATCGCCAATGCGCTGGCCACGCGCGCGCTCTATCGCGGATTGCTGTGGAGTTTGGCAATCCTCATCCCGACGTTATTCCTGGGACGATTTTTCTGTGGCTGGATCTGCCCGCTGGGGACGCTGAACCATGTGGTGAGCAATGTCCGGTCGGAGAAGAAATCCGGCCTTCGACTCATCGCTTCCAACCGTTACAAACCGTGGCAAGGTTTCAAATACTATCTGCTTTTCGCTTTGCTGGCTGCGGCCTTGCTGGGTGGCGCGCTGGTGGGGTTGGTCGACCCGATTGCGCTGGCCGTGCGATCTTTCGCGCTTTCGATTTTGCCGGCGGGTAACTACGCGCTGAACGCATTGCCCGGGCCGGGCCACGGTCATTCCGCGCTGCCGGCCGCGCTGCTCAGCTTCAAGCAAGCACATTTCCGCCAGGGGTTCCTGCTCGGAGTGATTTTCATGGCGATCCTGGCGCTGAACCTGCGCATCACCCGCTTCTGGTGCCGCGCGGTGTGTCCGCTCGGTGCGCTGTTGGGGCTTCTCTCGCGCTGGTCCATTCTGGGCCTGGTGAAGCAGCCGGCCCATTGTGAGGATTGCAACCGCTGCCTGCTCCATTGCCAGGGCGGCGACGATCCCATTCCCGGCGCGCCGTGGCGCAAAGCCGAATGCCATTTGTGCATGAACTGCGTGGCCGATTGCCCGGAAAGCGGGATTCAATTTCGCTTCTTTCCGCCGGCTGCCGGCTCGGCAACCGTCGACGGCGCGGATCTCAAGCGGCGAAAGGTGCTGACCGGCCTCGTTGCCGGCGCGGTAACGATTCCCCTGTTGCGCGCCAACACCGGACTGAGCGCCGAACCGCACGAGCGGCTGATCCGGCCTCCGGCGGCGCTCGACGAGATCGAGTTCCTGTCGCGCTGCATCCGCTGCGGCGAGTGCATGAAGGTGTGCCCGAACAACGCCTTGCATCCCGCCTTCAGCGAAGCGGGCTGGGAGGGCATTTGGACTCCCGTGCTGGTGCCGCGCGTCGGATATTGCGAGCCCAGTTGCACGCTGTGTGGCCAGGTATGTCCCACCGGCGCGATTTGGGAGTTTACGTCACGGGAAAAAGGCTGGGCGGCTTCCTCTGTGCCCGCACCAGACACCGGGCCGATCCGTCTCGGCACGGCCTTCTACGACCGCGGCCGATGTCTGCCCTGGGCCACGGCAAGCGACTGCATTGTGTGCGAGGAATGGTGCCCGACCTCGCCCAAAGCCGTCTACCTGCAATCGGCCGAGGTGACCGATTCGACCGGGAACGCGAAGCAGGTCCGCCAGCCATACATCGATCCGGCGCGCTGCGTCGGTTGCGGCGCGTGTGAGTTTGTGTGCCCTGTGAAAGATCGTCCTGCCGTTTATGTGACCAGTGCCGGCGAGAGCCGGTCGAAGACCAACCAGATCCTGCTGGGACGCGCGCCCAAACCTGTGTCCTGGTTCCCGGAGAGTGGCGAAGCGCCGGGATGGACGAAGGTGGGCGAAACGCGTCTGTTCGAAGCCGGCGATCTCTGGAAATATGTGGATGGCGACGCGGAGCGGTATCTGCGGGCGCGCGTCCGCCGCACCCTCACCGCGAATTACCGTTATGGAGACACCGTGGAGGCCGTCGCGGACATCCACTTGATGGAAGCGCCGTCTGGCGCCGCGATGATTTTCGAATCTGAGCCGTCCGCCGGAAGCCGACCCGTGGCGCTCGGCGATGCTTGCAGGAGCTATGGGCAGAGCCTGACGTTTCGCCGCGGGCGTTTCTTCGTTCGCCTGACGGCGTACCAGGATACGCCGCAGACGGAGGCGGCGTTGGTGAGTTTGGGGCAGGCAATTGAGAAGAGGCTGGGGCGGTAAACGCGCCTGGCCTGCACTTAAAGGAGCGGCAACACTCTGGCGCGTGGCTTATCCGACCAATCGAGCGTGACGATGGCACCCTGATTGAGTTCCACCTCGCAATCTTGAAGGGCGCCGAGCAGCGCAGAACCGCGCACTTCTGGTACGAGCGGTTCACCACGGAGGAGTACAACACTGGGAGAAGTTTGCCGCGTGTGCGCAAGAATTTGAGGGAAATCTAAATCGTTTGTCAGAAGCACGTAGGCATGTTGGCGGGCGTAGTCACAGATTTCGCCGTCCTTGGCGGAATTCGATCCGATCGACGACCAGTGGACCGCTTCATGCCCCGCGTTCCGAAGAAAGTGAACCCAACGAGGTGTCAGGTTCATATCGAGGGGAAGGCGCATCAACTCGCGAGACGGATCTCGTGTCCCTGAGCCAAGCGCGCGGCGAAGGCCAGGGCCTCGCGAATATCCGGCTTCTCGAGATACGGAAAATCGGCAAGCAATTGTTCGATGGTGCGGCCGGCTGACATCGCCTCGACGATCATGCCGACGGTCACGCGCATGCCGCGAATGCACGGCTTGCCGCCCATGATCTCAGGATCCATAGTAATGCGGTCGAACTGCTGCACGTCGTTATGATAGCGCAGCCACCACATCGTGGGTGGGGCGAGGACGTGCCCCCTGGCTCCCCTCCGCGCCCAGTGCTATAAAGGAATCGGAATACCTGAAACAGCCGGGGGTCCCTGGGGCAACAGCCAATGCGCGTCGGGCCACAACACGGCATCACTCGCAGGGGGCTTCTGCGAGGCAGCCTGGCGGCGGCGTTCGTTGGCGGAGCTGCCGCGGCTGAAAAATCCAAAGTCGTGATTGCGCGCGATCCGGCTCTGCGCGGCGGCGGAGGCTCACCCGATTCCAACCGGGTTTTGAAGATGCTGGATCGGGCCATGCAATCGTTCTACGGCGGCGATTCCCCGATCGACGCGTGGAAGAAAGTGGCGCGGCCCGGCGAGGTGGTCGGACTGAAGGTGAACTGCCTCTCCGGCAAGGGTGCGGCCACCAACACTGTCCTGGTGGAAGCCATCTGCGAGCGCTTGCAGCAGGCCGGAATCCCGCAGAAGGACATCGTGATCTGGGACCGGCTGAACTCCGACCT
>Ga0187860_1004119_pt1 | contig 11064 bp, 10 predicted proteins | sample June2016WEW_10_4_FD_132981 | JGI IMG/M metagenome (GOLD analysis project Ga0187860, IMG submission 132981) | Peatland microbial communities from SPRUCE experiment site at the Marcell Experimental Forest, Minnesota, USA - June2016WEW_10_40 | ecosystem: Environmental > Terrestrial > Soil >... | reverse complement strand
TGTTCGCCGGTGGCGACATCGTCACCGGAGCGGCCACCGTGATTCTGGCGATGGGCGCCGGCCGGCGCGCCGCGCAGGGAATGTTGGAATACATGGGTCTGGCCGAGCCGCGACCGGCCGAGCCGGCGCCGGCGGAGGTTCACTGAAATGCCGTCATCCTGTCCGAAGTGCCACCGCGTTCTCGAAGAGGACGAAATCTGTTGCGCGCAGGTGCGCTACACCTGGCGCTGCAAGAACTGCCTGAAGCTGACCACCGGGTTCGCCGTGCCGTATGGAAAGTGTTTTATGTGCGGCGGCCCGCTGGAGGTGATCGAAGGGCGCGAGCTGGGCGATTCGATGCGCTTCCGCGCCATCCGCGAGGCGGTCGAGTTTGAGCTGAACTCTTTCCACTTTTATAAGCTGGCGCGCGACCGGGCGCAGTCGGCCGAACAGCGCGCCGTGCTCGAACGGCTCTACGAAGCCGAGCTCGATCACCTGCACGAGCTCGAAGAGAAGTACCACGCGCACCTGGACCGGGAAACCGTGGAACTCTCCGCCGACCACGACAAGCTGCTGGCGAACTGGCTGTTTCAGGGCATAAAGCTCGACCAGCAAACGGGCGTCAAGGAGCTATACGAGGTTGCGCTCGAAATGGAGCGCCGCACGCGCGATCACTTCCGGAAGCTGGCTGGGGATCTGCCGGCCGGCCTGGAGAAAGAGCTTTGCGGCGAGCTGGCCGCCGAAGAAGAAGAACACGTGGCGCTGCTCGAAGGCGAGCTGGAAGGGTTGGGGTAGGGCCCGCCCCTTCAAAAACCCACGGCGCGGATCAGCCATCCGGCCAGCGCGGCGCCGGCCAGCGGGCCTAGGATCGGGATTGGCGCGTAGCTCCAGTTTGACGAGCCTTTGCCGGCGATGGGCAGCAGAGCATGCGCCAGGCGCGGGCCCAGGTCGCGCGCGGGGTTGATGGCGTAACCGGTGGTGCCGCCGAGCGACAGTCCGATGCCCCACACCAGGCAGCCCACCAGGTACGGGCCGAGGCCCGGCGCGGTTCCGGTCGCGGAGACGGCTTTCGCGCCCAGCGCCGCGGCCACCAGCACCAGCACGAAAGTGCCGATTGCCTCGCTCGCCAGGTTGGCCGCGCGGTTGGGGATGGCCGGCGAGGTGGCGAACACGCCCAACTTCGTCCCCGGATCTTCGGTCACTTTCCAATGCGGCCAGAAGTGCACCCACACCAGCGTCGCGCCGGTGAACGCGCCGAGCAACTGCGCGCTTGCGTAAGGCAGCAGCTTGGCGAAATCGCCGGTCCTGATGGCCACGGCCAGCGTGATAGCGGGGTTCACATGCGCGTCGGGCGAACCGCAGGCGATGGCGGTGAAGACGCCGGCGAAGACCGCCAGTCCCCAGCCGGTGGCGACCACCAGCCAGCCCGCGCCTTCGGCTTTCGACCGCTTCAGCAGCACGTTGGCGCAAACGCCATCGCCCAACAGAATGAGGATCAGCGTCCCCATGAACTCGCCGAACCACGGTGACGCCATCAGCCGTTCTCCTTTTCGTCAACCCAATCGAAGGACCGCTGCACGGCCTTTTTCCAATGGCGATAAAGCCGCGCGCGCCGCGCCTCATCCATGGCCGGCTGCCAGGTGCGATCCGCTTCCCAGTTGGCGCGCAGATCGTTGACGTCCGCGAAGTAGCCCACCGCCAGGCCCGCCGCGTATGCCGCGCCGAGAGCGGTGGTCTCGCGCATCACGGGCCGCACCACGGGCCGATTCAGAATATCGGCCTGGAACTGCATCAGCAGCTCATTGGCCACCATGCCGCCATCGGCGCGGAGGGTCGCCAGGTGGATTCCCGAATCGCGCTCCATGGCGTCCAGCACCTCGCGCGTCTGGAAGGCGGTCGCTTCCAGCACCGCCCGCGCCAGGTGGCCCTTGTTGGCATAGCGCGTCAGCCCGGCGATCACGCCGCGCGCCGAATCCTTCCAGTAAGGCGCATAGAGGCCGGAAAACGCGGGCACGAAGTAGACGCCGCCGTTGTCCTCGACGGTGCGTGCCAGCGCCTCGATGCCATCGCTCGCGGCAATCAGGCCGAGGTTGTCGCGCAGCCATTGCACCAGCGCGCCAGCCAGCGCGACGCTGCCTTCGAGAGCGTAGTGCGCCGGCTGGACGCCCAGGCGGTAGGCCACCGTGGTGAGCAGGCCGCAAGTGGAAGCGACCGGATGCCTGCCGGTATTCATCAGCAAAAAACATCCGGTGCCATAGGTGTTTTTAGCCTCGCCGGGCTCGAAGCATGCTTGCCCGACGAGCGCCGCCTGCTGATCGCCCAGAATGCCGGCCAGCGGCACGCCCTTCACCGCGTCCCACGCGGCCGGCGCGTAGACTTCGCTGCTGGAGCGGATCTCGGGCAGCATGGCGCGCGGGATCGAGAACGCGTAGAGCATCTCGTCATCCCAATCGAGCGTTTCGAGATTCATCAACTGCGTGCGGCTGGCGTTGGTGACGTCGGTCGAATGAATGCCGCCGCTCGCGCCGCCGGTCAGATGCCACGTCAGATAAGTATCGATGTTGCCGAACGCGAGCTCGCCCGCTTCGGCGCGGCGCCGCGCGCCGGCAACGTTATCGAGAATCCAGCGGATCTTGGCGGCGCTGAAGTAAGTAGCCAGCGGCAGGCCGGTGCGCGCGCGGAAACGGTCCTGGCCGCCTTCGCGCGCGAGTTCCGCCACGAACTCCGCTACGCGCGTATCCTGCCAGACCAGCGCATTGTAGACGGGCTCGCCCGTGTTGCGGTCCCACACCACGGTGGTTTCGCGCTGGTTGGTGATGCCGATGGCGGCCAGGTCGGCGGGCGCGAGGCCGCGCCGCTCCATGGCTTCCGCGACCACCTCGCGCGCGCGGGCGATGATTTCGAGCGGATCGTGTTCCACCCATCCCGGTTTGGGATAAATCTGCCGATGCTCCTTTTGCGCCACAGCAACCGCCGCGCCCTTGCGGTCGAACACCATGAACCGCGTGCTGGATGTCCCCTGATCGATGGCCGCGATATATTTCGGCACTGCCGCGCCCCCAAGTACTCTGTGCTAACACAAAAGCGCGGGCGGGTGCTTGGAGGCGAGGGTTAGGAGAAGTGCCGCTCGGGGACGGGCAGCACCCGCTCCGGAGGCATGTGCAACCAAGCCGGCGCGCTTCGCCTGCGCCGAGAACTACAATGAACTCAGAGATGAATGAGCGTTTACAGAAGATACGACAGCTTCTGAGATCGCGTCTTCCCCGGGGCGGAACTGCCGCTCGTTATCCAGGAGATCGTTGACGATCTGCAGTGGGGCGAGGAATCTGCAATCATCAAGGACTTACAGAGCCTCGGACTGACACTGCTGAACGGCCTCAGCGGCTTCGATTTTCAGAAGGCCGATGAACCCGTGGAGAGATTAAGAGTGCAAAGCTTCATGGAAACGCTATTGCCCCATTGATGATGGCTTCCGTGTCAACGCAGACCTTAGACCCTATCCAGATACGCGCAGCGAGCGACCGGTCTCTGCTGGTCGGCTTTGGCGAAGAGATCTCTCCCGAGGCGCACCGTGCGGTACGGCGGCTGACTGCGGCGCTGGAACACGCCCGTGGCATCTCGAATTTGCATCCAGCCTTCGCGTCGGTGCTGGTGGAATTCGACCCGCGCCTGCATACTCACGCGCAAATCGAAAGACTGGTGCGGGAGTCGCTGGAGCGGGCGCCGGAGGATGAACCGCCAGCTTCCCGGCTGGTGGAAATTCCCGTGCGCTACGGCGGCACGGACGGACCCGACCTCGACGACGTGGCGCGCCATCACGATCTCACGCCGCGCCGCGTAATCGAGCTGCATTCGAGCGCGGAATACGTGGTCTCGTTCGTCGGCTTTGCGACCTGCTTCCCCTATCTGGCCGGCCTGCCGGCGGAGCTCGCAACGCCGCGTCTGGCGTCGCCGCGCCGGCACGTTGCGGCGGGCAGCGTGGCGATTGCCGGCGCCCAGGCGGGCGTGTATCCGCTCGCATCGCCCGGCGGATGGCGGCTGATCGGCCGCACGCCGCTCCGTCTTTTCGATCCGGCCGGCGAGCCTCCTCCGCTGCTGCGCATGGGCGACCGCGTCCGCTTCGTTCCGTTGGCGGAGGGCGAATGCTGAACCGGATTCGCGTGATCGAAGCCGGCGCGCAGACTACCGTGCAGGATTTGGGGCGTTTCGGCTGGGCGCACTTCGGCGTTTCGGCATCGGGCGCGGCCGACCCGCTGGCGCTGCGCGCCGGCAACCTGCTGGTGGGCAACGCGGAGAACGCGGCGGCTCTCGAGATGACGCTGGTCGGCGGCGCGTTCGAATTCGAAAACGATGCTCTCATCGCGCTGTCCGGATCGGATTTCGGCGCCGGGCTGCCGCTGTGGACGCCGCTCGAAGTCAAAGCCGGCGGCGTGGTCCGTTGCGGGGCCACGCGCTCCGGCGCGCGCTGCTACCTGTCGGTGCGCGGAGGCCTTGCAGTGCCGCGCGTGATGGGCAGCGCGTCCACGCACCTGGCGACCGGCGTCGGTGGGCGCGTGCTGCGCGCGGGCGACGTTCTGCCGGTTGGCGACACGGAAGTGCGCCAGCCGCGCCGGGCAGCCGGACCTCCGCCTTTCTCCCGCAGCGCACCGTTGCGCGTTACGCGCGGACCGCAAGCGGAGTGGTTCGGCGACGAACTCTACCGCGGCTCGTGGACCGTGAGCGAGGAATCCAATCGCATGGGGTTGCGGCTGCGCGGCGAGCCGATCGCCAGCCCCGCCGGCCACATGCTCACCGAGGGCGTGCCGCTGGGCGCGGTGCAGGTTCCACCCGGCGGCCAGCCCATCATCCTCTTCGTCGAGCACCAAACTACCGGCGGCTATCCCAAGCCGGCCAACGTGATTTCCGCCGATTTCTGGCGGCTCGGCCAATTGCGGCCGCGCGACCAGACCGCCTTCGAATCCGTTACCATCGAACAGGCGCTCGCCCTGCTGCGCGCGGTTGAAGAGTGGTTGTATTCGCTATGACATTCGATCTCAATTGCGATCTGGGGGAACTCGATGACGCGGCGCTCGAAGCGCGCCTGATGGAGCACGTCACCTCGGCCAATATCGCCTGCGGCGGCCACGCCGGCGACGAAGGCACCATGGAGCGCACCATCCGGCTGGCGCTCGAGCGCGGCGTGAACGTTGGAGCGCATCCCGGTTATCCCGACCGCGCCAATTTCGGCCGTCTCGAAATCGCCATGAGCGAAGCCGAAATCGAGGACACCGTGGCGTGGCAGATCGGCCGGCTGGAGGCGGTGGCGGAACGGCTGGGCGCGACTATCGTCCACGTCAAACCGCACGGCGCACTGTACAACGTGGCCGTGCGCAACCACGCCGTGGCGCGGGCGATTGGCGCGGCGGTGCGGCAATGGAACAGGCCTTTGGCAGGCGGAAGCGCCTGCCCCACGCTGTTCGGCCTCGCCGGCTCACCCATGCTCGAAGTGTGGCGCAGCATGGGATTGCGCGTGGCGGCGGAGGGGTTTGCCGACCGGCGCTATGAAGCCGATGGAACGTTGCGCTCGCGCCAGCTCGCCGGTGCCCTGATTACCGATCCGGCCGAGGCGGCCGCGCAGGCCGTCCGGCTCGCTCGCGAAGGCGGGGTCGAGACCATCTGCGTGCATGGCGATACGCCCGGCGCCGCGAATATTCTCGAAGCTTGCCGCCGGGCGCTACAATCGTGTGGATGAGGCCCTCACTGCTGTTGGCGGCATTGCTGTTGGCGGCGCTGGCCGCTCCACTGGCCGCGCAGCAATGCGCGTGGGCCTTTTCGCCGAGTCCGATCCCCACGCTTCCGGCCGGCGGGGGCACCGGCACACTTACGCTGACGTCCAGTCCGTACTTCTGCTCGTGGACTTTCGGCACGGATTCCGCTTGGATCACGGTGTCGGCTGGCGCGGCGGGAACGGGGGCCGGCGGCGGCAGCGTGAACTGGACCGCGGCGGCGAACCTGACCGCGGCGCCCCGCACCGGCAACATCGTGATCTATGACGGCTACGCCACGTATTACGAGCCGATCACCGAAGCCGCGGCCGTCTGCACGCTCTCCCTGGGTGGAACCGGCATGACGACGGGAATCGCCGCCGCCACGGGGAGCCTGGCGCTCCAGACCGGTTGCGTGTGGAACGCCTTCAGCGGCGTGAGTTGGATTACGGTGGGAGATCCCACCGTGGGTTATACGACCGGCACGGGCAGCGGGTCGTTCAGCTTTAACATCGCGGCCAACTCATGCTACGCATCGCGCACCGCCGGTATCACGGTGGAAGCCGGGTGGGCCACGCCGCAAGCGGCGGTGGCCGGGTCGCAGCAGTATATGGTCACTCAATCCGGATCCGACAGCAATCTGACGCTGAGCGCGACCAGCCTCACTCTCACCGCGGCGGGCGGCACCGGCACGGTCCAGGTGACCACCGCGGCGACATGCGCCTGGACCGCAACCAGCAACGTGAGCTGGATGAAGGTCACCAACATTTCCGTCACCTCCGGCAACGGATTTGTGGCCTACCAGGTGCTGGCCAACACGTCTGTGGCGCGCACCGGCATGCTGCAGATCGGCCCGCAGACGTTCACGGTGACCGAGCAGGCCATACCGGCGCCGGTGCCGGCGGTGACGGGTGTAACCAGCGCCGCGAGTTTCACGGTGGGACCGGTTTCGCCCGGCGATATCGTGTCGGTGTTCGGCAGCGATCTCGGACCGGCCTCCGGCGTAGGAATGCAGCTCAACTCCACCGGCACGGCTCTCACTACCATTCTGGGCGGCACGCAGGTATTCTTCGATACCGTTGCCGCCGCGCTCACCTATGTGGGCGCCGGGCAAGTCAACGCGATTGTGCCCTACGAGGTTGCGGGCAAGACGACCACGCAATTGACGGTGGCGTACCAGGGCGGCACCTCCGCGCCGGTGACCCTCAACGTGCAGGCCGCCACGCCGGCGGTCTTTTCGCAGGATTTCACGGGCCAGGGCAACGGCGCCATTCTGAACCAGGACAATTCGCTGAACGGCAAATCCAGACCGGCGGCTCGCGGCACGGTGGTACAGATCTTCCTCAGCGGAGGAGGCGTGACCAACCCGGCCAGCACGGATGGCTGGATCACGACCATGATCGGCGGCCAATGGCCGCTGTTGGTGACGCAGCCCGCCACGGTGACGATCGGCGGGGTTGCCTCGCCGCAGATCAACTACTCGGGCGGCGCGCCCGGCGCCGTAGCCGGGTTGACGCAAATCAACGCCGTGGTGCCGGAGAATGTGACGCCGGGAGCCGCGCTGCCGCTGGTGGTCGGGATCGGCACCTGGCAGAGCCAGAGCGGCATTTCGATCGCGGTCGAATAGGAAGCGCCGAAAAGGCCCAAGAAAACTGGGCCACGGATAAACACAGATGAACACGGATAAGCCAATTCTTTTTGATCAGTGTTCATCTGTGTTTATCTGTGGCCCGTTGTGTTTTGGCTCTTTTTGCCAAGGCCTTGGGAGGCGCATGTGCGTTGCTTTATGCCTGGTGGCGATGGCGGCCGTGGGATGGTGCGCCGACTTTCGCGGGGCCGATTACGGCGCCAAGGGCGACGGCAAGACGGACGACACCGCGGCCATCCAGAAGACCATCGACGCGGCGGCGGCATCCGCCGGAACCATCGTGCTGAAACCGGGCGTGTATCTGAGCGGCGCGCTGTTTCTGAAATCGGGCACGAATCTGCGCCTCGATGAAGGCGCCGTGATCCGCGGCGTCCAAAGCCTGGCCGGATACCCCATCCTGCAGACCCGCGTGGCGGGCATCGAGATGAAATGGCCGGCCGCGCTCATCAACGTGTACGAACAATCGGGAGTCAAAATTTCCGGCCAGGGCACCATCGATGGCGACGGCAAGGTCTGGTGGGACGCGTATTGGAAGTTGCGGCGAGAGGATGAACCCAAAGGCCTCCGCTGGGCCTCCGACTACGATTGCCAGCGGCCGCGGCTGATCCAGATCTACAACTCTTCGAACGTCGATTTGCAAGGGCTTCGCCTGGAGCGCTCCGGCTTCTGGACGGTACACATTTGCTACTCGCGAAAGGTCACGGTGGACGGCGTGACGATTCGCAACAACATCGGCGGCAAAGGCCCCAGCACGGACGGCATCGACGTGGATTCCTCGTCGGATGTGCTGGTCGAGCGTTGCGACATCGAGTGCAACGACGACGCCATCTGCCTGAAGGCGGGACGCGACTCCGATGGCTTGCGCGTCAACCGGCCGACCGAGCGCGTGACGATCCGGGACAACACGGTTCGCGCGGGCGCGGCGGGGGTGACCTTCGGCAGCGAAACTTCGGGCGGCATCCGCGACGTGGAGGCCCGCCGCATACACGTGTTGGGATCGGTATCGAACGGGATTCTGTTCAAATCCGCCAGCACGCGCGGGGGCACGGTGGAGAATATCGCCATCCATGACATGGATATCCAAGACGTCAGAACGGCCATCGGCGTCGAGCTGAACTGGAACCCCAGCTTCAGCTACGCGAAGCTGCCGGAAGGCATCGCCAGCATGCCCGACTATTGGCGCGTGCTGCTCACGCCAGTGCCGCCCGAAAAGGGACTGCCGCATATCCGCAACGTGCAAATCTCCGGCATCAAGGCGACGGGCGTCGGGCGCGCGTTCGCGGTGAGCTCTTACGCGGATTCGCCGTTGCAGAATTTCACGTTCCAGGATCTGGATATCGCGGCCAAAGTTGCAGGCAGCATTCAGAACGCGGACGGCTGGAAGTTTTCGAACACGCGGATTCAAACGGCCGACGGCAGCCATGTGAGCGTGACAGACAGCCGGGGCGTTACGGGGTTGACGGACTGACGGCGATTACCCTTCTTCGTGCTCTGCGGCAGCGGTGGCCGAAGCGGGGCCGAGCAGGCGCGCCACCTCGTCGCGTGTGAGCGAGCGGATGGGGGCCGGGTGCTTGCGGTCCGGCTCGCCGGCCGGTTCGAAGCGAAACTCGCGCGCCGCGGCAAGCTCGCTCTCCAGGTTGAATTTGGGAACGCCGCGCAACCCGGGCACCTGCGCGATACCGTGCTCGTTAATGACGCACTCCAGGCCGCCGGCCAGCGCGAAATGAATCCGGGTTTTTTGTTTGATGGAGAGCTTGCGCAGATCGGCCAGCTTCATCAAGCTTCCTGGTATTCGTCGACTTCTTCGCCGTGGGCCACGCGGTCGGCAATCCGCTCCTGGCAGGTCACGCAATAGCGCGCCCAAGGTACCGCATCCAGCCGCTTGGTGGAAATCGGAGCTTCGCATTCCGGGCACACGCCGTAGGTTCCATTTTCCAGGCGGCGCAGCGCGTCGGAAATCTCGCGCAACAATTTCATGTCGAGGCTGTTGCGGTTGAGGAAGATCCACTCCTCGTGGTGTTGCTGGCTCAAGTCCCCTTCATCCGATGGAACATCCAGACGCGCCACCACCTGGGCCGCCTTTTGGGCGGACATGCTGCCGCGGACCTCTTCGGCTTTTCGCTCCAGTAGCTGGCGGTAAGTCGAAAGCTTTAGTTTCGGCCCGTTTTTGTTGTTGTTATTCATTTCGCTTTGACTCGCCCGGCTGGCCGGATACACAATAAGACGTTCATCCAGTCCCAAAAGTTGCACATGCTCGGGGGGAAGGCAGACCGGCGCGGATTCCGTAGTATACCCTCCGGCGGCCGAAAAGTCAAAAAGAACCCGGTTAGACGATAATCGGTAAATCGACATGAAGGTACTTGCAACCGCGTTTGCGGGGATTTGTTTCGCCGTCCTGGCCGCTGCCCAGGACACACGAAAAGTGGTCGAGCCTGCGATTCCGCCCGCCTGCGCGACCCTGCAAGCGAAGATCGGGCGCGCCGCTCGGTCCATCGCCCCGGAGGACGAAAGCAAGCTGGACACGGCGCGCATCCAGGCGGCGCTGGACGCGTGCCCGGCCGGCCGCGCGGTGGTGCTCGAGCGGGCTTCGGAGCGGACCGACGCGTTTCTCTCCGGGCCGCTCGAGCTGCGGCGCGGTGTCGCGCTGGTGGTCGCGCGCGGCGCCTACCTGTTCGCCTCGCGGAACCCGCGCGACTACGACCGGCGGCCGGGCGCCTGCGGCACCATCACCGAGGACGGCCACGGCTGCAAGGCGCTGATCGATGGCGATGGCGTAGCCGGCGCTGGCGTCATGGGCGACGGCGTGATCGACGGCCGCGGCGGCGAGACCATTCTCGGGCAAAGCGTCAGTTGGTGGAACCTGGCGGACATGGCTCGCGCCGGCGGCAGCCAGAACAACCCGCGGCTGATCGAGCTGCGCCGCTGCGACAGCTTCACGCTCTACCGCATCACGCTGATGAATTCACCGAACTTTCACGTGGGTTACAGCGGCGGCAATGGATTCACCGCGTGGGGCGTCCGGATCTGGTCGCCGGAGCGTGCCCGCAACACCGACGGCATCGATCCCGGCAATTCGACCAACGTAACAATTACGCACTGTTACATCCACACCGGCGACGACCAGGTGGCGATCAAGGCGCCGGCCGGCGCGCCCACCACCCACATGAGCCTCGTGCATAACCACTTCTATACGGGGCACGGCATGTCCATCTGCAGCCCGACCGATGGCGGCGCGAGCGCCATTCGCGTCGCGGATCTTTCCATCGACGGGGCCGATAACGGTCTGCGCATCAAATCGAACATCACGCGCGGCGGGCTGGTCGACGACGTCGTGTTCGAGGACGTCTGCATCCGCGACACGGCCAACCCGATTCTGATGGACACCAACTACAGCGCGCACGTCAGCCAGGAAAATGGCAAGCCGCCGGTCTTCCGCCACATCGTCGTCCGCAACGTACGCGTGGAAGGCGGCGGCACGGTGACGCTGGAGGGTCTGGATGCGGCGCATCGCCTGGGGATTCGGTTCGACGGCGTCGTGTTCGACCATCCGGCGAGCATCCAGGTGTCGGCCAGGCATGCAGAGGTTGGTATCGGGCCGGGCGCGTTCAATCTCAACGTAACGGGCACGGACGTCACGGTCTCCGGCAGTGCCGGGAAGAGCGTGAAGAACGCCTGCACCGGCAAGTTCGTCGA
>Ga0187860_1004118_pt1 | contig 11064 bp, 9 predicted proteins | sample June2016WEW_10_4_FD_132981 | JGI IMG/M metagenome (GOLD analysis project Ga0187860, IMG submission 132981) | Peatland microbial communities from SPRUCE experiment site at the Marcell Experimental Forest, Minnesota, USA - June2016WEW_10_40 | ecosystem: Environmental > Terrestrial > Soil > Wetlands... | reverse complement strand
GGTGGGGCGGCGACGATCCTGACCTATCTCATCGGCGTGACGGTAGGACTGGCGGCGGGCAACGCCCGCTCGTTGGTGGACCCGATCCTCATGCGCACCGTCGATGTTGTTCTCTCCTTCCCAGCCCTCTTGGTGATGCTGCTGGCGGTGACGGCCTTCGGTGGCGGCCGGACCGTGCTCGTGGGAGCGGCGGCGCTCGTGCTCTTCCCGGGCGTCGCCCGCATCGTCCGCACGGCTACCTCGGAGGTGGCCACGAGATCGTACGTGGAAGCGGCCGTAGCCCGAGGCGAACGAGCGGTCGCGATCGTTCGGCGGGAGATCCTCCCGAACATCATGGCTCCGATCGTGGCGGATCTCGGCATCCGCTTCAGCTGGTCGATCATCCTGATCGCCAGCGTGAACTACCTCGGCTTGGGCCTGCAGCCCCCGACGGCCGACTGGGGCCTCATGGTGTCGGAGAACCGCAGCATCATCTCCACCAACCCCTGGGCCGTGATGGCACCGGCGGTGATGCTCGCCCTCTTGATCGTCGCCGTGAACCTCGTCGGTGACGCCTACGTGCGCCAGCTGGGGCGCTCGAGGAGCCAGGGGTGAGGGCGCCGGAGCGCGTCGTCCTGCAGGCGCGCGATCTCCGCGTCGAGCTCGCCAGCGGAGCCGCCATCATCGAGGACGTCAACCTCGAACTGAGGGCGGGTGAGGTCCTCGGCCTCGTGGGTGAGTCGGGTTCCGGGAAGACGACTACCGCCCTGTCGATCTTCGGGTACCACGAGCGGGGCGTGCGAGCGGCGGGCGGCCAGATCGAGATCGTCGACCAGGTGCTCGGCGATGAGCAGACGTTTCGCCGGGCGAGGGGACGATTGGTCTCCTACGTGCCGCAGAACCCAGCCATGGCCCTCAATCCCTCGATGCGCATCGCCAACGCCATCGAGGACATGATCCGCGCCCACCGAGGGACGGCCGCTTCGGACACGGCCGTCCCGGATTTGCTCGAGCGCGTCGGACTGCCGCCGGACTCCGGGTTCGCCCGACGGTTCCCCCACCAGCTTTCGGGCGGACAGCAGCAGCGGGTGTGCATCGCCGTCGCCCTCGCCTCCGGTCCTGCCGTCGTCGTCCTCGACGAGCCGACGACGGGGCTCGACGTCATCACCCAGGCGCGCATCCTGCAAGAGCTCGCGAGCCTGCGGGACAAGGAGCAGGTCGCCATGCTCTACATCACCCACGATCTGGCGGTCGTGAGTGAGATCGCCAACCGCATCGCCGTCATGTACGCCGGTCGGATCGTGGAGCAAGGACCGCCCGACGAGATCCTGCGGGCACCCCGCCACCCCTACACGCGCGGCTTGATGGCCTCGACACCGGATCACGTCCGGCCCCGCAAGCTCGAGGCGATGAGCGGCATCGCCGTGGGGGTGGGAGAAAGGCCACCGGGCTGCGCCTTCGCCCCCCGTTGCCCGCAGCGGGTGGCCCGCTGCGCGACCGACCTGCCCGCTCTCGAGGAGACCTCCGACGGCCATCTCGTCCGCTGCTTCGAGTGGCAGTCGACGCCTGCGATCGAGTGGGTGGCGCCGGAGCTCGAGGCGGCTGCCTCGGCTTCGGACGCAGCCGCTTCGACGGTGTTGGAAGTGACCCATCTCCGCGCCGAGTACCGCAGCCGTCACGGCACCGTCGTGGCGGCCAGCGACGTCTCGTTTTCCCTGAAGGAAGGCGGATGCGTGGCACTCGTGGGCGAGTCCGGCAGTGGGAAGACGACGATCGCACGTGTCGTGGCCGGACTGCACCCGCTGGCTGCGGGCGAGATCAGCCTGCGGGGGGAAGTCCTGCCGACGCTCGCCCACCGGCGCACCCGCGAGCAGCGGCGGCGCATCCAGATCGTCTTCCAGAACCCGGGAGAGGCGCTGAACCCGCGGCACACCGTCTCGTCGAGCATCGCCAGGCCGGCGCGGATCCTGCGCGGCTTGAGCCGCCGCCGGGCCGACGACGAAGTCAGGCGCCTGCTCGAAGCCGTGAGGCTGCCGGCTCGGGTGGCGGAACGGTACCCGGCCGAGCTGTCCGGAGGGGAGTGCCAGCGGGTAGCGGTCGCTCGGGCGCTCGCCGGAGGACCCGATGTGCTCGTGTGCGACGAGATCACCTCCGCGCTCGACGTGTCCGTGCAGGCGGTCGTGCTCGAGCTGCTTCGCGACCTCCGCGAGAGCTTGGGCGTCTCGCTCATCTTCATCACTCACGATCTCGGCGTCGTCTCCGCCGTCGCCGAGCGGGTGCTCGTGCTGAGGGAGGGATCGCTCTGCGAGGAGGGGACCGTCGCCGACGTGCTCGAGAGGCCGCAACACGAGTACACCCAACGGCTCCTCGAGGCTGCCCCCAGCCTGAGCGCCACGCTCGATGCCTGGGAGAGCGCCACGCCTGGCACGCAGCGAAGTGTGTAAACGCGCTTGTGGAGAGCACATCACGATGCCTCACGGTCACACGTTCGGGCCGTGTCACTGCGGCGGGACGGGCTTCCGTCTGGTAACTGCGACCAAACAGCTTTATGGACAGGGCTATGGACAAAAGCCCGAAACGGTGGCGCGTCGTCACCCGCCGATAGGCACAGCCACACTGCGAGTCTCGACGACAACCCCGATTGAGGGTGGGCGGCACAGGTGCTTCGACCGCGGTCCCCGGCGGTACAAGCAGCGGCGACGCGCTCAGCCCAGAGTGAGTTCACCTATGCTTCGGGTGCGGCGCTGAGTGTCCACGCAGTGTCCGTGTGTCCATTGGAGAGGTGCGAGAGCGACCGAATCGGGCTCACTGCTAATGGGCCAGAAGCCGTCTTCCTGGTAGTCCACACTCCATCCAGACCGCCCTGACCAGCTGCTTTGTCTGCGGCGACACCGGCGGTCGGCTTGAGTCCTCCGGAGTTTATGGACAGGATTATGGACAGCGCCTGGGAGGCCGTCGGCCCGAACGAAGAAGTCCGCAGGTCGTTCTACTTGCGCCCGGACCGCTCATCCTTTCGCGAGAGCACGATCAGCTCAACGTGAAGGTGGCGCCAGAGTTCTCGATAAGAGCTCTCCGCGGCGGCTGACGGGTTGACTCCGCAATGTCGGTTTCAGTGTCCGCGCTATGGTCAGGCTCTACGGGCCGGTGCGCATAGCACCTCGTGGATCTCGACGGTGTGGGGCCGGAGGCGCGCAGCCTCGTCCGGGCCGTAATGGTCGGAGACGTCGAAAGCATCGACGGCTACTTGAGCGTCCTCCAGAGTGGCGAACCTACCGACACACACCGGCGAGGAACCCCATTGACGCAGTGGAGCCAGCTCCAGTCGGGTCCGTGAGTCGGTCGGCGAAGAGAACGATCCCGTCCCATGCCCGCTACCTGGTTGCAGAGACGGGAGCGGATGAGGGACCGGTGACTATCGGTCCCGCAGGCGACCCGGCGGCCGTCACGCGACTGGCGGATCAGGGGCAGACCTGTGGTCCTTGTCGACACGCGAGGCCGGTTCCTGGCCGGCACCAGAGGCGTCCGTCGACAGGTCGTCGTCCGGAGCCTGGCCGACCCGTCGAGCGCTGGCTGGATGAGTACACCCCTCGATGGAGGGTCCGAAGCGACGACTCCGGCAGCCGGTTGCGGTCACCTCCCACCCTGGCCTGGTCAGGGTCGTTGGCAAAGCGGGTGAGACCCTGTTCGCCGACAGGGTCGACCCCTAGCGCGACCCCGTCGCCCACTAGCTCGTCTACGGCTCGGTCGCAGTTGGCGAGTTACGGGAGCAGGGGGCGAAGCTCGGTCGGACGGAGATCGCGCGCGGAGTCCGCGTCCCCGGGAGCCGCTTCCGAAGGTTCCTGGAAGGATCCGACACGTCGGACGAGACGCTGGCTCTTGTAGCCCAAGCACTCGGACGGGAAAACCGCTGAGCGGACCTGTGCGGCCCAGGATACGCTGGGACCGCACGGCCGAGGTCCAGCACGCAGACCTGCTCCGAGGCATGCCGGAAGGGGTTGCACCGTGCAGGAGAGTAGTCAGATGACCGAGGTGGCGCAGCGGCTTCTGCACCATCGCAATGGGGCTCCAGACGGAACCAGGATCAGCCCGGTACCTCGCCATCCCCTGAGGCCGTCAGCTAGCCTCGCACGTGTGAGCGCGGCACCATCCCGCGGGGGCCTCCGATCCTGGAGGTTGAGTTCCTCTGTCACGATCCGAGTCACAAAGGCCTGAGAGTGGACCCGCTAGCTGAGTATCTGCAGGGTGAGTACGTCCAGGACACCACCGAAATTGAACAGTTTGCAGCGAGAACCCACAGCTTAGTTAGGTTCTTCCTAAATTTCTTTCGCGATGGTGGCTGGCCTTACGAACTGTCGTCGGGCAAAGACCCCGGGCCATCCACCCACTCACACAGCACCGAAGCCATGATCCTTTTCGCTCTCGCAGCGGTTACGGGACGGGTATCGAATAGCCTCCTGGTACCTGCAATCAAACTGCGGCCGCTGGTTCTCTCCGACAGCGAACAATCACGGTTTGACAGAGTCCTTCAGCGAGGTATCGACGCGCTAGTTCTGCGCTCCGGCGCCTCCAAGCCAAGCGGTGCCGTAACGACGTCGCCAACCTTCGGTCCTAACGATCCTTTCACGCTGACTTGGTTTCTCGAGACTTTGGAGGCACAACCCCCCTCCTCGGCGTGTCAAGCTCGAACGCCGGGTGTCGATCCAGCTGCCCGAGTTCGAGCGGCCGCGGTTGACCTTGTAACCCAGACTTTCGAAGCGCCGGATAAGGCTGTGCTTCTCCTGACGGGCCATGAGGAAGCAATTCCGCACGCCTTTCCGTTGCTTCGCGTCATCCACCTGCTGAAGGCTCTCGAACAGGCCAACGCGGCTCCCACAGTCGACCCTGCCCTGGCCCTGCGAACCCTCGCCGACCATCTCCACTTTCAATTGTCTCTGAGCGACATCCCGGAGAGCGCCTTCGACGCTGGAGAACTCGTCTTCTCACTGGAAGGATGGCTGCTATGCAGTCCCAGTTCCCCCGACGAAGCCATCATCGATCGCGTGTTCACGGTCCTCGCCGCTCGACAAGCTCGCGATCCGTATTGGCGGCCGGTTCGTCCCTTCAAGGTGACTCCTCAGGGGCTCGTTCTCCTACCTCAGAGTGTGGAGATAGCCAACTCCCTGTTGCGAATCACTCGCTTGCTCGGCGACTCGCGCGACTACTTCAGTGAACATGTAAACCTGTTCCGCAGATACTCGCGTTGGCTCGAAACTCGTCGGTTCGAGGGACGAGTCCGTGACGGCCGCCCGATCGTTGGTTGGGAATCCGAGCACACTTACCTTCCCGATCGGGTGCATCTTTGGCAAACCAGTCAGGTTCTCTTGTACCTGCAACACTACACCGCCATGTTACAGCGCCACGTGGCTCGCACTTCGTTGAAAGCAGCTGGCATTAGTACAGAAGCGCCCCCACGAGATTCTGCCGAAGACTCCGAGACCACGCAATGGGCGAAATGGGCCGCTGGCGAACCTCTTAGCGATTCAGGAGCCTACTATCGAGTCTATGATCGCATCGGGCAGGAGTTTGTGGCGCCCCGCGTCGCGCGAACCTCGCGCTACTCACTGCAACGTCCGCTGTATTCAATGCTCCTGTATGGTCCACCTGGTACCGGCAAAAGCAGCGTAGCCCGTGAGCTGGCGCGCTCTTTGGGATACCGCTTAGTCACAATCACTCCGAGTGACTTCCTCAGCGCTGGCTCAGAGACTATTGAAGCGAGAGCAAAAGCCATCTTCAAGATGCTTGAGGAACAATCTGAGTTCGTCATCCTCTTCGACGAGATAGATCGACTGCTGCTCGATCGCGACAGCGAGTGGTACTCACGCCAGAGCGATCTCTTCCAACTGTTGACCCCTGGCATGCTCACCAAGCTCAATGATTTGGCTAAGAAGCAACAAAGTATTCTCGTTTTGGCGACCAACTATCGAGAGCGTATCGATCCGGCGATTAAAAGGGCTGGTCGTATTGACAGCCAATACCTGGTTATGCCACCAGACAGCGCGCAACGGGAGCGTATTCTCGCAGGAAAGAAGGGGGTCGCTCGATGGAAAAGCATTCCGGTCCCAGTGCGAGACACAATCCGTGCTCGGACGGTCTTCTTCTCCTACGTCGAGCTCACCGATCTCGCCCGCAGGGTGTCGGCGCGCGGTTCCCGGCTATCTGGGCGCGCACTCGGAAGGTGCGTTCGGGAGGTTCTTGATGAGTCTCGGCCGGCCATCGCCCTTGGGCCGTACGAGTCGCGTCTCAAGCGCGACGACGTCGGCGATCGCAAGCCCCTTCAGGAGTTCGCGATGTTGGTGAGCCTCGACATCCAAGCCGGCGGCCAGCCTGAGCGGGCGGGTACTTGGGTCGCCGCCGGAGTCCAGGAGGCTCTAGGGCAGAACGAAGTCCGGGATGAGGCTGTTGCCGAGGTCCTCCGTAAGCGGTTTCCAAGCCTGGCATGACCTTCCCACCTACTCCTCTGCATTCGAAGGAGGTCGCGATGGTCCTCGGGGCGTTTGCGTGCCTCGGCGAGCGTCAGGCGGTATATGTCAGCAGCCCGTTCACGACCGGCCGCTTGCACATTGCGTGGCGCGCCGCTCAAGAGGGTGACGGACCGGAGTCGCTCGGCCAGCTTGCTAGGTATGAGCATCAGGTGCTCGGACCAAACCGGGCAACCGCGAAGCAGTTCGTTGACGATCTCAGACGACAGCTTCCCGGAGTCGTGATAGATCCTCTTGCGTTTCCAGATCAGATCGATTGGACGCAGGATGATTACCGAGCCATGTGGGCGGATGTGGTGAGGCGTCATGCGTCGGCTGTGGTTTTTCGGACCGGTTGGCAATGTAGCAGCGGCTGTTCGTTTGAGTTTTTGGTAGCTGTGCAAGAAGGACTTCCCCTATTGAACGAGGATTTGAACCCTTTCAGCGTCGATGACGGAGTGAGGCTGCTGCGCGAAGCTGCCCTAGAGAGTCAAGCGCAGGGCGTCTCCTCCGCGTTTCTTGAGCACGTTCTTGCAGCTCTCGGCGACATCGGAAGTCGCCGGACCGGGACGAGCAAGAGTGCGGCCAGGCCAGGAGAGCGATGACAACGGGTGACGGGGTTGTGATCGTTCGCGGCGAGGACGGCGGGCACTTCAAAGACAGTGGCCTCGACGCGGTCGCGGAGAGGGGCAATGTCGCACAGTTCGTCAGTTTTGGCCCAGGTGCCGAACCGGCGCTGCGCTTCGCGAGGCTGCGCGGCTATCCGCGAAACTTTCGCTTTGCCTCGATACGCGACGCGGTTGCGACGCTACTGAGTTGCGCGCCTGAGTCACTGGTCAATGTGCGGAGCTTCGATCCCGGAGCTGTGGAAGGCAACGAGTTTCTGTATGGAATACAGGGCGTCGATAGGGCGGTTGCCGAAGTTGTCAGGCTGGCTTCGTCCGGTCTGTATACGATTGTTAACGAAACCATCGATGTGAAGGATGGGGGAGTTTCGGGGGTTGCCTACGCGGGAGTCCTCGAGTTCGCTCCAGGTGATACTCCGAGGTGTGTCGAGAAGCCGGGCACCGCAACATTCTCTCTCGAGTTGGGGCTCCGGGTCCTTGAGACTGTTTATGGTTTCCGGCCGTCCTTCGAAAACAGCAACGACACACGAGTCGAGTTCAGCATACACCCGCTTAGACGAGGGGTCCGCGGCGAACATACGATTATTTGGGAGGTTCGGCGCTTGCCTGGGCTGCGGCTATCGGCTCGGACGACATGGCCGAATCACTTCAGCCGACTGCTCGGCGACAAGGCGTTCGGGCTGCTTCTGGCCGCGGTCAGAGGCTTGTCCGTGCCGTCCAGCCTTGTGGTGCCAAGGGAAGTCGCTCCGTTTCGGTTCGGGCAATCAACTGGGACGGGTGAGCAGTGGATCCGAACCTCTCCGAGGGAGCCGACTCCCGGCAGATTTACGACGCACCGTGGCTGGCTTGATCCCTACTTATTGATGGACAAGGAGGACCGTGCGGGAACAGCGATCTCCTCGGTCATCGCGCAGGAAGGAGTTGCATCGGCCTATTCAGGGGCATTGATCACGTCAGTGCGAGGCGAGGTTGTGATCGAGGGGGTTCAGGGAACGGGCGAAGCGTTCATGATGGGAACCGCTCCGCCGGAGCCGCTGCCGGCACGTGTGCGCGAAGACGTCATGGCGGCATGGCGGCAAGCGAGCGGTGACTTCGGTCCAACACGGATGGAATGGGCCCACGATGGACAGAGGGTCTGGGTCTTGCAGCTGCATCAAGGCGCTGCGGAGTCGGAGAACACCGTCGTCTTTCCAGGGCCGGCTCGCACCTACCACCGATTCGACGTTTCGGATGGGCTTGACGCCTTGCGTGCTTTGGCGGTCGAATTGCGCGATTCCGGCGATGGGATCGTTCTGGTGGGCAAGGTCGGCGTCACGAGCCACTTTGGCGATGTGCTTCGCAAAGCGCACATTCCTTCGATGCTTGAGTCCTCGGGTACGAATCAATAGGCAACGCAGAGCCGCCGTCGCACGCCGCCTCCGGTTTCGTGTGACCCGGGCTGTACCCGGCGGCTGGCTCTCCGGCCCGACCCAAGGTGCCCAGGGCGTCGAGCGTTCGGCCAGGTCCACCGAGCTCGAGCTCCCCACAAATGACAACCACCGACGGGCTCTCTATGGGTGCCTGCCGCTGGATGCTCAACAGCTACACCGAGAATTCTGGCTCTTCGCGTTGAAGTGGGGAATCGGTGCCCAGCTTCAGCGATCCCAAGGCATCTCAAGTTCGAACGCCCAGCCCGACGTCGACCGAGCGCCAAACCGAGCCGACTACAAGTCGGCGCCGTCCTGTAGGTCCTGTGGCAACGGCAGATTGAGCAATCGGATCAACCGCCTCGTGGTTTCCTCAACGAAGTCATCGGTGGGCTCCGTCGCTCCGGCTTCGGCCAAGAGAGGAAGGACGGCTTCCTTCGTGATCGTCGCTCCTACAGCCAGCGTCGCCCACTCAACGAAGGCTGTCGCCTCAGCGTCGCGATCGACGGGTCCTCCTGCAGTGGGATCGCCGAAGTAGTCGCACGGGTCGAAGCCCAGGTAGAAGCGACCGAGACCGGACGCTCTCGGCCTGTAGTCGACCGTAGCGACGTCGCTGTCGTGAATGTCGATCCGGAGCCAGACGTCTCCGCTCGGTGAGTCACTCCAGCCCGCATCTGATGAGTAGACAAAGGTGCCGAAGAAGCCCACTCCCTGAATCTACGGCTGGACCATCCACCAACGCGGTCAGAGGTCCCGACATCGTGGCTGCTGCTTAAGGACAGCGACGACGGAGGGACCTCTGACATGGGTGACGGTACTGGGCTCGCCGAGGCACTGCTTGGACTTGACGGCTTTCGGGTGCTCGAGGTGAGCGAGACACCCGACGAGCTCGTCGTCACGGTCGAGACGACCGCAGAAGTCGTCGGCTGCATGACCTGTGGCGTCCAGGCCGAGGCGCACGATCGCCTCCGCGTCGATGTCAGGGACCTGGCCTGCTTCGGTCGTCCGGCCCGCCTCGTGTGGTCGAAGCGGCGCTGGCGGTGCCTGGAGAACGAGTGCCCCGCGAAGACGTGGACGGAACAGTCGGCACACGTGCGGCCGAGGGCGGTGCTCACATGTCGCGCCGGCATCGAGGCCTGTCGCCAGGTGGGCGAGTTGGCCCGGCCGGTCTCGGGTGTCGCCGACGAGCTCGGTGTGTGCTGGTGGACGGTCATGCACGCCGTCGAAGCTCACGGCAGGCCGCTCGTCGACGACCCGGATCGAGTCGGGCCCGTCACCTCCCTCGGTGTCGACGAGACCTCGTTCTTGAAGGCCAACCGGGAACACCCCGTCATCTACGCCACGGGCCTCGTCGACCTGGACGGGAAGAAGGTGATCGACATGGTGGAAGGCGCCGCCGCTCGTGACCTGCGCAGGTGGTGCGCCGGCACCGACGAGGAGTGGTTGAGAGGTGTGAGGGTCGTCGCCACCGACCTGGCGGAGTCCTACCGGGCCGGCCTCAGCCCCCACCTCGACCACGCCGTGCGCGTGGCGGACCCCTTCCATGTCGTGAGAGTCGCCAACCGGTGCCTCGACACCGTGCGCCGGCGCGTGCAGAACGAACTCCTCGGCCACCGCGGACGAAAGCACGACCCCCTTTATCGCATCCGAAAGCTGCTTCTCTCGGGAGCCGAGCGGCTCGACGAACGCGGCAGCTCGAGGATGCTGCTCGGGCTTCGCCTCGGTGACCCTGACGACCACGTTCTCGGCGCCTGGTTGGCGAAAGAGTCCGTGCGCGACGTCTATCTCACCGACGATCCCCGCATCGCCGCCGTACTGCTCGACAAGGCCATCGCCGGCTGCCTCGCCGACGACGTGCCGGAGGTTCGCTCGCTCGGGAACACCCTCAAGCGCTGGCGATCGGAGATACTCGCTCACCACGAGACCGGAGCTTCGAACGGCCCGACCGAAGGGCTCAACCTCTGTGTGAAGAAGGTCAAGCGCGCCGGCCACGGCTTCGCCAGCTTCGAGCACTACCGGCTTCGAGTCCTGCTCCATGCCGGCGGTGTCACCTGGCCGTCACGACCAAAGCCACCGAGGATCCGATCGACCTCTCCCCACTCAAACGCGTAGAGCCAGAATTCTCGGCGACACCCTCGATTGAGGGTGAGCAACTAGGGTGCTTCGACCGCGGCCCCCGACGGTACGAGCAGCGACGACACCAGAATGAGTTCACCTATGCTTCGGGCACGGCGCTGAGTGTCCAGGCAGTGTCGGTGTGTCCATTGGAGAGGTGCGAGAGCGTGAAGGGTCCAAAATTCGCAAGGGCGTCATCGTCGCTGGCATCGGATCGGGGTGGCGTCACCGGGCGTCAATGGTTCGCCGGGTGGAAGAGCAGGTCGGCGGTCCTGTCCGCTCCTCGGATCGGAAGGGGAGCGCTGGATCTGATCGTGACAGTACTGTCATGCGCCGGATGCGGCCGCATCCGCCGCATCGCCAGCTGGGCGCGAGCAGATTCAGCCGGCGCCTTCCGACTGGAGGAGGAAACAGGACCGGCGAACTCCACTCCCACCCCGC
>Ga0187860_1004115_pt1 | contig 11069 bp, 9 predicted proteins | sample June2016WEW_10_4_FD_132981 | JGI IMG/M metagenome (GOLD analysis project Ga0187860, IMG submission 132981) | Peatland microbial communities from SPRUCE experiment site at the Marcell Experimental Forest, Minnesota, USA - June2016WEW_10_40 | ecosystem: Environmental > Terrestrial > Soil > Wetlands... | reverse complement strand
GCAATATTGATGATTGATCCCATGGAATCCGTAGCGGCGAATTCCCTGCTCGAACCACTCGTAAGGACCGGGGTAGGTGATTGCCGATAAAGGCATGGTGCGATGAAAGCCGGTGTCGAAGACCGCGACCTGGGGCACTGGACCCAGCAACTTCGCGACCATCTCCATGCCTTCGAGTTCGGCGCGATTGTGGAGGGGCGCAAAAACGGAAACGCCTTCGATTGCCGACTTAACCTTCGCGGTTACGAACGCAGGCTCGAAATATTGCGGACCGCCGTGGACCACACGGTGTCCCACCACATCGATGTCGGGAGGGCCGGAAATCGCTTGCGTCTCGCCGCTCCACAAGCTATGAAGCAAGCGCTCAATGGCTTCCCCGCGAGAGCCCACCGACGTCTGGTCTTTTCGGGAAACGCCACGGGAGTTCTTGATCGAGTATTCAGCCTGGTGATCCGTCCACTCGATCTTACCCTCCCAAACACAACCCGGTGGATCGTCGGGGAGGGCATCTCCAATTTCGTAGAGACAGCTCTTCTGGCTGCTGGAACCGGAGTTGAGTACTAGCACTCTCATTCGAAGCTATCTCGTTCGGCCCACAAGTTACTCTGAGTTTTAACTACAGTGAACTTCCGACTCATAACGCTTGTGCCGTGACCGCGCGATTTGTACCGTCTCACCACTGAGAGTAGCGCCGCCGTCCCGGCGGGTGTCCGGCCAGCGCTACTGGTTTTCGGCTTTAGTACGGCCACGTCCAGTCGCGGATTTCCGGCAAGTCGTCTCCGCGTTCGCGAATGTATTGCTTATGCTCGACCAGTTTGTTGCGCAGCAACTGCTTGAAGTGGGCTCCGACCTTCTGCAGTCTGGGAACACGGTCCACCACATCCCCAGCCAGGTGGAAGCGATCCAGATCGTTCATCACCGTAATATCAAACGGAGTTGTGGTCGTGCCCTCTTCTTTGTAGCCCCGCACATGGAGATTGTCATGATTGTGCCGGCGATAGGTGAGGCGGTGAATCAACCAGGGATAGCCGTGATAGGCGAAGATAATCGGCTTATCCACCGTGAACATGGAATCGAAATCAAGATCGGAGAGACCGTGGGGATGCTCGCTCGAGGGCTGAATGGTCATCAGATCGACGACATTCACCACGCGAATCTTGATGTCGGGAAAATGCTGCCGCAAAAGATCGACCGCAGCCAAGGTTTCGAGCGTGGGCACGTCCCCCGCGCACGCCATCACGACATCGGGCTCGGCCCCCTTGTCTGTACTTGCCCACTCCCAGATGCCAATTCCGGTGGTGCAGTGTTCGATGGCCGACTCCATGTTGAGAAACTGCAATGCCGGTTGCTTGCCGGCGACGATGACGTTGACATAATGCCGGCTCCGCAGACAATGGTCGCCCACGGAAAGCAGGCAGTTAGCGTCGGGAGGGAGGTAAACGCGGACGATGTCGGCTTTCTTATTGATCACATGATCGATGAAGCCGGGATCCTGATGGGTGAAGCCGTTGTGATCCTGCCGCCACACGTGTGAAGTCAACAAGTAGTTGAGGGATGCGATCGGACGCCGCCACTCGATCTCGCGTGTAACCTTCAGCCATTTGGCGTGCTGGTTGAACATGGAATCAATGATGTGGATGAACGCTTCGTAGCAGGAGAAGAAGCCATGCCGCCCGGTGAGCAGATAGCCTTCCAGCCAGCCCTGGCACATGTGCTCACTGAGCATTTCCAGCACGCGGCCACGCTGCGAGAGATGTTCGTCCACCGGGAGGGTGGGCTCCATCCATTCCTTGTCGGTAACCTCAAAGAGAGCGTCCAGTCGGTTCGAGGCCGTCTCATCGGGGCCGAAGACGCGGAAGTTCTTGGCGTCCGCGTTCAGCTTCATCACGTCGCGCAAAAATCCGCCGAGCACGCGCGTGGCTTCGGCATTCTCGATGCCCGGCTTCGGAACGCTGACGGCATAATTGCGAAAGTCGGGCATGACCAAATCGCGCAACAACAGCCCGCCGTTCGCATGCGGATTCGCCCCCATCCGGCGGTCGCCCTTGGGAGCCAATTCCGCGAGTTCCGGAATTAACTTGCCGCTCTTGTCAAACAATTCCTCGGGCCGGTAACTTTTCATCCAGTCTTCCAGGATCTTCAGGTGTTCGGGCTTCGACTGTAGGTCGGCCACCGGCACTTGATGCGCGCGCCATGTACCCTCTACGGGCTTCCCATCGACCACTTTCGGGCCGGTCCAACCCTTTGGGCTGCGCAGGACTATCATCGGCCAGGCGGGCATCGGCAAGGCGGCCAGGCTCGAATCCCCACCGTTGCGAGCGTTATTTTGACGAGCTTTGTCTTGAATCGAGCGAATTTCCTTCACGATCGTGTCCAAAGTTCCGGCCATCAGTTGATGCATTTCTTCCGGCACGTGGCCCTCGACGAAATAGGGTTTCCAGCCGTAGCCGGTGAAGAGATTGGTAAGCTCCTGATCATCCATCCGGGCAAGCACGGTGGGATTCGCGATCTTCCAGCCGTTGAGATGAAGAATCGGCAACACGGCACCGTCACGCGCAGGATTCAGAAATTTATTGCCATGCCAGCTCGTGGCTAGCGGGCCCGTTTCCGCCTCGCCGTCTCCCACCACGCAACATGCGACGAGGTCGGGGTTGTCGAACACCGCGCCGCAAGCGTGCATGATCGAATAACCCAGTTCCCCACCTTCGTGGATCGAGCCCGGAGTTTCGGGAGCGGCATGACTTGGAATTCCTCCGGGAAAGGAAAATTGTTTGAACAGCCGCTGCAGGCCCTCTTCGTTTTGCGTGATGTTCGGATAAAACTCGCTGTAGCTGCCCTCCAGGTAGGTATTCGCGACCATTCCGGGGCCGCCGTGGCCGGGGCCAGCCAGGTAGATGACATTCAGATCGTAGTTTTTGATCAAGCGATTGAAATGGGCGTAGATGAAGTTCAGACCGGGGGTGGTCCCAAAGTGGCCGAGCAGTCGCGGCTTGACGTGCTCGATCTTCAGCGGTTCGCGGAGAAGCGGATTGGCGTACAGATAAATCTGGCCGACAGAGAGATAGTTGGCCGCGCGCCAGTAGGCGTCGATTTTGCGCAACTCTTCGGGCGTCAGGGGCTGCATGGAAGTATGCTGCTGCGGGGAGTTTACAGAGGCTACGGGAGTCATCGAATCCTGCCTTTCTATTTCGTGCTGTTTCGTATCTTAATTTCTTGGAGTCGCCTCCGCCAACACCCGTCAGGACGTGCCGCGGCTATCTGACCACACCGGCCAGGCTCCAGCACTACCACGTGGGAACTTCGCTTTGCCAGCACTTCGTAGAACCCTGACGGCCCGAAGTATAGGCCAGAAAACCCCCGGGCGTAGCAGCGCGACTGGTCCGACCTCTATCTCTATTTCCCACAAGGCCTTCCCTGTGTGATATTCATCACACATGACCGTACCGCCCGTCATGGCTGCAGACATTGCGGGCGGCTGAGACTGGTGACAGGTTGGGGAGGGGAGGACTGTCGTTATGATGTTATATCGTCTCGTTCGGCTGATCGAGAGCCACTCCCAAGCACTGGCTGCTGGCCTTCTCGATCAAGTCCAGAACTCGAAGTTGACGCAAAACTTCCAACAAAAGGTCCCACCTGACGATCTGAAAGAACGGGTGGGCGAGATCTACCGTCATCTGGGTGAGTGGCTCATGGGGAAGGATGAACTCCAGCTTGAGGAGCGCTATTTGCGGATTGGCGCCCGGCGGGCCGAACAGCAGGTGCCTCTGAGCGAAGTGATTTGGGTGATCATTTTGACGAAGGACAACCTGTGGGAGTTCATCAAGAAAGAATCGGTTCTGGAACGCCCGGTGGAAGTTTTCGGCGAACTGGAAATGCTGCAGTTGCTGGAGCAGTTTTTTGACCGGGCAATTTACTATGCTTCGGTCGGTTACGAACAGGCGGTCGCGAACCCAGCTTTCGGGGAAACTGGCGCATCATCCAAGAAAGTATAAAGTATTATAAGGAGACCGGCTCGATCGATGTCATAGGGGATCGAATACACAAGAAAGTGGACTCCAACGAAAGGTCTGCGGTCTCCGCGGACTCCGGCAGGATATAAACCATGCCACATAAGAATCGCGACATTCTTGAAATCCTGCGGCTCGAGTTGAAATTCCTGGAAGAGGGCGGCTATGCGGACACGCCATTCGCGCCCTGGCGTGCCCCATACATTTTTGAGGACTCTCCAAGCTGCCTGAACTTTGGGGATGCCGCCCGGCCCCATCCCTGCATTGATTGCCTGCTGACGCAGTTGGTTCCCCCGGAATCCCGAAAGAAAGATGTGCCGTGCCGATTCATTCCGCTCAACGACAAAGGTCAGACGATCGACTCCCTCTACCGCACCGGAACACAAGAAGAGATCGAAGAGGCGCTGCGCAACTGGCTTCGCCGGGAAATCAGCCGGATCGAAGCAGAACGAACACAGCCAGAGCGCAAATAGCCGGCACCCGCTTAGCGCAACCGCGCTAGGGTAACCAGGGAACAGGAAGTCCCAGTGGTCAGGAATGAACCATTTCTTTCAGCGCGGCTTTGTTGCGGATAATCAGGGTCGCGCCTTTTAATTGCACCAGTTGTTTCTTCTTGAACTGCGAGAACAAGCGGCTGACGGTTTCACGCGTCGTGCCAATGATTTCGGCGATTTCCTCATGCGTCAAGGTCAGCTTCAACTGCAGAGGATCGCCATTGCCCACGGCATTGGACCACCCCAGCAGCAATTGTGCGAATCTCTCGGAAGGGGAGTTGGTGAGTCCCAGGGCGCGGATCCCTTCATACGCCGTGTAGTAATTGCGGCTTAACTGCTCCGCTACTCGCACCGCCACTTCTCCATATTCACGCATGAAGTGCAGCAAGGCATCCCGGGTAATGAAATTTGCCTGGCCGGGCTCGATCATCTCGGCGGTCACTTCGTAAGGCCGGTTGGAAATCGTAGCGCTGAGCCCCAGGACATCTCCCGCTTCGGAGATCTTGGTGATGACGGTTTTGCCCTCATCCGATGAAGTCGAAAGCTTCGCTTTCCCCGTGCACAAAACAAATACCCCGCGTGGCTGCTGTCCCTCGATAAACAGCATCGCGGATCTTGGGTAGACCGCGGTGGATCTGATCTCATTCAACCTTTGCAGCGCCGCCACCGGCAGATTGCAGAATAAATACTCCTCCCGCATCGGGCAGGTGAGGCAGTTGTCGAGAATGTTGAGCCCGTACGGCGCGCGCATTCGTAACCGTCTTCCGCCAAAATTGTATCACCGATCTAGTGACCAGGATCACCAACGGACGTGACTTCACGCATGGTCTCGGAAGCCATCTGCGAGCAAAATCTATTACCACGGGAGTGTGTGGAAGCTGTACAGATGAAGGCCTCTATGAACACCCCCCACTACCCGCACCCGAGCTGCGGCCAAAGTCGTAACATTTCGAGCTTTCCTAGTGCGGTCTTTATGCCTCTGTGACTTTCAAATGCGGAACAAGAAGGGTGATGACACCATGGCAGAAGGACATCGGTTTCGAGTAGTGGCCTGGTGGGCCTCTGGCCGGACTGGCATTGCAAAATCCAGTTCCGCGCCCAATGCCATCCACTTCACTTCGCCGCCTGCTTTTGGCGGCTTGGAGGGCAGGTGGACACCGGAGGACTTGCTGCTCTGCGCGGTCGCCAGTTGCTATACAACCACCTTTCGCACCCTCGCAGAATACTCAAAGTTCGAGTACACCGACCTGCAGGTGGAAGCGGACGGCGTAATCAACAAGGGTGCCAGCGGCTACAGTTTTGGCGAAGTGTCGATTCACGCGAATCTGACGATTTCGCAGGAAGAGGAACGGGTACAGGCCAGCAAGCTTTTGCATAAGGCTAAGGAGCTATGCCTGGTGTCGCGCGCCCTCTCGGTCGAACAGAAATTTGAATCACGCGTGCAGGTGGGTGAGCCGCGAGTGGAAGCGAGCCGACCTTTGCCAGTTCCCCACAAAGACGCTTGCCGTTGACGCGCGCAATCACAACGGTTGGCGCATGCTTCGGTAGTGTCTCAGTTTTCAAAACTGAGACACTGCCCGTGCATCCGAGAAAACGCGTCTAAACATTCGCCGCTAGTTTTCCTCATAGAACTGGTCTCATAAATAGTTCTCCGAGTTGGATATTCCAGCTCTCAGGGGCTAAAGCCCGCATTTTCTTGGGCCCTTAACGGCACGGCTGAAACAGTCCTGCGGAGAAACTAACGTTTCGTATCAGGGCATCGCTTTAGCGATGCCGTAAGTCTTTCGCAATCAGACGCCCTTTAGGGGCTGGGGCGCGAAGCTAGAATTTTTCCGCAGCCTGCGAAAGCCGTGCCCTACCCGACCCATTTATGAGACCAGTTTTAGTCTATCCTTTAAGCTGCCGGGTCTCGCCGCGGCAAAGTTTAGCGGCAAAGTTAAGGGATGAGGAACCATTATGAATTCGAGCGAGGCTGGTCTCGTGGGACGACCGCCGAATCGTGAAGAGAAACAGACAGCACCAATGGGCTACGGCATGGACGCAATGTTCGCTCCCAGCTCGGTGGCCGTCATCGGTGCGACCAGTCGTCCTGGCACCGTAGGCCGTTCCGTTCTGGAGAACCTGCTGTCCGGTAAGTTTCAGGGAAAAGTCTATGCCGTCAACGCCAAGAATCCGGAAGTGCTGGGGCGCAAAACGTACGCCAGCATTCGCGACATCCCCGGACCGGTGGATTTGGCTATCGTTGCCACCCCGGCCGTAACGGTCCCGCAGGTCATTGGGGAGTGTGTGGATGCGGGCACGAAGGCTGCGGCTGTGATTTCCGCTGGATTCAGGGAGCGGGGCGCGGACGGCGCCGCGCTCGAGCAGCAAGTTCAAGAACAGTTGCGGCGCGGTACCATGCGCTTGTTGGGCCCAAACTGCATGGGCATCATGAACCCGACCATCGGGTTGAATGCCACTTTCGTAAAAGATCCGCCCAAGGCGGGCAACGTCGCGTTCCTGAGTCAGAGCGGAGCGCTTTTGGTCGCGATCCTCGACTGGAGCGGCCGCGAACAAGTTGGCTTCAGCGCCATCGTCTCTACCGGCTCGATGCTCGATGTGGGTTGGGGCGATTTGATCTACCACCTGGGCGACGACCCCCATACCAAGAGCATCCTGCTTTACATGGAATCGGTGGGGGATGCGCGGTCGTTCTTGTCGGCGGCTCGAGAAGTCGCACTCACCAAGCCCATCATCGTGATTAAATCCGGCCGCTCGGAAGCGGCCTCGCGGGCGGCGGCCTCACATACCGGCGCGCTTACGGGCAGCGACGAAGTGCTCGACGCAGCCTTCCGCCGCTCCGGAGTTTTGCGGGTACACAGCATCGCGGATCTTTTCTATATGGCGGAAGTACTCGGCCGGCAGCCTCGCCCCAAGGGTCCGCGGCTGACGATTCTGACCAATGCGGGCGGCCCTGGAGTCCTGGCTACGGATGCGCTGGTCGCCAGCGGTGGAAAACTGGCCGAGCTTTCTCCAGAGACTCTCCGGCGCCTGGATGAGTTCCTGCCGGCCCACTGGAGTCACGGCAATCCTATCGATGTTCTCGCCGATACCGATTCCGAGCGCTATGCTCGCGCCCTCGAAATTGCTTCGCAAGACCCGAACAGCGATGGACTGCTGGTCATCCTTGTCCCGCAAGCCATGGCCGATCCTTTGCAGGTTGCAGAACACATGAAACCTTATGCCAAAGGATATGGCAAGCCCCTGCTCGCCAGTTGGATGGGAGGCAACAGCATTGCTGCCGGCGAAGCCGTCCTGAATTCGGCGGGCATTCCAACGTTTCCTTATCCCGACACGGCGGCGCGGGCTTTCTCGCACATGTTGCGCTACAACTACAATCTGCGCGGACTCTACGAGACTCCCGCACTGGCTGACCAGTCGGACGTGAACACCGCAGCCCGCAATCAGATCGGTCAAATCATTCAGAATGCGCGAAGGAAGGGACGCGTTCTGCTCACCGAGTTGGAATCGAAGGAGTTGTTGTCGCTTTACGGCATCCCCACGGTGGAGACGCGCGCTGCGGCCAGCGAGGACGAGGCGGTCACGCTGGCTTCCGAGCTTGGCTTTCCCGTGGTGCTGAAAGTCTTGTCCGAAACCATCACCCACAAGACGGATGTTGGCGGAGTCAAACTGAACTTGCAGGATGAAGCGGCGGTGCGCTCTGCCTATCGCGCCATCGAATCTTCGGTTGCGGAGAAGGCTGGCCCAGGGCAATTCTTGGGCGTCGTGGTGCAGCCGATGGTGAAGCTCGATGGCTACGAATTGATCCTCGGCAGCAGCGTGGACCCACAGTTTGGGCCAGTCATCCTCTTCGGCTCTGGCGGCCAGCTGGTCGAAGTGTATCGCGACCGCGCGCTGGCGCTTCCACCACTGAACACAACGCTGGCGCAAAGGTTGATGGAGCAAACCCGTATCTTCACCGCGCTCCAGGGAGTCCGCGGCCGCAAGCCGGTCAACCTGGCGGATCTGGAGAACCTGTTAGTCCGATTCAGCCAGCTCGTGCTCGAACGGCGGTGGATTGCGGAAATTGACATCAATCCTCTGCTGGCTTCACCGGAGCGCATACTGGCGCTCGATGCCAGAATCGTGTTGCACGGGCCCAACGTAACCCTCGACCAGTTGCCCAAGCCCGCCATCCGTCCCTATCCCTCGCAGTATGTCTCGTCCTGGACGATGCAGGATGGAACTCAGGTTTGCATTCGTCCGATCCGCCCCGAAGATGAACCGCTGTTCGTTAAGTTTCACGAGACGCTTTCCGATCGCAGTGTCTATTTGCGCTACTTCTCTTCCCTCAGCCTGATTCGGCGGGTGGCGCATGAACGCCTGTTGCGCATCTGTTTCGGCGATTACGACCGCGAAATGGTGCTGGTCGCCGAGCACACCGATCCCGTTACCGGAGAGCACCGGCTCATGGGCGTTGGGCGTATGAACAAGTTACACACTAGAAATGAAGCGGAGGTCGCGGCGCTGGTTTCAGATCGGTATCAACGTCGGGGTTTGGGATATGAATTACTCCGCCGGATTGTCCAGGTTGCCCGCGATGAAAAGATAGCTTTAGTGTCCGCGGAAATGTTGCCCGACAACGTAGCGATGCGAGCCGTCTTTAAGCACCTGGGCTTTCATATTCACATGGATGAAGATCTAACTTCGCTGCGGGCGACCTTGGACCTGTAAAACGTCTTTCGCAAAACGGTGGCGACATCAATGGGCAAGGTTCTCTGGCACGTCACGATGTCGCTGGACGGCTTCATCGCCGGGCCCAACGACTCGATGGACTGGGTGTTGGAGGTTTTTGTAGTCCTTAGGTCATTGGACTTCAGGTCATTGGATTTCCCGAACCGCGAAAACTACCGTTACTATAGTCAGTTTGCGGCGGTAGTAAAGCCTTAAGCTTGCCCTCTCCGCAACCGTAGAGTACGCTATAGCGTCTATATGAGTGGTGAAACTATGAGCAGCGATCTTCGGTTTGAAGCACTGAAATCAGCCCCTCTCGATAGTTGGGTGGCCCTGTCCGAGGATGAGAGCAAAATAGTCGCTGTTGGAACCTCCTACTCCGAAGTTGTACGCAAAAGTGAAGGTGCCGGAGTGTCAGACCCGGTTCTCATAAAGACACCCAAAGCTTGGCTTCCAATGTCTGTGTGAGTCTCAAGATTCCATATAGGAAATACCCGGCCCCTAATGCTCCCAGCGGGTTCTGCTATGCCGCATCGGTGCCGGTCAATATCGGCCTTCCCGCGAAGAATGCTCCACGTTCAAAACGGTTTGACGCAATCATAGACTCTGGAGCGTCGGCGTGCCTTTTCCACGCCTCAATAGGTCGCGCTATTGGACTGGATATTGAAAAAGGGACAAAGGATCGGGCTTTGGGTATCACTGGGGCGGAGGATATTTTTCTTCACGAGATCACGCTGTACATTCCCGGAGGCCCCATTAAGACTGTTGCTGGGTTATCTGACAGTTTGAGGATTGCGGGACTGCTTGGAATGGCGGGCTTCTTTGAACACTTCAAGATCCTATTCGATCCGACTGCGCTCCAAGTGGAGCTCGAACGCCTCTATCACGCTTAGGATTTAAAATATGCCCAGCAGACTTTCTTGAGTCACTTGCGTGAAGTGCATACTTCCGACCAGCGTTTTCACGAGTGTGACCAGCGTCACGGAAAACAAAATCGGCGCCATTTAAAATCGCCTCGAGGACGCGGAGCCACGGGCTGGCCTTGCACCCTCGCCTTTTGGTTGAGGTTTCAACCCGAGGTAACGAAGAAAAGGCAGCTTGCCGTTTCCCGTCCGGTCGCTTCTTATTCTTCTCATTTGTGACGGACATCACACGTCGCTGTGAGCAGCGTTCCCGACAATATCACCTTATTCCGTCATACTTTACATAACCATTGCCTCAGAACCAGCGGGGTTCGAGAGAAGGCAGGAGGGGATTTCATGAAGCGTAAGTTTAAGACCATGGACGGCAACGAGGCAGTGGCGTATGTCGCCTACCGCCTCAATGAGGTCATCGCCATTTATCCCATCACCCCCTCGTCGAACATGGGCGAATGGGCCGACCAATGGGCGTCGGAAGAAGTGGCCAACATCTGGGGCAGCGTGCCCCACGTGATCGAAATGCAGAGCGAAGGCGGCGCTTCCGGTGCGGTTCATGGCGCGCTCCAGACCGGGGCCCTGTCCACGACCTTCACGGCGTCGCAAGGCCTGCTGCTGATGATCCCCAACATGAACAAGATCGCCGGCGAACTTACGGCTACCGCATTCCACGTCAGCGCGCGCACCGTGGCAACCCACGCCCTCTCGATTTTCGGCGATCACTCGGATGTGATGTTTTGCAGAACCACGGGATTCGCGATGCTCTCCTCGAACTCTGTCCAGGAGGCCATGGACCTTGCGCTCATCGCTCATGCGGCCACTCTTGAAACCCGCATCCCTTTCCTGCATTTCTTTGACGGCTTCCGCACTTCGCATGAAGTCAACAAGATCGAGATGCTCACCGAAGACGACATGCGCGCCCTCATCAACATGGATCG
>Ga0187860_1004108_pt1 | contig 11086 bp, 10 predicted proteins | sample June2016WEW_10_4_FD_132981 | JGI IMG/M metagenome (GOLD analysis project Ga0187860, IMG submission 132981) | Peatland microbial communities from SPRUCE experiment site at the Marcell Experimental Forest, Minnesota, USA - June2016WEW_10_40 | ecosystem: Environmental > Terrestrial > Soil >... | reverse complement strand
GGAGGCCACCCGCCAGGTGCTCAAAGCTCTCCCCGCCACCAAAGTGCTCATTCTCTCCGCGCACAGTGATGACGCGTATGTCAAAAACGCAACCGAGTCCGGTGCCGTGGGATTTCTGCTCAAGCAAACCTCCTCCCACGTCGTGTGCGAGGCGATCCGGGAAGTCCAAAAGGGAAAAACGTTTTTCAGCCCTACGGTTGCCAGGCGGCTTCACCAACTGGATGGCAAGTTCCCGGATCGAGCCGGACGGTCGCAGTCGCGCAACGCCCGCCTGAGTTCGCGCGAGATGGAAGTGCTCCAACTGATTGCCGAAGGCAAAGCCAACAAGGAAACGGCCGCGGAACTGGGCATCAGCATCAAGACCGTCGAAAAACATCGCGAGAAGGTCATGAGCAAGCTCAACATCCACGACACCGCCGGACTCACCCGCTACGCCATCAGCGCGGGCATCATTGAGAGCAGCGTCCAGTTGACCATCATTTAATTTAGCAGTCCGTTCAAAAACGTCTTTTCTCGTAGCAGCCGAGGCTTGCCGGGTCGTAGCGTTCGGCGCGAAGACCGGTGACGAGGCTTAAATTTCCTTTGAAACGATCATTCATTCAGAGCCGCCTGACGTCGGCTGCTGCTTCTTTAACGGGCTGCTAGGGTTGCGACTAGAACCGATGGGCAGGGTTTCGTCCTCGTCCCCTGTCCACCATAGTCCTGCATTATGGGACGAAGGTGGATCGTTCTCGTAATCGAACCTGGATTCATCAAGTCTGACGTGGGGAAAACACCCCATAGCTCCCGCACGCGTTTTCCGCTAAAGGGCATGGCCCCTGCTTCGCATAGCTACTATGCAGAACAGAAATGTTCCCGGAACGGTAAGTCAGCGGGCGCTCCCTTCCGCGCAACAGCACCGCAACTGAAAGGCACATCCAAAATGAAAAGCAAATGCTTGATTCTATCGGCCTTCGTGGCGTTGGCCGGTTTTCTACCGCAAAGCAAAGCCGATGTAATTCTAGATTCGGCTGACAGCTTCGCGGTTCTGGGAGGTTCGACGGTGACGAGCACCGGCGATACCATTCTCAACGGGAATCTGGGAGTCTCTCCAGGTCTTACGATCACTGGCTTTTCTCCGGGGATCGTGAATGGAACGATATACGACACTGACGCGGTCGCGGCCCAGGCCCAGGCTGATGCCCTCACTGCATACAATACTCTGGCAGGCGAGGCATTCGATTCGGACTTGAGCGGCCAGGACTTGGGGACACTCACGCTCACGCCAGGCGTCTATTTCTTCAGCGCGGTGGCTCAACTGACGGGAATACTCACGCTGGACGCGCAGGGCGACAGCAATGCGCGCTTCGATTTCCAGATTGGGAGCACGCTCACGACCGCCAGCAGTTCGTCTATTGTCCTGACCAATGGAGCTCAAGCCGACAATGTGTTTTGGCAAGTCGGCACCTCCGCGACTCTCGGTGCAGACACGTCGTTTGATGGCAGTATTCTCGCTGACCAGAGCATCACCCTGAATGCCGGGGCAAGCATGTCCGGCAGAGCCTTGGCGTTGAACGCTGCCGTGACCCTGGCTGACAACGTCATCACCGTCCCCACCGACGTCCCGGAACCGGCCTCTTTCTGGCTATTGGCCTTTTGCGCTTCCGTCTTCGGCGCTTGGCGGTGGTTGACCGTGTGGCGGCGCAAGGTTGGGTCGTTCCTGAAAATGACAGTGGGCACGGCGGGGATGCCTTGTGCCGCAGTTCGCCGCGACTGACGCGAAGTTTGCGGAAGACTGCAACAACGCGCGAATCATCGTGGATTCCGGCGGTGGCAAGGTGAAAGCCAAGGCCAAGACGCCTATGCCACCGAGTCCGTAAAAACAAATTGAAGAAAATGCCGAGCGGCCTTCAGAAACGAAGGCCGTCTTTTTATCAAAAACTCTCGACACGATTCTGAAATGGGCGTATTCAGCGAACAGTTGCAAATCCCGGATTCCAAATGCCTGACAAACCAACAAAACAGGATCAGATATTGGCAGGTCATCTGTTCCACCAATTTAAGCTTGGGATTGGGCACCAGCCGTTCCAATGGCCGATGCAGCCTTTCGCCGATGGATGGTCGAACCTTCATTAACCAATCATTGGCATTGACAACGGCTTTTTACAAGCATCTAATGTCAAAAACCAAACGGAACTAGGCCGTGAAACTTCAACCGAAATACTGTTAGCCGACTTCGTGCGCCATGTTCCTGATCGAGAAGTTGCTAGCCGAGACGACCAAGGATGTTCAGGCTTTCTTGGAGACACTCGTCGGTGAGGTTTATGGCAGACGTCCGGAGTGGCTCGACTACGATTTGCGGGAGAGTTACAGTTTCAGAGGCCGAGAGTTCGTCCGGATGTTTTGCCCAGCGGGCAGCGTTCACGCGCAACTGAGTTTGCGCGCCTCGACTGGAGAAGGCATCAGCAGAGACATTTTGCAGTTGGGCACGAGAGAGGGTCATTCTCGTGCGTGGCTGTTGCACCGCGGCCAGGAGTCCGAGTATGATTCAGATGAAATCGAAAAAGTCGGCTAACAAATCGCTGCAGGCAACGCGGGATGGCCGATCCAGTTCCGCTATCGCGGAGGACGTCATCAGCCCCGCGTGCCTGAGCTCTGGACGTTAGGCGGCTACACATTGAAAATTACACACACCATTCTGTTATGATAATATGGACAAAAGAGTTCGAGACTGGTTCCGCAAAACTAGACCAGCAACACCGGTTGCTGATTGATAACATTAATCTTCTGGAAGAGATGTTGAACACCACCAATCCCAGCAAGCAGGAGGCGGAATTCGCGGTTTCTCTGGTAGAGTATCTGGAAGCCTATGCCAACATTCATTTCAAAGGCGAGGAGCAGTGCATGGAAAGTTACCGGTGTCCGGTTCATGCGCTCAACCAGCAGGAGCATCAACGGTTCCGGGGGTTTATCCATGATTACAAAAGGCTGTGCGAGATCGAAGGCTTCAGAGTGGAACTGCTCCGGAACCTGCATGAGGTGATCCGAACATGGATTAGGGAGCACATCCTGAAGATTGATACACAACTCAAGCCCTGCATCCAAACGCAACAAGCGATATGACGCCGCCTAACAAATCGCTGCAGGCAACGCGGGATGGCCGGTCCAGTTCCGCTTCGCGGTTCACGTCATTTGGTCCCGCGTGCCTGAGCTCGGGCCGTTAGGCTGCTTATGCCGCGATACATTTTCATAGCTTTGCTGATGGTCGGCGCTTGCTGTGGGATGGTTTGGGCTGCGCATCCGTTTTTGAGTCCACCGCAAGGATTGATGCCGACTGATTGGACTTATGTTCAGCTTATTCAAGACCGCTATCCATTTCATTTGGTTGCTCCGAAATGGGTGAGCGATGAGATTCACTGGATATTTGCCGAGACTTTTGCCCGGTTCGGTGCTGTCGTGATTGGGGTTGCTTGTATTTATATTTTTGTCAGGTTTACACGACATGAGAAACCAGCAGCCTAACAAATCGCTGCAGGCAACGCGGGATGGCGTCTCCAGTTCCGCTTCGCGGTTCACGTCATTCGGTCCCGCGTGCCGGAGTTCTGGACGTTAGGCGCACTACGATTTTAGAAACTCGACTGTTACACAAATATATGAAAAACATACTGATGACATTATTATGCAGCGCAGGCATCCTTGCATCTGGATGCTCGAAATCACACAAAGCGGATTCGCTCACCCTGCAAGGGTCATGGAGGGGGTCGGAAGTTGGAGCCAACACTCAGGGTTCGCCATCGCTTATTCTCGAAGGGACAAAGTTGGAATTTCATGGCGCAAATCCTAACGAGTGGTATAAGGCTACATTTTCGCTTCGTGAAGATACATCCCCAAAGCAGCTTGAAGCCGTGGTGACCGACTGTCCCTTTCCCAAGTATGTGGGCAAGACGGTTCACGGGATTTATACAATTGAGGATGGCAAGTTCACGTTTGCCGCAAATGAGCCGGGCAATCCAGCAGTGCCGGCGAGTTTCGACGCGAAAGGAGCTCGTGAGTTTGTATTCACACAGAAGTAGAAGCCGTGCGCCTGACAAATCGCTCCAGGCAACGCGGGATGGCGGTTCCGGTTCCGCTTCGCGGTTCACGTCCTTTGGTCCCGCGTGCCTGAGCTCTGGACGTTAGATAAGTCCATCCCACGACAAACCTTGCCTGTGACTAGAAACTACAAACCGAGACCGTGGGTGCTGATTCTCTTCGGTCTCTTCATTTTGTGGGGTTTTGGGTGGGAGACGATTGGACGGCGTCTCCAGACCCATGTGGACGGCGTCATAGTGGCGAGCCGAGATGTTCCTTCAACCGGATATCCCCGTTATGCGACGGAATACAAGGTGCGCGATACTCATGGTGATGAGCAGGTTTTTTGGGCAGGAGCGACCGATGCGTCGTTACCGAGAAGTATGCCCGTTGGCACCCGCATCCGGAAACAACGATAGCATCTTGACTATGAGCGGAATGGCAACCGAGTCGAATTTCCAGAAAAATTCTTTTATGCTCCGATTTTAGCCTGCGCGTTCGGTATGGTGATTTGGGGATGCCTGCTCCTGCGCTCGGAGCCAAAATGATTTATTATCGGTCTAACAATTCACTGCAGCCAACGCCGGTTGGCCGTCTCAGTTCCGCTTTCGCGGTTGACATCGCACATCCGACGTGGCTGAGTTTGGGTCGTTAGGCGGCTACACATTTATGAAAATACGATACACAACAGTCATAGCAGTTGTTTTGGGATTGCTCGCCGTTTCCTGGCTGACCAATCGCACGTTTGCACAAACCTCAACGAATAGATCCGCCTCAAGTCCAGCACTTCAAAAAGCCAAGATGATCAAAATGGACAGCTTCATGGTGGAGAATTTGACTCTTGATCAGGTGATAGACACGTTGAACCAACAAGTCGCTCTGCGACACGGAGGAGTCGAGCTGCGTTTAGCGGCAACAGCCAAGGAGAAGGAGAAGACATTGATCACCGTTAGTCTTAAAAACACGAGTCTTGCGGAGATCCTGGACCGTGTTGCCAAGGCAGCTGACTTGAATTTGATGGAGGAAGACAACGTGATAGTTCTTGTTCCGAAGAAGAAGGCGCCATGACGAAGCCGCCTAACAAATCGCTGCAGGCAACGCGGGATGGCCGCTTCCTCCGTCGCCGAGGCTATGGAGGACAGGCCAGTTCCGCTTCGCGGAGGACGTCATCCGTCCCGCGTGCCTGAGCTCTGGACGTTAGGCCGCATTACGCATCACCAAATATGAAGCCAAAAACTATTTTATGGATCGCAGTTGTTGGCCTCGGAGTGCTGGCTTTCGCCTGGGTGTGTCCTGCCACGAACCACCCACAGAAAAGACATGCACAGCGAATTGAGTCGGTTGTGAACATCGTTTCGATTACACTCACAAATGCGCCCTAACAAATCGCTGCAGGCAACGCGGGATTGATATTATGAAACTGCCATTACCTGTGCTGGGAAGCTCCGATGATGATTATCGGAACGAAGATCAAGGATAAGGCCAGGTGGCCTTCCCTGCATTTGACCGTCAACCCTGAAGCTTGTAAAGATTGTGGGAAGTGCGATCAGCATTGTCCGATGAGTCTGCCCGTGGCAGCGATGGTAAAGCGAGGGAGCCTCCAAAATGCCGAGTGCATCCTGTGCGGGAATTGCGTCGATCACTGTCAAGCAGGTGTCATCCGATATGCCTTTGGGATCCCGAACAGGACATTGCCGTTACCACGCCGTCCTGAAAATGCGGTGGAGTAGAAAGATTGCGCCTAGTAGCTTCGCTTGATCATACTAAGCCCAACCAGATCACTGGAGCCAACGGCCACTGCCTCTTCAGTTTCGACCAACAAATGAAATTTGATTGTCACGGTTGCATTTCGGAGTCAGGCTCCAGTGGCCGTGGCTCAACTTTGGATCGTTAGAGCATTTTCAATAAAACTGTAGCCATAAATCCAAGCGATCGCTTCGGCTTTGGAGAGCGTCACGCGCGACGTTGCCATGAACTGGTTTGCCTCCTGTGGCTACAGTTTTGTTTACACCGCTCCAGGCTGCTTAACACACATAGAATTACGCGCACCGGGCAGGGACAACAATGCTTAATCTTTCCAGAGCGCAAGCGACTGGCGGATGATTTCATCCAGCTCGGCTTTCGATTCGCCGCTGCCGAAGGTGAACGTGCCGGTGAGATGTTTCCAGTCGTCCAGCGACAGGCCGTAAAGTTCGCGGGCGATGAAGGCTTCCAGCGCGGCGTGTTCCTTCACGTCGCGCGGATTTTTCAACAGCTTCGCGGCGAAATCGGCCAGCTTCTTTTTCTGCGCGGCGGTGAGTTTGGGCAGCGGCAGTTCGTTAAGTTGGTGAATGTTGACATGCGCCGAGACTTTGTTGCGGATGTAGTAAAGTTGGCAGCGTCAATCTGTGTTCGTTGAGGCTGCTCATTTCTCACCACACACGAACACCGAAAAGTTCGTAGCATCTTTTTTTTCTGGAAGTACCTTTGCCCGGCGATTTTCCGGATGCAGGCTGCTTCCAATCTGGGCAGAACAATATGCCCACGAGGCTCAACGTTATTTCAAGAATTTGTGGCATCGGCTGTTTCCAATCTGGCAATCTGGAACAGTTCCTAGCTGTTCATAACATGACCCTAGCCGGAAAACAGCGCTCGCGCTATGGGGTGTTCACCCCATAGGCACATAGGAATTCAAACTGATACAATAGCAACTGCTCGTTTGGGACGACTGTCTTATGATTTAGGGCTTGGGGGTTTTATTTCGTTCCCGTGGTTTCGACCCGCTGCGGCGGGGACAGCCACGCTCCAGATATTATTTATCGTGCTATGAAAGATAACACAATCTCGCCGGCGGGAGAGTCAGCCTGCGCGCCACTTGAATGCCCAACGAAACCGCCCGGTCGCATCCTCGTGGTTGAGGACGACCGCGACCTCCGCCAGCTCAACGCCAGGGCGCTGATTCACTCCGGCTACGCGGTGGACACCGCCGAAGACGGCGCCGCCGGCTGGGAGGCGCTTCAGGCCAACCGCTACGATCTTGTGATCACCGACAACAACATGCCCAGGCTGACCGGCATTGAACTGCTCAAGAAGCTGTGTGCCGCCCGCATGGCCCTGCCGGTCATCATGGCCACCGGAACATTGCCAAAGGAGGAATTCACCCGATATCCCTGGCTCCAACCCGCCGCTACGCTGCTCAAGCCCTATACCGTCGAGGAGTTGTTGGGAACGGTGAAAGAAGTTCTGCGCGCGACCGTCAGTGCCTGCTCGCCCCGTGAAATATTACTGGCCGCCGGCTCCAGCGGCTCCGCACCGCCTATTTCACGGGGCGAGCAGATCGCGCCGCCGCCAGACTGGCGAAGCCAGCCATCAGCCGGTGGTTTGCGGCTATGATGATTCTACTCCGCAGTTCAGCGTCCAGTTGACCGTCCTCTGCCGCCGACACGCTGCGTCGAAACTGAATTCAAGAGAATTTCATGTGGGGTGAACACCCCATAGCGCCCAGCCGATTTTGGTTTGATTCCTGCTCATTCTTAGTCGTGTCCATGAGACTGCTGCAAGAAGATGTTGGCGAAATGATGAAGAATGATCAGGACGCGAACGTGCCCGACCACGACACGCGGATTGAGCAGGCGGAAATGCGGACGGAACGGGCAGAGATGCGGACGGAACAGGCGGAGATGCGGAGTGAGCAGGCGATCCGCGCCTCCGAACTCCGTTACCGGCGGCTGTTTGAAACGGCGCAGGACGGCATCCTCATTCTCGCCGCCGACACCGGGCAAGTGGTGGACGCCAACCCGTTCATGAAAGATTTGCTCGGCTATTCGCAGGAAGAATTTCTGGGGAGGAAACTGTGGGAAATCGGCCCCTTCAAAGGCGTGGGGGCTTCCAAAATCGTTTTCGCCGAATTGCAACACGCAGACCGTATTCGCTACGAAGGCCTGCCATTGGAGACGAAGGACGGGCGGCGGGTCGAGGTCGAGTTCATCAGCAACGCCTATCTCGTGGACCAGAAACGGCTCATCCAATGCAACATCCGCAACATCACGGAGCGCAAACGGGCGGAAGATGAAATACGCCGTCTCAACGAAACCCTCGAGCAACGGGTCGTCGAACGCACGGCGCAACTGCAAACCGCCAACGAGGAGTTGCAGGCGTTCAGTTATTCCGTCTCCCACGATTTGCGCGCGCCGCTGCGCCATGTCATAGGCTTCGTGGAACTGCTGCAAAAAGACGCCGGGGCGTCACTTCCCGAAAAAAGCCTCCGTCATCTGACGACGATTTCCCAGGCGGCGAAACAGATGGGAAAATTGATTGACGACCTGCTGGTCTTCTCGCGTGTCGGACAATCAGAGATGCGAAAGACGGACATCAATCTCGACGAGTTGGTCCGGGAGGCGTTGGGCGATTTTCAGGCGGACACGAAGGAGCGAAACATTGTCTGGAAAATCCACCCGTTGCCGGCGGTGCGGGCCGACCGTGCCCTGTTGCGTATGGTGCTGGTCAATCTGATCTCCAATGCGGTGAAGTTCACCGGCGCTCGCGCCGAGGCCAAAATCGAAATCGGAGAAGTCAAAGCAGAAATGGGGAAAGCAGAAAACAGAAATAAATTTCAGCTTTCTACTTTGTTAATTTCTGCTTTGCCGCAGGAAGAGACGGTGATCTTCATTCGCGACAACGGCGCCGGTTTCGATCCGAAATATACCGGGAAACTGTTCGGCGTGTTTCAACGCCTGCACAGCCACGACGAGTTCGAGGGCACGGGCATCGGCCTGGCGAACGTCCAGCGCATCATTCATCGGCACGGCGGCCGGGCCTGGGCGGAAGGCGTGGTGGACGGCGGCGCGACATTTTACTTTTCAATCCCAAAACCAAACGGCGGCATCAATGGACACAATGGACACTGAAATTAGAAGCATCAAAAACATCCTGTTGGTCGAAGACGATCCGCGGGATGTGGAACTGACCTTGGCAGCGCTGGAAGAACACCATCTGGCCAACAAGGTCGCGGTCGTCCGCGACGGCGAGAAGGCGCTGGATTATCTTTACCGCCGGGGAGAATTCAAAACCCGCGCGGGCGGCAATCCCATCCTGGTGCTGCTCGACCTCAAGATGCCCAAGGTCAACGGACTGGAAGTGTTGAAGATCATCAAGGGCGACGAGCATTTGAAAATAATTCCGGTCGTGGCGCTCACTTCCTCATGCGAAACACCAGATTTGATTGAATTTTATAAGCACGGCGTCAACGCCTACGTGGTGAAACCCGTGGATTTCGACGATTTCATGAAGGCGGTCAAGCAGCTCGGCATTTTTTGGGCGGCGGTCAATGAACCGCCGCCGCATATAGGGAGAGAAGAAACTTCGATTCAAAGCGGTGAAGTTATTTCCTCCGGAAAGAAAGAGGTTAAAAATGAAATCCCCGCTCCACATCCTGCACTTGGAGGATGATCCAAACGATGCCGCGCTCGTTCAATCCACCCTGAAAACCGAGGGCATCACTTGTGCGATCACCCGCGTCGAAAACCGCGATGATTTTGTGGCGGCGCTCGAACACGGCGGCATTGACCTGGTCCTTTCGGATTTCACACTGCCCGCGTTTGACGGGTCGTCCGCGGCGGAAATCGTGGGCGCCAAATGGCCGGCCATACCTTTAATCCTCGTGTCCGGGACGCTGGGCGAGGAACAGGCCATTGATTCACTCAAGAGCGGCGCGACAGATTATGTCCTGAAAGAACGTCTCGCCCGGCTCGCTCCGGCGGTGCGCCGTGCCATGCAGGAAGTCGAAGAACGGGCCGAACGCCGGCGGCTGGAGGCGCAGTTCATCGAAGCGCAAAAAATGGAGGTGGTCGGCCATCTCGCGAGCGGCGTGGCGCACGATTTCAACAATATCCTCGCGGTCATCGTGGGTTACAGCGATTTGATGATGCAGGCACTCGGCCCCGATGATCCCCTGCGCAAACATGTCGGGGAAATCCGGCACGCGTCGGAGCGTGCCGCCGGGTTGACGCGGCAACTGCTCATCTTCAGCCGCAAACAAACGGTGCAACCCGTCGTGCTCGACCTCAATGACGTGATGATAGACCTGAACAAAATGCTGCGGCGGCTCATTGACGAGAACATCGAACTGACGATGGTTCCCGGAAAACAAACCGGACGCGTCAAGGCCGACTCCGGTTATGTCGGGCAAGTGCTGATGAATCTGGTCGTCAATGCCCGCGATGCCATGCCCAACGGCGGCAAGCTCACCATCGCCACCAACAATGTCACGCTCGATGAAAACTACGCGCGCACCCACACGGGCGCAATTCCCGGCGACTACGTGATGCTCAGTGTCAGTGACACGGGAACCGGCATGACCGAGGAAGTCAAAGCGCGTTTGTTTGAGGCGTTTTTCACGACGAAGCCGAAGGGCAAAGGCACGGGTTTGGGCCTGGCGACCTGCCAGACCATCGTCCAACAATCCGGCGGTCACATCGGCGTTTACAGTGAGGTTGGCAAAGGCACGACCTTCAAGATTTATTTCCCGCGAGTTGAACAACCAATGGATATGTCAACCAAACCCGGCGAAACAAGTCCGCTTCCGCGCGGAACGGAAACATTATTGCTTGTCGAAGATGAGCCGTCGGTGCGTCATCTCACTTGCCGCATTTTGGAATCGCAAGGCTACACCGTGCTGCGCGCGAACAACGGCCAGGATGCGTTGCACATGGTCCGCGAACATAAAGGATCACCGATTCGTTTGGTGGTCACCGATGTCATCATGCCGCTGATGGGCGGCAAAGTGATGGCGGAGTGGCTGAAAATAACTTATCCCGATCTCAAAATCCTCTTCACGTCGGGTTACACGGATGACGCCATTGCTCAACATGGCGAGCTGGAGCCGGGCGTCGCATTTCTCCCCAAACCTTACACCCCGGCCGCCCTGGCCCGCAAAGTGCGCGAGATGCTGGATACGCCGCAGACTTAAGCCGGCACATGAACAAACTTAAACCACTGTCGGTTGGCAAACAGGTGTTGTTCACCTTTGGAACGCTGTGCGCGATTCTCCTGATCATTG
>Ga0187860_1004105_pt1 | contig 11092 bp, 6 predicted proteins | sample June2016WEW_10_4_FD_132981 | JGI IMG/M metagenome (GOLD analysis project Ga0187860, IMG submission 132981) | Peatland microbial communities from SPRUCE experiment site at the Marcell Experimental Forest, Minnesota, USA - June2016WEW_10_40 | ecosystem: Environmental > Terrestrial > Soil > Wetlands... | reverse complement strand
GTCGTAGCCTTTGCTGTCGCGCTGATGTTGTATGTCGGCTTCCACACGGCGCGCCGGTCCGGTCCATCTTTTGCTCCACATCTCACACAATCCAGCCTCGCTCCGGATTTCTCTCTCGAGTCGCTCGACGGCAAAACCGTGCGCCTTTCCGATCTTCGCGGCAAGGCCGTGCTGCTTAATTTCTGGGCGACCTGGTGCGGTCCCTGCAAAATCGAAATGCCATGGTTCGTCGAGTTGCAGAATCAGTACGCCTCGCAGGGACTGCAGATCGTCGGCGTCGCCATGGATGACGCCAGCAAGGAAGACATCGGCAAGTTCGCCCAGGACATGGGAGTGAACTATCCCATTCTGATCGGAAAGGAATCGGTCGGCGACCAGTACGGCGGCGTCCCCGCGTTGCCCGAAAGTTTCTTGATCGGACGCGACGGCAAGATCGTGGATAAGATCATTGGACTCAGAGGCAAGGCCGAAATAGAAGACTCGATCAAGAAGGCGCTCGACACGAAGGCAGCCGCGAGCCAGGCATTCGCTTCAGAGAAGAATGCGATTTCACAATGACGATGGACCAGCCCACACCGAAGAATCCAAAGTCTCACAGCGACGCGAAGCTGGTCGGTATGCTCACACTGATTCTGCTGGCCACTGCAGGTCTCGCCTCCGCGCAAACTCCTGGAAAAGCTCCGTCGCTTTCGATGGCCGCAGTGCCACTCACCACCGCACAACGCGCTCAAGCGACGATGGTGGACCTGAATTTTCGCGTCCCTCCCGGCTACCACATCAATTCGAACACGCCCAAGTCGGAGTTCCTCATTGCGACTGCCTTAAAGATGGACCTGCCCACCGATATCATCCTGGGAAAGATCGAATACCCTGCGGGAGAGGACGCGAGTTTTCCCTTCTCGCCAGACGAAAAACTGAGTGTGTATAGCGGCGATTTCACGATCGCTGTGGCCGTGCATCCGCTGCACTCCGTCGTGCCTGGAAAGTACGTGATGCACGGTGTTCTGCGCTACCAGGCCTGCGACAATGCCGCCTGTTACCCTCCGAAAACCTTGCCCGTAAGTTTTGAGGTGAAAGTCGTGAAGGAGCCGCCCACGCACCACGCCAACCCGGCGCAGAGCCCGCATGTACACAATTAGCTGGCTCCCGATTTGGAATCAGCATTCAAAGTATTTTCCCGACAATTCTGTCCGGCTCGGCCTTGGGGCATAACCTAGTCCTAAGGCCCGAGGTGTAATGGAAGCCTGTTAGCCTGTCCAGCTACAAGGTGCGGGTTCGAGTCCCGCCGGGTCCACAGCGTTCCCTGGCCTTGGTAGGGAATCTGATGGGGAGTTTCAGGACCGGGAGGCTCCTCAAGTAACCTTAGCCTTCAAATCTTTAACTGCCGATAATTATTTTGGTAGCTGGACAGGTTACGCCCCGAGTTGAATCTCGCTCGGGGCTTGTCATTTTGGTGGCATCATTCTGAAGGCGTGAGTCTCAGTCACGCTCCTTTAGCCTTTCGTCTTCCGCTTCTCTACTTTCGCCCAAGTATCCTTCAGCGCGACCGTGCGGTTGAACACTGGCTTGCCGGGTTTTGAATCCTGATCCACGCAGAAATATCCTAAACGTTCAAACTGATACCGGCTGCCGATTGCCGCGTTCCCAAGCGAAGGTTCGAGCTTCGCCGGCGCGATTACTTCTAGCGATTGCGGATTGAGATTCGCAGTAAAGTCCTGTCCCTCCCCCACTTCGCCGGGGTTTTCTTTGGTGAACAGGTTCTCGTAAATCCGCACTTCGGCATCAACTGCATGCGCGGCCGACACCCAGTGAATGGTGGACTTTACTTTCCGTCCGTCAGGAGCATTTCCGCCATGCGTCGCCGGATCGTAGGTGCAGTGCACTTCCACCGGTTCGCCCTTTTCGTTCTTCACCACACCAGTGCACCTGACAAAGTACCCGTAGCGCAGGCGCACCTCGCGCCCCGGCGCGAGGCGAAAGTAGCCTTTCGGAGGGTCTTCGCGGAAGTCATCCTGCTCGATATAGAGCACACGCGAGAATGGCACTTTCCGCATGCCCGCGCTCGCGTCTTCGGGATTGTTCACCGCGTCCATCTCTTCAACCTGACTTTCCGGATAGTTGTCGATCACAATTTTCAAAGGACGCAGCACCGCCATCACTCGCGGCGCGCGTTTGTTCAGGTCTTCGCGGACAAAGTGTTCGAGCATCGCCAGCTCGATGGAGCCATTGGTCTTGGACACGCCAATCGCTCCGCAGAAGTTTCGCACGGCTTCGGGCGTATATCCCCGCCGTCGAATCCCGCCAAGCGTAGGCATGCGCGGATCATCCCATCCGCTCACGCGCCCTTCCTGCACCAACTGCAGCAGCTTGCGCTTGCTCAACAGTGTGTAAGTCAGGTTTAGGCGGTCAAACTCAATCTGCCGCGACGGAAATATTCCAAGTTGCTGAATGAACCAGTTGTAAAGCGGCCGATGATCTTCAAACTCAAGCGTGCAGATGGAATGCGTGACCCGCTCGATGGAATCCGACTGACCGTGCGCGTAGTCGTACATCGGGTAGATGCACCACTTGTCGCCGGTACGGTGATGCTCGGCGTGCAGGATGCGGTACATCACCGGATCGCGCAGGTTGAGGTTAGGCGAAGCCATATCGATCTTCGCCCGCAGAACGCGTGAGCCATCGGGAAATTCTCCCGCCCGCATGCCCTCAAACAAATCCAGATTCTCTTCCACAGAACGACTGCGATAAGGACTGTCCTTTCCGGGTTCGGTCAGCGTGCCCCGATGCCGGCGAATCTCCTCGGCAGTCAGATCGTCAACGTAAGCCTTGCCATCCTTGATGAGCTTGACCGCCCATTCGTAGAGCTGGTCAAAATAATCGGACGCGTAGAACAGCCCGTCCCACTGAAACCCGAGCCAGTTGACGTCAGCCTTGATCGACTCGACGTATTCGGTTTCTTCCTTCTCGGGATTGGTATCGTCGAAACGAAGATTGGTATGTCCGCCGAATTCATCGGCCAGACCGAAGTCGATGCAGATCGCTTTGGCATGTCCAATATGCAGATAGCCATTGGGCTCGGGAGGAAAGCGCGTCTGCACGCGGCCATTGTGCTTGTTGGTCTTGAGGTCTTCGACGATGATGTCGCGGACGAAGTTTGATGGCGCGGAAGACGGCGAGGCAGCCACAGCTTTTTCTCCAGCTTCGGTAAGCGCATGCGATGGATTCATTACCCTTTGATCTTACCGCAGGCCACGTATCCCCGGGGTGTTTCAGACTCCTCCAGGACCAGCCTTCTGAATTGCTTGCTCGATTCGCTTGAGCGTTGTTTCCCGCCCCAGCACCTCCAGCGTCTCAAACAGCGGCGGGGCATTCTTTCGCCCACAGACGGCCACGCGGATGGGCTGAAACATCTGTCCCGCCTTCACTCCGAGCCCCTGAGCGGCGGTGCGCAGAGCTTGATCCAACGGATCGTGTTTGAACTCGGTATTCGTCAGCACCTCGCTCGCTCGCGTGAGAACCTTCAGCGCCATAGCCGCGTCTCCCTTTTGCGGGATGAGTTCGGCAGGGTCGTAAGGCGGCAACCGGTCGACGAAGAAAAAGTCGGCGGCAGTGAGCACATCCCGAAGCAGCTTAATGCGCTCACGAATCAGTGGCGCGATCCGCAGCATCTTCTCCGTTGTGATGTTGAATCCGGCGGCGTGCACGATGGGCAACAGCCGCGCGCTCAAGTCCTCCACCGGTAAGGCACGAATCTGCTCGGCATTCAGCCAGACTGCTTTCGGGTCGAACGTTTCTTCTGGAGTGTTAGCCGGTTCCTTGAAGTTCACCACCGCATTGGAGCGATTGATGCCCTCGAGCGAAAACACGTCGATAAGTTCCAGCAGCGACATGTGTTCCCGGTCGTTCTTAGGCGACCAGCCGAGCAGGCAGAGGAAATTGATAAAGCCTTCCGGCAGAAATCCGGCGTCGCGATAGGTGGTGACGCTGACCACGGGACCGTGGCGGCGCTTGGAAAGTTTGGTACCGTCGGGCGCGACCAGCAGCGGCAGATGCGCAAACTGCGGCGGCGTAAAACCCGCAGCTTCGAAGATGAGCACGTGCTTGAAAGTGTTCGACAGATGGTCCTGGCCGCGGATGATGTGGGAGATGCGCAAGTCCGCGTCATCCGCGCAGGAAGCGAGATGGTACGTCGGCATGCCGTCGGAACGAAGCAGCGCAAAGTCTTCGATATCAGCCGCCGCCTTGACCTGCTCGCCATAAACCGCATCGGCAAATCTCACCAGTTGCCCGCCCTCGCGCGGCACTCGAAAACGCAAGGCGAACGACTCTCCTGCAGCGGCGCGTCGGTCGCTTTCCGCTTGTGAGAGTTCGCGCCCGCCCGGATTGAACAGCCACGTTCCCTGCGCGCCGGATTTCTCGGCGTCCCCCGTATGGGCCGGCGTGAAGTCGCGGTAGGCGAGCCCTTTCTCGAAGATCGTCCGCGCGATTTTGCGGTGCAGGTCCAGCCGCTCAGATTGTTTGTATTCCTCGTCCCATCCCAAGTTCAGCCACTTCAATCCATCAAAAATAGAATCCACCGAAGCTTGCGTATTGCGCTCAACGTCAGTGTCGTCCAGACGGAGAATCATGCGGCCGCCGTGGTGGCGGGCATAGAGCCAGTTGAAGATAAAGGTCCGGGCGCTGCCCACATGGAGGAAACCGGTGGGCGAGGGCGCAAACCGGACGCGCGGCTTTGATGTCGTGGGATCAGGCGGAAGGGACATAGGCGGCTCCTGATTATCCGGTTGTTTCAGCAAAGCACCAGATGTTGCGCAAAGACTGGATCGGCGCCTCTAGAGCTTGCGGTTTGCTTAAGCAACCGGATAATCAGAAGGCGGCTAGAGTCTGATGGTATGGGGGTATGAAAAGTATCGTCAAGCGAACGTGTTGGCCGACCTTAGGTAACCGGTTATTCGTCGACCGGCATTGTACTTAAATCCTGTTGTGTTCACACCCTTGGCTGTGAAAACATAAGCTATTATTCTTCTCCAGAATCGCCAGCGCAACGATACCCAGGAATCTTAGCCGAGCCTCATGAATAGCATCTCTACGAGCATCGTGATTATTCCAGGTGTCGTCGCCCTGTTGCTGTGCCTGTTGTTCAGCTACCTCTACCAGCAGAGCCGGCAGGTTTACTTCCGTGCCTGGCAGATAGCGTGGGCCTGCTATTCCATCCACTATGCGCTGGACGCATTCCGCTATTACCGGCCGCCGGCGCAGGCTGCGTTCTTTGCCAGTTCGTTGTTTTCAGTGGCGATGGCGGTGAGCATCTTTGTTTCGACGCGCCTCACGCGCTCGTTTTTCCACTTTCGTTGGTATGACTGGGCGTTGGCTTTGACCGGAACTGCGTTGGCCTGCGTCGACTTGCGGACCCATCTATTGTCAGGCGAACTCCCGATTGACCAGCGCCGGCTTAGCCTGACCGTGCTTTTCCTGAGTGCGGTGCTTTTGTATTGTTCGGCCGTTTTCTACCTGCACGCTCACCGGAAGGGCTCAGCCGCCTTCAAAATTCTGGCTCTTTCCCTGGCGCTGTGGGCAGTACTGATGGGCGCTATTCAGTCCGGGAGCCCGGTGATGGAAATGTTTGGCAGCGTTGGCCACGTCCTGGGCCCCATACCGCAGATGCTACTGGGCATCGCGATGGTGATGGTGCTGTTTGAGAATGAACGCAACGCAGTACAGGAGAATACGCTGGCTCTATCCACGTTGGGCGCGGATCCGCGAAGCCTGCTCTCGGCGGATGATTTGCTCCCCAGCATGCAGTCGGCGTTGGAGCGCCTGGCCGGCGCCTTGGCCGCCGAGCGAGCCGTCATCTATGTCGCGGAGCGCTGGCGCGGTTTGCTGCCTTCAGTGCAGCGAGGGTTCTCTCCGGAATTCCTGGACGTCTTGACCAAGAGTGGCGCAGGAGAATACATCTGCGAATTGGCATTCCGGCAGGGGGGGCTTTTCACCGTCCACAGTATAGGCCAGATGACGGAGCCGTTGCCGGTGGGATCTGTCGGGACCTTCGCCGGCTTCAAGGAGGTACTCGAAAAGGCGGAGATCCGCAATCTGACCGCCGTGAGCCTGCAGACTCGCGAACACGCATTCGGCGTGATTCTGTTTCCTCATGCCCAGCGTAAGGCATTTGGTACGTCGGGCCCGCGTCTTATGGTGGGTTTGGCGTTGCAGCTTGGACTCACCGTCGAGAACTATCTGATCGCGCACGACGCACATCGTCGCACGCAAGAGTACGAACTGCTCACCGAGATCGGGCAGGCCATCAGCTCCCGGCTGGATCAGGACGAAGTCTTGCGCACCATCCACGCGGAGTTGGGACAGATTTTCAACAACAGCAATTTCTACATCGCATTCCAGATAGGCGACGAAATCTGCTTCGAGTTGGAAGTGGAGGATGATCGTATCCTGCCTAAGCGGCGACGCAAACTTGAGAATGCCTTCACCGAATATGTGATTCGGACCGGACAGCCACTGCTGATACGTTCCGACTTGGAGAAAGCGCGGGCCCGCTTGGGTATCGCATACCGCCCGGAGCAGCCTGCCAAGTGCCTGTGCGCCGCGCCCATCCTCCTGGGCAGCAAGCCGGCGGGCGTGATGGTTGCCATGAGCACGGCGCGGGAGTTCGTCTTCGAACAGCGTGACGTGGACGTCCTCATGACCGCTGCCGGACAGGTATCGGTTGCGGTGGAGAATGCGCGCTTGTTCGCGGAAGAACAACGTCGCTCGCGGCAATTGGCGTTTCTCAATAATATTTCCCGGATGGCTATCTCGAGCGACGATCCGGTGCACATGCTGGGCCAGATTGTCGGAGAAATCCAAAAGAATTTCAGCTTCGATCATATTGGCATCGGCTTGCTTGATTACGGTACGAAGGAGATTGAAATTAAGGCCGAAGCCGGCGCAACGGCGCACGCCATGGGCAGACGAATTCCGCTCGGGATCGGCATCCTCGGACGCGTCGCGCGGACTGGTGAACGGGCTCTGGTGCAAAACGGCGTCGAAGGACAGATTGGCGCGATCTTGCCCGAATCGCGTTCTGTGCTGTGCATTCCCATCACTTACGGCGAAACGCTTTTGGGCGCGCTGAACATCGAAAGCCGTAATGAGAGCCCATTCTTTCCGCAGGACGTCCTAATCCTCAACACGCTGGCGGACCTGCTGGCCACCGCTCTCCACAATGCCTTTGTCTTCCAGAAGCTGCAACAGCAATCGATCACCGATGGCCTGACTGGAATCAAAACCCGGCGTTTCTTCTGGGAAGCGCTGTCGGCCGAGTGGAAGCGCGCTTCCCGCTCGGGAAGGCCGTTCTCCGTGGTTCTGATCGACCTCGACAAGTTCAAGGAAGTGAACGACACCATGGGGCACTTCGAAGGCGATCTCGTCCTGGCTCGTGTAGGACGGCTGTTGGAACAAAAGTCGCGCCAGTCCAACGTGGTCGCTCGCTACGGTGGGGACGAGTTCATTATCCTCATGCCGGAAACCGGTCCGGAGCAGGCTGAGGTTCTGGCCGAACGCTTGCGCCAGTGGATTACCACGGACCCCATGCTCAGCGAACACCACATCACCGGCAGCTTCGGCGTGGCCAGCTTCCCAATGCACGGTTTCTCCATTGAGGACATCATCCGCGTGGCCGACGCTGGCATGTATGTTTCCAAGCGTTCGGGCGGCAACCGTGTCTCCGCAGCTGAAGAGTTCGCCGGTGGCGAAGAGTTCGCTTCGCAACGCCAACAGATCTCCACCTATATCGAAGGCTTTCTGCAGCGTGAGCACAACGGGCCCGAACATCTGGAAGAACTGGGTTCGATGTTGATTAAATTCTGTGGCGGCGAAGAAGACTGCAATGTGCCGCTGCTGAAAGAATCGATTGAAGTTCTCAGCCGCGCGGCGGAATCTCGCGAGCTGCGAACCGCGGGCCACGGCGATCTTGTAGCGCGCTACACTGAAATTCTTGCCAAGGCCCTCCACTTACCCCCGGAGGAAATTACCGATCTGGTTTACGCCGCCCGTATCCACGACGTCGGAAAAATCTTCGTACCTGAGCGCATTCTGAACAAGCCCGGCCCACTTACCGACGACGAATTTTTCCTGGTCCGAATGCACGCCCGTGTGGGAGCCGAAATCGCCGGCATCCTGCCGCATAGCGCCATGATCCGCCAGGCGATCGAACATCATCACCAGCGCTTCGATGGCACCGGCTATCCAGACGGCGCCAAAGGTGAGCAGATTCCCTTGTGGGCGCGCATCATTGCCCTCGCCGATGCCTACGCCAACATGCTGACCGAGCAATCGATCGCCGCGGCACGCACTCCCGAACAGGCCCTCGACGAACTCGCCAAAATGAGCGGCACAGGTTTCGATGGTATGCTCGTCCGTTTGTTGTTGCGCGAACTGAAGTCGGAACGAACATCCTCGTCGAGCATGGGAAGCTGATTCCCACCGACTTGCAACAGGAAACTAGCAACAGGAAATTACAAACTACTTTCCCATGTCTATTTCTCTTTCTCTCTCCGGCAAAGTTGCTTTGGTTACGGGTGGGTCGCGCGGCATCGGCGCAGCCACGGTGCGTCTTTTCACTGCGTCGGGCGCGAAGGTTGCATTCAGTTACCAGAAGGCACGTTCGCAAGCGGAAACTCTAGCGAAAGAGTGCGGCGAGGCAAATTGCCATGCGGTCGCCAGCAGCCTGAACGATCCGGATTCCGCTCGTGCGTTGGTGGCGGAAGCGATCAAGCACTTCGGTAGGATCGATATTCTCGTCGCCAATCACGGCGTTTGGCCAGCGGAAGATGTTGCCATCGAGAAGATGACCGATGAGCAATGGCGCTCCACCATCTCCATCAACCTCGATGCAGTGTTTGGTCTGGTGAAGCACACCGTAGCGCAAATGAAGGCGCAGCCCCGCAACGGCTCTGTCGCCGGCCACATCGTGCTCATCAGTTCCACCAGCGGCCAGCGCGGTGAGGCTTTCCACTGCGATTACTCCGCCACCAAGGGTGCCCTTATCAGCATGGTGAAAGGACTGTCGACGGAATTAGCTTCATCGGGAATCTACGTGAACTCCGTTGCCCCCGGTTGGGTCGATACGGATATGTCAAGGCCCGCCATTGATGACCCGAAAAGCGGTGAAGAAATCCGCCGCACCATCCCTCTGGGACGCGTCGGCACGCCGGAGGAGATTGCAGCCCCGGTCCTGTTTCTCTGCACCGAATATGCCAGCTTCATCACCGGCGAGGTCTTCAACGTAAATGGCGGCGCCGTTCTCGTCGGATAGCGGCCCATCGGGCTCCCGCCGCCGATCTTGCCCCGGGAAGTGACTCCAACAGTTTTTCCTGCATCCAACCCGTTGTCGAAACCAATACGCGGAAGTACGCACTGTGCGCCGCACTCCGCAATTCTGCCGCAAGCAGCTACAATTCCTGTTCGGAGTTTCACCACTGGCCGGTTGCATGAGACATCTGCTTCTTATCGCTGCGTTCGCCTTCGTGTTGGCTGCGTGCGTCCCTGGCGTGCCTTTCGCTTCAGCCCAAGCGGACGCGAAGGCTCCTGCGAACTCTGGTGCCGCAACCAATGCATCAATCCCCCCCGATCAGGAAAACGTTCAGAAGGCTCGCGAACTGCTCGATCAAGCCATTCAGGCCTTGGGCGGACAAGCCTACTTAAGCGTTCACGATATGCAGGAGCAGGGCCGCACCTACAGCTTTTATCACGGACGTCCTTCGAGCAACGGTGTCTTCTTCTGGCGATTCCTGGAGTTCCCCGACAAGGAGCGGATCGAACTCACCCCGCAGCGCGACATCGCATACATCTACACCGGCGACAAGGGTTACGAGGTCACCTACAAGGGCCCCCGCGCCGTTGAAAAAAAAGATCTCGAAGACTACCTGCGGCACCGCAGGTTCTCCCTGGAAACGATATTGCGATCCTGGGTGAACGATCCCACCGTGGCGCTATTCTTCGATGGCACCGCGCTAGCTGGCAGCCTCGCTGCGCAGCGCGTTACGCTGATCAATTCGAAGAATGAGTCCGTGAGCGTCTACTTCGATATTGATTCGCATCTCCCCATCAAGAAGACTTATTCCTGGCGAGACCCCGTTGACAAAGAGCGCAATCTGGAAGAAGAAACCTACAACGGATACCGCCTCGTCGAAGGTGTGATGACGCCCTTTGGATTCACTCGCTACTTCAACGGAGATATGCAAACCGAGCGTTTCGTGACTTCTGCCAGTTACAATCAGGCGCTCAATCCGGCAATGTTTGACGCCAATTCCGGCTACAATCCAAATAAAACCCCTGGCAAACATTAAAGAATTTCCGGCTAACAGCACCCCTCCCGAACCGGCCGGTCGAGGCTTAACTCCCTGAGAAACCTGCATTTAGCGACTGGCATGATCCGATAATCAATCAGATTCCACCCCGACTCTAAGCTGCACACTGTGGCTTTTTTACCACAGTCATGAAATCACTCGCCGCTGTAATCTATTCATTCACCGGGACATACCAAACCCCATTTGATTCAGGAGCAGACAATCCGCTCGACCGTGGAATGCAGTGGGATTGGCCTGCACAGCGGTGCGCCTGTCAGTATGCGAATTCTTCCCGCTCCTCCGGGTACGGGAATTGTATTTCGCCGCGTCGACCTGGACGACTTCGAGGTCGAGGCCAACAGCCGCAACGTAGCCCGCGTCAGCTACGCTACCAGCCTGATGAAAAAGGGCGTTTTAATCTCCACCACCGAGCACCTGCTCTCCGCCTTCACCGGCCTCGGCGTTGACAACGCCATCGTCGAGCTGGATAACCTTGAACTGCCAATTCTCGACGGCAGTGCTCTCCCGTTTGTGGATCTAATCCAAAAGGTTGGTATCCGCAAGCAGCGGCGGCCGCGCCGTTATATGAAGATTCTTCGCGAAGTGGAGATGCGCGAGGGCAACAAGTTTATCTCGGTCTATCCCGCTGACAGCTACTCCGTTTCTTATTCAATCAATTTTCCTCACCCGCTCATCGGGAAAGAGACTTTTCAGGTCGAACTTTCCAACGGCAGCTACCTGCGGAATATCGC
>Ga0187860_1004100_pt1 | contig 11096 bp, 10 predicted proteins | sample June2016WEW_10_4_FD_132981 | JGI IMG/M metagenome (GOLD analysis project Ga0187860, IMG submission 132981) | Peatland microbial communities from SPRUCE experiment site at the Marcell Experimental Forest, Minnesota, USA - June2016WEW_10_40 | ecosystem: Environmental > Terrestrial > Soil >... | reverse complement strand
GATGAACACCAATCGGGCCGGGTCAAACATGCCTTGCTCGCGCATCCAGCGCCGGCGCGCTCGGGCCACGTCGGGTCGTTCTTGCTCCGCGGCGCGCAGGCTTTTTTTGAAGCTGATCCCGTGGCGGGCATAGAACCGCCAAACCGCGCTGCGGCTGCCGGCGATCCGTCGCTTGCGCATCGAAACGACGACTTCATTCAGCGTCAAATCCGGCTGGTCGCTAATCAGAGCCAACAGCCAGCCGGCGTGCTTCTCCAGCGGCGAGAAGCTTCCCCCGGTCGGCTTGGCCGCGACACTTCCGGTTTCGTGCCAGCGCTGCATCCATTTGATCGCCGAACTGGGGCTCACCTCAAACCGTTCGGCCGCCTCACGTCGCGACGCACCCGTTTCGACCGCATCCAGCACACGCTCGCGCAAGTCCAAAGAACACGGTTTCGGCATCGATCGCACTCCAAAAATCGAATCGATACCGCTAGACTCGCTCATCCAAAGACCCTCGGGAATCCCCCGATTCAAATCAGCCGAAATATGCTCTAGGTCAATGCGCTGGTTTTGGCGCCAATATTAGGGTTCAGTCCTCGGGAGCAGCCGCGCAACGCCAATCTGGATTTGGGCTACGTGCTTCATGAAAGGTCCGAGCCTGTACCGCAAAGCCGTTGCCAGAATAGCTTCGAAACAGATCGAGGCCCCGTCGCATGCACCGCGCGGGAGTTTTGCGGCGTTGACAATAGGCGCGCTGGGTATCGTCTACGGCGACATCGGCACGTCGCCGCTTTACGCGATGGACGCGTTGTTCCTCGGCCGAACCGGTGCCGGGCAAACGTCCGCCGACGTGCTGGGCGGCGTATCGTTGGTGATCTGGACGATCACAATCATCGTCGCCATCAAATACGCCATCTTGGTCTTGCGCGCGCAGAACGACGGCGAGGGCGGCCTCTTCGCGCTTTACGGCCTTTTGCACGAGCACAAGAAGCGCGGCACGACGCTACTCTTGTGGGCGCTGATGCTGGGAGCGGGGTTACTTTTCGGCGACGGTATGATTACGCCGGCGATCAGCGTCATCTCGGCCGTGGAGGGCCTTCAAGTCGCCGCTCCGGCTTTGGGTAATGTCGTTATACCGATCACGATCGGACTCCTGACTGTGCTCTTTGCTATCCAGTTCAAGGGCACGTCTGGGATCGGCATGGTATTTGGTCCAATTCTCGCGGTCTGGTTTATCGTCATTGCCGGCCTCGGTGCTTGGCAGATCGGACATCACCCGGAAATTCTCGCGGCGTTCAATCCCGCGTACGGCCTGGAATTTCTCGGGCACGCGGGCATGTTCGATACGCTACTCGTCTTGAGCGCGTTGATGCTGGTCGTCACCGGCGGCGAAGCGATGTACGCGGATGTCGGGCATTTCGGCGCGGGGCCGATACGAGCGAGCTGGTTTGCATTCGTCTATCCCGCGCTGCTGCTAAACTATGTCGGGCAGGGCGCCTACCTATTGACTGGGGTGCCGATCGCAGGCGGTAAGCTGTTCTACAACCTCGTGCCGGCGTCGATGCTTTTCCCGATGGTTTTGCTCGCCACCATCGCCACGGTTATCGCTTCGCAGTCGTTGATTTCGGCGGCCTTTTCGCTGGCAGCACAAGCGATCCGCTTGGGTCTCTTCCCACGGCTCAATCTTTTGCACACTCATGAGAGGCATGCCGGTCAAATCTATGTACCCTTTATCAATTGGTCCCTTTTCGTTGGTTGCATTCTGCTCGTCGTGACGTTCGGCTCCAGTGCGGCGCTTGCGGCGGCCTATGGACTGGCTGTATCCGGTGTGATGGTCATAACATCGCTTGCGATGGTTCCAGTTGCCCGGCGCTATTGGAACTGGGGGCCAACCACCACGGGTCTGGTGTGGGGCGCTCTAATCGCGGTCAACGCCGCCTTTCTGGTGGCGAGCTCGCTCAAGTTCCTGGAAGGCGGCTACGTTCCGCTTTCGGTCGGCGTCGTTTTGTTCCTGGTGATGACGACGTGGCGCTGGGGTCGCAAGGCGACGTTTGCCGCCTATTCCGCGAAATCGACGATGACGATGGCCGAACTGGTCGCGCTCCACCGCGGCTGCAAAGTTTTCATGGAGCGAAACGCCGTGGTGATGGCGGCGAGCTCCTTGCACCTGCCGAGCGATCGCGCCCCGGCGCTCATCCAAATGCTATGGGAGCGGCACGGCATCCTGCCGCGCAATCTGATCCTTGTCGAAGTCACGCACCGCAAAGTTCCCTACATCAGGGATAACCGCTATCGGGTGACGGTGTTCGACCGCGACCACCAAAGAGGCAGCATCATCGCCGTTGAAGTGAGCTTCGGCTTCATGGAGGAGCCGAACGTGGAGCAGTTGCTGGAAGAAATGGCCCGGCACAAACAAATCGATCTGCCGACTGATCGCCGGCAGTGGGTTGTGCATGTCTCGCAGGAAAACCTTCTGCCTTCGCGGCGGATGGGCTTGCTCAGGCGCCTGCGCTTCCGGCTGTTCTTGTTCCTGCGCCTGGTTTCGCAACCGGCTTATTACTATTACGGGCTCGGCGACGAAGTGCAGCTCTCTGTCGAGATCATTCCGGTACGGGTGCGGTAGAGCGCGCTCAGTTATTCCGCCGCGATCCCGCCATCACGCGACGGTTCGCGCCTTGACGCTGTCCCACCACGGACAGACGCCGGACATCACCTCGTAATTGCCCTCGATCACCTGCACCGGCCGGCGAAAGCCGTTCGCCGCGTTCGCAAGACGCAGCGCGCGGGCCTTGGCTTGGTCCTCGGCCGAAAGCCAGCCGCGGTCGTGACCCCACATGCTCGGCCCTTCCTTGCGCTCGTAGGCCTGCCAGGTGTCGACGTCGATCAAGCGTGCGCCCCAGCCGTATTCGACCATGAAGGCGGATGGCGTAAAGCTATAGAACGAGGTGATGAAATCGCTGGTATGGCGCCCGAGCGTCACCGCCACGCGGTCTTCGTTCAAAGCGAGATCGTAGCCCTGGCCGACGTCGTCGAAGCTGAAAAGCTCCATCATGAGGTGATGGACCGTATTTTTGCCGGATTGAACGAAGGCGAGACTGTGATGGCGCGGGTTGACGTGAAGGAAGCGGGCGACGAACGGATGCGAATAATAGTCCGTGAGCCGGAAGCCGAGCGCGTCGCGATAGAACGACGTCATCCGCTCGATCGTCTCCGCCGTGTCGACGTTGAGCACCGCGTGTCCAAGCCCGAGCGGGCCGGTGCGGAACCCCGAGATCGAGCGGCCGGGCTTGAAAGGCTCTGCCGTCGTTTCGGCGCCGTGAAAAATTTCGAGCCTGTTGCCTTGCGGATCGTTGAGCACGATCAGGTCCTTCACGTGCCGCTCGTCGGCGAGAGCGCGCGCACCGCGCGCCACATTGATCCGCGCGTTGTCGAGATGCGCGGCAAGCGCATCGAGCGCCGCGGCATCAGCGACCTCCCAGCCGAAAAAGCCGATTCCCTCGCCGCCGTCGGCGTCGACGATGATGCGCTGCTTGCGGTCGTCCATCCGGAAGGCGAGCGTCGAGCGCGATTTGTCGATGCGTTGCAGGCCAAGGAGGCCCGAGCCATAGCTTGCCCAATCGCCCAAATCCTTGGCGCGAACCCCGACATAACCCAAAGCCTGCGGAACAATTTGTGCAGCCATGGCAAGCCTCGTGTGCGAGCCTCGTGTGGTCGTTGCTATCTTTTTACACCGATGCCAAGACGGATGCATCACCGTTGAAACCGGCTCAAAAGGCAAATGATCCATGCTCGGGCGCACCAGACCGCCGTTCCGCGCCGACCACGTCGGCAGCCTCATCCGGTCAGACGCCCTCATCAGCGCGCGAGAAGCGGCGGAAAAGGCCGAGATCGCGTCGGGCGAACTCACGCGTATCCAGCAAGAGGCAATCCGCGACGTGGTGCGCTTGCAGGAGGAGATCGGATTCCGCCTCGCCACTGACGGGGAATACAACCGCACCTTCTGGCAGCGTGATTTTTTGCTGAAATTCAGCAACGTGCGGCAGGTGGCCGCGAAACTCACCGTGCGCTTTCACTCCGCTGCAGGCGCGCGCGACCACAGCCCACCGTCGCTGCAGGTGACGGGCAAGCTCGACCGGCCGTGCGGCATTTTTGTCGACGATTTCCGCTTCCTCAAATCGGTCGCGCACGGCACGGCGAAAATCACCATTCCGTCGCCGACCACAATGCATTTCCGCGGCGGCCGTGAGGCGGTCGACGCCGAGGCCTATCCGGATATGGGCCAATTTTATACCGACCTTGCGCGCGTCTACCGCGAGGAAATCCATGACCTCGCCCAAGCCGGTTGCCGCTACTTGCAGATCGACGAGGTCAATCTCGCGTATTTGTGCGACCCCGAGCTGCGGGCGCAGGTCCGCAATATTGGCGAGGATCCGGATACGCTGCCGAAAACTTACGCCCGGTTGCTCAACGACACGATCGCAGGCCGGCCGGACGACATGGTTGTTTGCATGCATCTGTGCCGCGGCAATTTCGCCGGCGCCTGGGTGGCCGAAGGCGGTTACGACCCGATCGCGGAGCTGCTTTTCAACGAGATCGCGGTCGACGGCTATTTCCTCGAATACGACACGCCGCGGGCCGGCAGCTTCGCGCCATTACGCTTCCTGCCCAAGGGCAAGATCGCGGTGCTCGGGCTCGTCACCACCAAGAGCGCGGCGCTCGAAACCAAAGACGACCTCAAGCGCCGCATCGAGGAGGCGAGCCGCTACGCGCCCCTTGACCAGCTCGCGCTGTCGCCGCAATGCGGCTTCTCCAGCGGAATCGGCGGCAATGCCATGACGGTGGACGACGAGATCGCGAAGCTCAGACTCGTCGTCGAGGTGGCGCGGGAGGTGTGGGGGGAGGCGTGACGGGAAGCTGAAAAAATATTTAGCTCACCAGTTTTCTCAGCCAAACCTTATTGTCATGAAACGCCGCGCCGCCAAACGGCGCGACCGGGTCGGCGCCGGTCAGGGTGTTGATGCCGCGACCGTCGGCGTAGGCGGAATTGGGCCATAGCGATTCCGCGATTAATACGCCGCGGCGCACGCCCTCGAAGAACTTGGCGTGCAGCCGTACCGCGCCGCGCCGATTGCCGAGCCTGACCTCTTCGCCGTCCGTCACGGCCAGCGCCGCGGCGTCGTCGGGATGGATCATCACCTCGGGCCGCCGCTCCCGCGCCATCGAGGTCGGCGTTTCGGTAAAACTCGAATTGAGGAAGCCGCGCGCCGGCGACGTCGCGAGACGGAACGGATGCTCGGTGTCCGCTTCCTCGATCACTTCCCAGTGGTCGGGCAGCGACGGAATCGAGGGCGAGGCATGAGTCCTGTGCCAGCGCTTGAACGGCACCGTCGGCCAATCCGGCTTGAAGCGAAATTTGCCGTCCGGGTAGGCGAAGCCGTTGAGATAATGCGCGGTGGCAAAATCGGGCTGGCAATCGATCCAGCGTTTGGCCTCGAGCTGCGCGAGCGTACCCCAGCCGGATTTTTGCAGCGTGGCGTCGATCAATTCGCGCGGCGTCATGGCAAAGCCCGGATGCTCGGCGCCCAGCCGTTTGGCAAGGCCGCAGATCACCTCGTGGTTCGACCGGCATTCGCCGGGCGGCTCGATCAGCTTCGGCCCAAGCAATAGGTATTGGCTGCCGCCGGCCGAGTAGAAGTCGTCGTGTTCGACGAACATGGTGGCGGGCAAGACCACGTCCGCCATTTTCGCCGTGTCGGTCATGAACTGCTCGTGCACGCACACGAACAGATCGGCGCGGGCAAAGCCGCGCTTGACCGTTTCCTGATCGGGCGCGACCGAAACCGGATTGGTATTCTGGATGAGCATCGCGGTGACCGGCGGGCCGCCGCGTAGCGCGTCCTCGTCGCCGGTTAGGATCGCGCCGATGCGCGACTGGTCGAGCATGCGGATCGATGGATCGCGCAGCTCGCTGCCCTCGATCAAACTGGAGTTAAGGTGGAAGATCGCGCCGTTGTTGTGGAATGCGCCGCCGCCTTCATAGCGCCACGCGCCCGTCACCGCTGCGATGCAGCTCGCCGCATGCATGTTGATCGCGCCATTGCGCGAGCGCGAAAATCCGTAACCGAGCCGGAAGTAGGCGCGCTTGTTCTCGCCGACGAGCCAGGCAAATGCTTCGATCGTTTCCACCGGCGCCCCGGTGATCCGCGACGCCCACTGCGGGTCTCGCGTGCGCAAATGCTCGGCAAGCTCGCGCGGCGCATCGGTGTAGCGGTCGAGATAGTCCCAGTCGGCTTTGTCGTCGCGGAACAGGCAATGCATCACCGCGCAGGCGAGCGCGCCGTCGGTGCCAGGCCGGATCAGCACCGGCAGGTCGGCCTGTCGCATCGTTCCGTTCATATAAACGTCGACGGCGACGATCTTGCCGCCGCGCTCTTTGCGGGCGCGGGTCGCATGCGTCATCACGTTGACCTGGGTGTTCACCGCGTTGGTGCCCCAGATCACGACCAGATCGGACTTCGCCATTTCGCGCGGATCGGCGCCGGCGAGCAGGCCGGTGCCAGCGATGAAACCGGTCCAAGCCGGATTGACGCAGATGGTGGAGAAGAAGCCGGAATATTTCTTGGCATGCCGCAGGCGGTGAATGCCGTCGCGCATGACGTAGCCCATCGTGCCGGCATACAAATACGACCAAACCGCCTCGGAGCCGTGCGCCTGTTCAGCGCGGATGAATTTCTCGGCAACGAGATCGAGCGCGTCGTCCCACGAGATCGGGGCGAATTGGCCGCTGCCTTTCGCGCCGGTCCGGCGGAGCGGATACTTCAAGCGGTCAGGATGATGCACGCGCTCGGCGTAACGCGCGACCTTCGCGCAGATCACGCCGGCGGTGTAGGCGTTATCCTCGGCGCCGCGGACCCGACCGATCGCGTTGTTGCCAAAAACCTCGACTTCGAGCGCGCAGGTCGACGGACAGTCGTGTGGACAGGCCGAAGCGGCGATGCGGGGGCGGACGGCCTGATTCATATCAATTGCACCTTACCGCGTTCCGGCCGCGTCGAACAACGGCCGATTGGGCCGGCGCTGGATGGCGCGGCCTGGGCGAGGCTCAAAGGACCGGGGGTACCAGCGGCGGGCAGGCTATTTGCTGCCTTCGAGCGTGAGCGTCTCAAGCCGCAAAAAATTTGGCGGCAGGCGCTTTTCATTTTCAAGATTACACAGAGCGGCGTCTTTGCTTTCCCGCAGATCGCATTTTGTTACTGTCTTGAAGCCGGCAAGCGTCATCGCTCCACGCAGCGTGTTTTCATCGTAGATGAAGGTATGCCCCCAATCTCTCACAAAATTATTTATGACGAATACTTCATTATCATCTGGCGCACCGGAAGTGTAGGCGTTGGCTGCCCACTTTATGTATGCGCGCTGCAAGTCGGATTTATTAGGTCTGGTAAGGTCTACAAGAAAAGCTAGATCGGGCGTCGATATTCGTATCTTGCCGGATCGTTTGAGAACTCGGAAGCTTTCGGTGAGCATCTTCACCCCGTCCCGGTATGAAAATATGCTCGATCATGTGTTCGCTGAAAATATAATCGAATGTTTCTTCCTGGAATGGGAAATGCCGCGTTGCATCAAGATGCATGACCCCAGACAGATCTGGATAGTCATCGGTATCGGCCAGCAGGTTGTCGCCGCACCCGATGTGCAATTTCGGCGCGTCGGATTGGGCAAGGTAACGCGCCGCAATGGCGCGGTCGGTAGATTTGAATGGGCGCTTGATAAATCGCCGCAGCCGCCGCGCGGGCTGCATCAGACCCAAATTTTCCAAAATACCTTTCGCAGCCGCTTTCATCATTTTCGCGAGTCCTTTTATGCACGATACCATGACCCGGAGGGAGGGCCCGCGATTCCCGCCGCGAAATTCGGCCCGGGCATCGATAGTGCGCTTTTGAGGTTAACGCAGACGTTGACCGGCCGGTCGCTCGCCGATCTCAATTAATAAGTTCGTGTCCAGCTTGGCACGCTTCCTAACGGCGGCGGTCGACCGCTGGATGTGGCCGTCGCATTTCTTCGCCCGGAATGCCGAAGTTGCGGAGATAGAGGAACGCGAACGGATAGGCGAACACGGCACCGACCAGTACGGTCAAGCTGGCGGCATAAAAGAGTTCGGAGGCCGGAACATGCGCCGCCATGAGATGGCCGCCGATGACCGGGCCGGCGATGGCGCCGATCTTGGCTACCGCGATCGCCGTGCCTTGGCCTTTGGCGCGAAATGAGGTCGGGTAGATCGTCGGCGTGATCGTCATGATGGCGTTCTGGGTGCCGACGACGAAAAAGCCGGACATGAAGGCAGTGACCATCAGCGCGATTTCCGACGTGCTGTAGCCCAGCAAGGCGCTCACGACGGCGCCGATCGTCGGAATGATGGCGATCAACAGCATGCCATAGTGATCGATCAGCCAGCCGGCCAACAAACCGCCGGCGATGCCGCCCGCTCCGTAGACGCCGGTCGTCAACGCCGCCTGCGTCGGCGTCAAGCCGACGCTTTGAATGAGCACGGGCAACCAACTGGTCATGAAAAAGACGGCCATGGAATTGAAGATGTAGAACAGCCACGCGAGCGGAGTCATAAGGAGCAGCGGTCTCTCGAACAGTAGCTTCGGCGTGAACGCCGTGTCTTGATTTGCTTCCTGACGGACGGTGAATTGCGCGTCCGCAGCGACGATGGTGCCCGGCTTCATCGCCGCGACAATCGTCCCAAGCCTGCCCCAACGCTCCTTCTTCAGCGCCAGGAAGCGGGCAGATTCGGAGAGCATGGAAATGATAAAAAACGAAACGAGCAGCGGACCGATCCCGCCAATCACGAACATGCTCTGCCAGCCATATGCAGGAATGACTACGGCGGCGACGAATCCGGCAATGGCGGTACCGACGCTAAATCCGATGAACGCGATCACTGCCCAAGTCGCCTTGAGACGCTTCGGAGCAAATTCGCTGACCAGAACGATGCCATTGGGAATGACGGCGTAGAATCCGACGCCGGCGACGAAACGCTCGATCGCAAGAACGGGCACCGACTCCGCCCAAGCCGAGGCGAGCGTGAACATACCGAACAGCCAGCAGCCCACGATCAGCGTCGACTTCCGCCCGACCTTGTCGCCGACATAACCAAAGAAGAGCGAGCCGAGCATCATGCCGAACAGGCCGATGCCGAACGCCGAGCCAAAGACGGAGGGCGGCACCTGCCATGCTTTGACCAGATCCGGTACGACGAAGGAAATTCCGGCGAAATCGAAGCCCGCGAACAGCATGGCCGCGAACACCAAGCCCATCAATTTCACGGCAAACCAGCCGATCGTCTGCTCTTCGACAATGGCGCTGACGTCGATGATCTGACGGCCGCTTCCGCCGCGCGGCGCGCTTGACGGCGGCTTCGTCGAGGCGATCGTATCCATGGCGCGCCCTGCAAGCGAAACCTTAAGCGCGCGAGCGGCCGGCCTCTTCCGTGCTCGGTGACCCCACGTCGGCGCCGAAGTAGACTCCATCAGCAGCGAGCTGCTGCTGTAGCGCGGTAACATCGATTTTCGGACAGGATACACCCGATTTCAACGCGAGCTGCGCTGCCGTGCCGGCGGCTTGCCCCATGACGTAGCAGGGTCCCGACACCCGCGCCCAGGATTGGCCTTCATGCGTCATCGAGGCGCAGCGCCCGGCGACGTAGAGATTTTCGATTCCGTGCGGGACGATCATGCGAAAGGGCAGCTGGTGGAAACCGCGCGCCTCGGCGATCGTCGGAAAACGGATGATGACGTCGCCTGCAATGTGCGCTTCTACCGGCCAGCCGTTCACGCCGATGGCGTCGGGGAAGTCGGTGCAGTTCATGACGTCGTCGACCGACAGCTGATAGCGGCCGACGATGCGGCGTGTCTCGCGAACGCCGATCTGTGGCGGAATATCGACGATGTAGGCCCGCTCGAAATCCGGCACGTTCTTGTGGATGAAGTTGAAGATCTGCCAGATCTGCCGCCGCCCTTCGAGCTCCCGTAGGTCAGGTCGTCGACATTGGTGGCGTCGAGTGCGCTGCCGTCCGGCTTTTTCTGCTGTGTGGCGTTTGCGTACCATTCGCTCTTGTGAACGATCGGATTGACGATGGCGCCCTTGCGCGGAAACCGCTCTTCGCCGCGGTTTTCCGCTTCGGCCATGAGTTTCGGAATGAGCTGGCGGGCACCCGCCGCCGTGGCCGCATTGACGCCGCTCATGCGGAACATGTGACTGGTGTAATAGGTGCCGCCGGGCTTGTTCGATTGTTCGTACGGTGCTCCCGCCCAGCGGGCGAGGTCTGCATCGCCCGAGCAGTCGATGAAGGCGCCAGCGCGAATGGCCTCGCGCCCCCACTTCGATTCGATCAGGATCGCGTCGATGACAGTCTCGCTCCGCATGGCGACGCCGACGGCGAAGGCATGAAAGAGAATGTTGGCTCGCGCGGATTGCAGCAGGTCGTCGGCGGCGAGCTTGAACGCCGCCGTGTCGTAGGCCTGCGCTATGATCTTGCCGCCATAGGCCGGGTGCATCGCGGCGAGACCTCGAAACGATCGAGCCGCGCCAGTAAATCGTCGACGATGCCGTGAACGACCTGACGGTGTTCGACGCCGTGTATTTTTGCATGCAGGCCGCAGAAGTTGCTCAGCCCCGACATCGTCCCGGCGCCGTCAAGGAAGCCGTAGCGCTCGACCAAGAGCGTCGAGTTTCCCTTGCGGGCGGCTGCCACCGCTGCGGCAATTCCTGCCGGGCCGCCGCCAAGCACGACGACGTCGTACTCGCCGCGGATTGGCGTTTTTTTGGAGGTCTCAACAACGACGCCGCTTATGGCGTGCTCCATTGCACGCAATGGACCAGCGCTATGCGGCCGCGGCTTTGCCCTTCGGCTGCACCTCGGCGGTGTAGTCGCTCATCAACTGGTGGGTGATGCGGCCGGGCGTAAAGCTCCAGTCGGCGATCTGGGAAACGGCGGTCACCTCGGCGGCGGTGCCGGTGATGAAGCACTCGGAGAAGCTCGCAAGCTCCTCCGGCATGATGCGCCGCTCGATCACTTCGACGTTGTGCCGCCGCGCCAGCGCGATGGCCGT
>Ga0187860_1004099_pt1 | contig 11097 bp, 9 predicted proteins | sample June2016WEW_10_4_FD_132981 | JGI IMG/M metagenome (GOLD analysis project Ga0187860, IMG submission 132981) | Peatland microbial communities from SPRUCE experiment site at the Marcell Experimental Forest, Minnesota, USA - June2016WEW_10_40 | ecosystem: Environmental > Terrestrial > Soil > Wetlands... | reverse complement strand
TGTCGACCGCGCGATTGCTCACGCTCGATTGGCTCGACGGCAGCCGCATGCTCGCGCACAAGAACGATCCGCTGCCGGCGCGCAATGCGCTCGCCACCGCCATGTTCACGGCCTGGTGGTTCCCGTTCAGCCGCTTCGGCGTCATTCACGGCGACCCGCATCTCGGCAACTACACCATCTTCGAGCGCGACGGCGAGGCTGCCGGCATCAATCTCCTCGATTACGGTTGCGTCCGTATTTTTCCGCCGAAATTCGTGCGCGGTGTCGTCGACCTCTACCACGGTCTGCAGCGCGGCGACGACGATCTCGTCGTTCACGCTTACGAGACGTGGGGCTTCCGCCGGCTTTCGCGCGATCTCATCGACACGCTCAACATCTGGGCAAGATTCATCTACGCGCCGATGCTCGACGACCGCGTGCGCACGATCGCCGACGGCGTCGCACCGGCCGAATACGGACGGCGCGAAGCGTTCCGCGTGCACCAGGCGCTCAAGAAAAAGGGACCGGTGACGGTGCCGCGCGAATTCGTCTTCATGGACCGCGCGGCGATCGGGCTTGGCGCCGTGTTTCTGCACTTGCGCGCCGAGCTGAATTTCCATCGATTGTTCAACGAAGCGATCGAGCATTTCGCCATGGACCGCGTCGCCAAACGACAGGTGGCCGCGCTGACCGCAGTGGGCTTATAGGGGAGCGTCATGGCGGGGATATGGGCGCGCAAATCGATCGCGGCGTTGGAGGCCGAGGCCGCGGAGCCGGAGGTGCAAGCGCTGACCACACACGATGGCGTGCCGCTTAAGCGCACGCTGTCGGCGGTCAACCTCGTCGCGCTCGGCATCGGCGCCATCATCGGCGCCGGCATTTTCGTCCTGACCGGACACGCGGCCGCCGCCAATGCCGGACCAGCAATCACCTTGTCGTTCGTGCTGGGCGCGTTCGCCTGCGCCTTTGCCGGTCTCTGCTATGCGGAAATGGCCTCGACGGTGCCGATCTCCGGCAGCGCCTACACCTATGCCTACGCGACGATGGGCGAACTCATCGCCTGGATCATCGGCTGGGACCTGATCCTCGAATACGCGCTCGGCGCCACCACCGTCGCCATCGGTTGGTCGGGCTATGTGGTGAGCTTCCTCAAGAATATCGGCATCGTCATCCCGCCGGCCTTTTCCGGGTCGCCGTTTTCCTACGACGCGGCCGAGCACACCTGGCATGCGACCGGTGCGCTGATCAATGTCCCGGCGATGGTGGTGATCGCCGGAGTTTCTGCGTTGCTCGTCGTCGGCGTCCACGAGACGGCGCGCGCCAACAGCGTCATCGTCGCGATCAAGCTCGTCATCATTGTGGTGTTCATCGCGGCGGCCGCTCCATTCGTGACTACCGCGCATTGGGTCACGGCCGGCAATCCGGCTGGCAGCTTTATTCCACCCAACATCGGGCCTGGCCTGTTTGGCATGAGCGGCGTCGTGCGCGCCGCCGCCGTGGTGTTCTTCGCTTATATCGGCTTCGATGCCGTTTCGACCGCGGCCCAGGAGGCGAAGAATCCGAAGCGCGACATGCCGATCGGCATTCTCGGATCGCTGGCCGTATGCACCGTGCTGTACGTGGCGGTCGGCTTCGTGCTGACCGGGATCGTGCCTTACGACACGCTCAATGTTCCCGATCCGATTGCCGTCGGCATCGACGCTATCGGCCTGTCGGTGCTTTCGCCGGTCCTCAAGCTCGGTATCATTTTTGGCTTGACGTCGGTCATTCTGGTCATGCTGCTGGCGCAGCCGCGGATTTTCTATTCGATGGCGCGTGACGGGTTGTTGCCGGCCATCGCCGCCAAGGTGCACAGCCGCTTTCGCACGCCCTATGTCACCACGATCATCACCGGAGTGGTCGTGATGGTGCTTGCCGGCCTCTTGCCGATCGGCCTCGTCGGCGAATTGGTCAGTATCGGCACCCTGTTTGCGTTCGCGATCGTGTGCGCCGGCGTGCTGGTTCTGCGCATCAGGCAGCCCGAATTGTCACGCCCATTCAAGACGCCGGCGGTTTATATCGTCGCGCCTCTGGGGGCGTTCTCGTCGTTGTTCCTGATGTTGGGGTTGCCGCTCGACACCTGGCTCCGTTTTGGCGCGTGGCTCGTGATCGGACTGTTGCTCTACGGGTTCTACGGCATCAGGCACAGCCGCGCCGAAGTCCAAAACCCGACTCGTGGATGACGATGGATTCAATCTTCACTGTAAACCGCGCGGCGGCCGCGATTCCGATCTGGTTCGTCACCGCGGCGAATTATCCGGACGTGCGCGAACGGCTTGACGCGGGCGCCCGCGCTTTTGCCGATGCGGCGGGTTTCGAAGCCAAAGCCGGTCAGTATCTCGCATTGCCGGGGAAGGGCGGGCTTGGCGGCATCCTGTTCGGGCTCGATAGCGCGAACGACGCCAAGGACTTGTTTCTCCCGGGGTGCCTGCCGCAGCAATTGCCGGACGGCGTCTACCGTTTCGCCAACGATCCACATGACGCCAGGCTTGCCGCGCTGGCCTTTGCGCTCGGCACTTACCGCTTCGCGCGCTACCGCAAGGGGGAATCGCGTCAGGTCAAGCTCGATCTGCCGCAAAGTCTCGATCGCGAAGATCTCGAGCGTGTTGTCGAAGCGGTGACGCTCGCGCGCGACCTGATCAACACGCCGGCGAACGACATGGGGCCGGCGGAACTTGAGGCGGCGGCTCGCACACTCGCCGCACGACACGGCGCCGAGATCGGCGCCGTGGTTGGCGATGACTTGTTGAGAGAGAATTTTCCGCTCATTCATGCCGTCGGCCGTGCCGCCGAGCGGGCGCCGCGGCTGATCGATCTGAAATGGGGCGAGGCGCATCATCCGCGCGTGACGCTGGTCGGCAAAGGCGTGTGCTTCGATTCCGGCGGGCTCGACATCAAGCCCGACTCGTCGATGCTCAACATGAAGAAGGATATGGGCGGGGCGGCGACGGCGTTGGCGCTGGCGCACATGGTCATGTCGCGCAAGCTGAAAGTTCGGCTGCGCGTGCTGATCCCGGCCGTGGAAAATTCGATCTCCGGCGGCGCGTTCCGCCCGCGCGACGTCTACACGTCGCGCAAAGGCATGACGGTCGAGATCGGCAATACCGATGCGGAGGGCCGTCTCGTGCTCGCCGACGCGCTCGCGCTCGCCGACGAGGACAAGCCGGCGTTGGTTGCCGATTTTGCCACGCTGACCGGTGCCGCCCGCGTTGCGCTCGGCCCCGACGTGCCACCCTTCTTCACCGATGATGATGGACTGGCCGACGAGCTGATGGTCCAGGCCGCCGCCGAGAACGATCCGCTCTGGCGGCTGCCGCTCTGGCGCCCTTACGATGCGATGCTCGATTCCAAAATTGCCGACATCAATAATGTCGGCAGTGGCGGCCAGGCCGGCGCCATCACCGCTGCGCTTTTCATGCGGCGCTTTGTGACTGCCAAGTCGTGGGTGCATTTCGACGTTTTCGCCTGGACGCCGGCGGCGAAACCCGGCCGGCCGGAAGGCGGCGAGTGTCAGGTGGCGCGCGCCGTTTTCGCGCTGCTTGCCGCGCGCTACGGCTGAGCGCCCGAAAACGATGCGCGCCTCCGATCCTCGCCTGACGCCGGCCCGCGCAGACCTCGCTGCGAAGGAGCTCGAAGGGAAAGTGGCGGCGGCGCGGTATGTCGATGGCCGCAACTACGAAGTGATCGAGCCGCAGGCGCCGCTGCGCGCCGAGCCGACGCCTGATGCGCCGCTCTCGACCGAAGCGCTCAAGGGTGAGCGCGTCACGATCTACGATATGAACGCCGAAGGTTGGGCGTGGGGCCAGCTTGCGGCCGACGGTTACGTCGGCTGGCTTTCCGCCAACGCGGTGGCGCCGGCCGGGGCGGAGCCGACGCACAAAGTCATAGCATTGCGGACGTTCGCTTTTCCCGGCCCGTCGATCAAGCTGCCGCCCGTCGAGGCGCTGCCGCTCGGCGCGCGCCTCGTCATCGCACGCATCGATGACTGTATGGCGGTGACCCGATCCGGATCGTATGTGCCCGCGCCGCACCTTGTTCCGATCAAAAGCTACGAGCCGGACTTCGTCGCCGTGGCCGAGCGTTTCCTCGGCGTGCCGTATTTGTGGGGTGGCAAGACGGCGCTGGGTCTTGATTGCTCGGGGCTCGTGCAGATCGCGCTTGCGGCCTGCGGCACTGCCTGTCCGCGCGACAGCGATCTGCAGGAAATGGCGCTCGGAACGTGTGTCGCCGCCGCAGCCGATCTTTCCGACCTGAAACGCGGCGACCTCGTCTTCTGGAAAGGCCACGTCGCCATTGTGCGCGATCCAGCAAATCTGTTGCATGCGAACGCCTTCCACATGGCCGTCGCGATCGAACCAATCGCCGCTGCCGTCACCCGCATTCGCGGCAGCGGAAGTGAAATCACTAGCGTGCGGCGGCTGGCGTAGTAGCCTTTGGGAGCTGAAAATATGAGCCATCATCTTACGCGGCGCGGTATCGCGGGCGCGCTCGGCGCCGTTCTGCTTGCGGCCGGCCTTGCCGCAGCTCCCGTGTCCGCGCAGAGCGGGGAACCGATCAAGATCGGCTTCAGCATGGCGCTCACCGGTCCCCTTGCATCCAACGGCAAGCAGGCGCTGCTCGGTGCGAAGATTTGGGAAGAGGAGATCAACGCCAAGGGCGGCCTGCTCGGGCGGCCCGTCAAACTGATCAACTACGACGACCAGTCCAATCCGGCGACGGTTCCGGGCATCTACATGAAGCTCCTCGACGTCGACAAGGTCGACCTCGTCGTCAGCGGTTACGCGACCAATATGGTTGCGCCGGCGATGCCGATCGTCATGCAGAAGGGCAAGACCTTGATTGGCCTGTCCGCGCTCGATGTGAACAGCGAATTCCATTATCCGAAATACTTCTCGATGCTGCCGACCGGCCCGGACACGAAAGCCTCGTTCACCGAAGGGTTCTTCCAGATCGCTTCGGAACAGAATCCGAAGCCGACAACCGTCGCGCTCACTTCCGAAGACGCCGAGTTCGCGCGCAACGCCTGCGAAGGCGCCCGCGAGAACGCCAAGAAGTTCGGCGTCAAGATCGTCTACGACAAGACGTTCCCGCCGGGCACGACCGACTTCTCGCCGGTCATCCGCGCCTTGCAAGTCGCCAATGCGGACCTCGTTGTGGTGTGCTCGTATCCGCTCAGCTCGGCCGGTATTGTCATGTCCGCCAATGAACTCAACTTCACGCCGAAGATGTTCGGCGGCGCCATGATCGGACTGCAGGCGACGGTGCTGAAAAACAAGCTCAAGTCCAAGCTTAACGGCATCGTGAATTACGAAACCTGGGTGCCGTCGCCAAAATTGCTGACGCCGGCGGCGGACTTCTTCCAGAAGTATCAGGAGCGCGCAAAAGCCGAAGGCGTCGACCCGCTCGGCTCCAGCCTCGGCGGCTGGGGTTACGCTTATTTTCAGGTACTGGGTGAGGCGGTCGAGGGCGCCAAAAGTGTCAACGACGATAAGGTCGCCGATTACCTGCGCAGCCATGAGTTCCATACCATCATGGCCGACGTCAGGTTCGGTAGCAACGGTGAATGGACCAAGTCTCGAATGATGCAGGTGCAATATCACAACATCACCGATGCCGCGGGCCTCGAGACCTGGAGAGGCATGAGCTATCAGACGGTGCTCACGCCTGCCGATCAAAAAACAGGCGACGTCATTTATCCCTACGAGAAGGCGAAATAAGTAGAAGGTAGCGTTGCCGCGTTGCGTGATCTACCTTAAGGAATCGGTCAGGCGAACCGCCCATCCGCGTGGTATTCGAAACGCGAATCCTGGGGTTGGATTTAGCCGAAGCTCGGAGCAAAGGCGATGACGAGCGCAGAACAAGATCCGCACACCGCGCCATCAAGCGTTCCCTACATCGCCCCGCCACACGAGGTGCATCGGGCAAGTTTCTGGATCAGGGAACTGCCGTTCACCATGGTGTTGATCCTGACAATCGCGGGCGTCGCCTATACGAGTTTTTCAAAGAAGCCGATTGTCGGATATTGGGAAATTCTCGCGCCAATCATCGCGCTCGTCTGCGTCGGCGCCGGGTGGCAGGAGGCGGGGGACAAAACCGGGCGATTGCGCCTGATCGTGACCCAGGCGCTGCACTGGTTTGCGTTCCTCCTTGTCATGAACATGCTGTTGCTGACAAGCGTGCAGAGGATTTTCACGGCGCAGGCCACGGCGCTGGCCATTTTCACTCTGCTGGCGCTTGGCACCTTCACCGCGGGCGTGCAGGTCCTCTCGTGGCAGGTCTGTCTTCTCGGCCTCATCATGGCGCTCGGCATTCCGGCGATTGCGTGGATCGAGAATTCGGCCTTGATTGGCGTGCTGATTGCGGGGGCGGTGATCGGGATTGGCGCCGTGCTGTGGTGGCATTGGCACCAAAGACGTGCTGCCCAAGCCTAACCAAGGCGTCCGCCAAACTTCTTAAAGTTGGGCAGCTGCCTCAAACGTATCGCCTTGCGTTCGAATGGCGCGGGTATAACGTATTGCAAGCACGAAAGTGCCGCACGGCGACCAAGTCGCGTGCAAATGGGGGAGGAAATAATGAGACGTTCACTTTGGGTCGCGCTTGCCGGCGTGGCTGTGGTGGCTGGTGTCGCAGTCAGTATGTTGCCGAAGGCTCACGCCGATTCGGCGGTGGACCGTGGCAAGTATCTGGTCGAGGTGGCCGGCTGCAACGACTGCCATACGCCCGGATTCTTCTTCGGCAAGCCGGACATGGCCCGCTATCTCGGCGGATCGGATGTCGGCTTCGAAATTCCCGGCCTCGGGGTATTTAACGGCAGGAATATCACGCCGGACAAGGAAACAGGCATCGGCAGCTGGACCGATGAGCAAGTCGCGACGGCGATTACGACGGGAAAGCGCCCTGACGGCCGCCAATTAGCGCCCATTATGAACTACGCCGCATTTACCTACATGACCAAAGAGGATGTAGCGGCGGTCGTCGCGTATCTTCGGAGCATACCCGCGGTCAATAACCAGGTGCCCGGACCGTTCAAGCCGGGCGAAAAAGTATCGATCTTCACGTTCAGAATCTTGCCGCCCGGCGAAACGGCTGCCGCTGCGCCGAAGTGACGTAACTTCACCATCGCGCTGACCGGGCGCATTGCGCCCGGCTTGCGCGGTGTGAAGAATACGCCGTGATGACGCAAGCCGGTATCAGCAAACAACCTTGCCGCAAGTGGCGGCGGCGTTGACGATCGCTTGCAGCTCTCGCGGCCCCGGGTAGCCGAGGATCGCGACATTGCCGACGATGAAAGAGGGCGTGGCGATCAGGCCCAGCGTACTCCCGAGGCTCACGAGGTCCTTCATGGTGGCCGTGATTTCGTCGCTGTCGCCGAGGGCGACCAGGCGGCGTGCGTCGAAGCCGAGACCGCGCGCGATTTCGAGCGCGCGCGCCCCGTCGGTTGTGCCGCGCTGCGAATAGACCTTGCGATGGAAGGCGTAAAACTTCTGCGGCGTGCCTAGCGTCGCCACCGCAAGCTCCACCCGGCCTGCGCCAATCGATGCAATGCCGAGCACAGGGTAGGGAACAAGCACCAGCCTGAGCTGCGGATCGCGATCAAGCATGGCGCCGATGTCATTTGCAGCCGCGCGGCAATAGGGACAATTGAGGTCGTAGAATTCGGTGATTGTCTCGGTTCCCTTGGCGTTGCCGACCACCACCACGCCAGGGAGCTTGTCGATCGGCCCAAGGAGCTTGATCGTGTGATTGGGCAGCCGCTGGCCTTCGTCGCCGACCAGTGGGTATTCCGATCGGGTCGCGGGATCGGATTGCTGCGCGATGGATGGCGCCGCTTGCCGTGCGATGAGCATGGCAAGCGCGAAAGCTCCCGATAATGACACCGAAGAACTTTTGATCATCGGAGGTTTCGATTTGGATTGCGGCGCATCTTCATTGCGCCACCACGCCGCTCGGCGCTGTCTCCAGATTGAACGCGGCTGCGAACAGCGCGCGGGTGTAGTCGGTTTTGGGATTCCTGAAGATGTCGGCTGCGGCACCAGCCTCTACCACTTTGCCCTGCCGCATCACCAACAGGCGGCTTGCGAGCGCGGCGACAACGCGCAGATCGTGCGAGATGAAAAGATAAGTAAGATTGCGCCGCTTTTGCAGCTCGCGCAGCAGATCGACCATCTGCGCCTGAATCAGCATGTCGAGCGCACTCGTCGGCTCATCGAGCACGACGAAGGTCGGCTCCAGCACGATAGCGCGCGCCACCGCAATGCGTTGCCGCTGTCCGCCCGAAAACTCATGCGGGAAGCGAAAGCGTGTCGCCGGATCGAGCCCGACATCGCCGAGCGCCCTGACGACCCGTTCATCACGCTGGCGTTCCGTCATTTCCGGATGGTGAACCTGGAGCCCTTCTTTGATGATGTCGGCGACCGACAGCCGGGGTGACAGCGAGCCGTAGGGGTCCTGGAAGACGATCTGCATGTCGCGGCGGAACGGCCTCATCTGTTTGAACCGCAGGCCCTGCAGCTTGTTGCCCATGAACACGATCGGGCCCTCCGAGGAGATCAGCCGCAGGATGGCAAGGCCGAGCGTCGTCTTGCCCGATCCCGATTCGCCGACGACGCCGAGCGTTTCGCCTTTACGCAGATCGACGCTCACGCCGTCGACGGCCTTGATATGGCCGACTACCTTGCGCAACAGGCCGCGCTTGATCGGGAACCACACTTTCAGGTCGGTGGCTTGCAAAATCATCGGAGCGTTGGGCTGCGGCGGGGCCGGGTCGGGCTTCGGCTCGGCGGCGAGGAGCGCGCGCGTGTAGGGGTGCGCGGGCGCGGCGAACACGCGCTCGACCGCGCCTTGCTCGACGATCTTGCCTTCCTTCATCACGCAGACCTTTTGCGCGATCTTGCGCACGATGCCAAGATCGTGAGTGATGAACAAAAGCGACATGCCGAGCCGCTTCTGGATATCCTGCAACAGTTGGATGATCTGCGCCTGTACGGTGACGTCAAGCGCGGTGGTCGGCTCGTCGGCGATGAGGAGATCGGGCTCGTTGGCGAGCGCCATGGCGATCATGACGCGCTGGCGCTGCCCGCCGGAAAGCTGATGCGGATAGCTGGCGAGCCGGCTTTGCGGGTCGGGAATGCCGACCTGGCCGAGAACTTCAAGTGTCCGCGCCCGCGCCGCGGCGCCGGTGAGGCCGCGATGGAGCAGCAAAATCTCCCCGATCTGTTTTTCGATCGTGTGCAGCGGATTGAGCGAAGTCATTGGCTCTTGGAAGACGATGGTGATGTCGTCGCCGCGCACGCGCCGCATCTCGCGTTCCGGGAGCCGCAGAAGCTCGCGGCCGTTGAACGTGATCGCGCCCGATGGATGCCGCGCAGCCGGATAGGGCAAGAGCTTGAGGATCGACAAAGCCGTCACCGATTTGCCGGAGCCGGATTCACCGACCAGCGCCACGGTCTCGCCCTTGCCGATATCGAATGACACGCGATCGACGGCCAGGGTCTCCGGGCCGCCATGTGCGCCGTGGGTGAAGGCGACCGAGAGGTCGTGGACAGAGAGTAGGGGCGCGCTCATGCGTAGGTCTTCCTCGGGTCGAAAGCATCGCGGACGGCTTCGCCGATGAAGATCAAGAGCGACAGCATCAGGGCGACGGTGAAGAAGCCGGCCAGTCCGAGCCACGGCGCTTGCACGTTGGCCTTGCCCTGGGAAAGGAGTTCACCAAGCGAGGGCGAGCCGGGTGGCAGGCCAAAGCCCAGGAAGTCGAGCGCGGTGAGTGTCATCACCGACCCCGACATGATGAACGGCAGGAACGTCAACGTCGCCACCATCGCGTTCGGCAACAGGTGACGGAAGATGATGACGGCATTTGACACGCCGAGCGCGCGCGCAGCCTGGATATATTCGAAATTGCGCCCGCGCAGGAATTCGGCGCGCACCAGGCCGACCAGCCGCACCCAGGAGAATAGCAGGAGAATTCCGAGCAGTATAAAGAAGCCCGGGACCAGCACGGACGAGATGATGAGCAACAGATAAAGCTCCGGCACCGAGGTCCAGATTTCGATGAAGCGCTGGAACAGAAGATCGATCCAGCCGCCGAAATAGCCTTGTACCGCGCCGGCCGCGACACCGATGACCGACGACACGATCGTCAGCACGAGGCCGAATAACACCGAAACCCGGAAGCCGTAGATGAGACGAGCCAGCACGTCGCGGCCCTGATCGTCGGTGCCGAGCCAGTTGTATTCGAGATCGCCGCAGCCATTCAGGCCTTTGCGTTGGACGACCGACTTGCATTCGGCTTCAGTGAGCATCCAGGTCGGCTTCGACGGCGCCGGCGTCGGCAGATCGAGATTGTGGTTGTCGTAGGAATAATGGATCGGCGGCCAGATCATGGTACCGCCCTTATCGACGATCAATTTTTGCAGAAATGGATCGCGATAGTCGGCCGCCGTCTCAAAGTCGCCGCCGAAGGCGGTTTCCGGATAGGTGAAGACGACGGGAAAGTAAGATTTGCCGTCGTAACGGATATACAGCGGCTTGTCGTTGGCGATGAATTCCGCGAAGAGCGTGATGAAAAACAGCACCAGGAAGACCCACAATGACCAATAGCCGCGCCGGTTGGTCGTGAAGTTCTGCCAGCGCCGCTTGTTGATCGGCGACAGCGCGAAGCGCCGGGGCGATGGTTCGAGCCCAAGCGGTCCGGTGGGTTCGACGATCGGCGTAAGCTCAGGCGCTTTGACGGTCCCGTCGCCGGTCGCTTCGATGGTTTTCTCGGCGCGAATCTTGACGTCCAACTCACACCTCCCGCGTCTCGAAATCGATGCGCGGATCGATCCAGGTGTAGGTCAGATCGGAAACCAGATTCACGACGAGGCCGACGAGGGCAAAGATGTAGAGGTTGGCGAACACTACCGGGTAGTCGCGGTTGAGCACGCTTTCGAAGCTGAGAAGTCCGAGGCCGTCGAGCGAGAAGATCGTTTCGATCAAGAGCGAGCCAGCGAAGAAGGCGCTGACGAATGCGCTGGGGAAACCGGCGATGACCAGCAGCATGGCGTTGCGAAAGATGTGGCCGTACAGCACTTGCCGCTC
>Ga0187860_1004094_pt1 | contig 11103 bp, 12 predicted proteins | sample June2016WEW_10_4_FD_132981 | JGI IMG/M metagenome (GOLD analysis project Ga0187860, IMG submission 132981) | Peatland microbial communities from SPRUCE experiment site at the Marcell Experimental Forest, Minnesota, USA - June2016WEW_10_40 | ecosystem: Environmental > Terrestrial > Soil >... | reverse complement strand
GGTGGACAACTGGCCGTCGGAAAGGCCGTCAAGAGCCGTGCGGGCGGATCGGATAGACCTGTTGACAGACCGAGCGCTGGTCGGCCGCCCAGCCTGGTTTCTTACTGTCTGAATCGCAGTTTCCGTCACATTGGGATTTCTATTCTTTCCCCGCGACTACATCTCGCCACTTCCACGCCGCCCGGCCTCTGATATACTCCCGTTTGCCAGCCCCAAAAAAGCTCAATCTGGAGGACCCGATGAAATACAAGCCGCTTTTGAAAACGCCCCGGCTCCTAACGCTATCTCTCTTTCTCGCAGGGTTGTGCCGCATGGTGATCGCAGCACCGCCGGCCCCACAGGCCGGAATGAACGACCAAGTCACATTGATTCACTGCGGCACGCTAATTGACGAGGTATCGGATGAACCGCGCCGGAACGTATTGGTGGAGATTGCAGGCGGCAAGTTCCGCGCAGTCACGAATTACACGACTGACTTTGCCCGGCCCGCCGGCGCTGACTTCATCGACCTCGGCGCGGAAACTTGTCTGCCGGGGCTGGTGGATTCGCACACGCACATTCTTCTGCAAGGCGATCAGAAGCCGGGACAATACGACGAGCAGATTCTGAAGTAGTCGCTGCCTTATCGCACCATCTGGGGAACGCAGGCGGCGCGCCGCGCCCTCGAGTACGGATTCACCTCCATCCGTGACTTGGAAACCGAGGGTGCTTACTACGCGGACGTCTCCATTCGCGACGCCATCAAGCAAGGCGTCATTCCCGGGCCGCGCATGCTGGTGGTGACGCGTGCGCTCGACGTGACGGGCGCCTATGCACTCCTTGGCTATGACCCCGCCTTGAAACTGCCGCACGGGGTCCAGGTGGTGGACGGGCCCGATGCGTGCCGCAGAGCGGTGCGCGAGCAGATTGGCAATGGGGCAGACTGGATTAAAGTTTACGCCGACCAGCGTGTTTCCACTGCCGACGGCGTGGTGCACAGCATCCCCACCTTTACGCCAGAGGAGTTCCACGCCATTGTAGATGAAACGCACCGTGAACATCACAAGGTGGCAGCGCATGCCATGGGTTTGGAGGGCGTCCATAGCGCGCTGGAGGCGGGCGCGGATTCCATCGAGCACGGAGCTTACATCGCGGACGACGACTTGAAGACCATGGTGGCGCACGGAACGTGGTACGTGCCGACGCTGTACATCTTCGTTTACGCCGAGGAAATTCATCAGGCGAGCGGGTTTCCGGGATGGGAAGGCGGCGTGGCGATTCATGCGGAAACGTTTCGCCGCGCTCTCAATTCGGGCGTGAAAATCGCCTTCGGCACCGACGTGGGGGGCTTCGAGTGGAGCATCAATCCGGCAAAGGAGTTTCCGCTGATGGTGAAATACGGCATGACACCCGCCCAAGCCTTGCGTGCGGCCACGGTTTCTGGTGCGGATTTGGTCGACATGAAGAACCAATTCGGCTCGGTCGAACCAGGTAAGTTCGCGGACCTTGTCGCAGTTTCTGGAAATCCCCTGAAGGATATAAGCATACTTGAAAACGTCAACTTCGTGATGAAGGAGGGCGTGGTCTTTAAGCAGCCCGGCAGACATTGACGGCAAATCGGCGGGCCCCCCATTGCGCTTCCGTGCTTGGGGTGCGGCACTGGGGCGTCATATAATCATCAGTTTGTTGGAAGGAGGAAGTCATGGACCGCCCAACGGCGTGGGAACTCCTTTGTGAGTACACGAAGAACGAGAACTTGCGGAAGCACGCGCTGGCCGTGGAAGCCTGCGCGCGCGCCTATGCCCGCAAGTTCGGTGAAGATGAGGAAAAGTGGGGTGTCGTGGGGTTGATCCACGATTTTGATTATGAGATCTATCCGAACGCTCCCGACCACCCCGTCAAGGGGAGCGAGATTCTCAAGGAAAGAGGAGTGCCGGAAGAGGTGCGCCGCGCCATTCTCGGCCACGCCGATTACACCGGAGTTCCCCGCGACACACTTTTGGCCAAAGTGCTTTTTGCCTGTGATGAGGTGGCGGGGTTCATTACGGCATGTTCCTTAGTCCGGCCCGACCGAATCGCCAGCCTGGAAGCGAAGTCCGTGCGAAAAAGGATGAAGGACAAAGCTTTTGCGCGCTCGGTGAGCCGCGAGGACATTAACAAAGGCGCGGAGGAGTTGGGCGTCCCCCTCGATGATCATATTACTTTCTGCATTACTGCCATGCGTAATATTGCAGATCAACTCGGCCTCGCCCCTGCCTGCGGACCCCCCACTCCAGGGGCAAGCGAATAGGCGATGGCCATCATCTTCCCCGCTTCCGCCGCTTCATAACGTCACGCGCTCCAGATAGGTCGGCACCGTGACGTCCCAGTGGAGTTCCTGGCCAATGCGCTGGCGCAGCGCTTCGCTGGCTTTGGGCTCACCATGCACCATGAAAGTTCTGCCCGGAGCCTTGCTGAATCGCTTGAGCCAGGCAAGGATTTCCCCATAGTCCGCATGGGCGCTCAGGTTTTCGATGGTCTCAATGCGCGCCCTCACGTGCGCATCGTGACCGTACATTTTCACGGCCTTGGCGCCGGATTGTATCGCCCGCCCGCGCGTCCCCGCCGCCTGGAATCCCACAAACAGAATCGTATTGCGATGGTCCGGCAGGCAGCGTTCCAGATGATGAACCACGCGGCCGCCCGTCGCCATGCCGCTTGCCGAAATGATGATCATCGGGTAATGCGCGTCGTTGAGGTGCTTGGATTCGTCCACCGTCTTGTCAAAGTGCAGGTTGGGCGGAGAGAAGGGCTTGATTCCCTGCGCTTCCATCGCATCCAATTCGAGGCTGTGGTCCTCTTGGTGCTTTTCGTAAAGATGAGTCACGTCGATCGCCATGGGGCTGTCCACGTGGATGGGCAGCGAGTGCAGCTTTTTCTCTTCGATCAATTCGCGAAACAAAAAGAGCAGTTCCTGCGTGCGTCCCACAGCGAAGGAAGGAATCACTACGGTGCCGCCATGGCCGGCCGTCGACTCCACGATCGACGTCAGGCGCGCGCCAATGTCTTCTTTCGGGTGCAAGCGGTCGCCGTAGGTGGATTCCAGCAGCATGTAATCGAACCCGTCTTCAGGCACAACCGGCTCAGGAATGATCAACTGAGGGAAGCGGCCCAGGTCTCCGGAGAAGAGAAGTCTTTTCACGGCGCCGTTTTCCCGGACCGTCACTTCAATCATTCGCGCACCCAGGATGTGTCCCGCAAAAAAGCTCCGAATGGTGAAATGCGGCGAAATCTCCAACGGTTCCTCAGCGTTCACGGCGCGGAGGTATTCGAGCGACTGCATCGCTTCCTCGTACGTGTAGAGCGGCAAAGCGGGAGCGTGTTTGCTGAATCCTTTCCTGTTAGCGAATTCTGCGTCTTCTTCCTGAAGATGACCGGAATCCGGCAAGACGATTTTGGCGAGATCTACGGTGGCCGAAGAGGTCAGGATCTGACCGCGGAAGCCGTCTTTCACCAAGCGTGGAATATATCCAACGTGGTCAAGATGCGCGTGCGTCAGCAGCAGCCATTGGATGCTCGAGGGCGGCACGGGCAGCGGATTCCAGTTGCGCAGCCGCAGCTCTTTGTCGCCCTGGAAAAGTCCGCAATCGACCAGCAGTCTTTCGCCGGCGGCTTCCAGCAGATATTTCGAGCCGGTTACCGTGCCGGTCGCGCCGAGAAAAGTCAGAGCAGGCATTTAGTGTCCTTTGCGTATTGTCGTAGAATCGCGCGTGCTATCAAATCACCACCGCCTCCTGATATTCGCCGAAAACGCGGCGCAGGGCGTCAGAGATTTCCCCTACGGTGGCGTAGGCCTTGACGGCGTCGAGGATGGCGGGCAGTATGTTGCGGCCGGTTCGCGCGGTCTCCTCCACGGCGCGGAGAGTGGTTTCCACGCTCGCGGCGTCGCGGCGGGCGCGCAGCCTGATCAGGCGTTCCACCTGGGTGCGCTCGATTTCGGGATCGATCCGGAAAGGAAGCATCGCAGGGCCCGCAGTCCGGCCCAGCGGCTCTTCACTGCGGGAAGTGTTCGCCTCCTCCACATACTGGTTCACGCCCACCACCACCCGGCCGCCTCGCTCGATCGCTTTCTGGTAATCGTAGGCCGCCTGCTGAATCTCGCGCTGCACGTACCCCGACTCGATGGCGCGCACCATGCCACCCATCGCATCGATTTTGCGCAGGTATTCACGGGCCTGCCCCTCGATTTCATCGGTGAGCTTTTCGATGACGTAGGAGCCCCCCAGCGGATCGACGGTATTGGCCACGCCACTTTCCGTGGCCAGAATCTGCTGCGTGCGCAGGGCCAGCAACGCGGAAGCTTCCGTGGGCAGGGCCAGGGCTTCATCGCGAGCGTTGGTGTGAAGCGATTGCGTCCCGCCCAGCACGGCCGCCAGCGCCTGGAGCGTGACGCGCACAATGTTCACGTCGGGCTGCTGCGCGGTGAGCGTGGAGCCGGCGGTTTGAGTATGGAAGCGGAACATCCAGGAGCGCGGGTCCTTGGCTTGGAATTGTTCACGCATGATCCGCGCCCACAGCCGCCGTGCAGCGCGGAATTTGGCAATTTCCTCCAGCAGATCGTTATGCGCATTCAGGAAGAACGACAGGCGCGGGGCGAATTCATCCACCGCCAGGCCCCGCGCCAGCGCCGCTTCCACGTAAGCGATGGCGTTGGCCAGGGTGAAAGCCACTTCCTACACGGCGGTGGATCCGGCTTCGCGAATGTGATAGCCGCTGATAGAGATGGTGTTCCACTCGGGGGCGCGGTCGCGGCAGAAGGCAAAGATATCGGTCACGACGCGCAGCGCGGGAGCGAGTGGATAAATGTAAGTGCCGCGCGCGATGTATTCTTTCAAAATATCGTTCTGAACTGTGCCCGACAACCGGGTGAGATCCGCGCCTTGCTTCTCTGCCACGGCGAAATAGAGCGCCAGCAAAATCGCGGCGGTGGCGTTGATGGTCATCGACGCCGAGACGCGCTCGAGCGGAATTCCCACAAAGAGCATTTCCATATCCTCGAGGGAGTCGATGGCCACACCCACGCGGCCCACTTCACCCCGCGCCAGGGGATGGTCAGAATCAAAGCCAATTTGGGTGGGAAGGTCAAACGCCACGGAGAGGCCGGTTTGCCCTTGCGAAAGCAGATAACGGTAGCGCGCATTCGATTCGCGCGCCGAGCCGAAACCCGCATACTGGCGCATGGTCCATAGGTGGCTCCGGTAAAGCGATGGGTAGACACCGCGCGTATAGGGGTATTCACCCGGGTACCCCGCCTGATGCTCATAGTCCCAGCCGTCAAGGTCCGGGGGCGTATGGAACCTTTTCAGTTCCAACCCCGAGCCCGTTACGAATTTCGCTTTGAGTTCTTTGGCGTGATTTGCAGCCATAATGGGCAACTGAAAAAAGGCGCCGCGCCGTCCCGCGGGCCGACCTGAACCGCGAAGTCAGCGCACGTTTCGCGCCCTCACAAAAGAGTAAAGGCAAAGTATCGCCAGGAATACGGTGAATCCCCCGAACATGGTGAAGTGGACCAGTCCTTCTTCCGGAGTATTCCGGTAACCCTCCCACTCTGAATATGTGAGTGACGCGCTCATGAGCGTCAATGCCATAAATAGAAGCGCGATGAGCATGTGAAACAACCGCTTCGCGTTGAGAAACCAATAATGCAACAAACTTCCGAGTCGACTCAAAACCTCCCCTTCCCGTCCTGCGAGGGCTCCTCTAACTCCCGGTACGTTATCGTAAGGACAAACCGGGGTGCAGTCAAATACCGTCTCGCTCCAGGCAGCGTGTGAGCGTGTCCATGCCCGCAGGGATGGGATGGGCGCCTGCAAACCTGCTTTGATTGCAAGGTGTTATGTTCTGCCGCAGCGTTTCGCCTTGACGTCCATCGGCGGCAATCCTAGAATTGATTTTGCAAGCCACCCTCGACATGCCAGGTGAGTTTTGGAGCTGGACGACAATTTCAAACGCCTGATTAAAGAATTAGGCGACGCCATCAACGAGTCCCTTTCCGATTCCGACCGGATTGCCGAGGTCATGTCGCGTATCCGTAGCGCCGGCTACGATCTCTTTCTGGTTTTGGAAGTCACCATTGGCTTCAACAAGCGCGGTGAGGTAAACCTTGTGCATCGCCAGAAACTCAACGCCGACGCCCGCCCCGATCCCGAATTTCACCTGACCACGCAAGACACCCAATTTCTTCGCGCCCTGAGAATTGTCGTGGATGAAGATCTCGAATCATAGTCAAAGAATCAGGACCAAAGTTCGATCTTGACACTTTCCACGATGAGATCCTCAGTGGCGGAGCCCTGCCCCTCGCCTTGCCCGAAGCCCGTACTGGTAGATGGATCGGCGAACAGAAATCAAGATGGGGGTGCAAGCAAGCGCAGCGTTGACGTGTTTTGAAGGCCGCAGGTCAAACAAACTTATACTGACAGGGAACAGGAACCGGAGGCACATCCATCGCCATTTTGTAGTCGAAGGCCTTGGGTTGGAGATCCTGTTGCGAAGCCATCGCCTGGTCCCAGGTAATCTCCACGCCGGAATAGGCCGCCTCGCGGGCCATAATGCAGGTCAGCGTGCTCTCCGCGACTTGCACGCCATCGTTCACGTAGGGAGCGTCGCCGCGAATACTGGCCACCATCCTGGCGTGCTCCTGGACGTAAGGGTCCATACCCGGCGAACCCATGTCAATGCCGTCGCTGTGCCCCTTAGAGCCCGCCACGGTGTTCCACACTTTGCGATATCCGCCTTTGGGGTACTGCCGGCAAGCGCTATAGAGATGCACGCCATTCGGGTACACGTAATCGGCGGTCAGGTGGTCGTAAATATTGCCGTACAGTTCCTCGCGGGGGCGCCAGGCGGTTCCGCCGGAGGCGACCACACTAGCGGGATGGGCGTTCATCACCCAATTGCAGAAGTCGATGGTGTGAATGTGCTGCTCCACCATCTGGTCTCCGCAGATCCACACAAATGAGTACCAGTTGCGATGCTGCCATTCCATGTCGCCCCAGGCCGGATCGCGGTGGTCAACGTGCATTACCGGTCCGCTGAGGTAGCTGGCGCTCAAGGCGGCCACTTCGCCGATGGCGCCGTCGTGAATTTTCGCCACGGTTTCAATGTAATCTTTTTGCGAGCGGCGCTGGGTGCCGGCGGCGACGATCAACTTCATTTCCCGAGCCTTCTGGGCCGAAGCAAGGAAGCGGCGCGTTCCCACCGCGTCGGTCGCGATGGGCTTTTCCGTGAAAATGTGCTTTCCGCCATTCACCGCCGCTTCGAATTGCGCGGGCCGATGGCCGGGGGGAGTGCACAGCAGCACCACGTCAAGCTCCGAGGCGATGACCTTGCGGTAGGCATCAAATCCCACAAAGCAATGTTCCGGATCCACCGTGACGCGCTTCCGGATGGATTCCACTAATTCCGCCAGGGGCTGGCCCGTGAAGGCCGCGGCGTTCTTCGGGCTCGCCTCTGACAGGAACTTGGGATCGCGCAGCTTGGCGAGCGAGGCCTGGAGCTTGTCGTCGAAGATGTCTCCCATGGCCACGAGTTCGACATGCGGATCAGCGCTCAGAAGGTCCGCGACTGCTTCCGTGCCGCGTCCACCGCAGCCCACCAAGCCCGCTCGCAGTTTCTCCTTCCCCGCGCCTCGCACCAGTTCGGGGCGCAAGATCGTGAATGCCGAAGCCGCTGCTCCGGCCGCCAACGACTTGCTGAGAAAGGATCGACGATTAAAGCTGGGAATTTCGTTTTGCGCCATGTTCACCTCGCATCGGAGATCGCGTTTTGTCGGTGGTTATCATATCCCCCCGAGGAGGAATGTCAAGCGGACCTCCGCGCTCTCCCACACGCTGCTCCTTCATTTCTTCTTTAGATCTTCCGGTTCGTCAACCAGACGGCCGAGCATTTCATATACGCGCACCAGCGCCAGATTCACCATGCGTTCCCCCGCACCCACTTCCACGAGCGTGGCGGTGCTGGCGGCGCCGTAGCCACCCCGCGAAGCTGCCAGCACGGTGGGGAGGTAGCCAAAGTCCGCATTGGAATAACCCATGAAAAAGGCGTCGGGCACCGGGCAGCGATTGCGCCAATCGGTTTGGAAATCCACAAAGGGCTCGCCCGGCAGGGCCATGAGGGCGATGCGCTTGTTGATGAGTAGCGTGGCCACGGGCAGGCGCAAGGGGTCGTTGCGGTGGCGGTCAAAGTCTGCTGCCGCTTCCGGGCCCCACGAGGTCAGCGTCGCGGCGCGGTATTTGTCCTGGTTCCAGCGCCAGTGCATATCCAACAAATCTTCGGTGAATTGCAAGCTGCCCTCGGGTTCCGGCTTGGTCACGATGCCCTTCGCCACGCGCGCGGCTTCCTGGCCCAGACGGTTGCCGGTCCAATCGCGGCGCCCCACGGCGTCTTGCGCGAGCGGCGTGACGGCATAGTAGGGGTTGATGTCACCGTCCCCGCCTTGCAGGAAGAAGCAGAGCGGCGCCGGGCGGGAATTCTCCCCGGCGAACGCGCGCTCCACCGTCGCATCCATCACCCCCGGCCAGTCGGCGGAGTATTGCAGGTTGTCGGGGCCGAAAATCACCGGGTGGCAGGCGTAGTTCACGAGGATGGCAATGGGGTCACCTGCCATGTTATCGATGCGGAGAATCGACACCGTGGGATCGACCGGGGAGGTGGGCACCATGGTGGGGTTGACCTCGAACCAGCCGAAACGGCCGTCCGGTTGCTCCCGCAGCCGGTTATGGCCGATATAGGCCACCCCATAGCCGGCGCCGATGCGCGCCTCCACAGCGCCCTGATAAGCCTCCCCGATGGCGTGCTCGATTTTCTCGAGGATCGGGGTTTCCCAGTCCGGGCCTTCGCGCGGTGGATAGTCATCGGTGATTTCGGGACCCGAGTGGGTGTGAATGGCCGCCTGCAAAACGTAAGTTATGCTGTATTTTTCTTTCGCGTCCCGCCGCAAGCGCTCGATCCACGCCGGAGCAAAGACCCGGCCGAGGTCCGAGACCACGATCGCCAGGCGCTGATCTCCCGCCTCCAGCACCAATACCCGCGCATACAGCGGGTCCCGGACGCCGGTGGCTCCCTCCTTGCGGCCGCCGTAACCGTACATCCTGAGTCCGAGCGGCGGAGTAATGTCCACCCGCGCGGCGCCGGCTTTTATCGCCGAGCATAGGCCCAGTATTGGAAACATCCAGAGAGCTATACACAAGATAAATACTTTCCGAAAGATGCGATGCATGGGGCCTCCTGCGCCCTCAAAGGGCGAATCTCAGGGTGACATTCTAACAGCCCGGCGGACCTGATACGCACAAACCTTACGACGGAGACATAATGTCGAACCGAGAAGGAGTCCGGTTGGCTCGCGGCTTTTCCTTGTCGATCGGGGACTCGGCGCGGGAAGCTAATCAGCATGAGCGCCGAATCTATCTTCAGCAGGCCGCTGAATAAGCGGCAACAGGCGGTCCTGGCCCGGATCGCGAAGCGGCAGGCCGCCGGAGAGGATTCCGATATCGACTACTCGGACATCCCTCCGCTGACCGATGAACAACTGGCGCAATTCCGCCGTGCGCCCAAGGTGCTGATCGCCGCCCGCCTGGACCGCGACATTTACGACTGGCTCAGGCGCTATGGAGATGGCTACTCCACCCGCATCAACAACATCCTGCGCGCGGTCATGTCCAGAGCACGATAGCGGCCGGATGGCAGCATATATGCTATCATAGACTTTGCGCCGAACTGTGATAGACACGAACGTTCTTGCCGGGGCGTTGCTCAAGCGAGCCGGGCACAACCGCGAGGTGATTCGTGCCTGCCTGGAAGGCAAGTGGAGGCCGCTGATCGGGCAGGCGCTATTTATGGAGTACGAGGACGTGCTCGGCCGAAGGCATCTGTTCCGTTCGTGCCCACTCTCGGAGCGCGAGCGACAAGAGTTCTTTGCGGCCTTCTTGAGCGTCTGCGAGTGGGTGGAAATCTACTTTTCCTGGCGGCCCAACCTGCCGGACGAGGGAGACAATCACATCGTTGAACTGGCCGTCGCCGGAGGCGCCGAAATGATCGTAACCAACAATGTGCGCGATTTTCGCCGCGCCCAACTTCGATTTCCCGGCTTGCGCACAGTGTCACCGCACGAATTTCTAAAGGAGCCTGCATGAGCACCCTCACCATCCGGTTACCAGAAGTGAAACACGCACGCCTACGCCGGCTGGCCCATAGCCGGAGGATCAGCATGAATAAGCTGATCGACGAGTTGGCGACTGTCGCCCTCGCCCAACACGATGCCGAGCTAAGGTTTCACGCTCTCGCCGCCAGAGGGTCTGCCGCCAGAGGACTCGCCCTGTTGAATAAGCTCGACCAAAAGCTCCGCCGACGATGAGGAAAAACCCATCTAGAAAATGATGGTCTACGAGTTTATTCCTTTTCTATAAAGCTACCGGCTGGCTATTCCACCCGCATCATCAACATCCTGCCCGCGGTGATGTCCAGAGCACGATAGCGCGGGCGGCGGCGCTTCTCTGGCGGCCGTCGATCCGATCTGCTGACCCCATTCGCCGCGACGATTCGCCGCGCGAGCTCGACAGACCTCAAACTACAGAACTCTGCGCCAGCCCCCGATTGGGCTTGGTAACGATCGCGCCCTCCCGGCCACTGATGGGTGCACGCGGATTTGAAAATGAAAGGCTCGATTCCGGATGAAGAGCCGCAACCTCAAGAACAGGTCCGTGCTACTGGATCACAATAGAATCAAGTAGTTGCAGTCAACATAAGTTCACAACAAAATCGTTGACAACGGAATTGTTGTGACCTACGATTTGCATTGTCTAGTACCAACATTTTTGTTGGCAGGGGGAATCAATGAAAAGAGCACTCGGCAATTGGGTCGTTGGAGATAGATTCTGGGACCGAGAGCAGGAGTTGAAACTCTTTATGGAGTACCTGGAGGCTGGGGCAAATGTCTTACTGATTGCTCCGCGCCGCATCGGCAAGACTAGTGCTTAGTTGCGTAAGTTAACGATAGTATTTCGAAGCTGCGAACCCTCGACCTCGCGCTTCCGCCACTTGAACGGCCTGGCATTTTGGGCATAGGCCGCGATGAACGCCTCGATGGCT
>Ga0187860_1004091_pt1 | contig 11113 bp, 2 predicted proteins | sample June2016WEW_10_4_FD_132981 | JGI IMG/M metagenome (GOLD analysis project Ga0187860, IMG submission 132981) | Peatland microbial communities from SPRUCE experiment site at the Marcell Experimental Forest, Minnesota, USA - June2016WEW_10_40 | ecosystem: Environmental > Terrestrial > Soil > Wetlands... | reverse complement strand
CGGCCTGTCCGTAGAAATTCTTGGGAATTAATTGCGTTACCGCGGCTTGGTAAGCCGGCGCCTGAATCCCGTTGCATAGTGAACTGAACCCGACTCCCAAATAAATTTGCCAAATTTGAAAATGATTGGTCCAAATCATTATCGCAATAAAAAGGATACCGAGGCCCGATCCCAAATCACCCAGCAATACAACAATTCTACGGTTAAACCGGTCGGCGATGGCTCCGGCCAAAGGTTTAATTAAAACTCCCGGCAAGGTGGCAAGCAATACCACCATACCGTATAAAGTCGCCAAATGGGTTTTCTGATACACCCAGACTCCCAGTGCAAAACTGGTTAACCCCGAACCAATAATCGATACCAGTTGGCCCTGCCAAATTATCATAAAATCTTGTATTTTGTTCTTACCGGAAGTTGCCATTTCATCACAACGCTTTCCTGTCATAAATAACATTAAGTGACACCAATAATTTAAAAAATCCCAAGAAAAGGTAATCCCGTTTACGCAGGTCAATATTACCATCACAATATTAACTTGTGAAGACGATATTATTAAATTTTTATTAATACAATGAGTAAAAAACCCTTTTAACATATATCAGCGGATAAAAAGAGTTTTATGATATGTTTAGATCACAATCAGTTCAAGTACCGTTATTTTTCTCAATTTTAAATATCTTACCAAATATTTCGCAAATACCCGCATCTCATTTCGTATTCTTTTATAACTTATTCACCGACATCAATATGCTATCCAGTTCTTCAATGCTGAGATATTCATTTTCAAAATCGGCGGGTGTTTCCTCGGAAACTTCAATACCCAGGCAATGTTCATTAATGCTCATAAGCGCCGCCTCAAAATTTTTCATTAATGCGGCAATGGTCGATTCCTGATACTCATTGGTATTAAAATCAAAGGAAAACATCAACTCATTATTTATGACGATACCGTTGATATCCAACGGTAATTTGAATTGATTCAGCTGGGGACTGACCGTCAAACCCACCGGGAACTTTGATGGAGCAAACAATTGGGTTTGAATATTTTGATCAAATTGTCCCAAATAGTTGAAGCTGATCCCGGGGTTCAGCCGGAATGTCAGATCTTGTTTGTTTTCAGTCGCGGTTAAATACTTAAGGATGCCATATCCGACTCCATGTAGCGGAATCCGCCGCAAGTCTTCTTTAATGTGTTTAATTGTGTATGAAATATCCTGGGATTCGGTCACATCCAAGATCACGGGATATATTGAGGTAAACCAGCCAATCGTCCGGGTAATATTCATTCCGGGTATAATCGCCTCCCGGCCGTGGCCTTCCAATTGAATTAAGACTTTCTCCAGTCCGGTGCTCCGCTTTACCGCCAAACCCAGGGCAGTCAGCAATAAATCGTTGATCTCCGTATTATAGGCAGTATTCACTTGTTTCAGCAGCTTTTCGGTCTCCAGCGCCTCTAATTTAAAGTAAAGGCATTGCCGTTCCGGCGCTCCTTCATGACTACTCGCGGCTTTTTTGGGCAAGGAAGCGATCTCCCGGCTCTCCAGTTCCCGCCAGTATTCTTTTTCCCGTAAAAATTCCTTGCTATTGCTATATTGTTGCAACTGACCCGACCATTTCTTAAATGAATGAGTCTTTGATGGAAGTTTGAGCGCTTCGTTTTGGATAATGCTTTGATAGCCAAAACCTAAATCTTCCAATAAAATCCGCCAGGAGACGCCATCCATGACCAGATGATGAATAACGATCAACAAATGATCCCCTGCTCCGGTTTTAAACAACCCCAATTTGACCAACGGCCCGTTGGCTAAATCGATCTCCTGTTGAATCCGGTTCGCCGCGGTTTCGACTGCCGCTTCAACATCGGAATCATTGGTTAAATCAATCATCATTAGATCGTACATGCGTCCTTGATTCTCACGGTTAAACTGGATTACTTCCCCGCTGCCTTCCGTCCGGAAAACCATCCGCAAAGCGTCGTGATGTTCCATGATTTGGTCGAACACTTGCCGGAGGATGGCTTCGTCAAAACCTTCCCGGGCATACAAAAACATGGCTTGATTAAAGTGATGTTTACCGGAACAAGGTGATTCGAACAACCACTTTTGTGCCGGAGTCAATTGAATTTCACCGGTAACCATCTCCTGGCTAATTTCGTATTCATTATATTTAACATGTTTGGCCAGGTGCTCGATGGTGGGATTTTTAAACAAATCCTTGACATCCATTGTTAAGCGGTGTTTATTGAGCCGGGCCGAAATCTGAATCGCTTTGATGGAATCCCCGCCCAGTTCAAAAAAGTTGTCCCGGATTCCGATCTCCGCGGCTCCTAAAACTTCTTGCCAGATCCTGACCAATTGCTGTTCCAGGTCATTTTGGGGCGCGACATATTCTTTATTACCGGCGCTACTGGTATCCGGTTCCGGCAGCGCTTTCCGATCCGCCTTACCGCTAGAGGTTAACGGCATCTGGTCAAGTCTCATGAAATAAGAAGGCGCCATATATTCGGGAAGCTCCTGTAACAAATGTTCCCGTAGTTCGGGCAGATCCAAATCATCCGTGCTCACCAGATACGCACAAAGATATTTATTTCCCCGGGTATCGGTCCGGGCGGTTACTACCGCCTCGATGATCGTCTTATGCTGCATCAACCGGGTCTCAATCTCCCCCAGCTCAATCCTGAATCCCCGGATCTTCACCTGATGGTCGATTCGGCCCAGGTATTCGATGTTCCCGTCCGGCAGCCACCGGGCCAGATCCCCGGTCCGGTACAACTTGGTCCCGGGTACGAAATGATTATTGATAAACTTTTCAGCGGTCAGTTCCGGTTGTTTTAAATAGCCCCTGGCCAACCCGTCCCCGGCAATGCATAATTCACCGGGAATTCCGATGGGTTGCAGTTGCTGGCGGTTATTTTGATTGACTATATATAACTGAATATTATCAATTGGTTTTCCAATGGGGATATTCGCCGGCACAGTACCCGGTGAACAATCATAATAAGACACATCAACGGTCGCTTCCGTCGGGCCGTATAAATTAATCAGTTTGGCGCCGTTCGTTTCATGTAACAAGTGATTAAAACGTTGCACAACCGGCAAACTTAATGCTTCACCGCTGGCAAAAACCCGGGTTAAACTTTTCAGTCGATGCGGTGACGCCTGATGGTAAACAAATTCCAAAAAAACCCCGAGCATCGAGGGGACAAAATGGATTGTGGTGACCTGGTCCTTTTCAATGGCATCCATCATCGCTTTCGGATCTTTCTCGCCTTCCGGAACCAGAAAACATACTTTCGCGCCCACAAAGGACCACCAAAACAGTTCCCAAACCGATACGTCAAATGTATAAGGTGTTTTTTGGAGAATGACATCGTGTCGATCAAGCGGGTATCGTTTTTGCATCCAGTGCAGGCGATTAATCACCGGATAATGCTCAATCATTACTCCTTTTGGTTTTCCGGTGGACCCGGAAGTGTAAATCACATAAGCCAGGTTATGCGGGTCGTAATTCTGATTTAAATTGGCGGCATCACCTTGATAAATCGCTTCATTTTCAATATTGACAACTTCTCCGCCAAAGGAGAGCCCCTGGCCGATGCTTCCCTGCATTAACAGCAATTGGGCATCGCTATCTTCCAGTATATATTTAATCCGTTCTTCGGGATTCTTGGGATCAATTGGTAGATAGGCCCCTCCGGCCTTGAGGACTCCCATCACCCCGATGATCATTTCCAGGGAGCGATAGACCATCAAACCCACTATTTGATCCGGCTGCAACCCTTTCTTCACTAAGAAACGGCCCAATTGATTGGCTTTTTGGTTTAACTCCCGGTAGCTCAAAGTTTGGTCCTGAAATATCACCGCAATTTCATCCGGGTTTTGTGCGGCCATGGCTTCAAACAATTGATGAATGGTTTTGTTTTTGGGGTATTCGGCCTCGGTTGCGTTAAAATTGGTTAATAATTGCTTTTTTTCAACTTCATTCAGCATCTCCAGCTCCGCGATTCGGACCTGCGGATTAGCGATGACTTCTTTGAGAATACTATTATAAAACCCGGCCATCTGGTGAATGGTTTCGCTGTGAAACAGTTCCGTATCATATTCAAATTGGCACTTCAACCGGTCCGTGTATTCGGTAATCTCAAGACTAATATCAAATTTGGAAGTTCCCGTCTCATACTCTTCATATTGGACACTCAACCCCGTCATTTGAACGATTTGGGATTGATCTTTCTTTAAATTTAACAGCACTTGAAACATCGGAGAATATCCCAGATCGCGGTTGGGCTGCAACTCGCTTACCAATTGTTCAAATTGCACATCTTGATGCTTGAAAGCGTCAAAGACCGTCTTTTTCACCCGGACTAATAGTTCGGCAAAGGTTGGATTGCCGGATAAGTCACCCCTTAGTACCAGGGTATTGATGAAACAGCCAATCAAATGTTCCATTTCGGAATTATTGCGTCCGGAGATCGGCGAACCGATGGCGAAATCTTCCTGACCCGAATACCGGTAAAGCAAGATATATAAAACAGTTATTAAAGTGATGAACGAAGTAACGCCTTCCTGTTTGCAAAACTTCCGTAAATCAGCGGTGAGTTGCTGGCCGATCTCATTATGTACGGATGCTCCCCTGGTGCTTTTTACCGCCGGCCGGGGATGGTCGGTGACCAGTTGCAGCAGGGGAAGGTTATTTCCTAATTGAGTCTTCCAAAAGGCCATTTGTTGTTCAAGCCGCTCTCCGGTAAGCAAACGGCGGTGCCATGAAGCATAGTCCGAATAATGTAACGGTAACTCCGAAAGCGGTGAAGAGTGATTATTTGAAAACGCTTCATAGAGAACGGTCAGCTCTTCTAAAAACACTTTCACGGAATAAGCGTCAAAGGCAATATGGTGGAAGATCAGACTGCCGATGAACTCTTCGTCTTTCAATTGAATTAAAAAATTCCGGATTAACGGGGCCTGGGTGAGATCGAACGGTTGCGCGGCCGCCCCGGAAACAATCTCTTTCGCTCTTTTTTTCCGTTCCAATTCGGGCAGTTTCCGAATATCCGTTACCGTCACTTGTAACTGGATCTCCGGCGCGACCACAACGGCCGGCATTCCATCGTTGTCTTGAAACGACATTCGAAGACTCTCATGGCGCTGGATGATCTCGTTTAAACTTTTCTCAAAAGCGGGGATATTTAACTTTCCTTTCAACCGGTAGACGCTGGCAATGTTATAAGTTGAATTGCCGGGTTCCATTTTATCAATAATCCACAAACGTTCCTGGGCAAACGACAATACCGCCGGTTCACCAGCATTTCGCTTGGGAATAGCCATGATCTGAGCCGTTTGTGGTTGTGACCCCGTCAACATTTTAAACAATAATTTTTGTTTTTCCGGAGAAAGTTTCTCCAATTGTTGATTGATACTCATTTCAATTTCACTCCTTGTTAAATCGGTACCCTATCCGGTTAGATTTTCGCCTGGGGTTCCCCTCCGGCGATCAGTTTTTGGATCTCTTCGTCGGAAAGCCCCTCAATTTTTTCCAGTAACTCCGCCACCAGTTCATCTCCGGCCGTTTGAGCCAATTCTTGAATAGCGGCGACAGAGACGGGCGTATCTACCAATTTACCGGCCTCGGTCAGCTTAGTCAGGACTTTAACGGCCAGTTTGGCCACACTCAGACCTTGAAGCAGATCAACAATCGAAATTGAGATCTCAAAACCAACTTGAATTTTATTCCTGATTTCGGTAGCCATCATCGAGTCCAGACCCAAAGTACTTAAAGACTCATGAATGTCCAGCTTGGACCGGTCGAAACGCAGCACTCCGGCCACCATCTCTTGCAAACAGGATTCAACGACGGCTTGCCGTTCTTCCGGAGGACAACTCAATACTTTTTGAAGCGGACCGGCCTGGGTTCCGCCAAGGCTTTCTTCTCCACCGGCCGCCGCTTCCTGGTTGGATTCTTGAAGACCTAGTTCGACAACCATCGCCGGGGCTTTATTCGCAAAATAATATTTATTGGTCAAAGACCAGGTTGCCGGAATCACGGCGACCTGCGGGCTATCCTGTCCAAACAGCCGGTTCATAACTTCCAGTCCCTGGTGGGAGTGGATGGCGTCAATTCCTTTTTGGCGGTAAAAATCCAACAGATTTAATTTGGTGGCCATTCCCACTTCCGCCCAGGGCCCCCAATTGATGCTTAAAGCCGCTAATCCATGAACGCTCCGGTAATGCGCCAAGCCATCCATAAAAGCATTCCCCGAGGCATAATTTACCTGTCCCATCGCCCCCATCAATGAGGCGGTGGAGGAGAATAAGATGAAGAAGTCCAAAGGCAGATCCGCGAATACGTTATGTAAATTCCAGGCCCCGGCTACCTTCGGCCGGAGGACCAGTTGATAGGTCTCAAAATCCATTTGCTGCAGAAGCTGATCCCGGACAATCCCGGCCGAATGAATAACTCCTACTACCGGTGGCCAGCCTTCGTCACGGTAGGATTGGATATAGGCGGTCAACTGCTCCCGGTCACCTACATCAACCGGGGCCAGGTGAACGGTGGCGCCTTTGGCTTCCATTTCTTTGATTACTGCAATTTGTTCCGCGAACCGGTTGTCCGGGGCAAGCCGCCCCCATTCCGCGCGGGGCGGGAATTTGGCCCGGCTCATGATGATCAACCGCCGCGCTCCGTTTTCCACCATCCATTTGGAGATTAAAACTCCCAGGGCTCCAAAACCACCGGTTATCAAGTAACTGCCATCGGCCCGGAATCGGATGGGGGCTTTCGAACCGGGATTCACCTTATGAATAAGGCGCGCCGCCAGCCTTTCACCGCCACGTAATACAACCTGGTCTTCCCCATCCGGCCGGTAAATTTCCCTGAATAAAACTTGGGTTTCTTCCGGATTGCGCTTGGGATCCAGATCAATTAATCCACCCCAGATTACCGGCATTTCTTGCTGCCCGAGCACCCGCCCCAGCCCCCAAACCGGTGTTTGTAATAAAGCCGCGGGAGGGGTATTTTCATCAATCATCTGGCAACCGCGGGTGATCAGCCATAGCTTGGTGGTGACACCTAGAATTTCTATGGCTTTGGCGATAGTGGTTATCGAAAAACAGCCCAGGGTGTTGTATTCTTCCAGGACGGCATCCGTTATTTCCTTTTCATCAAAAGCATCCAAACCCCACATATGCACCACCCCGCGAACCGCCGGACGATCCTTCCCGGCGATTTCGGTGAACAGGCGCAACAAATCTTCCAATGCCAGGGGGTTTAGGAGGTACTGTTCTCCGGTTTCAGCAACTTGGAAACTTTCACCCGGTAAAACAATGATGGACCGTTCCCCTTGCTCTTCCAATTGAGCGGCCAGTTTTCGGCCCGCGCCCCGCTTATCGGCGAAGATGATCCAGACGCCCGGCGGCTGGTTAACGCCGGCAGCCGCCGGTCCGTTCACGGCCGGGTTGGTTTTGGGTTGCCATTGCAATTCATACAACCAATCTTGGATGTGATCACTTTGATGACTGCCGCTGCCCGCCATGGCTTGGGTCCTGATTCCAATCATTTCGGCGATGAGATTGCCTGATTCATCCAGTAATTGAATATCACCGGATAAGGTCTCACCCGTTTGTTCCTTAACCCGGGCATAACTATACAAATTGGCCGCCGGTCTTCCAAAAATATTGAAACGGTCAATCCCCACCGGCAGGAAATCGGGCGGTAATTTGACGATCATTATCTGGATACAGGCGTCCAAGATCGCAGGATGTAGAATATAGCCTGAATCTTGTCCATTCTCCAGCCAGGGAAGGGAGATTCGGCCTAAAACTTCGTCCGGTCCAATCCATAAATTTTCAACTCCTTGAAAATGCGGCCCGTATTGGAACCCTTTATTACGAAATTCCTGGTAACATTCGTCCTTGGACAACCGGGTTAAACAACGCTCACGGATTAGTCCGAGATTTACTTTTTTAAGTTTTGTCAGGTTGCCTGCCTTGCCGATCCGGCCCGAGGCATGGCTGATCCAATTCCCTTCAACATGAATCCGGCTATAGATTTCAAAAGTGCTGCTCCAGGGCTCGAAAACCGTCTTGACTTTCGGACTCCCCTGGGATAAGAACATGGCATTGCTGAACTTGACATCTTCCAGTGAATAACCGGTATCCCCGTAAATTATTTGGCCGCAAGCCAGTCCCAGCTCCACGTAACCGGCGCCGGGAAAGACTGCGATGTCTTGTAAGCGGTGTTCGCTCAAAAACTGATAAAAATTGAGATTAAATTCATTTTCCCAGGTGGGTTGGGGGGTGCTCAAACGGTTTCCCAGTAAGGGATGTTCCCGTTTGCTCAACCTGTGCCGGATTGATTCTTCACATTCCGCCCAATAACGTTCCCGTTGCCAGGCATAAGTAGGGAGTTTAACGTATTGATACTTCCCGGGGTAAATCCGTTCCCAATTCACCGGGTATCCCAACGCCCACAAGCCCCCCAAAGCTTCAGCCATGGTCATCAATTCATCTTTCTTCCGCTGGAGCGAGGCCAGAATCTTGCCATCGGCATTACTTGCCGTTAGACATTCATTGATTGCAGAGGCCAGCGCGGGATGGGGCCCGACTTCCACGAACAGATCATAACCGGATTGGATGATTAGTTTCAGTGCCGCTTCAAAATTCACCGGCTGTCTTACATTTTGCCACCAATATTCTTTGGTGAATTCGAGGCCATTCATCTGCCCGCCGCTAACCGTCGAAAATACAGGTATTTCTGCCGGTTTCGGGCAGATTTTGGCAAGAGATTTCAATAATTCAGCTTGCAACGGCTCCATTTGCACACTATGATAAGCCACATTGACCTTTAAAAAACGGGCGATTATGTCTTGTTCTTGGAGTTTGGCCTGGACCTGCTCCAATCCGGAAATGTCTCCGGCCAGGGTCACCGATCTGGGACTGTTGATGGCGGCAATGGATACTCCCTCGCTTCCCAAATCACTGACTAATTTTCGGGCTTCGTCTCCCGATAAACCCACCGCCAACATTGCGCCTTTATTTACAGCCGCTTGTTGCGCCCGGCCGCGTTCAACGCTTAACCAAATCGCGTCTTCCAATGACAACACTCCGGCGGTATACACGGCGGAAACCTCTCCCACACTATGTCCCACCACGGCATCCGGAACCATGCCCCGGGAACGCCATAATTCGGTGAGACCAATTTGAAGGGCGAAATTCGCCGGTTGGGCGAATCGTGGCTGATCCAAACGGGAATTGGCTTCATCGGCTGTAAGTTCGGCGAGTAAAGACCAATCCGCATTATGGCGAATCAATTCATCGCATCTTTCGATGACTTGCTTAAAAACCGGTTCCCGTTCTAACAGTTGCCGTCCCATGGCCCACCAAATCGGTCCCATGCCGGTATATACAAATACTAATTTCTGATACTTGTTAGCGGCGGTATGCCCAACCGATATTCCCATCTGTTGTTCACCGGCTAAAAAAGCATTCAGTTTCTGAATAAATTCCTCTTTGGTATAGGCAGAAACCGCCAGACGGTGTTCGTGATAGGCGCGCCGCTTTGCCGCGGAATGGCAGATTCCAGCCAACCGATCCGCGCCGTCCGTTTCATTTCCTAAAAATTGTATATATTTTTGAGCTAGATCCCTTAAAGCATTTTTATTCCGGGCAGATAATGGGAGCACCCAGGGCTGATTTGGATTGGTCTTGTTTACAACCGGTTGTTGCATTTGATTTTCAGCGGGAACTGGCGCTGCTTCAATAACTATATGCGCGTTGGTGCCGCCAAAACCGAAGGAATTAATCCCGATAAGAGCCGGACCATTTTTTTCCGGCAATGGTTCCAGTGTGGTCGGAATTCTCAACCGGTCGGCGGGTATTTTAGGGTTGATGTTCTTTAAGTGTAAGTGGGCTGGTATTTGTTTGTGTTGTAAAATTAAAACGGATTTAATCAGTCCGGCGATGCCCGATGCGGCTTCAAGATGTCCCAAATTAGTTTTAACCGACCCCACGAGGCACTTCTCTCCCGGTGGTAAAGCGGCGGCAACTACATTGGCGATGGCATTGGCTTCAATTGGGTCTCCGGTAGGGGTCCCGGTTCCGTGGGCTTCCACATACCGGATTTGCCGGGGCGAGATACCGGCGTTACGATAAACTTCTTTCATTAACTTTTCCTGAGATTCGCCGCGCGGCACGGTAATACCGTTGGTATGTCCGTCTTGATTGACCCCGGCGCCGCGAATCACGGCGTAAACAAAATCATTATCGGCCAAAGCTTGTGATAAAGGCTTTAAGATAACCACTCCGGCCCCTTCTCCGCGTGCGTAGCCGTCCGCCCCCGCATCAAAAGTCTTGCATCTTCCTTCCGGCGACAGGAACCCGCCTTTTGATTCCGCGATGGTATACTCGGGAGTGGTGATCACATTTACGCCACCCGCGATAGCTAGTGAACATTGGTTGTTCCAGATACTCTGGCAGGCAAGATGAATGGCGACCAGGGAACTGGAACAGGCCGTATCCACCGAAAGACTTGGGCCGCGTAAATCAAAAATATACGAAATCCGGTTGGACACCATGGTCATCATGGCGCCGACGGCGGTATGAGTATCGATAAAATCAACGTACTTCATTTGGACTAAATTATAATCCATGGTAAAAGCGCCGATATAAACTCCTGTATTGGATCCTTCCATTTTTTGCGGATCAATTCCGGCATCCTCGAAGGCTTCCCATACAATTTCTAATAAAATCCGTTGTTGGGGGTCCAGATAGGCGGCCTCCCGCGGCGACACTCCAAAAAATTGGGCATCAAACTCATCGACTCTTTCCAAAAAACCGCCATGATATGTATTAGCCTTCCCGGGTTTGGACTTGTCCGGATCGTAAAACGTCTGGATATCCCAGCGTTCCTTGGGAATATCCGTTGTGGCGTCAATTCCTGATTCTAAAAGTTTCCAAAAAGACTCCGGATTATTGGCTCCGCCCGGAAAACGGCAACCAATACCGACAATTGCAATTGGTTCCATCCACGCTTCCTCCATTTAGTTATACATCTCAGTTATTGTGGTAATTTTTATTTCTAAAAATATTTGGGGTAAACTTCAAATAAATTAGTGCAAAAT
>Ga0187860_1004084_pt1 | contig 11125 bp, 7 predicted proteins | sample June2016WEW_10_4_FD_132981 | JGI IMG/M metagenome (GOLD analysis project Ga0187860, IMG submission 132981) | Peatland microbial communities from SPRUCE experiment site at the Marcell Experimental Forest, Minnesota, USA - June2016WEW_10_40 | ecosystem: Environmental > Terrestrial > Soil > Wetlands... | reverse complement strand
GCAGACGCGACTGCTGCTTTATCTTCGGAGTTCCGTGATTTGTGCTATGAGCGTTCTCGCGGTGCAGGGGTCGATGCGGTGCTGATCACAGCCGAAACTCAAAGCAGCGATCCACTCAATCTCGCCGCAGAAATCGCTCGTGACCGTGGCATCGTGGTTGCGGTGGGTATGGTAGGCATGGACATAGAGCGCAGGCTCTATTACGAAAAGGAACTCGACTTCCGTATCTCACGGTCGTATGGTCCGGGACGCTACGATGCTGCCTACGAGCAGAAGGGACACGATTATCCCATCGGATATGTGCGCTGGACCGAAACACGCAACATGGAAGAGTTCCTCGAGCTCCTGACTGACGGCAAGCTCGATGTGAAATCGCTGATCACACACCGCTTCCTGATTGACCGCGCGCACGGTGCTTACGATTTGATCACGGGAAGGAAGGGAGAGCAGTTCCTCGGAGTGCTGATTACTTATTCCGAGCAGCCGGACGAGAGCCAGGTTCTCGAACTAGTGGGAAGGGGTAGCGGTAGTCGCACTGTAAAGCCGGTCGCGATTGGGTTGCTGGGAGCTGGCAGTTTTGCCGTGAGCACGTTATTGCCTGCGATCAAGCAGGTGAGTGGAGTTGAATTCGTCGGTGTCTGCAACGCCACGGGAGTTCGGGGCCGCCACGCCGCGGAGAAATTTGGATTCCAGTACTGCACGACTGACGAAAATGAAATTCTCAACGATGCGCGTATCAGCACAGTTTTGATTGCGACACGTCATCACCTCCACGCGCGTCAGGTAGTGGCAGCTTTGAACGCGGGAAAACGCGTGTTCTGTGAGAAGCCGCTCTGTTTAAGCGGAGAAGAACTCGCCGACATTGTTCGTTCCTATACCAGGTCAACGACCACTCAACAACCCTTTCTCATGGTCGGCTTTAACCGGCGCTTTGCACCCATGGCACAGAGGATGAAAGCATTCCTATCAGAGATCCAGGAACCCCTCGCGATGCACTATCGGGTGAATGCCGGATATCTTCCGCCGGACCACTGGGTGCACGATCCTGAACAGGGCGGTGGCCGCATTCTCGGTGAGGTATGCCATTTCGTCGATTTGCTGATGTTTTTGGCCGGCTCCTCCCCGGTCGAGGTGCGAGCGAGCAGCGTGGCCAATTCAGGCCGGTACAGCGGAGACAATGTGGTCGTCTCGCTGCGGTTCGCCAACGGCTCGCAGGGCACGATTAATTATCTGGCCAACGGCGACAAATCATTTTCGAAGGAGCGGGTCGAAGTGTTTGGCGGCGGCGCAGTCGCCGTACTGGAGGACTTCCGCCGCCTCGAACTTGTTCGGCATGGGAAGACGCAGACAATGCGTGCCCGTTGGCGTCAGGACAAAGGTCATCGCGGAGAATGCGATGCTCTTGCCGCTGCGATTCGGGAAGGTCAAACAGCCCCTATCCCATTCGACCAGATTATCGGCGCTACACTTGCCACTTTGCGTATCCGAGACTCCCTCGCCTTGGGGCGACCGATGTCTACAGACGGTGCCGCCTTTGTTAGCTCGGTTTTAAATTCAACCGCTTCCAACGCGTGATTCCACCGTGGAAAAGGAATACTGCAGTCAACAATTGTAGAATGGCCGACGGCAGAAGGTGATCTGTAAGTCACGCTCGAAGAGTGTGAAGGCTAGTGCACGCGGCTCGCAGCGCCTCTTTCATGCTATAGTTGACGAACTCAAGCAGGTCCCACTTAGCATGTCGTTTGCGAACCGCCTTCAGTATTACCGGCGCATTTTCAGCGCTTACCTGGTGCCGGGAAAAAGCCAGTTGACCTTCTGGCACGAGACGCCGCAAGCGAACCCAAACTCAACCACGGACAAGTTGGGCGAATACTACATGGCCTTCGAGGCCAAGGCCGATTATTCGGGCCATTACGATTCTCAGGGGATTCCCATGCTCGACTACCACGGCCAGATCGGCTTGCAGTACAACCCGATCGCTATCGCGCAGTGGGGACTCGGAAATCACGACCTGTTCCACCGCAATGGCAGCGAAGAGCGCAAAGAAAAATTTTTGAAGGCCAGCGAGTGGCTCTGCAATCACCTGGAGCAGAATCGCTGTGGCGTTTGGATCTGGAACCATTATTTCGACTGGGAATATCGTGACACTTTGAAGGCCCCATGGCATTCGGGGCTAGCACAGGGACAGGGAATCTCGCTCTTAGTACGTGCGCATCGAGAAACTGCTAAACCCGAGTATCTCCACGCTGCCGAGAGGGCCTTCACCAGTTTTCTCATGCCAACTGAGGATGGTGGTGTGACCTTCACCGATGAGCACGGTGACCTCTGGTTCGAGGAATACATCGTGTCGCCACCCACCCACATCCTGAACGGCTTTATGTGGGCGGCTTGGGGAGTATACGACTACTTTCTGGCGACGGCCGATCCAGCCGCGGAGGGCCTTTTCCACCAGGCGGTGCAGACTCTGCTGGAAAATCTGGAGCACTACGATTTGGGATTCTGGTCTCTTTACGAGCAATCCGGAACGCGCCTGAAGATGGTGGCCAGCCCCTTCTATCATCAGTTGCACATCGTGCAGTTACGTGTCATGCACCGGCTGACCGGGGAAAACCAATTTGCGCGCTTTGCCGATCGTTGGGAGAGTTACGGTCGCAGCCGCGCAAAACGGACTCGCGCTTTGTGCTACAAGAGTGCTTTCAAGCTCTGTTATTACTGATGTGCATGAAAATCCTCTACGTATCGCAGTATTTTCCGCCGGAGATGGGAGCGCCTGCCGCGCGGGCCGCTGAGCTCGCCCGCTACTGGGTAAAAGAAGGCCATGCAGTCACAGTGTTGACTGGATTTCCCAATCACCCTACCGGCGTTGTGCCGGCCGAGTATCGCACCCAATTCCGAAGGCTGGTCATGCGCGAGGATGTATGCGGTGTGGACGTTGTGCGGACTTGGTTGTTTCCTTTTCCGAATGGCAAGCCATACGAGCGAATGCTGAACTACAGTTCGTTCTGTGCTTCAGCCTCTACCACGGGCATGTTTGTGTCCCGTCCAGACGTTCTCATTGCTACTTCACCCCAGCTTTTGGTTGGACTCTCCGGTTGGTGGCTGGCGCGCACTAAGCGTGTTCCATTTGTATTCGAAGTACGCGATCTGTGGCCCGAATCCCTTGCAGCGGTGGGAATGGGTAACCCGGATTCGCTGCTGATCCGTTCGTTGGGTTCGGTTGCCGGTTTTCTGTATAAACGTTCGGAGCACATCGTGGTCGTCACGCCTGCGTTTAAGGAGTATTTGATCGAGAACTGGAGGGTTCCACCCGAAAAGATTTCCGTCGTCGAGAACGGAGTGGAATCGGATCTGTTCAGCCCGCGGGTGAACAATACTGACCTGAGACGGGAACTCGGCGCGGAAGGGAAGTTTGTAGTCGGTTATATCGGAACGATGGGCATGGCGCACGGCCTCGAAACCCTGGTGCAAGCCGCAACCGAGCTGCAAAGAACAGCACCTGATGTGCTATTTCTGATGGTGGGGGAAGGCTCGGATAAAGAGCGAGTCATCGACCGCGCTCGCTCTCAGGGCTTGACCAACATGCGCTTTGTCGGCCAGCAGCCTAGGGAGAAGGTCCCGGAGTTCATTTCCATCTCGGACGCATGTCTGGTTTTGCTCAAGAAAGCCGAGCTATTCAAAACTGTTATCCCCACCAAGATGCTGGAATTCATGTCTTGTGCGCGCCCCGTCATCCTGGGCGTGGACGGTCAGGCCAGGAAAATCATGGATCAAGCTGGAGCTGGAGTTTACGTACAGCCGGAGAACGCGGCCGCTCTGGTCCAAGTCATCACGCGATTAGCGGCAAACCCTATCCTACGCGAAACATTAGGCCGCAACGGGCGACGGCACATCGTTGAGCACTTCTCGCGGCAGCAGACGGCGAAAGCTTACATCGCCGTATTGGAAGGAATTGTCGACGGAGAGCAGCCATATATTGCGGCCTGATCTTTATAAGCTAGCTGCTGTAAGTGTGCTGAACATTCACGCAAGAAGGCTAACCGACCGCGACCAAGCCGCAGAGTACACGAGTGGGTGTCTGGGTAGGTATTGAGGAGGAAGATAGTGAAATTCTTCGTCACACGCAATAACAAGGGCAAAAAGGCTCGAATACTTGAAAATCGTGGAGCGTTACGTCCCCTGAGATTTTGCCGGCATCTGTCCTGTGTGTGTCTATTCTTGGTCGTTCCGCTCTTCGGCCAGTCCTATTCCATAACGCTGCTCACGCCGTCGAATGACTACGAAAGTCGAGGTTACGCGCTGAACAACAATGCTCAAGTTGTCGGCGCGTTCCGGCAATATTCCGAAGCGTGGCACGCGTTTCTGTTCAACGGAGAATTTTTAGATTTAGGCACTCTTGGCGGTTCTGAAAGTGAGAGCCTGGCGATCAACGCCACGGGCGACGTCGTGGGAACCTCCGATATCGGATCGAGTGGAATGCGGCATGCTTTTTTCTACCATTCGGGCGAGCTTGCGGACTTGAATGCTCGAATTTCTCCTGCCAGCGACTGGATCCTCACTTCGGCGGTGTACATCGGTGATGCTGGTCAAATCATTGCTGTGGGAACGAGTGGAAATGCTAGGCAACTGTTCCTTCTGTCGCCTACTGATCAGGGGGGATGCAATAGCGGAATTGAAACGGCAGGATTGGGAACGGCTTCCAGTTCCGAGCATGGTGCGGGCTGCTACGAGCTTTCGCCGTGGGCCGGGACGTTGCCGATAAGCACTGGCGCAACGTATGTTCTGTCGCCACAATCCTCACAATCTGGAGCAGGCTTCGCTTCCGCACCTCTCATGTCGGGCAATTCAGCAACCGTGACTCTGGGCTTCAACTCTTCCGGTTTTGCCGTAGGCTACACCAATCTGCACGCGAGCGATTCACATGCGGTTTCGTTTACCAACAGGGGCACGACAGACCTCAACAGCGAAATCCGGCAAGACTCCGGCTGGACATTGTCAACCGCGACGGCAGTTAACGACTTCGGACAAATTGCGGGCACCGGCGTCTATCAAGGCCATACTCAAGCCTATCTGCTAACACCGCTGCGATTGGGGACAACGAACGGGAACCGAAGCGCAAGTAACACGAGTGGTACAGCGGGAGCCAACGAAACAGGTTCGACACCGGTCACCGCAGCAGGAGGCACCGAGAACATTGCTTCTGTCACCCAGACCGCAGCGGCCCCTGCGGTTACGGGAGATGCCAGCGGCCCGGCGGGAGGAGTTTTAGCGGGCAGTTATCCCAATCCTGTTTTGGCGAGAATCACAAAAGGTCCAGTGGTCTTTGGCAATGGGGCTGGAACCATTGGCCAGGACAGTTCGTTTACGTTTAACGCTTCGACGAAGCAGCTACACGTCAGCGACGCAGCTAACACTTACGGTTCAGGCACTCTCACCGTGAACAAGGGTGCTGGCTCCTCGTCCAGTCTCGATTTACTTGAAACGGACACCACAGGAAGCTTTCTACGAGTACTTCAACCACGCGACCAAGCACACCTGACCCCGACGCTATATATCAACAATGGAGGGGGGCTGTATATGCATTCTTGGCTGACAGTCTCCGGGACGACAAACGGCGGCACCGGGGACGGATACAACATCTTGCCGCCCTCCAATGATCCTCTGATGATCGGGGTGTGGGCAGACGTCGGGACAGGTCTCCAAGTGCGCACCGGGAACGTGGCCAGTGCGTACAATTACTCCAACCTTGACAGGTACGGGAACTACACCATGTCCGTTGAAGAGGACGGAAGCCTGAAGTGGGGCGCGACGACTCGATCGGCAATGGACACCGGGCTCAGCCGGAATTCCGCTGGCATTCTCGAAGTGAATACAGGAACCAAAGGGGCGTTCGCTGACCTGAAAGTGAGGAACCTGATCGCAACGGGTGCGATTCAATTTGTAAAGTCTTCCAGCGGGAGCGCCGCTGCTTCCCTCGGCAGCAACAGCCCGGCAGCATCGCCAGTTCAGCCGTTCACCTGGATCAGCATTACCTTGCCGGACGGATCAACGGGCTACATTCCTGTTTGGAAATAGATATGATCGAATTTGTGCTGAGCCGCAGCGCAGGGACCTAACTATACATCCGCGCATAAGTAAAGGGACATAACGGTCAACAAAAAGAGAGCAGAGAGGAACAGATCAGTTCCGGGTGCGTTTGCATGTCCCCGAAGACCCGGGTCAACGTGCCGACCAATTCTCCTTCGTTTTCAAAATAGCGATTGTGAGTGCCATTCTTGCGGGTGTATTTCCACAGCCGCTCCGTGGGGTTGAATTCCGGGGAGTAGGGCGGCAACTGGTGAACCTCCAACCAGTCCCGGTTGGCGCCAAACCAGTTCCACACCTCCTCCTTCTTATGGTAGGACGCGTTGTCTTGGATCAAGATCGCACCGTGGCGACGATACCGGCTGGCCAACCTCTCCAGAAACGCCAAGTAGGTCACCGCGTTGAATACGGTGTCTTGCTGATAGTGAAATCGCGTCTGCCACAGCTCGATCGCGCCGAGGATCTTGACGCTCTTGCGTTGCCCGGTGACCGAAACCTCGGGCGGATGTGCGATGCGACTCCACGTGGTATGCAAGGGCGAGTCCTGCCGGAAGCTGGCTTCATCGGTAAAGATCAGAGCGCAGTTTTTCCTTTGGGATTTTTTTTTAGATTGGGATAGGTGTGGCGATGCCAGCGATCTTGCGCGGCGGCATCGGCCCGAGCCAGAATCCGACGCGGACGCTGTACGGAAAAATCCAGACCATGCAGTAATTTGCGCACGTGGCCGGGATGATAGTGGACCCCGAACTCTTGCTCGATCACCCAAGCAATCATCGGCGAGGTCCAAATCCCGGTATCCAGACCATAGGCCACCGGACCGATGTCCAGAATGTCCCCCAGCTGTTCCCGTTGCTCGCCCCTCAAAATTGGCGGACGGCCCGGTCGGTACCCTTCCAACAAGCCGTCAACTCCGTAGGCCTCATAGCGAGAGAGCCACTCGGATACCTTGGATCGCGGCGATTGGAGAATATCGGCGAGTTCGCCACTGGTACGGCCTTCTCCGTTCAAGAGCACGGCTCGCAAACGTTTGGCGACCCGGTAAGCGCCATCCCGCTCCGCTTCCTTACTCAACCGGAGCAACCGACGAGAGGTACTCGCGTGTAAGCGCAGCCGTCGAGGGACCATGGTATCCTCCAATTCGAGTATGCCACAGGTGCGGAGGTATGTCCCTTTATTTATGCGCGTCTGTATAAAAGGGCACGAAGCTAGAAGCGGCTGCAGATACAGCCCCAAGGAACGCCTGCCGTGCCCGGGTTTCTATTCGGAGAGATGGCGTCTAGTCCAACTCTTCGCCATCCGCAAAAGTTCTGAGAATTCACTCTCTGATCCGTCATTGGGATTCACTTTGAAGACAGTGGGCTGACGGGTCTCGATGTCATTGTTTCTAATTAATATGTGATTGCTTGCAGGGACTGATGTCTCGAGCCGGATGCCTATGTCCTGATCCCCTGCGAAACCGCGAATTGTATTGTCCGCAATCAAGACTTTGTCGGCTTTGTTAGCAATCGATATCGCTGGACCTCCTGAACGGCAGCACCCGCGATTTCGCTCAATAATATTGTTGTCGATCAGGACAGGTTCCGATACATCATCCAGCAAGATGGCTCCGCCCTGAGTCTCATTCAGCGTTTGGTTGTCCCGAATGACGTTGCCTACGACGAGTCCGGATCCGTTCAGACCGGAACCATGGAAGCCGACGTGAATCAGCGATGTGGCTGCAAGAGAAGTATCGACGCCGGTGATTTCGTTAAGGGCGATCGTGAAGAACCTCGTAACGGCTACATTCACTACGTCAGCACCGATCGGGGCACCGCCCGTGATTTTATTCCGAGCTACCAGTGCGCGTTGTGATACGACAAGAATGGCTGCGCCACTCACTTTTCTGACCACATTATCAGTGACGGTCACACTGGCCAACGCTGCGCTGTTGGTATTGAGAGCGTTTTTCGCGCAATCTTCTACGGTGTTTGAAGAAAATGTCACCTCACCCGACTTGAGATTCTCTGCGTATATAGCCTCTCCCGATATGTTTCGCGCCACCACATCATGCACGTAAAGCCGGTCGAACGAACCACTGGCGCAAATGGCTTTTTTCCGTCGGGTCATGGAAGATCCGAATGGAGCCAAACCGTAGAGCGTCAGATTGGAAATCTCGACATCCGCGGAATCTACCGGACTTATAAACCCGCAAGGCTCAGGAGCAGTCAAAGGCGGAAAACTGTTACCGATCAAATTGTCCTTCAGGATCGCCGTGCCATTACCCGAGCCGAGTATTTTAAGCTGCGATCGCTTGATTGAAAAGCCCAGACGCGTAAAGAGGTAAGAGCCAGTTGGAAAGTAGACCGATGATCCTGAGGTAGTAGCATCAAAGGTGGACTGAATGGCTTCCGAGTCGTCATGAGTGACGACTGTGTGCTGAACTGAGGTCGAAGCTTTATCTTTAAGCTGGAGCAAACGGCTTCCCTCTCCTGAAATAACTGTGGTTACCAGAGCGTCTGCTAAGGCCGCCTTTGGAGGTGTTATCGGGATATCAGGATAGTGGATTTCTGTCACCACCAAGCCCATATCTTTGAACGAAGACGTAAAGGCCGGGCCTCTGGGTGGTTCATAATAGCCTTCGGGAGTCAATCCGGAGAGGACGAGCAAAAGACGATTGTTGCGATACAGGGCATAGCCAGACGCGGCAGGAATCGCTTCCCACCGAATCAGGTTGTAAAGACGCGTACTGACTACGGAAGGGCCGTCGGTAATGGCGACTGCTGGTCCAGCCGGGCCCACCCCTCCCCGCTCGTCGATCACTGCAAGCTGATAAGTATATGTTGTCGACCCACGAGAGCCGGCCACGATCACGACAGGTTTGGGACCGATTGGGCAGGCCATGCCTTTTAGAGCGCAGGCCGTTCCAGCGTGCTCTATCTTGATTCCCTCTCCATTCTTGAAGTCGACTGCAGCATCGAGCTTCAGCCCGACTCCTCCACGCGCAATAGATCCCAAAGTGTTTCGATTACTGCCGCTTGCTCCATGTTGCGTGACGTCGAAGATTACGTTTGATTTGGCGGTGTTATCTTGCAAGCGAATATAGCCCGAGGCGACTGAGCCAGATTCCAGCAAAGCCGTGGCTAGGATCGCGAGCGTTGTTCCAAGATGTAAAGCAGACACGTTTGTAGCGCAATGCGCGAATTCAGAGTGGGTTTCAAGACGAGGAAACCCAGCGAGAATGTAATTCAATCCCGCAGGTGCGTCAATAGTCGAGGAGCGAGCTGTCGTAATCGCGACTAAGCAGACGGCGATAAACCCCGGATCGGTTGGGTTTGCACCCAGCCATGGCCATTTTTCATAAAGGCTGCCTCGGTGGCGCCCCGCACGAATTCAGACCCGGGGAAAGCTCCCTGTTCGCCGCTGCGGCTCGATGTGGCCAGGTTCGCGAAAGCGGCAACAAAATTCGACTCTGGGACGTGCCGCCTTTTCGTCTAAGTACGACCATCACGCTCCAGATGTTCGCGCAGGATCGCCACAATCCTTGGAGCCGCTTTTCCATCCCATCGTGGAGGACGCTGGAACGCCGCCCAACGCCGGTAGCACTTGCGAATCCAGGGCATCCAGCTCGGCAGCAAGACCTTCAGTCGCACCGACCAGGGATATCCGGCCGTTTTCCAGATCGCCCGCCAGGATGAGAGCAGTTGCGGGCAGTAAGGCGTCCGATCCCCGTTGCTTTCCGGAAGGAGGTCGATTCAGCAGTGCGCACTTCTAGTGAGCACCTCACTTGTCACTAGCGGCAAGTGCGGCCCGCAGAAATTATAGGCTAGACGAATCGAAGGTTGCGCAAAGTACATACTTCCGAAAGGAGATTCCCAATTTATGGCGCACAGTGTTGCCCTTATGCAGAATAGGCGCGTGTGCATCAACGTTGGTTGTGGGTCAAGCCCCACGCCGGGCTGGCTGAACTATGACGGTTCTCCCAGTATCATACTGGCTCGCTATCGTTGGCTCTGCGCCATTCTAGATCGCGCCGGATTTCTCGTAGAAATGAACCGGCAGTACATCTCTTTCGCGCGGTCGACTTGTATTTATTGGGCGGATGCGACTAAGAATATCCCCCGGAGCGAAGCTTCAGTGGACGTGCTTTACAGCTCCCATATGCTTGAACATCTCGACAGGGATGAGGCCAAGTGTTTTCTGGCTGAGGCTTATCGCGTTCTCAAGCCGGACGGAATTATCAGGCTAGCCGTTCCCGATCTTCGATTGATGGTTCAGGAATACTGTCAGCATGGGGATGCAAACAGACTGATCGAGAGAACACTGCTCGCGCAGTCACGTCCCGTCGGCATTCGGGCCAAGTTGAAGTGGCTGCTCACCACAGCCAGGGGTAGCCACCGCTGGATGTATGATGTCGTTTCACTATCTCAGCTTCTAGCTGACTCGGGTTTCCGCGAAGTCGGCGCGTGGCCTGCTGGCTCGACATCCATCTCAGGCGAATGTAGTCTTGATCTCAGAGAACGCGAAGACGAGACTCTTTACATTGAAGCTCGCAAATAATCGCCAAGGCGCTGTGGAACAGTTGGCGCTCCGCTGGATAGCCCCGATAAGAGTTTCTCCACAGGGGAATCGCCAACCAGGTCAGGAGGTCACATGGATCAGCCACAGGAGAGAGGCCTGGCCCGGACCTCGTCGGTGAGCTAGTTCCATGGCTTCGCTACGCACCACGATGCACATCCTTGTGGCATGCGGCACAGAGCGTAATCAAGTTCTGCTCTGAGTCACCTCCAGACTGGCTGCGATGTTGTTGATGATGAACCTCAAGGTTCAACGTTGTGCCGCATGCTTGGCATCTCCAGCCATCACTTTGCAACACTTTTTGACAAAGCTGCTCGTACGATTCAGGATCCAGCCGCAGGCGTGGCTGCTTTGGTCGAATCCGATTCAAGACGCCGTCTGAGTCGCCTGCGCTAGCGCATGTTTGACATTATGGCCCGTAACTCCAAGAAAACAGGGAGGCGGGTTTTGAGGTTGGTCACTACATGAGCGATTCTTGTCCCTCCTCCGG
>Ga0187860_1004083_pt1 | contig 11126 bp, 10 predicted proteins | sample June2016WEW_10_4_FD_132981 | JGI IMG/M metagenome (GOLD analysis project Ga0187860, IMG submission 132981) | Peatland microbial communities from SPRUCE experiment site at the Marcell Experimental Forest, Minnesota, USA - June2016WEW_10_40 | ecosystem: Environmental > Terrestrial > Soil >... | reverse complement strand
GCCATGGTACTTTGGTAATTTCGTGCGCCCAGATTTCCGTTCTTCAGCGTCGAGTTCGCCTTCCCATCCTGGGCTCTTCACTTCTACGAACACGTTCTTACCTTCAGGTGTTCCAATCACGCATTCCCCAACTTTGCCGCTTGCGCCCCGCGGTTCCCACTGGATAATCGGAAAACCATTGTGATGGAAAAAATACGCCACTCGCAACTCGTTCAACGCTTCGTGGTATTGAGTCTTCCGGGAGTTTAAACGTGGTACGAAGTGAGTGAGGCGGTTTTCGGATTCTGCAAATGGCAAAAGGCGTTCTAGTTCCGCTACGAACTTCTCCCTGGTCGGTTTCCAAGGGCAGGTTGCTAACAGCCGTGTTACGACATTCTCCATCAAACGATACTAATCCTAACTTGTGCGAAATCTCCATTATCAGCATTTGGCGGCTGGTGGTGTCGTACTGATCGCCACTCAGTACGCCCAGCGCAACAGCGTCGTTCCCGAAGTGAACCCCGCTCCTACCGCCGCCAGTAAAACCAAATCACCCTTCTTCAGCTTGCCTTCGTCAATCGCGGTCTGCATGGCCAGAGGGATGGTTCCTGCCGTGGTATTGCCGTAACGGTCAATGTTGATGATAACCTTTTCGGCCGGCATCTTGAGGCGATCAGCGGTGGCCTTGATGATGCGCATGTTGGCTTGGTGAGCGATGAAGCAATCCACCTCCTGCCCGGTCAGGCCATTCTTGCGCAGGAGGCGCTCCGTCATCTCCGACATTTTCTTCACTGCATACTTGAAGACTTGCTGGCCATCTTGATGAATATAATGCATTTTCTTGTCTACGGTTTCGTGCGACGCCGGGTTCAGGCTGCCTCCGCCCGGCATATACAGGTACTGGCCTCCCATGCCTTCGATCTGGGCTTCGTAGTCGATAATCCCGTCCTCGCCCTCTTCTGCTGGCTCCAGCAGCACCGCGCCCGCTCCGTCGCCGAAAATGATGCAGACCGCTCGATCCGTGAAGTCGGTCATCGACGAGTTCACGTCGGCGCCGATCACCAGCACCTTCTTGGCCCGGCCGGACTCGATGAACTGGGCGCCGGCGTTGAGCGCATACACGAAGCCCGAGCATCCCGCCGACACGTCGAAGCCCCAGGTGCGTGCAATGCCAAGTTTGTGTTGCACCAGGCACGCCGTCGAGGGATACATCATGTCCGGGGTGACCGTGCCGACTACGATCACATCCACTTCCTGAAGATCGAATGGGTGCGACGCGACGAGCTTCTTGACCGCCTCAACCGCCAAATCACTGGCAGCTACTCCTTTGTCCGCCAAGTGGCGTTCGCGTATTCCGGTGCGTTCCAATATCCACTGGTCGGTGGTGTCGACCATTTTTTCCAGGTCCTTGTTGGTCAGAACGCGAGGCGGGACATAGGTGCCGAGCGCAGTAATTTTGGCGCGACGAGTAGTTGGCACTAGAGTTCTCCGAAACAGCAGTTATGAGTGCGCCTTCATTTTCAACGATACAAAGGCGAAAGTCTATGCGGAGCAAAGAGGCGCCAATCGCGGAATCCATTTTGGCGGTTTGCTGTGCCGAAAGGCGTCCCGCTCTGCAAAAGGAGTAAAATCACTTTGTGAGTAACATCCAACTGCTCATCACCATCGGATTACCTATGCTGGCCCTCGCCTTCGGTCTGTACCTGAACGATCGGCGTTTCGAGGGAATCAGCACCCGCATTGACGACATGCGCACGGACCTTGGAGGGCGCATCACTCGTGTCGAGACTGCGATGGACAATCTCACCAGCAAGCTTGTGGATTTGGATAACCGAGTTGTCAAGATTGAAACAAAACTCGGCATCGGGTAACCGTTACTAAGCCAGACTCCGGACGGCCAATTCCTCAAGAAGCTCTCCGCTGGATTCCTCAGTCCCGGCGCACAAACAAGCCAGGCGCCAGTTGACCGCTGCACCCGCACTAGCCTGCTACCGTTGCTTCCTTCCGGACCTGGCGGGTTTCACAAGATTGCGTTGCGCGGGACCAGCGCCCGACCATTCAATATAACATTCCATGGCGACGGCGTGCTGTAGGCTGGCAGGTGCAAGAGTTCAACCTCAACCGCTCTGGGACCCGCAGAAGACAATGCTAGAATAGAGAAATCGCATGCAGCCAACAACCGATTCTGTAGCCCTGCTGGACGTTGCTGACACAGTTGTCCGCGCAGAAGCGGCGCGTCTCCACAAGCCCGGATTTAAGGCCAGTCCCGCGGCTGCTCCCAAAAAAATTGGCTTTGTAAGTCTGGGCTGTCCCAAGAACCTTGTGGACAGCGAGGTAATGATGGGTCTGCTTTCCCAAGGGGGAGCCCAGATCACTTCCCGCGCGGAAGACGCCGACATTATCGTCGTAAACACTTGCTCTTTTATCGATGCGGCCAAACAGGAATCGGTGGACACCATTCTCGAGATGGCCCAGCATAAGACCGCAGGGCGAGCACAGAAGCTCATCGTGGCGGGCTGCCTGGTCGAGCGCTACCGCAACGAAATCCAGAAAAACATTCCCGAGGTTGACGCCGTGGTGGGCACTGGAGAACTGCAGCAGATTCTCAGGGCTGCGGGAATTGTGCAGCCGGAGCCCACAGGGTCTCCGTTTGTCATCTTGAGTTCGCGTTCCGAAGGCGACGCCCGTGAGGCAGCGGGACGGTTCTCGAAAGCAGAATGGGACGGTGCGATTGCCGATCTGCCGAACTACTTGTACGACGAGTACACGCCCCGCGTGCTGGCGACTCCGAAGTATTCGGCCTACATCAAAATCGCCGAAGGCTGCGATCATCCCTGCTCGTTTTGCATCTTCCCGCAACTGCGCGGCAAGTTCCGTTCGCGGCGATCCGAATCAGTCATCGCCGAGGCGCAGCATCTTGCCGAACAAGGTGTGCGCGAGATCACGCTGATCGGGCAGGATACGACCTGCTACGGAGAAGATCTGGGGCTGAAAGATGGGCTGGCATTGCTGCTGGAGCATCTGGCGCAAATCGAGAAATTGCGCTGGGTGCGCTTCCTTTACGCCTATCCCAACAAGATCACCGGCAAGCTGTTGCAAACGATCGCAGCGCATGAAAAGATCTGCTCCTATATTGACGTACCCTTGCAACACGCCTCGCCTGAGGTTTTGAAGCGCATGAAACGCGGCGCCAATGCAGACATCTTCTTAAGCTCGATCGAGAAGATGCGGCGCACGATTCCGGGCCTCACACTGCGCACCTCGTTCATTGTTGGCTTCCCCGGCGAGAGCGAAGACGATTTCGAACAGCTCTGCCAGTTCGTGCGCCAGGCGCAATTCGACTGGCTAGGAGTGTTCGGCTATTCCGACGAGGAAGGGGCCGGGGCTTTCGCACTGGCAGACAAAGTCTCACGGAGAGAGATCGAAAGGCGCCGTAAGAAGCTCATGTCTCTGCAGAAGCAGATCAGCCGCAAGAAAAAGCGCGCTCTCGTGGGACAGCAGTTCGATTTGCTTCTGTCGGGTCCCTCGGCAGAAACCGAGTTGCTGTGGGAAGGGCGGACGGCAATGCATGCTCCCGAGATTGATGGCACGGTTTATGTAAACGATTTTGGGGATCGCGAAGACATTCGCGAGGGTGAGTTCTATCGCTGCGAAATCACCGAAGCACACGACTACGATCTGGTGGCGCGGATTGTGTAGCAATTGTCAGTAGCCAGTCATCAGTTGCCGGTTGTCAGGCTGGAGTCGTTAACTGACAACTGACTACTGGTAACTGACAACCGTTTTTATGAAGAAAGTTCGCAGCTTACGTTGTCCAACTTGCAGAAAGATCGTGCTGGCGAGCGATCCCGAGTATCCTTTCTGCAGCGAACACTGCCGCGCGATTGATCTTGGCAAATGGGCGAGCGGCGCATATGTCATCTCCACCCCGTTGAACGATCCGGAGACCGACGATTCCAACTACTCACGAAGCAAAAAGCCACAGTGAGCCGGGGCTGAACGGTCCGCCGGCGCCGCGATGGGCCACCCTGGTCGCCACCTTCTTTGGCGCTGGAAGATTGCGCCCCGGCCCAGGGACATGGGGCTCGCTCGCTACCGTGTTGTTGTGGTGGCTGTTGGCCTCGCATCTGCCTCCGGCAACGCGGACTCCGGTGATCGTGCTGCTGATAGCACTAGTAGTCGCGATTGGCATACCCGCTGCGACCCTGGAAGCGCGTGGATGCGGCAAGAAAGATCCCTCGCATGTGGTGATTGACGAAGTCGCCGGGCAACTGCTCACGCTGATCACGTGTCCCATCGTGTGGCCAGCGCTGCTCGCCGGCTTTATACTTTTCCGTGCATTCGATATTGTTAAACCTCCGCCAGTGCGTAGCCTGGAGCGACTGCCGGAAGGAACTGGAATTGTGGTGGACGACCTTGGCGCAGGCATCTACGCACTGATTGTCCTGCAGCTGCTGCTTCATTTTGGAGTGATACGCTGAGAGCCAAGCACGCGACCGCATGAGTTAAGCACGAGATCGACAGATGATAGAACGAAGAACGGGCGCAAAAAACGTAAACGGCAAACCCCATATCGATTCCATCGATCCCGGGTGCGCTCTGCCGGGAGGCGAGGTTCGCATTAGCGGCAGTGGGCTCCGGCCCCGGGAACTGCGCCGGCCGCAGGTGCGATTCGGCGACGTGGATGGTTCCATCATCATCAGTGCGGAACAATTCATCGTGGTCCGGGTGCCCGAAGGCGCCGCATCCGGTGAAGTCGTGGTCGCCACCAATGGCCACAGGAGCAATCCAGGCGAGGTGCGGGTCGGCGTTCCCATCGCGGAGAATCTCCACCCGGTAGCGAACCCGGCGATTGATCAAGATGGAAACATTTATGTCACGTTTTCCGGATCGCGCGGGCAGAAGGTCCCGGTTGCGATCTACCGCATCGACAATAATTACAACGTCAAGCCCTTCGTCCACGAAATGATGAATGCCACCGGCATGGCCTTCGACCGCGCGGGTAGTCTCTATGTTTCGTCGCGTTATGACGGAACGGTGTACCGCGTGGCGCAGAACGGTACCATGACCTCCTACGCCGAAGGCATGGGCGTCGCGACGGGAATGGCCTTCGACCCGATCGGGAATCTTTACGTCGGCGATCGCAGCGGCACCATCTTCAAGATCGATCGTGACCGCCAGATCTTCGTGTTTGCCATGCTGGAGCCGAGCGTCTCCGCCTATCATCTCGCCTTCGGTAACAATGGAAATCTGTACGTCACCGGCCCCACCACTTCGAGCTTCGATGCCATTCAGCAGATCGATCCGCACGGCGCCGTTAGCGTCTTCTACCGGGGACTCGGGCGCCCGCAGGGACTCGCGGTCGACGTCGACGGCAATCTTTATGTCGCCGCTTCGCTTAGTGGCCGCCGCGGCATCGTGCGGGTTACGCGTGATCGCAAGGCATCATTGGTAGTCTCGGGGCAAAACCTGGTCGGACTGGCATTCGCGCGCGGCGCCTCGGCCGTGCTTGCCACCACCACCGGCGTGCATCACCTTTCCTGGGACATCGAGGGACGGGAGCTGATTCCGGAGAGCTAGCGCTAAATGCTAACTGCTCAACGCTGCTAGACTGAATCCGTGATTGCCGAAATCATCGCCATCGGCTCGGAGATGCTGACTCCGTACCGGCAAGACAGCAATTCCCTGTTCCTCAGCGGGCGTCTTAACGATCTAGGCATCAGCGTCGCTTTCAAAACCATAGTCGGCGACAACAGCGACCATCTTGCAGCCGTTGCGCGCACCGCCGTTGGCCGCGCCGATATAGCCATCTTCATGGGAGGCCTGGGACCAACGCAAGACGACCTGACGCGCGAGAGCGTGGCCACCGCGCTTGGAGTCTCGCTGAAGCGAGATCACGCGATCGTCACCGAAATGTACAAACGATTTGCCGAACGCCGCATTCAGATGCCGGGAAACAATGCGCAGCAAGCCGACGTGCTTGAGGGCGCCGAGCTGCTGCCGAATTCCAGAGGCTCGGCGCCGGGCCAGTGGCTGGAGACGAGCATCAACGAACAACCGAAGATTGTTGTGCTGCTTCCCGGCCCTCCGCACGAACTTCAGGAGATGTGGGACCAGCAATGCGTGGATCGGCTGCGCGCCCTAGCTCCATCGGCGGCCATTGCGACGCGCGTCCTCAAGGTCGCAATGATGGGCGAGTCGGCCGTAGATGAACGTACCGCGCCGATCTACAAGAAATACCCCAATGTCGAAACCACTCTGCTGGCTGGCCAAGGACAGGTCGAATTCCATTTGCGAGCGACCGCCGCCACCAAGGCGGAGGCACAAGCGGAAGTGGATCGGCTGGCCGGCGAGTTGGAAGACGAACTCGAGGACGCGGTGTTCTCCTCGGCGGGCGAATCGCTGGAGGAGATCGTCGGTTACTACTTGCAGATGCGCAACGCGAAACTGGCGGTGGCCGAGTCGTGCACCGGCGGAATGATTGCCGAGCGGATCACCTCGGTGCCCGGAAGTTCGCGCTACTTTCTGGGCGGGGCGGTGGTCTACTCTAACGATCTGAAGACGCTGTTTGCCGACATTCCTCCCCTAATGATCGAGGCGCATGGCGCGGTCAGCAAAGAAGTGGCGCTGGCGCTGGCGGAAAACATCCGCGAGATTTGCAATGCCGACATCGGCGTCGGAGTCACGGGCGTCGCAGGTCCTGGTGGCGGCACAGAGGAGAAGCCGGTTGGCCTGGTATATGTCGCGATCACCAACGGACACAAGCAGGAGGTGGTGCAGCGGCGTTTCTTTGGAGACCGCGACCGCATACGCCGATGGGCAAGCCAGCAGGCGCTCGACCTGGTGCGGCGCATGCTGATGTAAATTTATGCGCCTCTTCGTAGCACTTGATATCGACGCGGATATACGCCGGCGAATCACCGAATTCCGCGAGCAGATGCGACCGCTGGCCCCCGATGTTCGCTGGGTCGACCCCGAAACATTTCACATTACACTGCAGTTTCTCGGTGAGACGAACAAACTGGACGAGATCCAGCGCGCCTTGCAGTCGGTGCGTGCCGCACGCATCGAGCTAGGCCTCCGCAATGCAGGCTTCTTCCCTTCGCCGAGATCGCCGCGCGTGTTCTGGGTAGGGATTGAAGCGGACCAGAATCTGCAGGGGTTGGTGAATTCGATTGGCCAGGCCCTTCAGCCGCTTGGATTGCAACGCGATGCTGGGCCATTTAAGCCCCATTTGACACTGGCGCGTTCGGGCAGCAGGCGTCCGCGTCCCGAGCCTGGTGAACGCTCTGCGCCTGCGTTGCAGCAGGTGCGCGTCAAACTCGAGACGCTTGGGCCGCTGGAGTTCGGTACAATGACCGCGCACGAGTTCTATCTCTACGAAAGCAAGCTGTCCCCGGCGGGCGCGCGGTATACCAAGCTGTCGCGCTATCCGCTGGAATAGTCTCGCTGTCTGCACATAGTCTTGACGACACTTTTGCTCATTATCGTGGTGGTTTCCTACCTGCTGGGTTCCATACCCTTCGGCTATCTGCTAGTGCGCATTTTTCGCGGGCAGGACGTCCGCCATACCGGCAGCGGAAACATCGGCGCAACCAATGTTGCCCGCGCCGGCTCGAAGGGGTTGGCAATTGTGACCTTGATTCTCGACGCGTTGAAAGGCTACGTCGCGGTGGCGTTTGCTTTCTGGCTGGCGGGATCGCACCGCTTTACGGCGGGTAACATCCAGCCCAACCTGTACGACTCGTCCCCGCAGATGATCGATAGCCGTACGGTCTTTCTGCTCGCGGCGGTCGCCGCCTTTTGCGCGATCCTGGGACACATGTTCACCGTGTGGCTCCGCTTCAAGGGCGGCAAGGGGGTGGCAACTGCTGCCGGCGCATTTGTGGCGCTTGCGCCCAAGTGTCTGCTGCTTTCACTTCTCCTGTTTGCCATCGTCTTTGCGCTCACGCGGTATGTTTCTTTGGGGAGCATTGTGGCGGCGGCGTCCTTTCCCTGGTTGGTCTTATGGCTCAATCCCGCGGAGCGCAACACGGCGCCTATTCTGTTGGTGATTACGGCTTCAGCCGCGCTGATCATTGCGCGACACAAAGACAACATCCGGCGCCTGTTGGCGGGCACCGAAAACCGATTTCGTTGAAAGAGACCTGCTTGTGAGTGAGATCGCAGTCATCGGCGCGGGAGCATGGGGTACGGCAATATCCATTGTGCTCGGCCGCAAACAGACGCACCGGGTACGGCTGTGGGCGCATGAACATGAAGTGTGCGAGAGCATCCGCACGCGGCGCGTGAACGAATTGTTTTTGCCGGGAAACACGATACCTGAAACGGTCCACGCAACCAACAGCTTCGAAGAGGCGTTGCGCGGCGCGGAGATTGTGGTAAGCGTGATGCCTTCTCATCACACTCGCCGCGTGTTTCAAGCCATGCTCCCACAACTTCGGCCAGAAATGCTGTTTGTCAGCGCGACCAAGGGAATCGAGAACGATTCCCTGCTGCGCATGACTGAAGTCATTACCCAACTGTTGAGCGGTGGGGCTAGCGGCTTTGTTCCACGGATCGGCGCGATGAGCGGGCCGACGTTTGCCAAGGAAGTAGCGAAAGCCGATCCCACCGCCATCACCATTGCCTCATCCGACAAGGAACTCGCGGCCATCGTGCAGCGAGAATTCAGCGATCCCAACTTCCGCGTGTACACCAACGACGATGTTATCGGAGTGGAACTGGGGGGGGCCTTGAAAAACATCGTCGCCATTGCCGCCGGAGTTCTCTTCGGCATGGACCTGGGATACAACACCGTGGCCGCACTCATCACGCGAGGGCTGGTCGAGATTACCAGGCTGGTCGTCGCTTGCGGAGGCCGAGCGGAAACCATGGCCGGGCTTGCCGGACTCGGCGATCTGGTGCTCACCTGCACGGGCGGCCTTTCGCGAAACCGCAGTGTCGGCGTCGAACTAGGACGAGGCCGCAAGCTGGAAGACATCATCGCCGGGATGCACGGCATGGTCGCCGAAGGCGTGCTCACTACCAATGCTGCGGTCGGACTGGCCCAAAGGGCCGGAGTGGAAATGCCAATTACGCAGCAGATGCACGCGATTCTACAGCAAGGAAAATCGGTGCAGGACGCCATACGAGACTTAATGAGGCGACCCTCAACCAGCGAAGTGGGACTTTACAGGAATTAGAGCGCTTTCGAAATGACTCGACGAGCAGCAATGGTTTCGCGCAACGCCGATACCCGGAAATACATCTAAAAGCGCTGACGCGTACGATGTCGTACATTTATGTATGCACTGAATACAATATGGAACGACCTGAAAGCAATCCTCCCAAGAAGCCGCGCTCTGCGCTTTGCACAGGGCTGATCGCCGCCAGCGTTCTGCTGGCGTGCTCTTCTGCAATGGGACAGAGTTCCGGGGAAGCATCGTCTTCTCTTCCCTCGGCGGAGCAAGTTATCAATCGCAATCAAGACCCTTTCGCCGGCTCGATTCCTCAGGCGAAGGCCACGGCGGAGGCCATTGACCTTACCATCGAAGACGCGCTGCAGCGTGGGCTGAAGTACAACCTAGGGTTGTACTTGTCTGACCGGGCCACGCAACTGTCGCGGGCTTCGCGGCTGCGCGCTCTCAGCGATATGCTGCCTGTGGTTAACGGATCGTTTGCCGAAGAGGAACAGAAACTCAACCTGAAGGCGTTGGGATTTAGCGGTGCGATCTTTCCAGGATTTCCGACTTCGATCGGGCCCTTCGGCATCAGCGACCTTCGCGCCACCGGCTCGTGGAACGTCATCGATTTGCATACCATTGACAGCGTGCGTGCCGCCAGCCAGAACGTGAAGGCTGCACAGTTCACCTACCGCGACGCGCGCGACACCGTGGTGCTTGCCGTAGGGGCCAACTACTTGCTCACCATCGCTAACGAATCGCGAGTGGAGGCCACAGAAGCGGAATTAAAGACCGCCCAGGCGCTCTACCAGTTGGCGGCGGACGAGGAGGCGGCGGGCCTTGCGCCTAACATCGATACTCTGCGGGCGAGGGTGCAGTTACAAGCTCAGCAAGAGGCGCTGATCGAGGCACAAAACGATCTGGAAAAGCAACGCATCGCTCTAGAGCGCGTTATTGGATTGCCGGTAGGGCAGAAATTCCGCCTGGTGAATCGCGTTCCTTATCACCCTCTTCCGGAGATGGAGTTGCAGAATGCCTATGCGCGGGCCCTGCAAACCCGTTCCGATTATCAGTCGGCGCTGGCTGCCTTGCGCGCGGCACAGTTAAGCCGGGAGGCGGCCTGGAAGCAGCGTCTGCCCTCGATTGGATTAGCCGGCGAATATGGCGTCTTGGGAACTACTCCCGATTCCATGTCCCCCAACTGGACGGCTGCAGCGACGCTGAAGATTCCCATATTTCAAGGGGGAAAAGTAGAAGCCGACGTGCAACAGAGCGACGCCGTCCTGAAGCAGCGGCAGGCCCAAGTGGATGATATGCGCGGGCGCATCGAGCAGGATGTGGAAGATGCGATCCTCGATCTGAAGGCGGCCGCCCAAAACGTGGAGGTCGCCAAGTTGGGCCTCGATCTGGCGCAACAAGCACTCGGGCAGTCCCAGGATCGCTTCGCCGCAGGTGTCACGAACAATGTTGAGGTGATTCAAGCGCAGCAGCAATTGGCATCGGCCAATGACCGCTACATCTCCAGTCTGTATGCGCACAACATTGCCAAGGTACTGCTGGCGCGCGCCATTGGCAATGCGGAGCAGGCAGTGAAGCAATACTTGGCGGAGCCGGGAAGCGTGCTGCCCCCTAACGGAACGGGAATTCCTCCGGGAAGCACGGGCAACCCACCCGAAACAAAACCCAATGTTGATCCGGGTCAGGGTGGAATGGCGAGAGCAGTTGACGATTCCCCGATGCAACAGCAACCGAGTCCGGGAGGAGAGAATCCTGTAGCCGCGCCCCAGAGCACAGGCAACGGCGATGCTGCGGCTGGCACAGTTCCTCACGAATAATTACTGACAGGTGAACAAATGAGTCCGAGCAGGACTGATGAAAATGAGCTGGAACGGCGCGAAGTCCTCGATCAACCTGAGGAAGAACACGTTGATCCGGAGGCGAAGCGTTACGAAGAAGACCGTCGCGGCTTCTTCCAGAAGCATC
>Ga0187860_1004078_pt1 | contig 11131 bp, 15 predicted proteins | sample June2016WEW_10_4_FD_132981 | JGI IMG/M metagenome (GOLD analysis project Ga0187860, IMG submission 132981) | Peatland microbial communities from SPRUCE experiment site at the Marcell Experimental Forest, Minnesota, USA - June2016WEW_10_40 | ecosystem: Environmental > Terrestrial > Soil >... | reverse complement strand
CTTGGCCTCTCAGATTTATACGGCAGTTCGGGACGGACGGCTTAACGAGCCGTTCGGCCCCGAGGACGTTCGGCGGGCGTGTCCCGGTTGGGCCGCAAACACCTACACCGTGTTCCTCTCAAAACATCGCGTGGGTAATCCCGGAAAGACTACGGAACTGTTCGAAAGGATTGGGCCGGGGCGCTATCGGACACTTCCGAGGTTCCAAAATTCCAATTAGGACACTACCGGCAACCGTGGGCCCCTTGACTCCCCTCGGCCTCTGTTCTCTATTCGTTCTCCATGAGCAAGCGAGGTGAATGGAGTCGTTGGGGCCGAGGCAATGTGCGAGGGCTGGTCCCTGGAAATTGGGAACGCCTTCCGGGGCGCTGTCGTGCGGCAGGATAGAATTGACCAACCGCCGTCGTGGCTGGCGTCGGTGACGCGCCACCATCTTCCCGAGCGACGCTTTCGTTTCATCGTGCAGATAGAGTGACATTAGGAGCGCGTGCTATGCCAAGATTCAGGGTTGCTCATATCAGGGAGCAGGGAATCGATTTGATTATCATTCCGCTGGAAAGCAGCTTTGGGTATAAGTCAAAAGACGAGCAGGATTCTGCAATCAATGAATTGCAAATCCGCTCAAATTCTGCCGGCTTGAGAGGAACGATAGTTCCAGTTTGGGATAGCGGCGGAGGTCGCATGGCGTTCATTGCCCCGCAAAATTGGCACTCATTCTTCAAAAGCATCAACCTTGCTTGGGTCGCGGGGAATCTGAATCGCGCAATTTCTTGGTAAGTTCCTCTAATACGGCCGAATTGTTGGCCATAACTCTCTTCAAATCTTTCGGCACTTTTGACGTGCCGCCACGTACCGATTTCACTTTCATCTGCTGTATATCTTCAATCTTTTCGTTCAAACTGATTGACGGCTTAAAGGCGACCGTTCGACGGCGAGCTGAAACCCTTTTTGAAGCTCCCTTCTTCACCTTAGCAAGTCTCGGCTTCGCTACCAAAACGCCCAGTCCCTTAACACGAACTGCCTCGCCTTTCTTAAGCGACACGATATTTTTTCGAAATCCTTTAGCCTTCGATACAATCGACACGAGGTCGCGCTGGTACGAAAGGCGCGACGCTCGTGCGGAGTGCTTACACGCCTTGGGACGGTGCAAAGAAGAAATTGCTTTCAGCGCCCTGCTTATCGAGGCGGCCTGCTCCTTATCGGAAGGTGTTGCGCGTTTTAGTCCGTCAACGGACTGATGAATTTCAGTTTCGGTGGATTTCACGAGCCTCGATTCAATCAAATCGATTGCTTCTTGGCGAGCTTCGAAGGAGCCTTCGAGTATGATGTTCACCAAAGTTCTCAAGGGGACTTTTGCTTTAATCTCTTCAAGCGCATACAATAAGGTTCCGGACTGCTTGCGATTTTCCGGCTTGTCCAATATTTCGATTAGAACTTGAGCTGCCGTCGGGATGCGCATGTCAGCGAGTGCTATTGCGGCAGCATTTCTGACTCTCGGCGAGCTTGTCTGTCGCAGAATTCCAGCTACTTGCTCCGCGCGATTGCCTTCTGAGGATTTTGTTTTTCTCAACTCCGCAACAATCCTATCTTCATCGCCCGAAATGCGCGCGAGTTCTAAAGCGTCGGTCCGTGGTTGAGAGCTTTGAAACGTGGAAGCCATGTTTTATTCCGCTTTAAGGACGCCCTAGTTCAACCCATTCCCTATATTTTTGTTCAGCCTCTTCGCGGCATCCCAAGTCCTTGTCCATTTTACCTGCTCGATGCCACCAAGGTATAAACCCTGATTTGAAGTCGGGATATTTAGCCTCCAAACCGAACCATCGGTCCCGCTTGCTCTGCTTACCCCCGCGAAACGACATCGTTAAGTTTTCGGCATATCGGAGGCTTTTGAAGCGCAAATAGTAAGGGCTGAAGCTTTTTTAAAGGAGGTACGCATAGCTTGGGTGGTTGGGTTGCGGAAAAAGTCGCACCCGTCCAAGGCCAATTTAAGATGAATGGCCTGGCAAGTAAAAGCACGAAAAGTATCCGGAACCGAGGAGCGGCGGGGTGATGCCGCCGCCTTGCGAACGACTCGGACACGAATGGCGGAGGTAACCTGTGCGGGAAGAATCCATTACCTAATAAGTTTCTAAAGCGCGCGTCAGGTAGGATTTCAGCCACTTCGCATCGCCCCGGTTAGATTGGCGGCCGAGCATTTCCAGGCGGCAAATGGTTTTGCGGTTGTCAGACCCGCGGAACGAACTAGCGAGATTTAGATTTTTCCCGCGAGCGGTCTTCTTGCCCGACCCAATTGCGTCACAAAATTGCTCTCCGAACTTTGTGAATTTAACTACATCAAGTTCCCCCACAACCGCTGCCTCCTCTACACTGCCTCCTTCGTCACCATAACGATAGCTGTGACGCGGCGGCGAGTAAACCTGCAACACCATAAGTGTGGGACCGATTAGTCCGAGCGTGTGCAGCTTTCCTGCTATGCTCGCTCGTGGCGCATCAACGCCCGGCTCGAATTTAACAGGGCCGGAATTCCACATTTTCTTATCCAATGATTTCCATTCCAGATATGCCGCTCGCAAAGCTCTCGCATCTTCCCCTGTCAGTTCTCCCAGAATCGTGACATACGCTCTGTGTATCTGCTCGCCTTTGGGTGTCAGCGCGGTAGTAAGTAGATTTGCCCAAAGCCGCTGAAGCTGGCGACTGGTTTCCATACTCGCGTGCTCAAGCAGAGGCAGCGCAATTTTCGGAGGCACCCTGCGGGTTCGCTTGGTCCCATTCCGTTTTAATTGGGCGTCAACTGCTCGAAATAGTTGCTGAAGGCGCTTCCAATCGAAAATTGCTGCCTCAATTCGCCGGGCCGCCACGCGGTCAGTCCAAACCAAACCAACCGTATCAACGATTGCTTTTCCAAAGACCTTATTGAGCCAACCGCCAACATCGCGCCCCGCTTCAATCGCCGTGTTAGTAGTCTTCGCTACTGCGCGAACGGCTTTAGCACTTTGTTTTATTGTCTCGTCGTCCATATAATCCAGCTATCCAGCTACCCTGCACGCCCTTCACGCAACGGTTCGCGTTTCTGCATTGATGCAGCAATGCAAGGGCCATTGCAGAAGCCCGCCAGCCTTGGGTTGTAATGCTAGTGGAAACTAAGACTATGCTCAATGACCATGGTTGCTCGGCAAGTCCGCCTCTACCCATGATATGGGCTCGTCGTCCTGAGGTCTAAGCCTGATTCCTCTGAAGCAGACTCGTCGTGACCGTGGGTGCTTCGTTTTAACGAATTTCTGGCCCTCAAGTTTTTGACTGAATGATTTTTCCGACAGGGGTGCCTCCCCGGAGGCCTCGGAAAACTTCTTCCATACGGCGTAGAGGTTTTTCAGTTCCTCCTGAGCCTGCTCGTGGCGGTCACACCGTTCCGCAATGAAGCGCCCAATCGCATCCTCGTCTGTGAGATAGCTCTCAGTGGCTTCTACTTCGCGAACGCTCATTCCAACCTCGAACAGAGCGGCCGCCCGGCACAAAACCGGCGCTTGAAGGTCCCTGGTTACCCAGCGCACCCCGGACGCGCCTGTTTCCGTCACGAAGGACTCGACCGCCGTTTCGAAAGGTAGCGCCCCCTGCCCCGCCATCGTTCGCGTCTTTTCCAGGTGGACCTCGAATCTCGCCCCTTGCTCGGCCGAATAATCTGGAGGGCGACGCAAAGCGATGACAGTATCCAACGCGTCCTCTCGGCGGCTCGTGCCGCGTTGGCGGCCGTTGACGCCTGCGTGGTGGATAAGCAGGACGGAAATTCCTCTCCGCCTAAGAGCAAGCAACCAGTTCTGCATGGGGAGCCAAGCATCGCTTGCGCCTTCGCTGCCCGAAGACATCAAGGTCGATAAATTGTCCAAGATGAGCAGGTCGACGCCCTTAAGAAACGGCTCCAGCGCACGCTGTCCGTCGGCCGCGCTTAGGTCGATGCCGCACTCGGTGCTATCGGCCGCGAGGATTCGAAATCCGTCATTGGGAATCTCGGTGCCAAGTCCGGCCAGTAACGACGCCAATCGAACTTGTAGGTCCGAAAGCGGCATCTCTCCATCCACATAAAGGACTCGTCTCGGCTTCGGACTGGACCACCGCATGAGAGGTCCGCCACTCGCGACCGACAAGCCAACAGCGAGGCCCATCCAGCTTTTTCCGACGCCTCGCGGCGAATACAACATTGCCAGACTTCGTTCCGGCAGAATTGGGCTCAACAACATGCCTCGTGGCGGAATTTCCAACGATAGAAAATTCCGAAGGTCAAGGGGCGCGGGCAATTGAGCTATTGGAGCAAGGAGCCGAGACCGAGACTCGGCGCGAACGAACAATCGCGGCGAGAAATAAGATTTCAGAAAGCGGGTGATATTCGGCGTCATGACGGCGGATACCACGCGGCGAGCGCCGCCGCCTGCCGAGCCGGGTCTTTTTTGATTCTGTAGACGGTTTGCCTTTTCAGTTTCGTTTCTTTCGCCACTTCAGCGACGCCGAGACCCTGGCTCAAAAGTTCTTGAGCGAGGACCATCGTGTCTAACGTGAACGTCGGCTTTCGCCCTCGATATTTCGTCCCATCGTCATTTGCCTTGGCGTGAGCGATGCCAGCCGTTTGCGCTTGTTTGGTTGCCTCTGCTTGGGCCTCGGCGGTCGCCGCCATGAAGGCAATCAGGGCGTCACGCACGGCTCGCTGCATCGGGTCCTTGGTCGCGCCGTCGAAGACCATACTGTTAATGACCGTTCTGATGATGACGCCACGCCGCATGAATTCCCGGATGGTGTCGGTCACGTCAGCGTAGTTTCGGCCGAGGCGGTCCACCCAACGAACAACCAAAGTGTCGCCCGCCCGAAGGATATCGGACAATCGACGTCCCTCCGGCCGGTCCCTGAGCGGCGTGCTCACGCCGGACACGCCGTGGTCGGCCACAACCTCGTCCAGGCGAAAGCCTGCGGCCTCGGCCATGGTCAGTTGATGTTCGACCGTCTGGTCGGCGGTGCTGACCCTGCAATACAAAACCGTTTTCATATCGTCCGTTAGCCTGATGTCCCCTGGCTCTGCCGTCCATAAGGCCAAACCGGCCCTAGTGGACTGAGTTCATGAGGGATTTTTGCCGCCCCCTGCGCCATACCCCTGCGGACGCCAAAGAATATTTGACATAGGTCTTTCTATATGACATCTGTCTCTAGAGCGCAAGAGGTTTTGGCGCATGTGGAAAATCACTGCCTTGGACTATGAGGCGCCGTTGTTCGCCAATGCTGAGGCGCGCGAGGTTGCAGGCGCAGCCCCAATGGTTTGGGCGAAGTGGATACAGCGTGGAATGGGTGGGCCTAGCCGCACGCTAAAAGGCGGTCGAGCGGGTCACTACGCGGCAAAAAGAATTTTCGAGATGCGGTTGATGAACCTCGTGGTTCAGCAGACGGCAATTCCCGTAAGCGAGGCCCAACAAATCGCCGCCCTGGCCGTGAAAGGAACTTGGAATATAAAGGAGCTTGCAGCAGAACAAACAAACTGGCGGAGCTTCGTGCTTAGAGAGGCCCCTCCTCCCTTGGACATCTACCTTATCTTTTCCAAAAACGAAAACTGCTGGGCTTACGAAATTCTGGGGCCGGATACTTTCAAGAACAGTGCCTCCGTCGTTATCGCCGCCGCCCGCGAGCTGAGGTCGGTCTCCAAATATTGTTGGGGCATCCTGAACGAACCGCGCCGCACGGCGGCGACTCGGGAAAATTAATATGCGCGGCAAGAATCGTGTTGAAGCTCGTGACGGCGGTTCGCCAATCATCTTGGAGTCGAATCCACTCGAACTACCTCTCCTCCTGACCATCAAACAGACAGCTCGAAAAATGGGTCTAAAAGACGGCCAGGTCCGTAAGCTAATTCGAGATGGTCGGCTCGCGCATGTAAGAGTTGGCAGTCGGCTCATGATTCCACGCGGTGCGATTGAACGGTTCATCATCGACAACACGGTGCAGCCATGCCGAGGAGAAATTCCGGCCCCCGCCTTCGATTTCTCGAAAAGCGCAGATGCTTTTACATCTGCTGGACTGAATCAGGCCGCAGCCGGGAGCGCAGCACTGGCACTCCAAACCGCGAACAAGCTGAAGTCGCACTCGCCGAGTTCATTCACGCACGAGTCCGAAAAAGCGGTCCGCGAGAACCATCGCAAATCCTTGTAACCGATGTTTTGACCGACTACGCCCAAGAACGCGGAATTGAGGTAGCTGCGCCGTGGCGTATCGCGGCGGCTATCAAAGCTCTGGTGCCTTATTGGCAGGCACGAACCGTTGCCGACGTGAGCCGTGAGACCTGCCGGGCCTTTGTGACGACGCGAGGAATGTCCGCCGGGACTGCACGGCGGGAGCTTGGTGTTCTTCGTGCCGCAATTAATCATGCACACCGGGAAGGACGCATCACGCGCATTGTGGCAGTCCATCTGCCTGACCGGCCTGAGCCGCGGGACCGTTGGCTTACGCGCTCCGAGGCGGCTGCACTACTGAGGGCGTCCCTCCGGCAACCCCGTGTTCGGCTGCATCTGCCGCTGTTCATTCTGCTTGGGCTCTATACAGGTCAGCGAAAGGAGGCGATTCTTTCGCTCCGCTGGACCCAAGTCGACCTCGATAATGCTCGTATCAATTTCAATTCGCCGGGGGCGAGGCGCACAAACAAACGTCGAGCACGTATCCCAATTCCCACCAGACTCCTTCCGCATCTCCGGCGGGCTCGACTTCGTGGAACCGAACTCGGCTTCGTTATCAACGATAACGGAGTCCGCATCCGCGACATCAAGCGCGGGTTCACATCCGCGTGCCGTCGGGCGGGTCTGAACGCGGTGACTCTCACGTCCTACGACATACATGCGCGACTTGGCTCATGCAGCGCGGAGTGACGATTTGGGACGCAGCCGGGTTCTTGGGGATGAGCCGCGAGACTTTGGAGCGCGTGTATGGACACCACCACCCCGACTTTCTTCGCGCTGCGGCGGAGGCCCTTTCATAGGGTCCGCAGAATGCCCGCGTAACGCACATGATTCATAGTATTTTTGGGGGCAGGCACCTACCCTTCGCATTGAAAAACAAACAAAATTCGGTGCCACGAGTTTTCGGAGGGCAGCGCTCTATCCAGCTGAGCTACGGGCGCATTGGAGCTATGCCGGCCTAGATAGCGGAAGCCCGCCGGCGCAGCAACGGCCGTGCTTGCCGCTCGCCACCGCCGCTCCTATAGGTTGGCCGACGACCGGAGGAGCGACGCCATGGCCCAGCTTGCGGAAAAGCGCGAAGGAAAATCCGTCCAGATCAAGGACGCCGCGTTCAAATGGGACGATCCGCTCGACCTCGAAGGCGAATTGACCGAGGAAGAGCGCATGGTGCGCGACACCGCGCGCGATTACGCGCAGGAGAAGCTCTTTCCGCGCGTGCTCAAGGCGTTTCGCGAGGAAAAATACGATCCGGCGATCGTGCGCGAGATGGGCGCGCTCGGGCTCCTTGGCCCGACGATCCCGGAAGAATACGGCGGCGCCGGGCTGGGCTATGTTGCCTACGGGCTGATCGCCCGCGAGATCGAACGCGTCGATTCCGGCTACCGCTCGGCGATGTCGGTGCAGTCCTCGCTGGTCATGCATCCGATCTATGCCTACGGCTCTGAAGCGCAGCGCCGCAAATATCTGCCCAAGCTCGCGACCGGCGAGTTCGTCGGCTGCTTCGGCCTCACCGAGCCCGACCACGGCTCCGACCCCGGCTCGATGATCACGCGCGCCGAAAAAGTCGTCGGCGGCTATCGCCTCACCGGCACCAAAATGTGGATCACCAACGCGCCGGTCGCCGATGTCGCCGTGGTCTGGGCCAAGCTCGACGGCAGGATCCACGGTTTCATCGTCGAGCGCGGCACCAAGGGATTCTCCACGCCGACGATCGAGGGCAAGCTGTCGTTGCGCGCCTCGATCACCGGCGAGATCGTGCTCGACGGCGCCGTCGTCCCCGAAGACAATCTCTTGCCGAACGTTTCCGGCCTCGCCGGCCCGTTCGGCTGCCTCAACGTCGCCCGCGCCGGCATCGCCTGGGGCGCGATCGGCGCGGCGGAATTCTGCTGGCACCGCGCCCGCGACTATGTGCTCAATAGGAAGCAGTTCGGCCGCCCGCTCGCCGCCAACCAGCTCATCCAGAAAAAACTCGCCGACATGCAGACCGAGATCACGCTCGGCCTGCACGCCGCGCTCCGCCTCGGCCGGCTGATCGAGCAGGGCAAGGCGTCGCCGCCGGCGATCTCGCTGCTCAAGCGCAACAATTGTGGCAAGGCGCTCGACGTGGCGCGGCTTGCCCGCGACATGCACGGCGGCAACGGCATCGCCGACGAATTCCATGTCATGCGCGTCCTCTGCAACCTCGAGACCGTCAACACCTACGAAGGCACCCACGACATCCACGCGCTGATCCTCGGCCGGGCGCAAACCGGCATCCAGGCGTTCATGTGAGCCGCACCCATTCCCCCATGCTTCCCCTCTCCCCAGTGGGGAGAGGGGGGGCCGACCTCGCAAATCTGCACCGTCTGAACCCCCTCACCCGGCTGCTTCGCAGCCGACCTCTCCCCAGCGGGGAGAGGTGAAAAAGCGGAGCTCCGATAGCAGAACGGACCATCCCAATGCCCGCCATGAAGCTGACAATCGCAGCTCTCCTGCTGATCCTCACTGCCGCCACAGCGCAGGCGCAGACGCATCCCTGCGCGGACGATGCGATCGCCAAAGCAACGCCGCTTCTTCGCTTTCACTACGGCGAACCGGACCAGCCGGTTGACGTCGACAACAGCGTCAAGGTGCTGCCCGCCATCAAGGCGCTGAAGGGCAACGGCCGCTTCGACGTGCTCGAAGTCTTTGGCCACATCTACAAGGCGACCTACCGGATGCGGTTCATCTACGCGCAGATCAAAGGCTCTTGCGTGTTGATGGGCCAGGAGATCCTCGAAGCCAGCAATCCGTATTGACGGCGCCGTCTTCATCCTGCCCGCTCCGCCCGCTCCCCGCCTGCGGGGAGAGGGTAGGGTGAGGGGCGTTGCCGCTCTCGTCATTGCGAGGAGCGACAGCGACGAAGCAATCCAGGCCTTTGCCGCTCAAAATCTGGATTGCTTCGCTTCGCTCGCAATGACGAAATAAAAATTCCTTCTCGCGACGCGCTCGCGCCCGAGGTTTGCAAACAACCACGAGAACACGACTCTTTTAGACTCGCCCCCGGCTCATAAAGAGGGAGGCGGAGCGCCGAAAGGCGCATGCCGTCCACTGTCCGCGCCACACAGAGAAGTGTCGCCACTTACCTGTGCACGGGCGCGGAAGCGGGCTTCATCGGAAGCCCGCTCGCCTTCCGGCGCTTCGCCGCGGCACTCGCCAAACCGGCCGTAGCCGGCTGACTCAGCTCCAGAACCACGTTTCCTGGAACGGGGCAGAAGCAGGAGTTTTGCCTGCCTCACGCTTGTCCAGTCCAGCGGGCTCCCCGCAGACCGGTCCTATTGCCGGCCAAGTGGTGTCCCGAAGCCGCCCGGGTGCGGATTGGCAATTCCGCCCGCGGGGACCGCTCTCGCTCCACCCTTCAGGCATGCCTTCCGGAAAGGCGTCCCTCGATTGAGCGAAATTCGCTGTATGTAGCCGATTTGGGGACGAATGTCAATAGACTTGTGACGCCTTATTGGCGCACACAGCCAAAAAGTCGGACCGCGGGTCCCTTCGTGCTGACTCCGAACGGCACTGAACTTGCTTTCCATGAGTGTTGGAGGGGTGTCGGCATCCTCGACACTCCCCGCCCTAATGCAATGGAGGCGCCACCATGTGGCTCAATCTGTGGCAATGGGGCTTGGTGATCGCTGGAGTGGTGCTCACGCTACATTTGGCGATCGACACGACAAGAATGGCTTGGGATGCCTACGATTCACAAAATCCCAGGCAAGAGGTCGGAAAGACCCAGCAAAAAAGCCCAGGGGAATCACCAACGGGTGACCCCCTGAGCCATCAATAAGAACCGAGCCCTACTGGCGACGATACTTCGGCTCTGAGGGCTTACCCCCCTCGGAGCCCTTTTTGTAGTAGGGCCGCAGTTCTCTTAGCAAGCGCCATGCCAATTTCGCATTGGTCCAGTATTGGCCCTGGTCCGCTGCATAGTCTTTATCGGGACCGCTCTCTCCCCTAACTGCTCCGCAAAGCCGCCGTGAGCGTGCGGGCCTCCTGCTCCGTCCGTCGTCCGCCCGGCCAAGATCGCGTGCATCGAATCGGGCCGCATCAACCAGCGCTTCGGGCGGCTCGAAAGCCGGCGGCGCGAACTGTAAACCAAAAGCAGCGCGGGTTTTTGAGGTAAGAGATTCGCGCTGCTGTTGACGGCCGCACGAATCGTTTAGGTTGCATCGGGGAGGTGGGATGCAACTGGGAGATTCACGGTGGGACTTAAGTTTGAAGACTTGGAGGTCGCTCGGGAGTTCATGCTCGCAGAGATCGAGATGGACATTGATGCCGAGAAAATTCACCTCAGCAGTTATCTGACGCAGAGCGGCCAAGGCAACTGGCCCGACTTATTACGGTCGGCGGCGCAAGCCGGGAATGACGATTCGCTGGCGAAAGCCGTAACCGGCATGTTCAACGGCCGAATTCAAAAACGAAAATCCAAAGGCTTTGGTTACATCTGGGCGGCTGTCCCGCACAACGCCAATGAGGTTTCGGCGGAAGGGGAATTCAACCGTTATTTTTGCCGCGGACTCGCACGGCACGCTATTAACGAAAACATCCCCCGGCTCGAGGTCTATCGCGCGAAGCGCGTCGCCCATGCAACTGTTGCGGTCGATGCTTGCAACAGCTTGTTTCGAGGGAGAAAACTTCGACTTTCACGATTATCTGAAAGCGTTCTGCGCTCCTTCCAATATTCCTGTGCAGATTCTGCGCCAATCAAGCTTTGAGAGGGCCTGCCGTTCAAACGTCATGTGGGGGATTAGTGTTGCGCTGTATGCTAAAGCTGGTGGCGTTCCATGGAAACTTAGCATTACAGTTACATTTTCGTTTTGAGATGGGCGCGGCGTGCTTCGGCTTGGTGAGCTCTTCGCCAGAGTGACCATGCGATGATGTGCGCGGGTTGGATGCGCCGTTGTGCAAGCTTGATG
>Ga0187860_1004077_pt1 | contig 11131 bp, 9 predicted proteins | sample June2016WEW_10_4_FD_132981 | JGI IMG/M metagenome (GOLD analysis project Ga0187860, IMG submission 132981) | Peatland microbial communities from SPRUCE experiment site at the Marcell Experimental Forest, Minnesota, USA - June2016WEW_10_40 | ecosystem: Environmental > Terrestrial > Soil > Wetlands... | reverse complement strand
CCTGGCAGGGCGGGAGGGACTCGAACCCCCAACCGACGGTTTTGGAGACCGCTACTCTACCAATTGAGCTACCGCCCTTCGCAGTCGAGCAGCGCCTCGTCCTGTGGCAGAACCGCCCCGGAGCGCTCCTGCCTGACTTCAATCACGCCACAATGTCCGACACACGACCGGCCCCAATCGTTCGACCACCCTCCCGAATGGCAAACCGCTGCCCTTTTTCCATCGCCACTGGCGCGATCAATTCGATATCCACCGATACGTTGTCGCCCGGCATGACCATTTCAACTCCTTGGGCCAGTTTGACGGTGCCCGTAACGTCCGTGGTCCGAAAATAGAACTGGGGCCGGTAATTGCTGAAAAACGGGGTGTGGCGACCACCCTCGTCCTTGGACAAAACATACACTTCGGCCTTGAATTGGGTGTGCGGCGTAATGGTGCCCGGCTTGGCCAGTACCATCCCCCGCTCGACTTCATCCTTCTTGGTGCCGCGCAACAGAACTCCCACGTTATCCCCCGCGCTGGCCTTGTCGAGCAATTTGCGGAACATTTCAATATCCGTCGCCACTGTCTTGCGCGTTTCCTTCAGCCCGACAATCTCGACATCGGACATCTTGTTCAACTCGCCGCGCTCGACGCGGCCGGTGACCACCGTGCCGCGGCCTTCAATGTTGAACACGTCTTCGATGCACATCAGGAACGGCTTGTCGATCTCCCGCATCGGCAGCGGGATGAAGGTGTCCACCGCCGTGAGCAAGTCGTCAATTGACTTGACGCCCTCCGGCGTGCCTTTGAGGGCGTCGGTGGCGCAGCCCCGAACCACCGGGGTCTTGTCGCCGGGAAATTGGTATTTGTTGAGCAAATCGCGGATTTCCATCTCAACTAACTCGATCAATTCGGGGTCATCCACCAAATCGACCTTGTTGAGATAGACCACAATCGCCGGCACGCCGACCTGGCGCGCCAACAGGATATGCTCGCGCGTTTGCGGCATGGGGCCATCGGCGGCGCTGACGACCAGGATGGCGCCGTCCATTTGCGCGGCGCCGGTGATCATGTTCTTGACATAATCGGCGTGGCCGGGGCAATCGACGTGCGCGTAGTGGCGGGTGGTGGATTCGTACTCGACGTGCGACACGGCAATGGTCAGCGTCTTGGTCTCATCACGCACCGTGCCGCCTTTGGTGATGTCGGCATAACTTATGGCCTTGGCCATGCCCTTCTTGCTTTGACATTGAACGATCGCGGCCGTCAAGGTGGACTTGCCGTGGTCAACGTGGCCGATGGTGCCGACATTGACGTGAGGTTTCGTGCGTTGAAAGGCTTCTTTTGCCATATTTCCTGTTCTTTGTTTATAGTTACGAACCGATACTCTTCCTCAGTTATCTGGAGCCCATGATCAGGATTGAACTGATGACCTCGTCCTTACCAAGGACGTGCTCTGCCAACTGAGCTACATGGGCAAAAGCCAGATTGCTCTCGTCTCCTGACCGCGCAAAACGACAAACCCCCATTACCCCTGCCTCTCTTCGCTTTTGGCGAAAGAGCCTCGGAGCTAATGGTGCCCTCTGTTGTCTGCCCGATAACTTTCCGCGCCAAATTAAGGGTCGCCGCGCGGTATGTCAACGGCTTTTTTGAGGTTTTTTCCGCCGCCCTCCAGCAGGGGGCGCCGGGGTCGCGGTGGCAGGGGCGGATTGCCGGCCGTGCAATTGGCAAGAGCGGGAAGTTCTCTCAGGGACCGCCTCATTCCGAATCACTTGCCAAGGGAAAGTTTCCACGCGACAATGAACCTGTGAATACGGTCATCGACACCACTGTGCCAGACGCCCATGGGCGGTTCGGGCCTTACGGCGGCCGCTACGTGCCGGAAACCCTCATGTACCCCCTCCAGCAGTTGGAAGAGGAGTATTTCCGCGCGCAAAACGACCCAGAATTCCAAGGGGAGTTGACGTATTATCTGCGCCAGTTTTGCGGACGGCCCAGCCCGCTGTATTTTGCGCAACGGCTGACGGAGGAGTTGGGCGGGGCGAAAATCTACCTCAAGCGCGAGGATCTGCTGCACACCGGCGCGCATAAGATCAATAACGCCATGGGTCAGATTCTCCTGGCCCGTCGCATGGGCAAAACGCGCATCATCGCCGAAACGGGGGCCGGCCAGCACGGGGTGGCGTCCGCCACCGTCGCCGCGATGTTCGGACTCAAATGCGTCATTTACATGGGGGAGGTCGATTGCCGGCGCCAGGCGCTGAATGTCTATCGCATGAAGATGCTGGGCGCGGAGGTCGTCTCCGTCACCGCCGGCCAAAAGACGCTCAAGGAAGCGGTCAACGAAGCCATGCGCGACTGGGTGACCAACGTGCGCCACACCCATTATATATTGGGCACGGCCTATGGGGCGCATCCTTACCCGGTGATGGTGCGCAATTTCCAGCGCATCATCGGGGATGAGGCGCGGCGGCAAATCCTGGAACAAGAGGAGCGGCTGCCGGACCTGCTCATCGCCTGCGTTGGCGGCGGCTCCAACGCCATCGGGCTGTTTTACCCGTTCCTGGAAGACGCCGGCGTGCGCATGTTGGGCGTTGAAGCGGGCGGGGAGGGGATCATCGCCGGCAAACACGCCGCGCGTTTTCAAGGCGGTTCGCTGGGCGTGCTGCAAGGCACGCGCTCCTACATACTGCAGGATGAGAACGGGCAGATTCAACTCACGCACAGCGTGTCGGCGGGGTTGGACTACGCTGCGGTTGGGCCGGAACACGCCTGGTTGCGCGACCAGGGGCGAGTGGAGTACAGCTATGCCACCGATGAGCAGGCGCTGGCGGCGTTCATCAAGCTGGCCCGCCTGGAGGGTATCATACCGGCGCTGGAATCGGCCCATGCCATCGCCGCCGTCATGGAGCGCGCTCCCAAAATGCCAAAGGACCAGATCATCATTGTCAATCTATCCGGGCGCGGGGACAAAGACGTGGCGGAAGTGGCTGCGCGCGTCAAGCTGTAGGGAAATCGGGTTGGTTTGAATTCGACGGCGGTGGTCACTTCTGATGGGCAGCCACTTCTCCGTGGTGCGGGCTGCATGAAGGGCTATCTATTCAATTGAATCGTTGCTCAAGACCAGCAATTTAGAACAAAGCCTGTTGTGGCGGTGTTTGGGCGTCCTGGCTCAAAGCGATGCCGAGCAGTTGAAAAGGGTTTGGGCAAACGAAATCCGGCTGCGATTCTGAAACAGTGACGGAGAGAAATTTGTATATCGCTTTTGGATCCGGGTTGCGGTTTTCAGGGGAAAAGGCAGTCAATCATCGCAAACGCCAAAATCGGGAAAGGCCATGGAAAGCAAAATGTTTGCTCCAATAACTTATGTCGGATTTGTTCCCCCGGCGGTGACTATAGGAGGACACAATGACCGATGACCAGGAACTTTTGGGGGATTACAGAATCCGACGGTCGGAGACCGCATTCGCGGAATTGGTCCGGCGATACGTGGATTTGGTCTATTCCACCGCTTTGCGCGCGGCCGGCGACTCCGAAACGGCCAAGGATGTGTCGCAAGCCGTTTTTATTGAGTTCGCGCGGAAAGCGGATTCGATCCGCGCCGGCGCGGCGCTGCCCGGCTGGCTTTACCGCGTCGCTTGTTGCCAGGCAAAGAATGCCATCCGCACGGAGCATCGCCGGCGTCGGCGGGAGGAGGAGGCGCTGAACATGGCCGATTTGAACGAGTCGGATTCCGGTTCATGGGAACAAATCGCCCCACTGCTGGATGAGGCGATGCAAGAATTGGACAAGACCGATCAGGACGCGGTGATCTGGAGATTCTTTCAGGACCGCAGTTTCCGCCAGATTGGCCTTGCGTTGGCGGTCAGTGACGACGCTGCGCAAAAGCGTGTCAGTCGCGCGCTTGATCGGCTCCGTGAATTGCTGGCCAAACGCGGCGTGAGCGTCGGCGCGGGCGGGTTGGCCGTTGTCATCAGCGCCAATGCGACGCACGCCGCGCCGGCGGGGTTGGCGGGCAGCATCTCCACCGCCGCGCTGGCCGCCACGACGACGGGAACCGGCGTGACAGTGAGCCTTCTCAAATTGATGACTATGACAAAACTCCAAACCGCACTGATCGGGGCCATTGCCGTCGCCACCCTGGTGGTGACGCCATTGGTGATGCAACATGAGGCGGACCTGCGCGGGCAAAACCAGAGATTGCGCCAGCAACTGGCCCAAATCAACATCGCCAACCAAGCGCTTTCAAATCGGCTCGCCTCCGCCCTTCGTTCGCGGGCGCCGCGCGCCGCCGCCGCCAGCGCAACAAATCTGACGGCAGCGGGTCCGCCGTATCAGCAAGTCCTAGAGTTTATTGGCTCACACAATCGTCAACTGTCCCGCGAGCAAATCGAAACCTATTTGCGTCAAAACCATCGCGACGTGGAGAGTTTGCTGGCGGCCTTCCAAGTCAGCCTCGATGCGTCGTATCTGAGGGAAGCGGCGACGAATTCACCGAATAACCCGGCTGTGCAGTTCGCCGTAATCGCAAACAATGTTTTTCCGGACCAACAGCGCAAGTGGATTGACGCCTTCAAGGTGTCTTCGCCCGAGAACGCGCTGGCGTGGTATTACTCGGCCCTGGATTATTTCCATTCCAACCAGCCAGGCCCGGCCATTCAGGAACTGACCCAAGCGACACGGCGCCAACTTTACACTGACTACGCGACGCAAACGGGCGAGGCGGTGGAGGAGATGTATGATTCAGCCGGCTGGCCGGCGTTGGCGGCGAAGGCGATCGCGCCCGGAACCACCACCTCTTCGGTGTCTTATCTTAATGTGCTGAAGGACCTAGGCAACCAAACGGTGCAGACGCAGCAACAGTATGTGAGCCAGGGAGACACCGCCTCGGCCACGTCGATGGCGTCGATGGGGATTACGCTGGGCAACCAGTTGAGGCAGGCCTCCGGTCCGATCGATGAACTGGTGGGAATCGCCATCGAGAAGAAGATACTCGCGCAACTGGATCCGGCGCAAACTTACGATTTTCTGGATGGCCCGCTTAGCCAGGTGGAAGGGGAATTGGACCAGCAAAAGCAGGCCATCCGACAGGCTCTCGAAACCAGAGACGAAGTGCGCCCGACTCTCAATGAGAGCGACCTGAACGATTACTGGGAACGCGAGAAAATGTACGGTGAAATGTACGCCTTGCAGTGGCTGCAATCCAAATATCCCCTAGCCGCGACCAACCAATGACACTTTTCCCTCGCCAATCATCAAACGAAAACAACCGCAAACACATCAACTGTATGAAGCGCAAATTATTAACGCTGGGCCTCATTCTCACCCTTGGCGGCTTGCTTGAAGCCGCAGACACAAAACTGGATCTGACCGGCACTTGGAAACAGACACAACCGGCCAGCCAAACCGGGGAAACGATTTTCACCTTTAAGCTCGAAGGCGAAACCCTGACGGGCACAATCCTCAAGCGCAATGGTCCAAACGCCATCACCAATGGCGTGGTTAGAGGCGATCAGGTGTCGTTTCAGACCCGTCACGAGGCCAGTTCTCCCAAGGGAACAATCGTTACCACAACCTTCAGCGGCAGGTTTAGCGGCGATACCATCACGGGAACCTTGGCCATTGAGACAAAGGACACTGACTTTGGTTCCAGACCCTGGCAGATTAAGCGGGAAATCGCCAAGCCGAAAACGGACGCGGCAAAATAGGTGCGATTCGGCGGCGTCGCTCCCTTGAGGCGCTTTCCAGTTCACGGCACATCGAGCCGGCAGTCGGTGCATGGCCGACTTGATAATCTCGCGGAAAACGTTACTCTCAATCGCCGAAGTTTATGCCCTTATTAAAGATCGAAACCACAGTCGTTCTAACTGATGACAAGCGAAAGGCGCTGCTGGCCGCGCTGTCCAAAATCGTAGCCGAGACCATCGGCAAGCCCGAGGATTACGTCATGGTTAGTGTCAGCCCCGCCGGCATCCTGATGTCGGGAAAGCCGGGTGAGGCGGCTTTTGTGGATGTCCGCAGCATCGGTGGATTGAGGGGAGATGTTCCACGCACGCTCTCCCGGAAAATCTGCGCCTTGCTGGGTGAATTTCTCGGAATCCCGCAAAACCGCATCTACCTCAACTTCACGGATGTCGAAGCCGGCAATTGGGGGTGGAAGGGGGACACCTTCGGGTAATTCAAAACTGGATATGTCGCGTGTGTCCGGCACGCGTCGATGCGCCAGCGGCGCTCACTCCGGACGAGCCAGTTCAAAACGGTCGCGCGTGCGGCAGTACCAGTTCGGCGATGCCATGCGCCCGACCAAAAAGAGCTTTTCCGCGCGAACGCGTTTCTTTTCCGCGTCGAACAACTCGTCGCGCAAGTGAACGCACTTGATCAGGCCGATAACCACGCGGTTGTCGCCAATTTGCAGGGTGCCCCATTCGGCGCACTCGAGGCTCGTGGGCGACTGGGCAATGCGCGGCGGCTTCACCACCGACGATGGCGCGGCGTTCAATCCGGCGTGGAGCAATTCATTTTCGCCGTAGGGCAGCGGCGCGGCGCACTTGTTCATGGCCTCCGCGATGGCCTCGTCCACAAGATTGACAACGAATTCGTGCGTGGCGCGGATGTTCCGCGCGGTGTCCTTGGGCGTGCCGTCACCACGGTCGCCGGGGGCAAAGGCAAGGATCGGAGGCTGCGCTCCGAGAAGATTGAAGAAGCTAAACGGCGCCGCATTGATTCTGCCTCCGGGATCGATGGTGGTCACCAGAGCGATAGGACGCGGCGTGACCAGGCTGGCAAGAATCGGATACGCGCGATCCGCCAGTTGGAATTCAAGATCAAGTATCATGCCGCCAGAAAATGCAGTGGAATACTACAGAAGCAAGACGTTAAACCTCATATCGGCATTATCCCGCAACTATGTCCACTTTTGGCAACAGAAAAAATACCGTGGCTCCAATCACGATCGCTGCCGCCGCAACCCGCCACCGCCAGCGCCAGATTTGCCGGCTATCCACCCTCCACGCGCCGCGACTGGCCCCCAACGACAACCAGCCCAGGACGGCAAACGGCAGCGCCACATTAAGGGCAATGGTCGCCGCTCCACTATCGCTGTAAACATAGGCCCGTTTGGTTCGGAAACCCGACCACTTGATTTCCGCGTCCGTCTCCATTTGCTTTGGTGTCAAGGAGGCGGATAATTCTGTGCCGACAGTCGAGGCGCCAATCAAATTCAAAACCTCTCCGCTTGGAACGCGCAGCCAAGTTCCCAGATTCTTCTCGTGAGGCTCCCAATTCATCGCCACCCGATCACATCTCTCGGCGTGGAAATGGTGGGCGGCGGCGCATTGGTTGCCGAACACGAACAAATCCACGAGGCAAGCATCCTTGTCCGTCGCTGTCAGCCGCATTGGATAAACGGCGGTTTTTGCCAGGAAGGTGAACGCCAGCGGATGGAGGGCAGTGCGCCCGGACTTGCCGGCATCGCGCCGGACTTTGCTTGCCACGAACACCCAGCCGCGGCTGACGTAGTCACCAATCGCCCCTTCGGCACTCTTGGCGGGATCATAGCCGTTTCTATCGAGCCATTCGATGACGCCGCGGGGATTGGAGCCTCGGATGGTTGTGGCATCAAAAACTCCAGCGCGCTGGACCGAAATGACTCTCACTCCGTCGGCAACGGAAGCCGTGACATTCTCACCCAATGTAGCGATAAAACCCCATCCGTTTGGACCTGGGGGAAACACCAAGGCAGCGCTGAAAGCGACTGCCATGAGGGTCACCATCGCGAAGACGGCCGTGGTGCGGGCGAACACCCGGCTGCACACCGCCAGGACTAAAGCCAGCGATGCGATCACCGCGCTGCCGCCCGTAACCCCAGCTCCCACGCTTAACGCGAGGCAAAATGGCACATCCACCACCGCACCGACCTCATCCTTGTATGAGCGCCATGCCAGGAATGCCACACCGCAAACAAATAGAATCCCGATCCAATACGGATGCACCTGATGAACCAGCCGGGGCCGGAACATTGTGCGCACGTCCTCAAAAAAACCTTCGGGGACCGGCTTGATCTCGGGGACCGAGGGCAACGGCACCACCCAGGCGAAATTGGTTCCATCACCTTGAAATGAAGTCTCAATGACCAGCCGTTCAATCCCGTCGGCGTAGCCAATCAATGCTTGCTGATCGGGAATCTCGACCTTTGGATAATACACTTGCGGGACGACCATCCCGTCGGCGAAAGCGCTCCCAGCCGAGGCAATAAGCCAAAGCGTCAAAGCGACTGGGATTCTCCACACCCTGTCCACTTCATTAGCATGAATCATTCTCGGCGGATTGCAAAGGGCAAAGGTCCACCACCCGCGCTTGGGGCACGCGCTTCTCAATCAGAAGCCCGATCAGATTGATCCAGCGCCGGCTCCGATCCAGAATCACGCTGTCGGAAGTGGCGACGATTTGATCAGATTGCGCCAGCACTTTGTCGGGGTTGAATACCAGTTCAACGTCCCAATTCCAACCGGCGCCGGCCGCGGCATCAAGCAGGGCTTTTTTGAATCGGCCGCTGTTGGAAACCGGGCGGTCCAGCCACCAGCAGCACCGCCGCACGGCCCACGCGGTGGTCAGTTCTCCTATCAGCCGCAAAGCGGCGGAGGTTTCCTCCACCTCGCGGTAGCGGGCATAGATGTTGGCCAAGTCGCGGCAGCAACCGTCGCGGCCCCGCAGGATGATGCCGCCGCTCAGAGCCGCCTCGGCCCCGATCACCACGTTGTAGCCGTCCAGCCATAGCTCCTGATCCCGCAACGCTTGAGGATCGGCGCGGCGCCGCTGCCGGAGCAGGAGGGCTTCGTCCGAACATGCGCAACGGGCCACGGCCAGCCGTTGCCGTCGCGCCAGGCTGTATCGGTTGCCCACCAGTTCCACCGCCGACGGAACGGCATAGCCCCGATTCAGCAGCCAGCACAAATCGCCCGTCGCCGCGCGCAAGTCCGGCCACGCGCCCGGCGCGAAAAGTCTTTCGTCTTCGGGGTCTGGCCCCCGGTGGCGGCGTTTATCCGGCATGGCTTAACTGGTGGAGTACGCCATCAATTCTCCCGCCCGGCGTACTTTTTTTCGGCTGTGTCCACCCGGACGGTTTCGCCTTTGGCGACAAACAGCGGCACCATGATCTGGAGGCCGGTTTCCAGTTTTGCTTCCTTCCAGTTCGAGTCCGATCCGCCCCGAACGGGCGGTGCGGTCTCAATTACTTTCAGCGCCACCTGGGCCGGAAGAACGACCTCGACGAGTCTGCCCTCCAGCAACAGCGCCTTATACTCCTGTTCGTCCTTGAGAAACCAGCGGCGCTCGCCCAGTTGCTCATCGCTCAGGTCAAGTTCGTCGAACGTCTCCACGTCGATGAACACGTGCGTGCCCCCCTGCGAATAGCTGTAGGTGATGCGGCGCGTCTCAAACTGCACGACCGGCACGCGCTCATTCTCGGCAAAAACTCGCTCAACAACGTGCCCGCCTTTGAGGTGGCGCAGACGGACATGCAGCTTGTGCCTGGTCTGGGCGGTGCCGCTGACGTGAAAGTCCTCGATAATATGCGGAGCGCCGTCGAGCATGAGCGCCATCATGCGTTTGAATTCCGATGGCAGAACGGTCTGCATAAAAGCGTCTCCGGCCCATGCGGGATCATTGTCCCCAAGCGGGCGTTCGCACGCGCAATCTTTAGCGCCAAGGCCCGTTCATTACAACCAAAATCACGGAACATGCCTCGCCGTCATGGCCTTCCCCAGGCCTGCTTGGCCCACGGCTGCATGGCACCGTATTTGTTCTCCCACGTCGTGTACATGGCGCCGACGATTCCGGGAACATCCTTGGTGTTTCGAAGCCATTCGGCAATCGCGGCGCCATCTTCGTCCGAATCATAATAGCCGGAAAGAATTTGCCGCAAGCCCAAGTCCGCGAAAAACGGACAATTCTTTCCCTTCAGGCCGCCGTGCCAATTGACTATGCCGATGCCCTTGTCCAACCCCTTCCACGATCCGGCCAGGCTCCCGTTGACCGCGTAATAATGGTCCACCGCGTTGTGCATAGGATCGAACATGTCGCTCCAGACCCAAATCTCCGCGTCGGGACGAATTTTGCGGATGATCCCGGCGGACTGGCGCACGTTCCACGCCAAAAGCTCGCCGGCCGTCATGCCCTTGCTCCGGCAAAGGGCGCATTGGTTCATCACGCGCAGCTCGTCATGCGACATCAAATAGGCGGCCGGATGGAACAGGTCGTTTGCATCCTTCACTTCCCCCTCCCAATCCGCAAAAACTCTCGGTTCGCTCAGGCAGACGTTGACGCGGTCTTCATAGACGATGATCGGGTGATAATAGCTGACACGCAGGCGGGCGCCTTCGCGGATGCGCGATGCGGGCGTCAGCTTGATCAGCGGTGGTTCGTGCCAGGCCTGCCACGGGTTGAGCAGCGGGTCCTCGATCCGCTCGTAGTCGCGCCCTTCCTCATAAACCACAGCGTCTTCGCCGCGCACCGTGACCGGGCAGCCTGGGCGCCGCAAGACATTGACCAGCCCGATTTCCGAAATGCGCAATTCGTCCCACCAAAGCTTGCCACCGTTGCCAGACCAGGAGCCAAGATAAAAAATGGCTTTGTCATGCGCCAGACTGTTGAAGACCAGGTCGTAACATTTCCAATCCTGCGTGCTCTCGACGTGGAAGGTTTGAAAACTGATCGCCTGCCCGGTGCCCGGCGCAAGGACCTTCACCTCCGCGTCCGCCGGGGAAAGGTTCTCCGTCTTCACCCAAAAGGAGATGCGGTATTGCCGGTACGGCTGCAGGCTGATCTGTTGCGCCAAGCGGCAGTGGTGGTCTTGATTCCTCCCAATATTCTCCATGCGCAGGCAAGTCTTTCCGCTCCGAACACCATCGTGGCTGGCAAAGGTCGTGACCCCTTCGTCATCCTGAAACATCCAGCCATTGAAGTGGTTTTCGGTGACGTCCTCGAAATCGCCGTTGTGCAATCGCGTGGGATTGTCCGGCTGGAGGGCGGCCCACCCGCTCCGCGCCACGAACAACGCGTCTTTCGCCGGAACACCTTCCACGTAGTTGTGATCACGAGCGCCGCCCATCACGACGGCGACAAGCTCCAGCCCATTGCGTTGGGCGGCTTG
>Ga0187860_1004075_pt1 | contig 11134 bp, 10 predicted proteins | sample June2016WEW_10_4_FD_132981 | JGI IMG/M metagenome (GOLD analysis project Ga0187860, IMG submission 132981) | Peatland microbial communities from SPRUCE experiment site at the Marcell Experimental Forest, Minnesota, USA - June2016WEW_10_40 | ecosystem: Environmental > Terrestrial > Soil >... | reverse complement strand
GCTGCGGCCTTTGACCAGCAGTTGGAGCACTTCCATTTCCCGCTGCGAAAGCTCCTCCCGCTGCTGGCGGGCGGCCAGGCGGCCGGCGACTTTGGGCGAGAGCTTCTGTTCGCCGGCATAAGCGGCGCGGATCGTCGCCGCCAACTCATCGTCCGGCGTGTCCTTGAGAAGAAAAGATTTTACGCCGGATTGAATCGCGCGATAAATGTCTTCATCGGTGTCGAAGGTCGTCAGCACAATAACCCGGGCCAGGGCATCCTGCCGGCGTATCTCTTCAATCGCGCCAACACCGTCCAGCACCGGCATGCGCAGATCCAGCAGAGCCACGTCGGGGTGATGCTTGCGCCAAAGCTCGACCGCATCGTGGCCATGCGCAGCCTCGCCCGTAACCATCATGTCCGGCTGCCGGCCAATGATGGCCGCCAATCCTTCGCGGACCGTGACGTGATCATCCGCGATAAGAACGCGGATCTTGTCCGCGGAAGCGTTCCTTCGTCGTGTTTTGCCCAAATCACTCATAGCCCGGCGGCTTGTAATTCACTTTTCAATGGAAGCGTGATCAGTATCGCGCTGCCCCCGCCTTTCGCGCTCTGGATGGCGATCTGGCCACCCATGCCTTCGACACGTTCCCGCACGCCTAACAACCCAAATCCGTCCTGTTTGCTTTCGGGATCAAAGCCGCGCCCGTTGTCGCGCAATTCGAGCCGAATCTCTTCCGGGGCAAAAACCAGGTGAGTCTTGAATTCGGTGGCGCCCGCGTGCCGCAGCGCATTGGTCAGAACCTCCTGCCCGATGCGCAAAAGGTTTTCCTCCCAATCGGCCGGGAGCGGCATCGGTTGGCCACGCAAAACGAATTCAGACCGCAGCCCCGTGCCGGCCGTCATCTTCTTAATCAGACCGTCCAACGCTTCTGACCAACGGTTCTCCTCCAAAGCCTGAGGCCGCAACGCCTGCACGGAACGCCGCGCTTCGCGCAGGCTTTCCCTAGCCAGTTCGCCGGCTCTCTCGAGATGGGTGCCGGCTTCCTGAGCAAAGCCCTTGGACGTTGCATCTGCAGCCGCTTCCAATTGCACAATCACGCCGGTGAAGCCTTGGGCGAGAGTGTCATGAACATCGCGGGCCATGCGGTTGCGCTCCGCTACGACGGCGGAGTGCCGGCTTTGCTCGGAGAGACGAGTCAACTGCATCGCCAGCCGTGCTTGGTGAGCCAGCGCCTGGGCCAACTCGATTTCCTCGGGCCGGAACGCACGCAGCCGCCTAAAACAAATGCCAATCACGCCATCCACCTGGCCGGCGATTAACATCGGAACAAGGAGAATGGTGATAACGCCCTGGGACAGCAAATGGTCCCGCCATGGGAAATCCGGCCCTAGCCGGATGTCCTCCTGCAGCCTGGGTTTGCCGGTGCGGAAGACTTCCGGCCACGGCCAGATGTTTTCGACCGGTAACGAAAGACTGGTTGAGACGGCCTGCGGGTCGGATTTCGTGACGAGTTTGCCATCCTCGAACGCGAATTCAAGAGCCACCAAGCCGCTTGCCGCGTCCCTTTTCCATACGCTGATGCTGTGCGCGTTCAATTGCCCGGTGATAGTCCGCAACACGTGCTCCACCAGCCTGTCCGGGGAGGATTCCATCGCCAGCGCGTCTAGGGTGCGGGTGAGGGCGACTACTTGGCCACAAGCCAGTTGCTCGGAGGCGCGCAACGCCTCCGCTGCCCTCTTGCGCTCCGTGATATCGCGTAATATGACGGTGAAAACAAGTTCTCCGCCAAGATCGAGTTTGGAAATGGAGGCCTCGGCTGGAAACTCCCGTCCGTCCTTGCGACGGCCAAAGACTTCGCGCCGCTGTGCCATTAAGCGAGAGATTTCGGGAGATTTCCCAAATTCTCTGATGTGTTCCATGTGCGCGCGGTTGAATCGTTGAGGCAGCAAGACATCGAGCGGCTTGCCAATGACCTCGGCCTGCGCATAACCAAAAGCCTTCTCCGCACCCTTGTTGAACAACAGGATGCATTGATCGGAGCCCACGGAGATGATCGCGTCTTCGGCGATTTCCAGTATGCCTTCGAATCGGGCCTTGGCGGCGCGCATCGCCTCATGGAACTGCTCTTCGCTTTCCTGCAGCGCCGCTTCGGTTCGGTTGCGCTCAATCGCCACCGCCGCAAGATGCGTCATCTGTCCGATGATCCTCTCCTGCTGCGCGGACGGGAGGCTCGGTTTGCGCCAATAAATCGCGAATGTTCCCAACACACTGCCCGTGCAAGACATGATCGGCGTGGACCAGCACGCCAAAAGACCGTGCGCCAAAGCCAGATCGCGATATTCGAATCCCTGTGCGTCGGTGGAGGCGTTGGAGACGATGATCTGCTCTCTCAGAAAGGCGGCCCTCGCGCACGGGCCTTTCTGCGGGTCAATGCCACTGCCGTCAATGGCCTTGGTGTAACTGGCCGGAAGGCTGGGCGCTGCGCCATGCCAAAGCCGGTTGCCATTCGCATCCAACAAGAGAATCGAACAAAGACAACCGCTCGAAAGCTCCTCGACCAGCCGGCACAACGCATCCAGCACAGCGGGAAGGGGATCACCCGCGGCGACCATCTCCAGAAGCCGGTTTTCTCCAGCGAGCCACGCCTCCGAACGGCCCATTTGTTCCATCTGCTTTCGGCCTTCGTCCAGCTCGCGCCGACAACGCTTCAATTCGAGTTGAAGGGATTCAACCGTCATGGCGGCATCCGGTGCTTCTTCCAGACTGGCCTTCATGGCAAATTGGGCACTGCGCTAGCTCACAAAAACGACACTGATAATGTGCATTAGACGAATCCATTTTACAACTGGATTTTTTCCGGCCAGCGCGGCAACGCACTGGGACAGGAGCATCAGGGCAACGACACCGGCCTCGACCAACCACTACGCGCAACGCCAAGTCAGATCAATCCCTGCATCCGGGGCTTCAAGGCTGGCGTGAATTGCGCCACCGCCGCTGCCATCGTGGCACTTGCGGGAGAAATTTAAGCGCAAAGGGTATCATTTCGCTGCTGCAAAGTGGGCATTATGGCCGCGGCGAAAAAGTGCGTTAGCGTTTCAAGCCATGCGGCGTTTCACGCTGAACCAGTACACCCGCTTCGATTCCAATTCACTACTAATGCTCTCCCGCCATCAGATGGGCGGCGCACCAAAAAATTCCTTAAGCCACGTCAATCAGCCTTTGTCAGGATGCACTGTCGGACCTCGATTCCATCGAACGTTTGAAGCACCTGTTCTTGGAACCAACGGAATGACGGAGGACGCTTCGAGTAAAAGAGATGGCTCGAACGGCTCCGGTGATAATCGGACGAGCCGAACCGACGAATGGGCGCTCGAAACTGCTTGGCCGACGCAAATAACTCAACCCAATCGCGCTCCAATTTGGCATCATCCACGGCGATTTGGATTCCCGCATTCTCCCCTGTTCTCACGGACGGGTAAAGACTGTTCATGATCGCAATGGCTGTCCACGCCACGTGCGCCGAAGGAATTGCCGGTGTCGGCGTTCATTCGGAACACTCAGAGCATTGCGGACTGAAAGTTGTTTGTGGAGGATTGAGATCATGCCTTCCGTCCCTCCTCCCGTAGTCGATCCTGCTCACGTAACGGTGCTCGCATGTCCCGCTCGAATCTGTCAGGCTTGGCGGCGGATGTCGCGTGATACGAACAATATCTTCCCCGGCGCCCAAACCGGCGGAGTGCTTGTGCTTCAGCACGGGCGTATGGAGGAGGTCAAAACGTGATTCTTGCACAACGAAAGACGCTGCCGATTCGACACCACAGATGCATTTGCTGCAACCGGAAGTTTTTGCCTAACCGTTTCGAACGAGATGCGAGGTATTTAATTGCAGGACGAGCCGAATGACATCTCAGGCCGTCACGTTTTTCGGGCTTTCCCTCCTGCTGGCCTTCGCTCCCGGACCGGACAACCTGTTCGTGCTCATGCAATCGGCCCTTTACGGACGGAAGGCGGGAATGTGCGTGGTCCTTGGCCTTTGCACCGGACTGGTCGTCCACACTACGGCCATTGCGCTTGGCTTGGCCGCCGTGTTTGCCGCTTCGGCAACTGCCTTTGCAGTCCTCAAGTTCGCGGGCGCGGCTTATCTCGCCTATCTGGCGTGGCAGGCTTTTCGCCTGCACGCGGGAACCGCCGCTTCGCCCGAGGTCAAAGCGCTCAGCCCCAAACGGATGTACACCCGCGGCATCCTCATGAACCTGACCAACCCGAAAGTCGTCTTGTTCTTTCTGGCGTTTCTGCCCCAATTCGTGCGACCCGAAAACGGCCGCGTCGGTTTGCAGGTGATTGGCTTGGGAATCCTGTTCATTTTGGCGACGATCATCGCCTTTGGCATCATTACCTGTTTCGCCGCTGCCATCGGTGCAATGCTCCGGCGCTCAACCCACGCCCAGCGGGCGTTGAACTGGCTTGCGGGCGCCGTCTTCCTTGGCCTGGCCATTCGATTGGCCCTGGCCGCGCGTTGACTTCGCAAGAGTCAAAAGGGCGGAGCCGGCCTGAGTTTTGTCGGATGCTCACTTCAGCGAGTGGAAGTCCGCTGTGTTGGCAATGAAGACGGCTTGCAACGGAATTCCGGTTGGCCGAAGCTCGACGGCCAATGAAACGAACTTCCAGAGTCATCGTCCTGACCGGAGTGTCTCGCGGGCTTGGGCTGGCCATGACGGACGAATTCATTAGGCATGGACATACAGTGATCGGTTGCGCTCGCTCTGGCGACGTATTGAAGACGCTGCAGCACCGGCATCCCACGCCAAACAGCTTTCGGCGGGTCGATGTGGCCGTCGAGACCGAAGTCCGACGGTGGGCCGAAGAAGCGATTAAGCTGCATGGCCCACCGGACTTGCTGATCAACAATGCCGCCGTGATCAACCAGAACGCGCCTTTGTGGATGATTGGCGGTCCGGAGTTTTCCCGGGTCATTGATGTCAACATCAAGGGCGTCGCCAACGTGATTCGCCATTTTGCGCCCGCCATGATCAAGCGCGGCCGAGGAGTCATCGTCAATTTCAGTTCGGGCTGGGGGCGATCCGTGGATGCGGAGGTGGCGCCGTACTGCGCAACCAAATTCGCCATCGAAGGCTTGACGCGGGCGCTGGCGTTGGAGCTACCGCCTGGGCTTACCGCCGTCGCGCTCAATCCGGGCGTCATTGACACGGCAATGCTGCAAAGCTGCTTCGGCGCCTCGGCTTCTGGCTACGAAGCGCCAGCCCAACGGGCCCAACGCGCAGTCCCTTTCATCTTGAAACTCAGTCGTTCGGACAACGGCGCCTCCCCGACTGTCCCGGACTCGCGGTCGGACTGATGAGGACACAATTAAACCGGTGCTGAGCTTGAAACAGAGCCGGGCCTCTGCTTTGATTTTAGTTCGAATGATCGCGATGCTCCAGAGAGGCCTGGTATGCGTATTCTTTCTGCCGTCGTTCTTGCTTGCCCAGGATTTCACCGGCCAATTTCCTTATCACCACAGGACCCATTATTTCGATTTTTACGCTACGCAAGCCTCCCCGAAGATTTCCGAAATTGCGCGCTTTGCTGATGGATTTGTGCAACTCGTCAACCGTGACTTTTTCACGGCGGATTTCGACTATCCAATCCGCGTCTTGGTGTTTCCCAATCGTCAACAATTCCAAGGATTCCTGATCCAGCGGCTCCACATTCCTGATCCCCCCAATTTTGGCATCTATGTTTACTCAAATAAGTTTTTCGCCACCTATGAGGGTTCCGGTTTGGGAACATTTGCCCACGAAATTCTGCACCCTCTCGTGGAACGCAACCTCAAGGACCGCCCTCAGTGGGCCATCGAGGGCATCCCCACTTTCTTCGAGAAGTTTTACGGCTTCTGGAGGGACAGCGAATTAGTGGCGTATTGGGGGTATCAAAACCCGTGGCGCGTTGAACAGCTTGGAGGAAACTTGCAGAAATTGGATTTGAAGCAACTCCTTGCCGACCCCACTCATATCGGGGCATCCCTTTCGGTCGAACGCAGCGAATCGGGCTGGCGCATGGTTTCGGTGTTCTTGTGGCAACAGGGTCGCTTCAACCGGTTCTTGAATTTGATCGCCAGGCACGATAGAGGAGGTTTTCCAACGTATTTTGAAGGGGCAATGGAAATGCCGCTCGAAAGGATCATCCCACTTTGGCAAAGGTACTTGGATGACGTTGCTGGCCAGCGAGCGAAAATCATGCGTTTGCCGCCTAGTGCCATTCTTGACGATGAGAACGCATTCACCAATTTTGCTAATGCGAACGCGATCTCCCTGAGTCAACCAAAAAACCTCACCGAATAGGTAAAACCACTCGAAGCGATGAAGCTAATTCTCTTTAGCGATCTTCACCGGGACAAGGCGGCGGCGGCCCGGATCGTCGAATTGGCGCGCAACGCTGACGTCGTTGTGGGGGCGGGCGATTTTGCGAGCGTCCGGCGGGACATCTCGAACTGCATCGACGTTCTCGCCAGTAGCCGCATTCCAGCCGTCTTGGTTGCCGGCAACAACGAATCTCACGACGAGTTGGTCGCCGCTTGCAAGAATTGGAAGAGCGCACACGTTCTATTTGTCAATGAGGACTCGTCTGGTCGAAGCCTCGGCAACACGGCTAGCCTAGTCCGTGGATCCAGCTCAACGGCGATCCCGCAGCCGTCATGGATCGGGAAATCGCGCTGGCCGCCGGCGCGAATCGTTCGCGCATTTTCGTTTCGACAATGGGCGGGGTGCTGTTTATGTTTTTATTGTCTGGTGACGTGATGATGAAAGGCAATGTATGAAGAAGAAGATTCTGGTTCTTGTCCCGGTGTTGCTCGGAGCGGGGACGCTCGCGTTTCTCTTGGTTCGAGCCGAACGCATCATTCAACGGCAGCAACAAGCTCTCAATGATTTGTCCGCCAAAGTGGAGCACTTGGAGCACAACTCCATCTCCTCGTCCGGTGCCGGAGCGTCAGCCGACAGCTTGAAGGGTGAAGTGGATCAGTTGCGTCGCACGGTGACGAACTTGCGGACCCAGTTGGCTGAGTATGGGAAGAATTACCGCCTCGATCAATTCGGTCGCCCGATCCCGGGCAGCGGTGACGTCAAAAATAGAATCTTGGAAATGACGCCAAATGGTGCCGTTAGGCCGTATTCGCAAGCGCCTCCGCAGGTCCCTCCGGGATCGATTCCGTTTGAATTCAACGGAATCACCTATTATCGGATTCCGCTGGCTTCGGCAGATTAAACACTCCTTCGCTCCTCCACAGATTACTATACAATATACAGACGTGAATGTGTGCGGCAAGTTAAGAAAGTTTTACCGCCGGTGGCTGGAAAACCATCCGCTCGGTGGGCCGTTATAAACCTTCCTTGCGCTGGCGCACGGCTTCGTAGAGAAAAATAGCACTGGCGCTGGCGACGTTAAGCGAATCGACTTGCGAGTGCATCGGTATGGACACAAGTTCATCGCACTGCTCTAGTGTTTCGCGGCTGATTCCCGGGCCTTCGCTGCCCATCACCAGACAGCAATCGCCGACGAGGCTGGCTTTGGAAATTGGGTTGTTCTTGGCCGACGGATGTGCGGCAATGCAACGAATTTCGCGCATGCGCAACTCCCGCAGCGCGCTTGCCAAATTGTCCAATTCAATAATGGAAACCGAAAAAACCGTGCCAGCCGACGAGGTGACGGCCCGACGAAGGAATGGACTGCACGAGCGGGGGTCCACGATTGGGCCGCTAATGCCAAAGGCGCTGACCACCCGTCGATTGACCATTCTACCCGGCCCGAGATCAACCGGTTCACCGAAGCTCTTAACCGCAGCAAATAGACCTGAGGGATTGGCGGAATCTAGCAACCGTTTTCTCTTAATCACCCGAATCTAGGCGTTTCCTCGTCTTGGCTTGAGTTCCGCGCTCCCAATCCCCAATATATCAGACTTGTGACCGACCAACCCTCTTCCCCGTCCTCGCCAACACCCCACAAACGCCGACCGCGCTACTCCGGCAAATACCCCCGCCATTTCGGGGAGAAATACAAGGAACACCATCCCGCCCGCTACGGCGAAACCGTTGCCAAAGTCCTGGCCTCGGGTAAAACGCCGGCCGGAACGCATCGCCCAATCATGGTGGCCGAAATCCTGCAAATCCTGGCCCCGCGACCAGGCGAAATCGCCGTGGACTGCACCCTTGGCTTCGGCGGACACGCTCAGGAACTCCTCCCCCTGCTCCAACCCGGTGGGCGGCTTCTGGGCTTGGACGCCGATCCCATCGAGCTTCCCAAAACCGAAGCCCGCTTGCGCGCCCTTGGTTTCGGGGAAAGCGTATTCACCGCGAGGCGGCTGAATTTCGCCGGCTTGCCCCAGGCGCTCGCCGGTGCGGACCTCAGCGGCGCCGATATTATCCTCGCCGACCTCGGCGTCTCTTCCATGCAATTGGACGATCCGGTCCGCGGTTTTTCCGTGAAATACGACGGCCCGCTCGACATGCGCATGAATCCGCAACGCGGCCAACCGGCCTCCGCCCTCCTCGAACGTCTCCGTCCCGATGCCTTGAGAACATTATTGACTGAAAACGCCGACGAACCACGCGCCGAAACACTCGCCGCCGCCCTGGCCGGTAAACATTTTGCCACCACCACCGCCCTCTCCCAGGCCGTGACCGCTGCCCTGCCGCGTTTGCCCAAGGAAGATTGCGACCTTGCCATCCGCCGCGTCTTCCAGGCGCTGCGCATCGCCGTGAACGACGAATTCTCTGCCCTCGAGACTTTTTTGCGCCTGCTCCCGTCCTGCCTCAACGCGGGCGGCCGCGTCGTCGTTCTCTCCTTCCATTCGGGCGAGGATCGCCGTGTCAAGAAGTCCTTTGAGGCCGCCCGTCGCGACGGCCTTTATGCCGAAATCTCCGCCGATGTCCTGCGCCCTGGCCCGGAGGAGCGACGCGCCAACCCTCGTTCCACTCCCGCGAAACTCCGTTGGGCGCGCAAGTCCCGGTGATTCGCCATTTTACCTGGCACGGCGGCATCATAACCGCGTGTTCAATAAATCTTTCAATATGCCCATTGCGCTCCAGCGATAAATGCTGCACAGCATCGGCCCATTTTGAATGATGAAAGTTTAGTCCTGTCCGTTTAAAGGAGCGCCAGTTGCTTCCCGCTTGGCTCGCGCAGACTGCTGACGCCCAGACCCAGCAACCGCAACGGGCGCGAAACCAGTTTATCCCGCCCCAGCAGAAAACAACCCAGCCGATAAATGTCAACCGCCTCGGTGATCGGCTCCTCAACGGAAAACTGGCGCGTGAGGGTGGTGAAGTCACTGTAGCGCACCTTCACTTGCACCGTGTGTGCTCCCAACCGCCGGTGCTTGAGCCGGGCTGCGATATCCGCCGACTGTTCCTTCAGGCAGGAGCGCAGCTCCTTTCGATCCTCGGTGTCCTTGAGAAATGTTTCCTCGTTGCTGATGCTCTTGATCTCGTCACCGATTTCCAGCGGCCGGTCGTCTTCGCCGAATGCAAACTGCTTCAGTTTCGGCCCGAACGACCCGACCAAGGCGCGCAGATCACCCGCGTAATCCTGCAAGTCCCCTACCGTCACGATGCCCGCATGGCCCAGCGTTTGTTCAGTGACATTTCCGACGCCGTAAATCACTCGCACCGGCAACGGCCGCAGAAATGAAACCTTTTCATGGTCGGAAATAACCGTCAGTCCGTCAGGCTTCTTGTGGTCGCTGGCGATTTTGGCCAGCAATTTGTTGGAGGCGATGCCGATGGTGGCGGTCAGCTTGCGCTCGGACAGAATCCTCTGTTTCAAATGCCGCGCCAACGGCACCGCCTTGAGCAGCGACGCGTCCGCATCTTCCGCTTGGCTGATAGCCGACACGTCCAGATACGCTTCGTCGATGGACATGGGTTCGAGGACGGCCCCGGGCTGTGCGACAATCTGCATGATGAGCCGTGATTCTTCGCGGTAATGATCCATGTGCGGACGCACAAAAACACCGTTGGGACAAAGCCGCCCCGCCGTCACGCTAGGCATAGCGGAGTGAACGCCAAACTTCCGCGCCTCATAGCTTGCGGCACATACCACCCCGCGTTGTGTCGGGGGAGCGCCGACGATCACTGGCCGGCCTCGCAGCCCCGGGTCGTCGCGTTGTTCCACGGAAGCGAAGAACGCGTCCATATCCAAATGGAAGATCACACGATGCACTGCTCGGGAGATTATCACGGATGTCGGGAAGCCAGAAGACTCAAAGCGTGCTGGACTGCCGGGTGAAGCTCATAGAGCGATCATGCAGGATTTGTTTCCAGCGATCATGATTTCTGACCACGTAGCGGACGGTTCGTATCATCACCCTTACAAGTCGGATTTCGCGCGAATCGGCGTTTAATTTCTGTCCGATCGAAACATTTTGGTTTTAACCGAATGTCAGTTGTTCACTACTTCCCCAGCTCGCCGGTTGTTTCTATGACCGACTTGCACGAGATATTGACGCGGTCTAGCTCATGTTCCCATCGCCCGCTCGTAACGCATGACTTGGCCAGCCCCTATTTCTTCAAATGTCCGGAAACTAACTTGGTCATTTCAAACATGCTGACCTGCTTCTTGCCGTTGAACACAGTCTTCAGGTCCTCATCGGCGTTGATGAGCGTTTTCCTTTTCGCATCCTGCAACCCATTCTTGCGGATATAAGCCCAAAGCTTTTATTCCTGTTGGATGGCAGCGAACTCATTTTGGTGTTTGCGCCTGCGCGAGTTGCGACGGCTGCTCCAGGGTTTCCCATCCGCCGCCCAGCGCCTTATAGAGACTAATGAGGTCCTGGGTCACCGCCTTGTCGCTCTGGACCAGCGCGTCTTCGGCCTGATAGAGAGAGCGCTCGGCATCGAGCACGTTGATGAAGCTGGCAAGACCGTTGGAGTAGAGTTGGTTGGCCAGGTGCAGGGAATCCCGGCTGGACTTCACCGCATCCTCGAGCGAACGCCGGCGGATCTGTTCCTTGGCATAGGCAACCAGCGAATTCTCGACGTCTTCGAATGACATCAGCACGGTCTCCTCGTAAGCCGCCAGGGCTTGCTCCTGGCGGGCGTTTTGCACCCGGATGTTGGCCCGGATGCGCCCGGCGTCGAAGACCCTCCACTGCACAGTC
>Ga0187860_1004069_pt1 | contig 11146 bp, 13 predicted proteins | sample June2016WEW_10_4_FD_132981 | JGI IMG/M metagenome (GOLD analysis project Ga0187860, IMG submission 132981) | Peatland microbial communities from SPRUCE experiment site at the Marcell Experimental Forest, Minnesota, USA - June2016WEW_10_40 | ecosystem: Environmental > Terrestrial > Soil >... | reverse complement strand
GTCAGCTGGGGATCGGGGGTGCCACGCATGCAGGAGCTCCCAGGAGGGCGAGTTCAGGTGATCTGAGACTCGCACATCCGTGCCCCCGTCGGCTACCCCGCCGGGCCGAAGTTCAACGCCCTGTTAGGGGGCCCGGTCAGACCCGGTCGCCGCACGCCGCAGCGGCCGCGGCCGTTCCGGGTCAGGCCCGCGGGAAAGCCCTATATTTCGAGCCAGGCCCCCGTAGCTCAGTGGATAGAGCAGAGGTTTCCTAAACCTTGTGCGCCGGTTCGATTCCGGCCGGGGGTACTTGACTCTTTGGCTTTCGGGCTGACCTAACGCCGCCTATCCGCTACCTGTCAGGTACGAGGACGTTGGGATGACGCGGGCTGATCTGGCCCGGCGAGAGCCGACCGGGCCAGGCACGCGACTAGGAACGCGATTCTCAGCCCTTTCTCAACGGCGATTCAGTACGCTACGGGCAACTCAAAGCCTGCTCCGACTGGGGCCCGGGCGGGGTGAGAAGGGGGGACACCATGAGGCTCAGGGCACTCTTCGCCGCAGCCGCAGCGGGAGCCGCGATGGCAGCCACGGCGCTGGCGCCGCAGATCGCCTCAGCAGCGCCAGCCTTTGCCACCGTGGGCAGCGTCAGCATCACGCCGAACCCGGTGGCACCGGAAGGATCACTCCACGCCGGGCAGGCGGTGGAGCTCACCGTGACTGCGTCCACTACATCGGGAGCGCCAGACCCGTTCGCCTACGTGTGGGTTCAGGTTGGGTGGGTCGTAGAGGGTGTGGGTCCCAAGGCTGTGGGTCTCACAGGCACCCTCACGACGTCATCGCCGTGTCTCGCCAAAGTCCAGGTCGGATTGGCCAAATTCCACCAGTTCGGGTGCAAGTATCAGGTTAACAAGGTCGGGCAGCTTGCCATGACGTACACCGCCGGCAGCCCACTCCACGCGGCCTACGCGCAAGACTACGAGGACTACATCTACGCGAGTCGCTTCAGTGACCCCGGCGTGCTTGGCTCACCCTGGACGATGGCGCCCTACGAGTACTGAGGTCGTCCCTGAGCGGGGTATCCGTCCCCTGACCTGGCAACGAGGCTCGCCGGCAGAGGACGAAAGGGGCGTTGCGGGTGCGGGTTAGCGGTCAGGGCGGGTTGGCACACTGAGCCCCTCACCGCCGTAGGTGGCGCGTCCCTGGTCGTCAACGTCGATCCGGCCCTCCGGGATGAGACAGAACTCGTTCCCCTCCGGGTCGGCCATCACGAGGAAGCCTCCGGCCTCGTACCCCTCGGCACGACGGCCGCCCAGCTGTTCGACACGCCGCCGCTCGGCCATGAGGTCCGGCGTCGCCAGGTCGAGGTGCAGACGGTTCTTGACGATCTTCGGGTCAGCAACCTGCTGGAAGCCCATCCCCAGCCCCTCCTCCCGGCTGAGCCAGACGTACGGGCCCGTCCTGGCAACGACAGCTCTCCCCAGCAGCGCCCCCCAGAACGAGGCCAGGCGTTCCGGGTCGTTGCAGTCGATGATCACGTGCGAGACCGCCGCCGAGGATCCACCCACCCCGCGATCGTAGCCGCGCGGTCTGCCCGCGCCCCCGGCACTGCTCCCCCACATGCGTCGGCCCGCCGCCACCGCCAGGCGTGCCAACCGCCCCTACACGCCGGCCCACCCCTCGCGCAGCGTCCCCCGTCCAGGGCACAATCCCCGGCCATGAGCGTCGAGGTCCGGCCCGCCATCGTCGCCGACGTCCCGGCGCTCCTCGACCTCTACGCACAGCTCTCCGAGGGCTTCGGCGACGGACCGGAGCTGAGCGTCGCGGAGGGGGAGGCGATCTTCCGGGGAATCGCCGCGCAACCCGACCGCACCCTGCTCACCGCGACCGTGGACGGTGCCGTCGCCGGGACCGTCGACCTGCTCGTGGTCAGGCCCAGCCTGACCCACCACGGCCGCCCCTGGGCGGCGGTCGAGAACGTCGTGGTCGGCCGTGACTTCCGCCGCCACGGGGTCGGCCGGGCGCTGATGGAGGAGGCGGCGCAGCGGGCCCGGGAGGCGGGCTGCCACCGGCTCCAGCTCCTCTCCCGGGTCCAGCGCACCGAGGCCCAGGCCTTCTACCGGGCGATCGGCATGGAGGCCAGCGCCCAGGGCTTCCGGCTCAACTTCGACGATCGGTCCGATTCCTCGCCCCAAGATGCCCCCTGAGGGAAGATTTGTCTGCGAGAATCGTCACCCTCGCCACCTCAACTCCGAGGGCGGATCGGCCGCTCCATTGGAGGTCCCCCGATCATGGCCACTGAAGACAAGCAACGTATCCTCGACTGGTGCGGCGCCGATAGCGACGTCCGGTACGTGCGGGAGGGGGCCGACCCGGGTGCCGACTTCAGCCTGGTGCTGGAGAGCATGGGCACCGAGCTGACCGCCACCCTCGCGAGTGGAAGCGATCGGATCGTCCTGCGCAACGTGGTCGACGTGGCCCAGGCCGCCCAGCCCGCGGGAAGCGGCGACCTCGTCGCCGACCTGACCGACCTGGAGGAGCGGCGGCCCGGTCCGGTGACCGTCGTTCTCGAGCCGACCGGGGAAGCGGTCGCAGTCAGCACCTGGGTCGTGAGCGACGGGCTCACCAAGCACAGCTTCCTGACCGCTGTCAGCGACGCCATCCGCACCCGGGGGGCGGTGCTGCGGCTCGCCGGCCTGCCCGCGGATCTGCCCGCCGTCGAGGCGGCCGGAACGGTGGCCGCGCCCGAGGAGCACGAGCTCCCCGAGGTCTCCCTCGCGGGTGCCTCCACCGAGGCCGTCCCCGAGGCGGCAGCCGTCTCCGAGCCGGCGCCGACCTCGGAGCCGTCGCCCTGGGCCTGGACACCCGCCCCCTCCACCTCCGTCTACAGCGCGGCCGAGGACGTGGCGCCGGCGACCACCTACGGCGCCGCGGAGGATGCCGGCCCCGTGCCCGCGAGCGAGGCGCCGGAGGAAGCGCCGGTCTCCGAAGCCGAGCCCACCGCCGAGACCCCGGTCGCGGAGCCGGCCGCCGAGACGCCCAGCGTCGAGGAGCCGGTGTCGGCCTTCAGCGCCTGGGGAGCAGCGACGTCCGCGCCGGAGGAGCCGGAGCCGGAGCCCGAGCCCGTCGCCACGACCAAGCCCGCCGAGGAGCAGGCGCCGGCCTTCAGCTCGTGGGGCTCGCCGGAGCCCACGCCCGCGCTGGCGGAGCCGGTCGCCGAGATGCCCGCTGCGGGCGAGGAGCCAGTGCCCACCTACAGCTCCTGGGGCTCGTCGGCGCTGACGCCCGAGCAGCCCGCGGCGGAGGCCGAGCCGGTGCCCGAGGCCACCCTGCCCGGCGTCGAGCACGAGGCGGCGACGCCCAGCCCGTGGGCGACGTCGGAGGCGATCAGCGAAGAGGCGGCCCCGGAGACCACCCCGGCCGGCACCGAGGAGCAGCCCGCGGCGGTCAGCCCGTGGGCGTCGCCGACCACGCCCAGCTTCGAGACGGTCACCTCACCCAGCCAGGGCTACCAGCCCGAGGCAACGCCCGCCGGCTTCGAGGCCACCCCGAGCCCGGTCGGCCCGCTCGGTGGGTATTCCGCCGGCGGCTCCGGACAGGGCTACGGCCAGCCGTACACGCCGGAGACGGCGGCGGCCCCCGTGCCGGCGCCCGCTCCCGTCCAGCCGGCCTGGACCCCCAGCCATCGGGTCCCGCCCCAGGGGATGCAGGCGTGGGCCGCCCCCGACCCCGCGGGTGCGGTGATCGCCACTCTCGGCGGCCACCTTCCGGTGCAGGTCACCGAGGTCCGGGGGGCCTGGGCACACGTGCTCTGCTCCAATGGCTGGACCGGTTGGGTCGACGACCGCCTGCTCATCGTCGAAGCGTGACCCGGGCCCGGTCGGCGGGCGTGCACGTCGGGGAGGGCGTCCGTGCGCTTGCGCACGGGCGCGCCCGGCGCGGCCCCCTGGGGTGACCGCGGCATGGAGGTCAGGGCAGAGGTGATCGGGAGCCTCTGGAGGATCGTGGTCGAGGTGGGCCAGCGGGTCGAGGAGGACGAGACCATCCTGGTCCTCGAGTCCATGAAGATGGAGATCCCGGTGACCAGCCCGATCGGGGGGACCGTGACCGCGATCCTGGCCAGCCGGGGTGAGGTGGTCCAGGAGGGACAGACGGTGGCCATCGTCGAGTAGCCCGACCGGCTCTCGGTCGGTACCGCCTGCCCAGAATGGGAGGGTGGCGACCACCATCACCCCCGACCCCGCCACCCCGGCCCGCCGGGATCGGTGGGCGCGGCTCAAATCCTCCACCCTGGTCCGGGTGGTCCAGGCCTACGGCTCCACCCAGAGCGGCAACAACGCGTCGGGCCTCGCCTTCAACGCCTTCATGGCGATGTTCCCGATGATCCTCGGTGCCCTCGCGGTCATCGGCCTGGTGCTGGGCAGCCCCGGCATCCGGCGCCAGGCCCAGTCGCTCGTTCTCCGCACCTTTCCCGGCCGGAGCGGCGCCGAGCTCAGCGCGGTGGTCACCAACGACCTGCGCCATTACGCCGGGCTGCTCGGCATCGTCGGCATCCTCGGGCTGCTCTGGGGATGCACCAACTTCTTCGCCTCGCTGGAGTTCTGCCTGGGGCGGATCTTCGACATCGGCCAGCGCGGTTTCCTGCGCCAGCGGGCGATGGGCGCGGTGATGATGCTGGCCCTGGTGGCCGCCCTGCTGGTCGCGATCGGCGCCACCACGCTGATGAACCTGGTGCCGGTGATGGCCGGGCTCGGGCCATTGGCCGGCTTTCTCGCCATGGCTCTGCTGATGCTGGTGATCTACCGGCTCGTCCCCAACCGCACCTTCCGCCTTCGCGAGCTCTGGCCGGGGGCGGTGCTCGCGGGACTGCTGATCGAGCTGATCACGCTGCTCTTCCCCCTCTACGCCAAGCTGGCCCACGGCTTCGACACCTACGGGCAGAGCCTAGCCCTCTTCTTCCTGCTGGCCACCTGGCTCGCCTTCCTGTCTCAATTCATCCTCATCGGCGCCGTCTGGAACCGCGTGCGGCTGGGGGAGAAGTTCACGGCGTCGGGGCTGCTGGCCTCCCTCCCCACGACGGCAAGCTCCGACTCCTCGTCGTCGGCGGCGGCCTCGCCGTCCACGGCGGCGCCCTCCCCCTCCGCTGCAGCGTCCTCGCCCACGACGGCGTCCTCCCCCTCCACGGCCGCACCCTCCCCCGACTCCGCCGGCCACGAAGCGGTCGCGGCCGGACGGAAGACCCCGGGAGGTGCCAGGATCAGCGCCGGCGTGGCCGCGAGCCCCCACCGCTCGCCGGAGCGGTCGCACCCCTCGGAGACCAACCCCCCACCGTGAGCGCCGGCTACGACACCCAGCGGGTTACCACCGCCGACAACGTCGGCATCAACTTCCGCGTCGCCGGGCTCGCCACCCGGTTCGCCGCCGCCCTCCTCGACGGTCTCCTCCTGCTGATCCTCCTCTTCGTCGCCACCGTCTTGATCGGCGCCATCGCCGACGCCCTGGCGGGGACCACGACCGGCAACTCCGCCGACGAGATCCTCAGCCTCGCCGGCCTGCTGCTGGCCGCCTGCCTGGTCCTGATCGCGATCCTCTCCTTCACGATCGCCCAGGCGGTGAGCGGAGGCCGGACCCCCGGGAAGGCCGCCATGGGGCTCCGGGTGATCCGCATCGACGGGGGGACGGCGAACCTCGGCGCCTACTTCCTGCGCAGCGCCGCCTACATCCCCGACCTGCTGCTCGCGCTGGGGCCGATCCTCATGTTCTTCCACCCACAGTCCCGGCGCCTCGGCGACCTCCTCGCCGGCACCGTAGTGGTGCGGGAGCGGACCCCGGTGACCCTGCAGGCGGCCACGGCGCCGTCCCCCGTCTATCTGAGGAGCAGCGATCCGGGTCCGGTGATCGACGGTCTGGGGAACCTGGGGGAGCGCGAGCTGAACGCCGTCCGCACCTTCCTCAGCCGGCCGGGCCTGCTGCCCGGCCAGCGGGCCGAGCTGGCGGGGCGGCTCGCCGGCCCTCTGCTCGAGCGGATGCACCTGGCCTTCGGCGCCCCGGAGCGGCTGTGGCCGCCCGAGCTGTTCCTGGAGCGGCTCTACCTCCAACTCGCCGCCCGGCTCCAGCCCGGAGACGGTGCCGGGGTCCTCCCCCCTCCCCCGTACGGCGGGATCGCCGGACGGCCCCCCTGGGCCCCATGAACCTGGAGGCCTTCACCGCCGGCCGCCAGGCCCGCTGGGCCGAGCTCGAGGCGCGCACCGCGACGCTAACGGGGAGCCGGCTGCGCGGCCTGCGCGCCTCGGACGTCGAGCGCTTCGCGATCCTCTACCGGCGGACCGCCAGCGACCTCGCCATCGCCCGGCGTGACTTCCCCGATCAGCCGATCACCGAGTACCTGAACTCGCTCTGCGGGCGCGCCCACGTGCTGCTCAACCGGGGCTCGCCGCCCCGGCTCCGGAACGCACTCCGCTACTTCGCGACCGGCGCGCCGCGGGTCTTCCGGGCCAACGCCGGCTACTTCCTCGCCTCGCTGGCGCTCCTCCTCGCGGGCACGCTCGCCGGCTGGCTGGCCTATGACCTCCGGCCCGACCTGCGCGGACTGCTGGTGCCGAACTCGCTCTTCGCCGAGATGGCCCAGGGGAGCCCCGGCATCGGCGTGCCCCAGCCCTTCCTGGCCGCCCCCAGCATCTTTCTGCACAACATCGAGGTGGCGGTGATCGTCTTCATCCTCGGCATCTGCGCCGGCCTGCCCACCGCCTTCCTGATCGTCGTCCAGGGCTGGAGCCTCGGCACCCTGGGGGCGGCCATCCACGCCGGGGGTTACGACTACGCCTTCTGGTCGCTGATTGCCGCCCACGGGGTGCTGGAGCTGAGCGTCATCGTGACCGCCGGGGCCGCGGGGCTGCGTCTGGGCGACGCGCTGCTGCGGCCCGGGCTGCGCAGCCGGGCCGATTCGATCGCCCATGCGGGCGGGGACATGGTGGGACTGGCCGTCGCCACCATGCTGCTGCTGGTGATCGCCGGCACCCTGGAGGCTTTCGTCTCCCCCAGTGGGATGCCCGGCGCAGCCAAGATCGCGATCGGTCTCGGCGTGGGCGCCTGTTTCTATGCCTGGCTGCTCCTCGCCGGGCGCGGCCGGCCGGCCGTCCCCGCGCTCGACCTCGACGCGGCACCGCGCCCCCCGTCCACCGCGGGGGTCGACCTGGCGGCGCTCGGCTGATCGCCAGGTCCGCCCCCGGACCAGGTCAGGCCGTCGCGCCGGCGGCGGGCTGGGAGGCGTCCGCCGCTGCCATCCAGCGAGGCTGGGTCAGGCTGAACCAGTTCCCGGAGTCGTCCCGGAACACCGCCTCGATCCCATAGGGTCGGTCCGCCGGCTCCTGCAGGAAGACGACGCCGCGACGGGACAGCTCCTCATGGGTGCGGCGGCAGTCGTCGGTCATCAGCACTCCGCACCCGAACACGCCCTTGGCGACCAGCGACCGGAGCTGCTCGGCCGTCTCCGGGTCATGGCCCATGGCGCAGTCGGCGAGGATGATCTCCGGCTGCGGATGGCCTGGGATGCCGACCGTCAGCCAGCGGAAACCCGCTGGCGGTCGCGATAGGCGGTGGGCGAGCAGCCGACCAGCTCGCGGAACCTGGAGCTGAAGGAGCCGAGGCTCTGGAAGCCGACCATCAGGCAGATCTCGGTCACCGTCAGGTTCGCCGAACGAAGCAGGTCCTTGGCCCGCTCCACGCGGCGGCGGCTCATGTACGCGCCCGGCGTCTCCCCGAAGCAGGCGCGGAAGCTGCGGGCGAAGTGATGCCGCGACAGGCCGGCCGCGCCCGCCATGGCGTCGAGGTCGACCGGCTCGGCGTACTGCCGGTCGATGAGATCGCGGGCGCGCCGCAGCGCGGCGATGGATTCCGGACGCACCCGGAGATCGTAAGCGCGGGGCCCGCTGAGGGGAGCTCGAAGAGGCCTCGCGTAGACTGGCCTCATGGAGGTCGTTCGGATCCGCCCCCGCGGCTACTGCCACGGGGTGGTGGAGGCGATCCGGCTCGCCAAGCAGGTCGGTGCCGAGAAGCGCGGCGAGCCGGTGACCATGCTGGGCTACCTGGTCCACAACGAGCACGCCACCCGCGAGCTGGAGGAGGCCGGGGTCCGCCTGGTGGCCGAATCCGACCGCATGAAGGGCCTGGCCCAGATCACCGAGGGCACGGTCATCTTCACCGCCCACGGGATCTCTCCCCAGGTGGTGGACGCCGCCCGCGAGCGCGGGCTCACCATCGTCGACGCGACCTGCAGTGACGTGACCCGCACCCACGACCTGGTCCGGGAGCTGGCGGCCGGGGACTACCGGATCCTCTACATCGGCAAGCGGGGCCACCCCGAACCGGCGGGGGTGATGGGGGTGGCGCCAGACCGCACCACGCTGATTGAATCAATCGAGGAGGCCGACGCCCTCAACTTCCCCCCCGGGACGCGCCTGGCGGTGACCTGCCAGACCACCCTCTCGATGTGGGACACCCAGGCGATCATCGACCGCCTCGTGGAGCGCTTCCCCGAGATCGAGGTCCACAACGAGATCTGCCAGGCCACCCAGGAGCGGCAGGAGGCGGCGGTGCTGGCCGCCGACGACGTCGACTGCGTGGTGGTGGTGGGCAGCCCGCGGAGCAGCAACAGCCGGCGCCTCGCCCAGGTCGTCGAGGAGCTGGGGCACAAGCCCGCCCACCTGGTCGACACCGCCGCCGAGCTCCGGCCGGAGTGGTTCGAGGGTGTCCGGCGGGTGGGGGTCACCTCGGGAGCGTCGACACCGACCCATCTCACCCGCGAGGTGGTCGCCGCCCTGGAGGCGATGCCCGATCGGAACCCGGAGACCGCCGCGACCTGAGAGCCTGACCTCGACCGGCGTGGGCGGGCCGCCGCGGTCCGGCTACGAAGTGTTCACGAAGTCGCTCGCGGCGCCGGGGAGCGGCCTAATCTCCGGCCATGCGCTTCGGCAAACAGCGTCTCGGCACCCGCCTCGTGATCGCGCGGGTGGTCGCGTACTGCCAGGCGGCCGCCCTGGTCCTGGTGGCGGTCAACCTGCTCGAGATCCTCCTGATCGGCGGCACCAGCAGCGGGCTCTCGTTTCGGGGGGCATTCACCAGTACCCCGATCAGCGGGAACGGGACAGTCGTGGCCGCCTTCGCGCTCTTCGTCGTCGCTGTCCTCCTGATCGTCGCGGAGCAGCGGGCGGCGGGAAGCGGGGGCGCCCGCCCGACCCTGGCGGCGGCCGAGGTCATCTTCGCCGTCGGCTTCGTCGGGTTCGTGGCCGACGCGGCTGGGGGGTGGCTGTTCGGCCCTGCGGCCGCCCTCGTCGTCGTCGGCCTCCACTACTGGACGGAGCTGAGGGCGTACTTCTTCGCCGATGACACGGCGGCGACGGCGAGCGACAGCGCAACGCCGGCGAGCGCCACGCTGAGCACCGCGTTGGTGCCACCGAGTGCCGCGGCCGCAACCCCCGAGGCGACGGTCGCGCCACCGTTCACCCCGCTCGCGTCCCCCGGGCCGCCGGTCCCCACCGCCGGAGCGGGATCGCGCGAAACCGCCCCGCCGCATCTATAGTCGCGGAATAGAGCGACCCCAGCGGGCCGCCCCCTTTCGACCATCTGCCTGGGAGCGACTGTGATGCAACGACCGCCGGTTCCCGGCTCGGTCACGCTGGGCCGAGTCCTGCTCATCCTCGAGAGCGTCCTCTGGCTGCTCGCAGGGCTCGCCGTGGGTGGCTTCGGTGTGCTGGTGTTCACCGCGGTGGCGAACATCAACAACCGGCTGGCGCAGATCGGTTACACGGGCACGCCCTTCACCACGGCGGAGGCGGGCGCAGTCGGCGGCACCCTGGTGGTGGTCGGGGTGGTGATCCTCATCATCGCCATCATCGGCATCTGGTCGGGGGCGGCCATGGGCCGGCTCAGCGGGGGACCGCGCGCCACCGCCATCGTGCTCTCCTGCCTGGGCCTGGTCATCGGGATCTTAAGCGTCATCGGCGGGCTGCACCGGGGCGCGACGGTGACGACCGGCACGACCACCATCCGCGACACCCCGATCCCGGGGATCGTCATCCTGGCCGTCAACCTGGTGATCATCTGGTGCCTCGGCTTCGCCCGCAGCGCCCGGGCCGCGTTCCGCTCGCTGCCCACCGCCGCCTACCCGATGACGGCGCCGGCCGGGTACGGTCCGGCGGGGTACGGCACGGGGACGTACGGGTCGCCGGTGGCGGCACCGTTCGGCCAGATGGCGGTGCCGGGAGGCTCCTCGGCCGCCCCACCCACTCAGGCGAATGCCACCCAGAGCTTCCCGCCGCCCCCACCTCCGCCACCGCCGCCCCCGGGGGACCTGAGCTTTGCCGCGGCCTCCGCGCCACCCGAGACGGCTGCCGGCGTGCCGGCCGACCTGAGCTTTGCCACCCCCACGGCCCCGCTCGGGGCGCCGTCAGAGGTGCCGGAGCTGAGCTTCGACGCCCCCGCGCCGGAGGAGACGGCGTCGGACGTCCCCGCCAGCCTGGGCTTCGACCACCCGACCGGCACGATGCCAGCGGGACCGCCGGACGCTCCCCCGGCGGTGGATCGCGACCTTGCCGGCGAGATGGCGGCGGGCGTCCCGACCGACTACCCCCCGCCGCCTCCCGCACCCGAGTCGTAGCGCCCGGGGGTCGCCAGGCGGTGGCGACAGAAGGCTGACAGCGGCGTCACAGTGGGCGGCGGCGCGTCGCACCCGGCGGGCGTCCGCGTATATCGGCATCGATGCTTCAACCCCCGCCACGGGGCCAGTGGGGGCCGCCTTCGCCGTCAACCCCATCACCGCCCCCGCCGCCTGCTCCTGAGGTTGACGCTCATCCGGCGGTCACAGCCGTGAGCGGCGCTTCAGCTCCAGGTAGCGGTTGACCAGCCGGGGGGAGAGGCTCCGGGCGTCGGCGTCGAGGGTCTCGACCCCGCTCCGCCGGAGCAGCTCGAGGGTCTGCTCGCGATCGGCGACCAGACCGGTCGCCACCGCCCGCGCGTAGGTCGCAGCGGGATCGGCGGGCCGGGCCCGGGCGGTGTCCTCGAGGGCGGGGTCGCGGACGGTGATCACGAGGGGCAGATGGCGGCGGCGCAGCCGGGCGCACTGGCGGACCAGGGCCTGGCCCTGGTCCGGGTCGAGCACGTCGGTGAAGAT
>Ga0187860_1004068_pt1 | contig 11154 bp, 11 predicted proteins | sample June2016WEW_10_4_FD_132981 | JGI IMG/M metagenome (GOLD analysis project Ga0187860, IMG submission 132981) | Peatland microbial communities from SPRUCE experiment site at the Marcell Experimental Forest, Minnesota, USA - June2016WEW_10_40 | ecosystem: Environmental > Terrestrial > Soil >... | reverse complement strand
TCGAGACTCTGCTATTCGGATTTCGCAGCGCATTGTTCAATCACCGGTCGCTGCGGGTAGACGCACCGCTCAAAGCCGCTCGGCAATCGCCTTGAGCTCCGACAGGCCCTTATCGAACTCGCCGCCAATCATCTTGTCCATGTTGACGACCACGCCGATGACCTTTGCGATATAGGCGTATTGCCCGGTCATGGACCACGTTACGTCCGGGGTGGTCCCTTTGGGCTGCAATGAGAACACGATCGTATGTGCGCCTCCAGCGGTTTCTGCATATGCAGCAACATCGTTACGCTCGATGCGGGAACGGCGTCGGTGATCTCGATGCTTCCCTTGGCGTGACCGCCGTCCCAGGCATCGCTTGCGCCTTTGCTGCTCGGCGGCCCGCTATAGGTGATCTCCATTTTCGGGTCCTGTTTGGCGAAAGGGTTCCATTGGTTGAAGCTCTTGAGTTCGTTGATGAGCGTCAGGCGCTCCGCTGAGGGTCAACAATCACGACATCCGGGCGCGCAGTGAGCGCAACCGCTTACGCGCCACCGGGGCAAGTTCGTTCAGCCGCGGCCGAACCAGCGCCATCATGCCGCGCGGCCGCAGGCGCCCCACCTGCATTTCGTTACCGCGCCAGACGAAGTCGTCGCCGCGTAGCGCGCTGACAAAAAGGACGGGCAAGAGGAGGTCGCGCGCAATACAAAAGAGCGGGTAGCGCGCCGAAAGGTGCCAGCCGGCGGCCGCAGCCAGCAACGTCTCGCCGCCATACCAAAGGATGCCGAACGACACGACACTGAGCGCCACCGGCAGGCCGAAGGCGGGCGCGGCGATTGCAAGCGCGATCATCGGCAACACGCCGCCCGATAATGCTTCCGGCAGGAAATAGGCGAAAAAGCTGGCGCGGCGCAGTCGCGCCCAGCGCAACTGTCGATTCCACACCTCGGCGGCGCCGCGATGACCGAGTGGCTGGACGAAGGGCCGGTCGACCAGCCGCACCTTCAGACCGGCGCCGCGTACCACTTTGGTCGCCGCGGCGTCCTCAGCGACTTCCTTGGCAAGGGCTTCGATGCCGCCGGCGCGTTCAAGGTCGGCGCGCCGCCACAGCATGGTCTTGCCTTGGGCGAAGCCGAAGCCGAATGCGTCGGCGATGTATTGCCAGCGCGCCTGATAGGTGTTGAGGAATGCGCATTCGAGCTCCGCCCAGACTCCCTCCGGGTGTGAACCGATGGGCGGTGAGGCGACCAAGCCGGTATCGGCCCGCCAGCTTGCAAACAGACGCTCGATGTAATCACGCGGCATCAAAACATTGCTGTCCGCGAGCACGATCCAATCATGGCTCGCGGCGCGCCAGCCCTTGAGCACATTGTTGAGCTTCGGATTGTTGCTCACCCTCTCGTCGCCGACGAGCAGCCTCGCGCCGGCCGCCACCTGTTCCGCCATCAACGTTTCGATGAAGGGCACGACGGGATCCTTTGCGGAAGCGACGCAGAACAGGATTTCGCAACGCGGATAATCGAGCACGAACGTCGAACGGAGCGTGTCGGCGGCATAATTGTCTATTCCGCATAGCGGGCGCACCAAGCTGACGGGAGGGAATTTTTGGCTCGACAGCGGCTCGCCGGGGGAGTTCCTCCGCAAGCGCAGCGCCGCGATCATGAGGCTCGCGACGTGAACGGCTCCGGTGGCGATGCAGAAAGACGCTGCGGCGAGAATCGGCGCTGTCATCGCCGAATCGTTTAGCGCCGCGCCGTGACAGCGTTGTGACTCCGGCAGACACGCCTTCACTTGCTGCGGTATTTCTGCTGTCAGACGTTAACGTTTGTTGCTGCCGCGCGCCGCGTTAACGTTTGTTGTCATGAAGCTGCAATGCGACGCATCTATACGCTTGCCCATGTCAAACCGGCGAGAGATCAAACATCGTGACACCTGAGCACGGCGCGCGTCTGTTCCGTACTCTCTTTATTTCTGATGTTCATCTCGGCGCACGCGGCTGCCAGGCCGACCGCCTCCTCGATTTCCTGCGCTACCACGATGCCGAAACGATCTATCTGGTTGGCGACATCGTCGACGGTTGGCAATTGCGGTCGGGCTGGTATTGGCCGCAGCCTCACAATGACGTGGTGCAGAAGCTGATGCGCAAGGCGCGCAAGGGCGCGCGCATCATTTATCTCCCCGGCAATCACGACGAGTTCCTGCGCGACTATTACGGCACCCATTTTGGCGGCATCGAGGTGATGGAGACGGCGATCCACGAAAGCGTCGACGGCCGCCGTTATCTCGTCGTCCACGGCGATATTTTCGATATGGTCGTCAAACACGCGCGCTGGCTCGCGCTCCTCGGCGACACTGCTTATGACTTTGCGATTTTCGTGAACCGCTACTTCAACGCCATTCGCCGCAAGCTCGGCTTTTCCTATTGGTCGCTGTCGCAATGGGCGAAACACAAGGTCAAGAACGCCGTGAACTATATCGGCGCCTTCGAGCAGACGCTCGCCTCCGAGGCGCAGCGCCACCACGTCGACGGCGTCATCTGCGGTCACATTCACCATGCCGTGATTCACGACAATTTCGGCATCCGCTACATGAATTGCGGCGATTGGGTCGAGAGCTGTACGGCGCTTGCCGAGCACGCCGACGGACGATTCGAGATCATCGCCTGGTTCGAAACAGGCGCCGCGGAGCCGCTTTCCGGCCCGCGCCTGATCGAGCAGGACGAGGAAACGGAAATCGCCGCGTAGCATCCTCCTCGGCCGTCGTTGCGAGGAGCGAAGCGACGAAGCAATCCAGACGGGCGGAGCGGGAAAGCTGGATTGGTTCGCGGAGCCCGTCATCGGGCCGGACCCGTTGGCTCGCAATGACGAGCTGGGCCGGATCCGGCGGGAACAGCGTAACCTAATGCCCGAAGATCAGGCGCGACGGGTGCTCGTCGATACCTTTGAGCACCTTTTGCAGCTCGGCGAGCGTACGGCGGCCATCGATGGCAAACGCCTCGTATTCCTTCAAGCCCGAATTGGTGAAGCGCGTAAGCCCGGCCGAGATTTCGTCCGTGCGTTTGTCGAGATTGTCGGCGAGCTTGCGGATCGCCTCGGCGGCTTGGGCGATCTCGCCGCGACTGTCGGCGGTGCCGGTGAGGTTTTCGAGGCCGGCCATGACTTTGTCGAGGCGCTGTGAGTTCTGCGCCAGCGTCGCCGTCACCGTCTCGATATTGTGGAACGACGCCCGCATCGCCTCCTCGTTCTCGGCAACCATGCCGTTGATGCGCGAGAGCACCGCGCGCGCCGCCTGGGTGACGTCGGCGCCGGCGTTTGGATCGGCGTAAATCGTCGGCGGCCCGCCGCCGTCGGCGACGACGAGCGCCGCTTCGGGCGATCCGCCGGTGAGCGAAACCTCGGACAGCCCGGTCAGCCCCTGGAACTCGAGCGTCACCTTGGTGTCGGCGCGCACCGGCACCGCGCGATCGAGCGCGATCAATGCCTCGACTTTGCGCGGATCGTGGGCGTCGAGGGCAAGCTTGACCACCTCGCCGACCCGGACGCCATCGAACAAGACCGACGAGCCGCTGCGCAGCCCGGACACCGATCCAGCGAACACCACGCGGTAGACCGAGCGCTCGCCGCCGCCGCCGGTGTTCTGGAACCAGTAGATGAAGCCGAACGCACCGACGATCACGGCGAGCGTGAAGGCGCCGGTCACGATATAGCTGGCCTTGGTTTCCATGAATGGTCTCGCGCGTCTAGGGGTGAAGTTGGGCCTGGACTTTGCCTTGAACCTGTCGTCCGCGTTTGCCGCCGAAATAGGATCTGAGCCAAGGGTGCTCGGACGCAAGCATGGCCTCGATCGGACCCGCGGCGATCACGCGGCCTTCGGAGAGGACCGCGATGCGGTCGCACACCGCGTGCAGGCTGTCCAGATCGTGCGTGACCATGAAAACGCTGAGCCCCAGCGTGCGCTGTAAGGTGCGAATCAGCTCGTCGAACTCCGCGGCGCCGATCGGATCGAGGCCGGACGTCGGCTCGTCGAGGAATACAATATCGGGATCGAGTGCGAGTGCGCGCGCAAGCGCCACCCGTTTGATCATGCCGCCGGAAAGCTCGGCGGGATATTTTCCGCGCACATCGGCGCTCAGTCCGACCATCTCGAGCTTGGCCAGCGCGATCTCCTTGATCAGGCGCGGCGACAGATCGAGATATTCGTGGATCGGGAACTGAACGTTTTGCAGCGCGGTGAGGGAAGAAAACAGCGCGCCTTGCTGAAACAAGACGCCCCAGCGCTGCTCGATCGAACGGCGCTGGCGGTCGTTGAGCGCCGCAAGGTCGTTCCCGAACACCTCGATCGTGCCATGGCGCTTCGGCACAAGCCCGATGATCGCGCGCATGAGCACCGATTTGCCTGCGCCGGAGCCGCCGACGAAGCCGAGGATTTCTCCTTCGAAGACGTCGATCGTCGCATGATCGAGCACCGTCGCCTCGCCGAAGCCGACGACGAGATCGCGGACGCTGATCACCGGCGGGCTATTGGCCATCCGTCACATCCCGATGCCGGCGAAGAACATGGCGAACAAACCGTCGAGCGCGATAACGAGAAAGATCGATTTGACCACCGAAGCCGTGGTCTTCAGACCGAGCGAGGCGGCGCTGCCTTCCACTTCGAAGCCTTCGACACAGGCAACGAGCCCGATCGTCAGCGCCATGAACGGAGCCTTGATCATGCCGACCGCGAATGTTTGCAGCGAGATCGCCTCGCGCAGCCGCTCGAGGAAAATGTCGGGCGCCATGCCGCCATAGAGCCAGCACACCAGGCCTGCGCCATAGAGCGCCGCCATCGAGCCGATAAATGTCAGGAGCGGCACGGCGATGACGAGAGCGATAATGCGCGGCAGTACCAGCACCTGGATGGGATCGAGGCCCATGGTGCGTACCGCATCGATCTCTTCCCGCATCTTCATCGAGCCGATCTCGGCGGTGTAGGCGCTGCCGGAGCGGCCGGCCACCATCACGCAAACGATCAGCACGCCGACTTCACGCAATACCAGAATGCTGACCATATCGACGACAAAGACGTCAGCGCCGAAGGTGCGGAAATGGAAAATGCCCTGCTGGGCGAGAATGGCGCCAATCATGAAAGTGCTCAGCAAGATGATCGGAACGGCGCGCCAGCCGACGCGCTCGAGATGATGCACGATGGAGGTGAGGCGCAGCGTCCTGGGGTGCGCGATCGTCCCCAGCGCGGCGGCGGTCAGCGCGCCGAGAAGTTGTGCGATCAGGACAAACGCCCAGCCAATTTGCGCGACGCCCCGGCCAAGGGAGTCGAGCGCGAGCAGAATGCGGTTTGTCGTGCTGCGGTCCTGCACGGGCGCTCGATTGACGAGTTGCAGCTCGTCCATAAGCCCCCGATCGGCATCCGAGAGGCCGATGATGCGCGCGTTCGAGCCGCGCACGATGAAGGCACGCTTGAGGCGCTCGACGAGCCACGCGCCAAAAGTGTCCAGGCGTTCGAGCTTGGCGAGGTCGATATCGACGCTAAGCGCGTCCTTGTGACGTCGCGCGGCCTCGTCGATGATTCTCTCAAGTTCGGCCGCACGCTCGGCCGTCCAGGCGCCGGTGGCGGCTAGCGCCAGGCGTTCGCCCTCGGCCGTGGCGGTGAGCAAAACGGAACTCATGATGGCACGTTCCGCGCTCGCGGCAAGGCGGCGCGCACCCCTTGAGCCGGCCGAGAAAGCACGGTCATAGTGCCCCTCGCATGGAGCTCTCCGTTAGGATCGAGCGCTGGCCGATAGCCGGCGCGTTCGCGATCAGCCGCGGCAGTAAGACCGAAGCCGTCGTGGTGGTGGCCGAACTCAGCGATGGGACTCACCGCGGCCGCGGGGAGTCCGTCCCCTACGCACGCTACGGTGAAACTCCGGACGGCATTGTGGCAGCCATCGAAGGCTTGCGTCCGGCACTACAGCAGGGCCTCGATTGCGCCGCGCTCCAGGGCGCCATGACCGCCGGTGCTGCCCGTAATGCACTCGATTGTGCTTACTGGGACGTTAACGCCAAGCAGACGGGCCGCCGCGCCTACGAATTGGCCGGGATTCGCGCGCCCGCGCCGCTCACGACCGCCTATACGATCTCGCTTTCCTCCGCCGCTGAGATGGCGGCGGCGGCGGAGCGGGCCGCCTGGCGGCCCTTGCTCAAGGTGAAGCTTGGCGGCGGTGAAGACCGCGCGCGGATCGCCGCGGTGCGCCGTGCGGCACCGCGGACTGAAATCATCGTCGACGCCAACGAGGGCTGGGACGCGGATAATTTCGAGCAAAACCTGGCCGCTTGCGCCGACGCAGGCGTCACGCTCATCGAACAGCCATTGCCCGAAGGCCGCGACGATGCGCTCGCGCGCATCCAGCGGCCGATTCCGGTCTGTGCTGACGAAAGCGTGCACGACCGCGCCTCGCTCGATGCGCTTACCGGCAAATACGACGCCGTCAATATCAAGCTCGACAAGGCCGGCGGTCTCACCGAGGCGCTGGCGCTTGCGGCCGAAGCCGAACGGCGAGGCTTTACCATCATGGTCGGGTGCATGGTTGCCACGTCGCTGGCGATGGCGCCGGCCATGCTTGTGGCGGAGCGTGCGCGGTTGGTCGATCTGGACGGCCCGCTGCTTCTCGCCAAGGACCGCGCCGACGGTTTGCGCTACGAGGGCAGCCTCATTTATCCACCCGAACCGGCGTTATGGGGGTGAGGGCAGGGCTTGCGGTCCCGGAATACCGGGACAACGGTCGTAAGCCGATTGCGGGGTCGCGGCCGTTGTGCTGTTTGAATCGGCGTCATCCGGGGGAACGATGCTCAGCGATCCTCTGCCGCTGCCGGACTTTTTGGCCGCGACGCCGAACGATGCGGACTACGAAGCCGTTTACGCGGAGGTCATGGCGACCGAGCGTGGGCGCAGCTTCCTGGCGGAATACGCCAACCGCAATCGTCACCCCGATACGCACAGATTAGTCAGCACGATCGCCCGCCTCGAGGCGGCGATGCATGAAGATCCGCGCGCGCAGATGCCCGTTGCGCTCGCGCGGGGTCTCGCCGATTTGGCGACCACGATCAAGCAAATTGAAGCGGTTCTGTTGGCGAGTGGGACCTCGGCGCCCGACATTCATTTTGCCGTCGAGCGCATCCAGGACATCGCCATGGCGCTGCGGCAGCGCGAGGTCGAGGCGGCTTTGTGCGATACATTGGAAGCGGCAATACGCGAAGTCGGCGACGCGATCGTGCGCAACGACGCGGCAGCAGGGCGCGTCGTCAGCGCAGCAGCGCTGCTGCGGGAACTCGCACGCCGCGTCAACGATATGATCGCGCTCGCAGCCCCCATCGCAGTTTCTGAAACGAAACCGGTTGAACGGCTCCCGGATGTTGAAACGCTCCGGGACGCCGACGCCGAACGATTCGGCGATACCGTCCACACGTCGGCGACCGACCCGTTCGACGCCAGCGTGTCCGGCGAGGTTGACGCTCGATCGCTCCTCCAATCCGTGCCCGTGCATCCGCCGGTGCGCGATTCGCAAGCTCCCGTCGAACCCAAAGAAGATCCGGCACATCTGTTTGAGCCGGTGCCGCTGCCCGTCCCGAGTCCGTTGGACGGCCGCATAGAAGTGACGCGCGCGACCGATCACGATGGCGATGCGGGCGAGCCTGTCTCGGCTGAACCATCGATGATGTCTGTTGACGTTGACGCAATGGGAAGCAAGGCGCCGCCGGCATCGGCGCCTTCGCCGCAACCCCCTGTCGATGAGACTCCGGCCGCGCCAGCGGTTCCACCCGCGGCGTCATACGATCCGCTCGCGGCTCTGCGCGCTCTGAGCGAAGAAGAGCTCATCGCGCTTTTTAGCTAGCGGTCCGCCGCTACCGCTCGCGCGCCTCGAAAGCGTTCGGAACTCGCATTCGACGGCGGGAACACTTTCGTCGCACGCTTGTTCATAATTTGTTAATCAGAGATGCTCTCACATAAGGGTGATTCGGTATACGGCACGAAAGTTGCTTTCCATGAGTCGATGCGGATCAAACAACAAGGCAATGCGTTCTCTCCAGGTCTGCCGGACTTCTTTGTTGTCGGTCCGCGTAACACGATCATCTGGAGGCCACGATGCACAGACTCACCGGTTTGGCGGTTGTAGCGTTGTGCACGAGTGCTTTTTTTTCGGGCAATGTATCGGCGCGTGATGACGGCCGCTACGCCAATGAACCACTTCACGCGTGGTTCGATCAGCTGGCGAGCGGAAAGGGCTTGTGCTGCTCCTTCGCCGACGGTGTGAGTATCCACGACGTCGACTGGGACACACAGGATGGCCGCTATCGGGTCCGGCTGCACGGCGAATGGATTTTAGTGCCTGAGGCTGCGGTCGTATCCGAGCCGAACAAGTTCGGTCCTGCGGTGGTGTGGCCTTATATGGATTCGGAGGGGGCGACGCAGATCCGTTGCTTCTTGCCGGGCGCCGGCGCCTAGAGCTTTTGCCGCTTATTTCCGCGCGAGCGGGAATTTAAGGCAGCGCCGCGCCTCTGAAAATGAATCTCGTCGCCTGCGCGGCGGCGACGGGTCGAATAGTGGCGACGATCGGAAGACTGTTTGTTAGGCGACAAGCCGCGAAAACAGTTCCGGATCGATGTTGCCACCGGAGAGGACGGCCACGGCGACCTTGCCGGTGACGTCTATCTTGCCGGTCATCAGTGCGGCGAGCGCCACGGCGCCGCCCGGCTCGACCACGAGCTTTAATTCGGAAAATGCGAACGCGACTGCGGCGGCGACCTCCGCATCGCTGGCGACGACACCGGCTCCGACCAATGATCTGTTGATGGCGAAGGTGAGTTTGCCTGGCGTGCGCGCCATGAGCGCGTCGCAGATCGTGCCGCTCAGCGCGGCGTTTTGCTCGCGCTGGCCGCTGCGAAACGAACGCGCGTGGTCGTCGAAGTCCTGCGGTTCGGCAGTATAGAGCGCGGCCGTCGGCACGCGCGCATGCACTGCAAGTGCGATGCCGGCGGCGAGCCCGCCGCCAGACGCGGTCACTACCACCACGTCGGGCACAAGGCCGAGCGCGCTCAGATCCTCGACGATTTCGAGGCCGGCGGTGCCCTGGCCGGCGATGATCAACGCGTCATCGTAAGGCGGCACCAGGACGGCGCCGCGGCGCGCCGCGATCTCGCCTGCGATCGCTTCGCGATCGTCACGGGCGCGATCGTAGAGCACCACTTCCGCGCCGAGCGCCGCGGTGCGCTCGCGTTTGGCGCGTGGGGCATCCTGCGGCATCACGATCACGCAGCGCATGCCGAGCAGCCGCGCCGCCGCGGCGACACCTTGCGCGTGATTGCCTGACGAGAACGCCACGACGCCGCCTCCGCGTTGCTCGGGAGGTATTGCCGCAAGTCGGTTGTAGGCGCCGCGGAATTTGAACGAGCCGGTGTGTTGTAACGTCTCGGCCTTGAGAAACACGCGTCCGCCAGTCATGGCGTCGAGTGCAGCCGAAGTGAGGAGCGGCGTGTGCAAAGCAACGCCGGCGAGGCGGCGGGCGGCCGCATCGACATCCGCGGCAGTAGGCAAGGATACCAAGGCTTCCATGGAATGGACGGTAACGCCGCGATCGCTCGGCAGGCAAGGCCGTCCTTAACGGTTTCGGTGTTGCCGCGCCGGCCGCGATCGAATGACCTGCACTACCGCTCGCGCGCGGCGAGCGGTGATCCTGTCATCGACGCGAACGGTGCGTTACTGGTCGAACCGTCCGGCGGCGTGCGCCAGCATGGTGTAAACCTTGCCGGTGTCCGAGGTCAGGTAATTGCGCACCACGGCGGAACCGCGATCGCCACGCGCGACCTCGTCAAGCAGCCGCTCGAACTCGTGGATATATTGCTCGACGGTCTGCCGGAATTCTGGATCGGCGCGGTATTTGCGGCGAATCTCGTCGAACGCCTTTTGACCCTGGGCCGTATACAGACGCCGGGTGAACAAGCCGCGTTCGCCACGCTTGTAGCGCTCCCACAAATCGGCGGCCGCTTCGTGGTCGATCATGCGCGCGACGTCGACCGCAAGCGTTTCGAGTGACTCGACGTTGTCGCGCTGCGGCCGCTCCTCGCCGCGTGCGGCGGGCGGCGCAATTGGCGGGCTGTCGTCGCGCGAGGCGCGCGTCAGCAGATCGCTGAGCCAGCCGCCGTTGCGGCCATTGCCGCCGCCGTTCTGGGACGGCTGCTCCGGCCGCCGCGGCGGTGCACCGGTGATGTCGCCGCGCATCGCGGGCGGCGGCGCACCGGTAATGTCGCCGCGCGTTTGCCGCGCCGGAGCGCGTCCGCCGCCGGCATAGGCCGGCTCAGGCTCGCGCCGCACCGGCTCCGATCGCGCCGGATCGACGGTGTCGAGCGAGCGTCCATGGCGGGCAACAATGCGATTGAGCTCGGCCAGGGCCTCGATCTGGTCGACGATGACGCGCCGCATTTGCGCCGCGCTGTCGGCAGTCTCCTGCGGCAGCTCGAAAATGCCGCGGCGCAGTTCGGCCCGCGTCGTTTCCAGCTCCTGCTGCATTTCCGCCGCCATCTGCTTCATGCCCTGCATGATATCGGTAAAACGTTCGGCGGATTGATTGAACATCGTATGCGCTTGGGCGGTCGCCTGACCGTACACCGCATTCATGGTCTCGCTGGTGCGCTTGCGCTCTTCTTCCGACGTCGTGCGTACGAGCTCGAATTGCTGTTCGATGGTTTGCACACTGTCGTTGCTCGTTTCGGCGATGATGCCGGCGATCTCTCTCGCCCGTGTCGTCGCCGCGTCGAGCGACTCGTCCAGCAGACTGGCGAAACGCTGCAGCCGCAGCGCGAAATCATCCGTGCGCGAGTCCAGTGTGGTGACCAGCGCTTCGATGTTCGCGCGCTTATTCGCCACCGACTCCTCGGTGCGGCGATTGCTCTTTTCCAGAAGCTCGACTGCTTCGGCGAGCGAGCGCCCTTGTACGCTGAACTGCGACGACAGCTCGCCGAGTTCGCGCAGGGCCTTGGCGGTCACCGCGTTGAATGTGCCGACGTGTTGTTCCACCACGCCGGCGCTGGCGTCGCTCTTGACCGTGAGATCGTTCATGGCGGAGACGAATTCGGAAACGCGCGTCACCATGGTGCGTTCCAGCGCGCTCATGTTCTCGTGAGCGCCGCTGAGCACCTCCTG